>Ga0209056_10003187_pt1 | contig 17594 bp, 14 predicted proteins | sample GraSoiAngelo_114_FD_185876 | JGI IMG/M metagenome (GOLD analysis project Ga0209056, IMG submission 185876) | Grasslands soil microbial communities from the Angelo Coastal Reserve, California, USA - 14_0903_13_40cm (SPAdes) (version 2) | ecosystem: Environmental > Terrestrial > Soil > Grasslands... | reverse complement strand
ACCGCACGGGACTCGATGTTCGAAGCAATCCTGAGAAACAGGATTCTGCTACTCTGGCTCCGCTAAGTTAACGAACCTATCTCCGGGACGAACGAGCCGGAGTGTCGCGCTGCTTTTCCCGAGAGTGTCCGTGAGTATCGGAGATTCAATAGTGCACAAACGATGCGTAAACCGAGCGGGAACCGGAGCCGGATAACGGCTCTGCAAATCCGATTCTCTGCCCGACAGTATTCTAGTGGGACCAGTGGGACATCGAGATTACTGGAATGATCGTCGAAGTATCCTCTATTCCCGCAATACCCTCGATACGAGACAAGAGGAACCAGTAGATGTTGTGCGAGTCGGGCTCTAGGAACTTCCGCTCGACCTCGGCTATGGCTAGGATGTCATACTTGCCTGGGATAATGTGAACCTCCTTTATCTCTGGGATTCCCCACAGATCCTCTGCGACCGACTTTTCTTTGCCGAGCTTGGTGGCTAAATAGATGAAGGCTCGGACGTATCTCTTCATTTCATCTTTCGGATGATAGTGCTCCATCATGATCAGCTTCGAATTGGAGTTCGGTTGATTCACCTTGTTATAAGCTCATTAGACTTGGAGTAGTCGATTGCGAGTAACGACGGATGCGCCATTATGGTATCGCTCTTGTCATTAGCTCTAGTGTGAGGCTGAACTCTGCGTCGATGGTCAAGTTTAGGTGAAATAGCTGGCAATTTCCCCGACAGAGAGACATTCTCGGTTTCATCTACCGAGCTCACTCCAACTACTTCTCGCGCCTGGGATCCGCGGGCATACGCTTCTCTTTATGGGTGTTCTGAGTTTCCTGTTTGCAGCCTCATACATCGGCCGGCTCCTTGGGCTTGCTAGCACGTGGACTGTTGTGTTTGTTATCGGTGCAAGTGCCTCAGCAACCTATCTTGTCCTAGCGCCGCTAGCGCTGTCTGAAAGGTTCAGAACCTCGATTCTGTTCACGAATATGAAGCGACGAGTCATCATTCTTGCATTAGTTTTCGGTCCGGTTGTTGCGGGAATCTCGTACTGGATTTACCAGGCGGGATCGGTTGAGGCTTTACCTGTCTTTCCATATTTCATTGCGATATTCTACGCGTGGATATTATCTCAAGCCTACTTCATCGCGAATCCAGTTACTCACGCGATGCTCAAGTTCGAAGAGAGTGTTGTCGGAAAGGGCTTTGTCAAGAGGATTATGCGATCGCTGGGAATGACGGTTCTCTTCCTACCGATAGCGCCGCTGGCGGTTGGTGTCTGGGAGGTCTCGTCGTGGGCTAACCAGAACTACGCGAGCATCAGAGGCGCGGGGACTGACATTCTCCTGTGGACGATGGTCGTGACGCTAATGTTGGTGGCTACGTATTTCTTGACGGTCATGTGGGGATGGAAAAACATCAAGAACGGCAGACCCCAAGCAGCAATCTTCGCCGGTGGAACGTTTGTCGTAGTGTGGGGATATCTTCTCTACCGAGCCACGACGTTGCTGATGGGTCTTGTCTCGCAGAATGAACCGTCCAACGCGATCATCGATGCTGGGTTGATGGTTGTCTCAATTCTCGGTGCTATGCAGACGTTTGCTCGGAAAACGGTCAATCGTGCCAACCGTCGGTGGAGTCAGGTGCTTCCCTTCCTCGTCTTCTCGTTCGGGTCTGTATACGCTGTCTCCCAGTTCTACTTCATTCTTCAAGGATCCCTCACAAGAGCCGGACTCTCAGTAATCGTCAACGGTATCGTGTTTGCGGTCGGGACCTTGACGCTCATGCTGTTGCTCAGAAGTCATCTTAAGATTCCGAGCAGTGCATTGCTCGGCGTGGCATCCGCACCTACTACCGAAGAAGCGAACGTAGCCTCTCCAACGGCTGAAGAATTGAGCGGCTCTCAACCTATAGAGAGTGAACCTGCGAATCAAGCGTCCGGCGAGTCTCAAGATGACCAAGCCGCGTCGGCTGTCGAGAACATGGAACAGTCAGACCAAGATACGGGCGCAGACTCCGAGTCTGCGAACTAGTACTTTCGGTTCTGTCGTAGAACATTCTTCTACCACCCTTACCTCTTCCAGAACGTTATGTCGACAGTCCAGCTTGCGCAGATCAAGACCGACGAGAAGACCGGCGCGAGCCAGTCAGAGCTGAGGATCGGCCAGCACAGAATACCGCTTCCAAACAGGTTCCCGATTAGTCCCGAGCGTAACGCGCTAAAGCCGGCTGGTGTGAAGGATCCTCTGCCGGGCGAGATTGCTGTTCTTGCTCGTCTGGCGCCTCCGGAGACTGTGAAGAAGATTCTGACTCAAGAGGACGCGCTGAAATCGATGGCGCGATTCTTGTCGAAGGAGACTGCGCCTGATGCTATTCGGATGTTGTACCTTGCGTTCAAGGGCGGAGCGGCTGTCACAAAGACTGAGGATCTGAAAACCTTGCTCGACCTTCAATATCTCGCGGGATTAGACATCATCACAGTCCAGCACTCGCTCGACTTCTCTCTCGAAGACTACGAGGCTCAACTTCGTTTTGCTGAGAGATGGATGGAAGAACGAGGCGTTGAGAAACCAATGATGCCAGTGATTCAAGCGACCGAGAACAAGGAGACGTCTGCCAAACTCTTGGCTCTTGTCGAGAAGCATCAGCCGTCAATGATCGGCTTTGATCTACGCGGAGGCTTCTACTATCATGCGCTGCGTGGTGTTGAGGATTTCAAGAAGCGTAAGCCGGAGGTCTGGGTCCACGCGTTGCAGACACCGCCGAAGGTCAGGTTCGGAGGTGGACTGTTGACGTGTAGTGAGGGGATGATTCTTCCAATGTTCGGGATTGATTCCTTCTCCCGATGGATTGTTCCTCCACCTCCGACGCCGTTAACGAAGGAGGTCATCAACGTGTTCGACCGTAAGGGCTGGGGCAGTATGAAGAAGAAGGACTACGAGGCGATTCGCAATAACAATACTAACTGCGACTGCGCCGTCTGCCAAGGGAAGGATCTAGAACCGTTCTACGAGGGTAAAGTATTGGATGTTCTTGCTAAGGCGAAGGTTCACGATCATCTGGCCCAGAGGAAGGAGCTAGAGGGTGCTAGAGAGTCGATTAGGAAGGGAAGATTCCTCTCCTTGCTCAACACGAAGGAGTATCCGAGAGAATTTCTGAAACAACTACCCGCAAGAGACAGCGAGAATAGAGCGCCGAAGGACTAGGGCTTACAGAATCCCCAAACAGCACTCCCACGTCGCGAGAATAATATTGTGGCCCCCCTTTTTTTCCGAGGGCTCTTGCCGGTTGAAGCTGATCTAGGCGAGTCTTCCGTTTCAAGGCTTGGAATAGGCTGGTCGACCGTTTTTCCAGAGTGGAAATCGAGCCTATGGCCTTCGTGAAAATTCCGCAGTCTGAAATCGCCTGCCCAGATTCCCGATCCAAGCATATTCTGGACCTATCGGATTTGAAACGGTACAGTCTGCGGACTTCTTTCTCTGAAGAGCCCCGGGACGGAGGAGAGATTACTCTCTGTTAATTGCGTCCCAGAGTCGAGTTTTGTGTCGCGGGGAGCAACTACTTTTGAGATTTTTCGGCGAGGGGGCTCGCCAGTTGAAACTGAACCGGGCGAGTCTATCGGTTCTAGGCGCAGAATGGAACCGTCTCCTGTTTTTCTGATCGCAGATTAAGCGTAGAGATCAGCGTGAAGATCCTGCGACCTCAAAACGGCTGCCGCGATTCGGGATCAGGGCTTGTTCCAGGCGATTTTCAAGGCTAGAATTTCGATAAAGTGTGATGGACTTTTTTTGTTCTGACATACCCCCGGGGGGGTCGAGAAATAGTTAGTAGAAAAAAGAAAGTTAACAAAAAAAGAAAGGATAACTGACCAACGGTGTTCCGCAAAAAGAACTCTACCTGTAGCGGGGTCTTGTGTTACGAGAAGTCTCTCATTCCGCAGAGAGTGGGACGGGTCCTTTGCCGCGTAGACCGTTCCGGGGCCCGTACCGATTGGCTCAATTATCAGTATCCTTCCCACTAGAACCGATGCCGCCGTCGAAGCAAACCCTAGACCCCGCGGAGACTGTAATGCGGGAGATTGAGGAGATGGGCAAGCGCTCCTTCATCCCGTCCATCGGCCCGGTTAAGGGACGGATAATCGCCGAGGTTGTTGCGAAGCTCAAGCCCCGGAAGATCCTCGAAGTAGGTGCCCTCTACGGATATTCAGCGATCCTTATCGCCAAGAACAGCCCGGCCAACGCAGAGATAACGACTGTCGAGAAGAACCCTGAACACGCCCGGATGACTGAGCAGAACGTTGAACGCGCCCAGCTGGAAGACCAGATCAAGATAATTCAGGGAGACGCGAGAGAGGTCCTTCCCAAGCTTCCCGGACCCTTCGACCTAGTGTTCTTGGACGCAGAGAAGACACAGTATCTCGACTATCTGAAAGCCGTCGAGGAAAAGCTCCATCAGGGGAGCGTCGTAGTCGCAGATAATGTGGGAGTCTTCCAGGACCAGATGCAGAACTATCTGCACTATGTCCGGAATACTGGCCGTTACCGGAGCCGGACGGTTGATACTCTGTTAGAGTTCTCGGAGACGACGAAGGACGCGATGGAGATCAGCGAGAAGCGCTATTAACACTCTACCCATAACAGAGCATTATCGTGACACATACTGATGTCCAGACTAGGACACTTGCCATCCTTCGGGTTCTCTTAGGGGTCAGAAGCTTCTAGCGAACCTTGCCCTTCTTCGGACCTTCCCTGCCAGACATCTTCTTCTTTTTCTTCTGCCATTCCTTGCGGGTCATTTCGGATCTATAACGACTCTTTTCACTAGGGTATTTAATCGATAGAGTGGGAGGCGCGACTCAGCCGCGAGAGAGTGATTCGTGAATCCGACCAGCCACCAATCTCACAACTTACTCTGGAAGACTACCCTTCTGACTCTTTTGTTCCTCAGCCCAGCCATATTTCCGCCGGCCCACGCAGTCTCCCCAGTCAACGCTCTTCTAACCGGCCTCAACTTTCCCGTCTCGCTAAGGTTCGCCCCGGACGGCCGCATCTTCTTCACGGAAAAGAATACCGGAAACATCCGAATAGTCCAGCAGAATGGAACGCTTGTTCCCACCCCCTTTGCGACGGTCAATCCGATCTTCAACGCCGAGGAGGCCGGACTTCTAGGCATAGCTCTCGATCCCGCTTTCTCATCGAACAACTACGTCTACGTGTATTACACGTACCGCGACGGCCAGTCCTACACTCACGGCCACATCGTTCGTTATACCGCGAGCGGCAATACTGGTACTAGCGTCAGAGATATTTTCGATGTGACGAGCAGCGCACCCAACACCGTATACCACAACGGCGGCTACATCAAATTCGGACCAGACGGTAAGCTGTACGCGATGGTCGGCGAATTCCATCAAGGACAGCAGGCGCAGAACCAGAGCTCGATGACCGGGAAAATGCTCCGGATGAACCCGGATGGATCAGTCCCCAGCGACAATCCAACAGCCGGAAGCTTAGACTTCGCATTCGGAATACGGAACAGTTTTGGCTTCGACTTTGACTCTTCGAACAATCGTCTCATTGCGACCATGGCTGGACCGAGCAGCGATGACAAGATCCTAATCATCGTCAAAGGCGGCAATTACGGCTGGCCAACATGCCTGGCTATCTGCAACGACCCTCGCTTCATCGAGGCGACTGTCGACTTCAAACAGATCGTCACACCCACAGGCATAGCCGCCGTCGCTCCGAACAGCTACATTTTCGGAGAATACACAACCGGAAACCTAGTTCAGCTTCAACTCAATGCAACCGGCTCGGTTCTATCGATGACCCAGCTCTACAATGCACCGGGCGGAATCATCGCCGTTGAACTAGGACCCAACAACAAACTCTACTTCACCACCCCCGACACAATCTACACCTACGACCTCCCGGCTAGACCTGTTGCAAATGCTGCGGATCCCTCTTTGGTGATACTGGCAATCATTGTCGTAATTGCTGCAGCGCTACTCGTGGTTTACACTGCGCTACATTATCGGCGCAGACGCTTACAGACTCTTGAACACGCCAGTACAGAAATGCCTAGGTGATGAGTGATTCCAGGTGGCCTACGGGTGCGCCTCCTAGACTTAGCAACTTGTCGTGGAACGTTCTGATTGGTTCGTCTGGATGGGCGTGGAAAAACCGCTCTCGGGCTTTCTTGATGAACAGTTTTCCTAGAGTGTAGCCGTAGTAGGAGTGGTCGAAGGTTCCTCGCAATGCTTCCCGCTCAGCAGGCCCTGTTTCCATCCACGCATTCTTCATGATGAACTGTCGCGCTTCATCAAGTGTCATTCCTTGAGTGTGCATCTTGAAGGAGACGATGAAACGGCAGTCCCTCAACAAAGCCTCCTTCAACTGAATAAACCGTAACCGCTCAACCCCGTACCCTTCGTCCAGCATCATCTCCTCACAGTAGTGCGCCCAGCCCTCGCCGAACGCATAGTTCCAGTAAGCCTTCCGCGTCATCGAAGTTCCATACTCTTTCTGGAAGACGCGGTGGGTGTAGTGTCCCGGCCAGACTTCGTGAATCGCAATCTCCTTCAACGTCACACGGTTCAGATGGCGGAGCCATTCCTCTGTTCTCTTCGCGTCCCATCCATCCTCTGGAGGAGTCACGTAGTACAGTCCTTCTACGCCTTCCTTCTCGAACGGACCCGGCGACGACATTGCCGCGGTGGTCGTGGCTCGCATGTGGGACGGAGTAGGAACCACTCTGACCCGGGTCCCAGGGGGAATATGAACAAGCTCTCTCTCCCTCAGCCAACCTTCTAGATCGTGCAATCCCTCAGCCGCATCATCAAGCAATAGCTTGGCTGTGGGATGGTCTTGCTGAATCTCCTCAAGAATCGTCGAGACAGCTGACCCCGGCCTAATTCTCTCAGTAACCTCACTCAACGCTCTCGTGTTTGCTTCTAGGTCGCGAATGGCCAACTCTAACACTTCTTCGACTGGTTGGCTGACTCTATCGTTGACCCAGAGTAGTTTCTGGAAACGTTCTCTTCCGAGCGCAAAATCCATTGAGGTCTTATGCTCCTCATGGAGTGCCTCAATGAACTCAACCATCGAGATTACAGCCTCAGCCTTCGACCGTTCGAACTCTTCTCGGATTGCCACGTTCGCTTTTGCAGCTTCTCGGGCCGCGTCTCCGTCGAGGTCCCGTATGACGCCTTGAGTCTGTTTTATCGCGACCTCGACAATTGGGTCTGCTAGCGTCGCGTCGAGATTCGTCGATGCCTGGTCCAGAAACTCTGGAATTTTCCGGAGATGCTTGTTCACCGCGCTTATCCTAGCATCGACAGGCGCATACTCACGGGAGACGTAAGGAGTAGCACTCAGCTGCAGCGCATAAATCGTCGGCCGAGTCGAATACGCGCGGAGATCTTGAATCTCGAACAGCGTCCTCTCAAGCATAGTTTCCATCGACTGCGCATCTTGCCTTCCTTCCTTGTCGAGCTCATGAAATTCGTCTTTGACCCGTTGGAGCAGTCCGACAGCCTTGTCAGCCCATGCCTTGAGTCGATCAGCTGAAACATCAGGCAACAATCCATCATAATCGTGCAAGCCCAGCATCACTGCTTGTCTGGGACTCAGCTCGAAGACATGGTGGAAGACTTGCTCCTCTAGCTTGTCTAATCTAGAAACTAGTACCGGGATCCCCAAGAAACCTCAATAGAGAAATTGCAAGTCGCCGATAAAAGATAGACTGATCACGCTTACAAGCTCTAAACGGTCCCATCTACTCATGGAGTTTGGGAATAGTAACAAAATCTAATACTCAATGCTTCTCGGGCGTGCGGTTTGAAGAAGACATGGCAGCTCCCGCACCCAAAGCGAAGTCTAGGAAGAAGCTCGTACTCGCCATAATCGCAATAGCTGTAATTGCGATTGTGGCCACACCTGTCGCGTTGGCCGGAAGCTACAGGGTTCCCCTAGAAATCATGAGTTTCAACGATACTACTGGGACAACGACGACGAGTAATATCACACTAACAAGCCAAGTAGTCACTGCATGGGAATATTATTTCAGTATCCGGACCCAGGGAATGGTCAGAACTTCGGACTCTAGCGTTTCGAGTAATGGGGGCACTACAAACATCACCCTAACAATGACATTGACAAATCCATCGAATCAGACGATAGATCTAGGACGGACGAATATCAGCGGAGGAATCGGATCTAGGACCCATACTATCTACCTCTCAGTCGATCAAGGAGTCCGCGCCAACGGCTCGTACAGGCTCGACCTCGTGTTTACAGCCAACGTTGTCTTGCTGGGCGGAGTGGTTGAGACGACTTTCTCGACAACGTTACATAGTAACTTCACCTTATCCGGCTTCTAAATCCCAGATCCTAGTGGTCCGATTGATTTCTACACCCGCCACGAAACTGGCAAGTGGGACAGTTACTAGCCCGTCCAATCCGAGTCATCGGCCACTGGACATTGACACGCTGTACCACACACGTGCGATACTCAGCGTGCAATGGTCTGTAGACGGCGAACATCTCTACTTCGACACGAACATAACAGGCCGCTACAACATCTGGGCAGTCCCTAGCAACCGCGGCTGGCCCGTACAACTAACAGTAAGCGACGAGAGAACCCTTCTTCAGGAGCCATCTCCAGACGGTCGGTTTCTCCTTTACGCGCAGGATATTCAGGGGGACGAGAAGCCGAACTTCTACCTCTTGGATCTTACAGAATTCACGATCCGCAATATCACAAACACTGACAAGGTAGGTTACCGGGACGCGAAGTGGTCGCCTGATGGAAGATCGCTCGTTTTCGCCGGAGAGCGTGATGGTCCGGGCACATATCCCGTTTTTCACTTTGACCCGGACAAGGGAACGATCAAGAAGATAATTGGACACGAGGCTGGCGACTGCGAGTCTCTCGAGTACAGCCCGGACGGTCGCAAGCTGGCACTGACAAGAACCCGGAACTATCAGTATACAGGTGCAAGCGTCTACGATTTTGAGACGGGGAACGAGACAATGCTTGCCCCGATTGACGACAAGTCAACCACGATAACCGGAGGCTGGACTCGAGATGGTAAACGGGTCTACGTTACTAGCAACGCAAACGATCGGGGAATAGACGCTGTCGCTCTGCTAGAACTGAAGCAGGGACCCGAGTTTCAATGGCTGACCTTGCAAGACTGGGACAGCCAACTAGTGGACGTGTCCCCGACGGAAGACAGGTTCGCCTACATCGTGAACGAGGCAGGGAACCTGAGACTCCTCCTTCGAAATCTCAATGGGGAGGAAGAAGAGATTCCGCCAACACAGGGAGTTGTCCGTGCCGCGAGATTCTCGCCGGACGGGAAGCGCCTCGCGATTATCCACGCGTTAGGCGATAGTCCACACGACATCTGGGTCTATGACCTCAAAGCTCGAACCTTGAAACAGATCACTGACTCCCTGGTCGGTGGTCTTCACCGGGAGAATTTCGTCAACCCCCAGCTCGTCGTCTATCCATCTTTTGACCAGACGCCTATTGCCAGTTTCCTATACGTCCCGGCCAACATCAAAGCCGATCACTCCCATCCGGCCATCGTCCTCTCCCATGGGGGCCCCCAGTGGGAACACTTCAACAGCTGGTTTCCCAACATTCAATATTACACAAGCCACGGCTACCTGGTCATCGCGCCCAACTTCCGCGGGTCGACCGGCTTCGGGCGCGAATTCACCGAGTCGCTTAGAAAGGATGCCGGCGGAGGAGACCTCAAAGACCTGGTCGCAGCTGTCGACTACCTCAAGACTACCGGCTACGTTGATCCCAACCGGATCGCGATTACCGGCGGCTCGTGGGGAGGATACCTGACACTAATGGCGTTGACAAAATACCCGGACATATGGGCCGCGGGAGTAAGCATTGTCCCGCTCGCCAACTGGTTCACAGCCCACGAGAACGAAGACCCTGTTCTGCAAAAGAATGACGAATGGCTGATGGGTGATCCTGTCGCGGACCGCGACCTCTGGCAGGACCGTTCACCCTTATTTTTCGCTAATAGGATCCGCGCTCCGCTTCTACTCTTAGCAGGACAGAATGATATTCGCTGTCCGGTTAAGGAGACGGAGCAGATGGCTGAAGCGGCAAGAAAGAACGGAGTGACAGTTGACGTCAAGATTTACGAGAATGAGGGCCACGGGTTCGTGCGGCGGGAAAACGAGATCGATGCGATCAAGAGAGCGGCGAAGTTCCTAGAAACTCACGTGGGCCAGCGGTCAGCGAAAGGATAAGCACGCGATCCAGTCTTCCGATGGCCTAAGATGCGTATAGCGCGTGAAATGATTATATACTCTATATAGCTATCTATGGGTCAAGTGGGTTCTAAGCGTTGAACAAGATTATGCTTTCGTTGGCCGATGAGACTTTCCTCACAGTATCCTCTCAAGCAAAGAAGAGGGGCATTTCAGTGCAAGAACTGTTGAGAGCAGTGATTGTACCAGAATGGGTAAAGGAAAACCTGGGCCCACGCACCATCTCAACGCGCCCCGTAGAAATTGCACTTGCACCAACCGCGCCCCAGATGAATCCGTATCATCGAAACCGAATACTCGACCACACAGTGGGCCAGCTAAAGTACTAAACCGCAAATCCGTCCAGATCTTATTACGACGGACGGTTGCTCGGTTCTAGCCTGCGTGTCTTCGGACGATACTTGTACGAGAAGCCTTCGGCAACTAGCCAGCTTTTTTTTTGGCTAGTCGCGGCCTTTCATTTGATCGGACTTTGTGACTGGCCTGATAATACGACCGCTTCCAACACCTCTCCTCTTAGTTTGCCAAGACCCACTCTCGTCTAGAACTAATCCATTGCGGATAGCGTCCCTCACATAGATGCTTCTATGTCTCAACTGTCGAAACTCGTCCACTGTATAACCAAACGCTTCCAACGGAATCTCGTTTGTCCACGCTTTGTGGAGATAGCTCAATCTCTCAGAGAACGGCATTTTCGAGAAATCGTCGGAAATGATTATGAGGTCAACATCGCTATCCTCTCGCTGCGTTCCCCTAGCGCAAGACCCGGTTAGTATTGCCTTGTTGACGAAAATGCTTGGACCCAGTTTCTTCACATACCCCTTGACTACTCTCTGGATGCCCCTCTTTGTTGGCAACGGACGAGTCCTTTCTACAAACTAGGAACGTCTGTGCATACTCCATATGAAGAGTGTCTTCGAGTTTTCCTAGACCGCCTACGGAATTTTTGCAGCTCTGTATCCACTGTTGACATTTGTAAAACGTCAAATGCAGGCTGACCTTCAGTCAAGGAGTATTGTCTACGCAAGAGGGAGGACGGGCACCGCGAAGACCTCGACCGAGGCTGGAGACTCTCTCTGACCTGATCTACGGATTGTCGTTGTCGATCGGCGCGATCAGCCTAGTGATAACCAACAGCCAATCGTCGAGCGCGAGCGATATCAACAGGAACATTCTCCAGTTTCTCTTTGTCTTCCTCATCCTGATCACAAGCTGGATAATCTACACGAGCGACATGTCGGTTCTCCCGATCGAGACCCGACTCATAACATTCCTCAACATCATACTTCTGATCCTCGTTGCCTTAACCCCATACCTCTTCGATCAGGTCGTGTCCACTTTCAACTCTCTCAACGTACAAGAGTATGCCTCAGTCCTCTTCACGGTCGACCTTGCGGCCTCATTATTGATCCTCGCCATTTTTGCCCATATAATCGCTCAGGAGGAGGAACATCTGGTTGATGATGAGATTATGATAAGGATGCGAAGAATCCGAAATACACTCAGCATTCTGACATTGATAGTGCTCGTGTCGCTCGTTGCCCCCTGGGACTGGCTTTTTCTGGGAGTACACGTCAGACTCTTGATATGGTCCGTCCCCATTATCTCGTTCTGGGTTAACAGGATGAGACGCTCACCATTTGGATTGCCGAGAACGCCTCAGAACCCGTAGACTCAATCAAGCGTGCACTGGAACCTTCTAAATATGTCGGAAGTGAGCGCCAGTCATGCCTGACAGTGTTCTTCCAATAGTCGAGCCTGATCTTGTCGGGATCTGGAGGAAGAATGTCTGGTGGTTTGGCCTGCGATGGCCATTCAGTTTTGTGTTGTTCTCATGGGTCACGGTGGCCTCAACTCTGGCTCCAGAGTTTCACCTAGACCGTTACGTTTTGACAATGCTTGCCGGGTTTTTTGGACTGGTTATCGGAGCACACTACATCGACATTGCGGGAAGCAGCGACAAGTATCTCCCATATTTTCCCAAGATGAACCGTGCCGCGATTAGAGGCGTCGGTGTAGCCGCGGTTCTTGTGGGTGTAGCTGTTGGAATTTACATGTCATTGCTCTACTCGATCTGGTTCCTCGCGTTTGTCTTTCTAGGAGGATTATTCGCATTGTTCTACCCGATCGAGAAGCCCAAGTGGCTACACTCGTACGCTGGCTTTGGCGTGGCCTGGGGCTTCATACCAGTCCTCGCCAGTTACTACATCCAAGCGTTACGCATTGACCTTGTCGGGCTCGGCTTGGCAGTCTTTCTCGGAATAACAGTCGTCGAAATGCATCACATGGCAGTCCTAACAAACGAAAAAGAATACGCGCCTGAGACCAACAAGAATGCGCGATTATTGTTGAAGATTCACAGAGCCGCCGCTTATGCAATTGGGCTGATACTTCTTATCTCACGACTTGTGTAGAAGAGCTTGAAAAGGGCCGCGAACGTTGGCTAATTTTAACGGATTTGCTTCGCGGCACGATACTTGGAATATGCAAGAAGAATCCCATACCCGATGAACGTGTAGATCAAGACATCGAGTCCGAAGGTTAGCCAGTCATAGCCTATCGCTAGCAAGCACGGTTCCGTAATTGCGATACCTGGTGGTGGGCATCCTCCAGTCTTCCAAGCTAACGGGAAACCGTAGCCGCCACGAGGGTCGCCGACCAATACTGAGGCGAGGGTAAGGATTGTGCCTATCAGAAGGAGATTGGACCAGAGAAAGATTGGGCGAGCCATCGGAGTAGGGCGGGCGAATTCTGCCCGTTTCCCGGATCTTTCCTGGAGAGAATGTGGATGTGTGTGCTAGTGTTGCGGACGCAGTTAGAAGATCCTATTTCTTCGCGGACTGTTTTGCGTAGTCCGTCAAGCCTTGAAAATCGACCACGACAACCGGCTCATTTCCAACGACCCACGCATCATGCCCTGGAGGCACTAGGGATATTTCTCCGGGGCCGACATCCCTCGCGGTACCATCATTCATCACGATATGAAGAACGCCGGAGACATGGTATTGAAAGTGGGGAGCTTCGCAGCTGTCGGTCTTCGCTATCGGTTTTACATGCTTAGACCACCTCCATCCGGGTTCGAACTTGGCTCGGCCTATCGTGCCTCCGCCCATTTTTACAAGTTCGATCTTTCCATTCTCGAACTTGCGAACCTCGTCTGGGGAATTGAGATGTTTAACTTCCATCTTAGATGAAGGCATAGAACGGTCGTTCGCACCGTCGATTATAAGACTTGTAGTCTACATGATCTGGGGAACCAATCAGATAGAATTAGGAATCTGAAAAAGAAGGGGGGTTTTCTGGTGGATGTCTGTTCTCAGAATGATCCTGTTGCGGTAACGATGTCCTGCTGGTGTACAGAGGTGGGTACGAACTGGAAGCCGTACCACCAGACGACGGTCTGGACATTGTTTGTGTCTGTCCATACGACGTGGAAAGCGTTGTCAGATCCAACCGCGATGCCGGTGTAGTCGCCAATGAAGCCTCCGCCAAACTGGTACCGCGAGTTAATCGGGTGTGTGGTGACTGTTTGGGTGCTGCCTGTTGTCAAGTCCGTGACGACGTAGTCGAGCCGAGCGTTGTTGATGTAATTATCGAGTGCTAGACAGTTGATCCGTCCAACTGCGGTGGGGTTGGCGGGTTGAGCGCACCTCTGCCATGGCGAGACCACGTCAGCGGCGTAACTGGAGACGTATACGTTGCCGTTGGGAGCTGCACCGACTGTGGGGAAGAATCCGTCAACACGTTGAGCAGCGGGGGCGTTTAGTGTGCCGCCGCTAGGTTGGGCTTGCGGGTAGCCGATCGCGGTTCGAGAGGACGCGTCGAGTGCCGGGAACGCGAGCTGAGGCGTAGACCAAGTGGCGCCGGCGTCGGTCGATTCACTCCAGTAAACTGCAGCGTGGCAAACGGTATTGCTCGAAAAGCAGGTCGCGTCAACGCCATAACTGGTGGCCGTGTTCAGGGCCTCGCTTGACCAGACTGCGTAAACGTTACCATTGGGAGCGACTGCAGCGTACGGGTAGCTGTTGACTCTGAACGCAGTGTTTTGCGGGTTGTGGATGTCAACTAGGGGTGCAATGGCGACGGGATAGGTCCAGGTGACTCCGCCATCAGTGGATTTGGTCACCCAAGTGCTGTCGAAGCTCGCTAGCCGCGTAGAGCCGTCCCAGAACACGTAAACTGTTCCGTCGGGTCCTACCTCAATGTGGGAGCCTTGGTCGTAGAGGACGTTGCTTACGATCAGTTGCGGAGTGCTGAAAGTGTTACCGCCATCCGTGGAGTAGGCGAAGATTATCGGGGATTGTACATAGGCGCCGGTGTGTGGGTTGAAGATGAAGCGTGTCCAGCTGACATAGACTCGGCCAAGGAATGTGCTGGAAGCGTGAGTGTCGACTCCTATCCACTCCTTGTCATTGAAGATCGCGGGTGATGTGGTCTGGCCGATGAAGGTTGGGGGTCCATAGTGGAGATTGCCGCTGGTGTCGAACGTGCCCTTGCTGACGGTGACAGTGTTGGGCGGGCTGTTCCGGTCGAAGCCGAGGCCAGCGTAGTAGACCGCGCCCTGGGCGTTGAAGGCCAGTGCTGGGTCTCCGCCGGCATCATATTGTCCGCCAACCAAGTGCTCGACTCCCGGGATGAGTGTGCCGATATGGCTCGGGTCTGTCGCCACGCAGCACCATGTGTTTCCGCCATCATTCGAGAAGTACGTGCCGGAGTAGCCGTCTCCGAGAGCGCTACACGGAGTCGTCCCTACGGAGCAGGTCCAGGTCCGGGTAACGTAGTCGTTTGAAGCGGCTACTATCTGGTTGGGGTTGTTGGGATTGACTGCGATGGCGGGCTCATTCTGAGTTGCAGCAGCGTTGTCCTGGTTCACTGTTACATCTGGCGCGGCAACGGTCGATGCGTCCAACGAGCTACTCAATACGAATGTGGGAGTGATGGCCGTGTTTGGACTTGGATTCGCGGCCCAGTCGCTCATGTCAGCTTCTTGTCTGACGAACTCCGAGAAGCCAAGGGCTAGGCCGGGGGTAGCGTCCAGCGAGGCGAGCTTTCCTGCCAGAGTGTTGAGGTTGTGACCGCTAGAGTCAACTCTAAGCGACATAGAGGCGGATACACCTTGCATTCCGTTGAATGTAATGGCTAATGTCAGTGCTAGAATGACTATTGGAGCAAGAATTTTCATAGCGTAGATTTGAAGAGTCCTCTGGATTTAAGAATACCGGTATGTCCAGGGATTGCGCCCCATATCTCCCGGAAGAAGTCTCCGTACAAACTCGTATCGTAGATAGTTCTAGATTACTTTGGTTGCAGGCTTCGCCCCAGCTCTTCTCCTAACCAGATAAATCGTAATTCCCGCAGCGATGATAATAACGGCCCCAGCGCCGATGAGTAAGGTTAGCGGAAGGCTGCTAGCTCCCGATGAAACGGATGCCACGGTTACTTCGACAGTTGTGGTGTGGGTCAACGTCCCGTTTGTTACCGATACTGTGACCGGGTAGCTGCCCGTTGCCGTTGGATAGGTTCCTCCCGCAGCTGACACCGTCATGTCTGATGTCACCGTTCCCCCTGATGATAGTGTAACTGATGCGGGGCTGAATGTTACGGTCGGCCCAGGTTGAGAAACGGTTCCCGTGAGCGTTAGTGTGCCTTTGAATCCGCTGAGACTCGTGAGAGTGATTGTTGTGGATGCTGTAGATCCTTGAGTTATGCTCAAGGAGGGAAGGCTGGTCTTTATGCGAAAGTCTGGGATGGTGACAGAAATGTTGACTGTTGTCATGTTTGTTGTCGAACCGCTCATGCCGTTGACTGTGGCGGTGTAGAATCCGGGAGGTGTTGTAGAAGTTGATACAGTCATTGTGGATGTTCCGCTTCCTCCCGCTGAGATCGTGACCGAAGCAGAGCTGAAGGAAACGATCAGCCCTGTCTGAGAGACTGTCGAAGTTAGCGTGATTGTTCCCGAGAATCCGTTGAGACTGGTCAGACTGATCATGCTGCTGTTTGACGCGGAGCCCTGAATCACACCGAGCGAGGCTGGACTAGAGCTTATGCTGAAGCCGGGAATAGTGACTGTGACGGCGACGGTTGTCGTGTTTGTTGTTGAGCCGCTCGCGCCGTTGACTGTCACGGTATAGGTCCCAGCGGGCGTTGAGACGCCTGTAGAGACTGTGAGTGTCGACATTGCGGGGGATCCCGGAGAGACGGATACCATCATCGGGTTCATGGATGCGGTGGGTCCAGTGGGCGATGCTGAGGCGCCAAGATTGATTGTTCCGGTGAACCCGTGATCACTGCTGAGGGTTATGGTCGATGTGCTTGATGAGCTCTGTCCCATCGTGAGTGATGATGGATTTGATGTCATCGAGAAGCCGGGTGGTTGAACGATGAAGGACCCGAACATGCTTGTTGGGTGGACGGTGCAGTAGTACGTGAAACTTCCAGCTGTGCTAGCCGTGAAAGTAACGGTTCCTCCCGTGGTTGACAGGCCATTTGTGCAAGGGTCCGCGGTTGGCGAACAATCTGAGGTATCAGAAAAACCGTCCTTATCGATATCAAATAGGAACTGGTGAGGCACGCTACCTGTGTCTCCGTTTGACCAGACAATGGTGACGCTGTCTCCCAGCTGAACTGTTATGGTTGGGTTGGGATTTGTTGTTCCGTTCCATCCTGAAACGGCGTGGGCTACCAGATGGATCGTCACGGTCGATGCGTGAGCAGTATGAAATAACGTGATAGGAGGGAAGAGAACTATGGCGAGTGCGAGGATGAACGTGACCGATGCGGCCTGTAGGAAGCGTGCGCGCTTTGTCAAGGCAAACCTTCTACATTCATAGTACATTAATAGAGATATCTGTCACATGAGAACCAGATACAGGCGATAAAGACGTCGCCTACAGCTATTTGAGACGAGTCGAGAAGGAGATTTTCTCGTCGGAGGCTGGCTTATTCAAGGTGGATTCGTTGATACAGTCGTATGCTCAGAACCGATATTCTTCTTCGCAACCACACGCTCAGTCTTCACAATCACCTTCTTGACGATCTCCAAATAATTGAGCGCTTCATGAATTCCGGCGGCCACAAACCCGACGCCCTGAGCGATCTCCCGGTTCGAAAACTTCTTTGATGTACGGCTGAGATCCTTCTCCACACCCTCCAAGTACCGCCTAAACTCCTTCATAGCAAGCAAGGTCTCTTCCGCTTTCTCACTCGGAGTCTGCACAATTCCCTTGCCCAACCGACTTACCCTCAAGGGCTTCGAGAGAACGGCGATAAGAGGATGGTTCAACCTAGCAACCGAGAAACCGGTGA
>Ga0209056_10003186_pt1 | contig 17603 bp, 13 predicted proteins | sample GraSoiAngelo_114_FD_185876 | JGI IMG/M metagenome (GOLD analysis project Ga0209056, IMG submission 185876) | Grasslands soil microbial communities from the Angelo Coastal Reserve, California, USA - 14_0903_13_40cm (SPAdes) (version 2) | ecosystem: Environmental > Terrestrial > Soil > Grasslands... | reverse complement strand
CGTTGAGTTTCGCCACCGTCCGGCCTTCGCGCAGGGTGACCTTGCCGACCACTCTATGCTTCAGCCAGTGGGTCGCCCCGGAGTGGTAAATGGCATTGTACGAGTCCTTCCACCGCAGGGGGAACCGATAGAACAACCAGGGCCTCTTATCCCATACCCAGTTGGTCCAGCCAGGCGCGATGCTCGCGTCCGGGGCCAGTATCCGTTCGAGGATGCTGCGCGCGCCCCACCGATCTGGCGCCAGCCACTGGATGGGGCGCCGCGCTACGACCTGGACCGCGGCGCCAGCTTCGTGGAGCAACGCCGCATACTCGATCGCGCTCTGTCCGCCGCCGATCACGACGACGTCCCGTCCCTTGAAACGACCGAAGTCCCGGTGCTCGGAGGAATGCGAGACCACCTCTGGCGGCAGCCCAGTGAACTGTTCTGGGCGGTGGGCATAGTAGTAGACTCCGATCGCCATCACGACCGCGTGGCTTTCTACCTCGCGCCCATCCTCCAGCGTAATGAGAAACCGGCCGTCCTGACCCTCGATCGATGAGACGTACGTCTCATCTACCTCAGGGACCGCCCGTTGCTGGAACCAGAGGCCATAGTCGACGAACGTCTGAAGCGGCAAGGGATAGCGACGGTCGTGCTTCGTGTCCTTGGCGAACTGTTCAAACCCGTAATCCCGACGGGGATCGGAGAGGTTGGTGGCCCACCAGTGCGATCGTAGCAGCATGCCTTTCGGCATGTGCTCGCGCCACATCTCCAAGGTCCGGCCGAAGACGGCGACGCGGAGACCGCGGCCGAGGAGATGCGCCGCGGTGGAAAGGCCGTAGGGACCCGCGCCGACAACGACTGCGTCAAAGATAGGCCTCACGAGCCGTTCCTCCTCATGCGGACTGCCAACCCCCTAACGGTGTCGCGCGTGAAGGTCGTCGTCGCCCTGACCGCGGGAAGCGGATCCCTCCAGGACAAGTAGTCGTAGGCCATCGGCCGGAGGAACGAGAGGCCGAACTGCAAGAGCGTCTGTACCGGAGATGTGACGCCGGGCCTGCCTCGCTGCCGGAGCGCGGCAATCGTCGTCGTGATGTCCCCGCCCAGATCGCGTATCCAGCCGCCGATCCGATAGCCCGTGACTCGCTCAATTGGCCCGCCGCTCGCCCATTTGTAAAACAGATACGGGAAGTCGACGCCGGCCCGCACCGCGACCTCGACGGAGGCGGAGAGCCGCGGGTTGATCTCCATCAAGTACGGGGCGCCGGCGGCGTCCCGGCGAAACTCGACTTCGGAGTAGCCTTCGAGGTTGATTTCGCGGACGAGCGATTCGGCCTGACACCCGATGTCAGGGGGAACGGCGATGCTCTGGCGCAGCACCGAGTTCCCGCCCAAGGGGGGACTGGTTCGTTGGGCCCATTGGGCGAAGCGCGCGTACACTTCGCCGTCGGCATACAGGAAACTCACCGCCTCGCGTCTTCCCGTAAGCAGTTGTTGGAAAAGCGCGGCCTCCCCGAAGCGTGTCACCGCCTCGACGGCGCGGCGTGCTTCAGCGGAAGTGACCGCGAGTTGGGCACCCAGCCGTGCTCCTTCTCGTTCGTTCCACAACCAGGATTCGCTTGGCTTGATCACTGCCGGGAGTCCGATGTCCTTCAGAGCGGCGGGTAGATCTCCACCGTCGCGGACGACGACCTCACGCGGGACGCACAGCCCGAGGCCCCGCGCGATCGCGAGAGTCTGCTCCTTGTTGATCGCGATCGCCAACGCCGGTTCGGGTGCGAGCGCCAGGCGGAGTCGCGACTCGAGCCGCGCGCGATGCCGACGGAGCAGGGCGATCGTGGCGTCGTTCGAAGCGATGAGCACCCGTGCACCGGTGCGCTCCAGCCAATGCTCGAGGATGGCCTGGTAGGCATCCGTCCCTTCTTTGGCCGGAAACACGAACCCTCGCCGACACCAGCGCGACGCAAAGGCGGGGGCGTGATCATGCGTTTCCGCCGCGGCCACCTCGAGCCGCCGCCGACCGAGGGACCGCACGGTTACGAGCGACTGCCGGAGCGCCGCGTCCAGCACCAGGGCGTCGCATCGCATCATGGCTGAGCTGCCGCGCAAGAACTGCGCCGGGATCGGGATGGCCGCTTGCTTCACTTGATTGCGCGTACCCGAAAAATGTGCTCCGCGGCAAGCCAATTGAGTGCCGAGCTTCGAACGAACGTGTCACTGGCTCGAGAGAGAAGCGCCCGTCCGACCAATCGCTCAATGCCGCGCCGGAAGACGGCTTGTTTCATGGATAGAGACTGGACAAGAAAGCCAAGCGGGCTGCTGAGCCATCCCCAGCCGTGGCAAATCCATTCCTCCGGTTCGAAGTTCAAGCCACGCAGAAGCCGCAACCATCTCCTGCGGTAGAACCTGCGGTAAGGCGCGTGGTGAACAGTTCCAGCGAACCTCTCAGAAGAAGGGGCCGGTCTCGCGCGAAACCGGTACTTCACGAGGTGGTAGGCGGGCCGTAACACCGCGACCACCCTGGGGACCACGCCATCCAAACGCCGGAGAGGGGAACGCCCGTTGGGGATTGCGATCACCGCTCGACCTCCGGGTCTCAGTACCCTCCACACTTCGCGCAGTGCCTGCTCGTCGGACTCCAGGTACTCTATGACCCCAAGCGACACCACCACGTCAAACGTGTTATCCGGAAATGGGATGTGTTCGATGTCCCCGACTCCGAATGGCTCCGATTCGCAGAGTTGTCGCGCCTGGCGGATCATGGGCTCAGCGAGGTCGATCCCCCACACCGCATACCCGCGTTTGATGAGCTTCGCAGCCATCACACCCGCGCCGCAACCGACCTCAAGGATCCTGGAGGATGGTGGCATCGCGGCCTCCACCATCTTCAGTGCAAACCGTTGGCGCGAGATCAGATGCTGACTGCTCAACGTCGGCTCGGGATCGGCGTAGCAAGCTGCCCACTGCGTCGCTTGCTCGCTAAAGCGGTTCTTCACCTGGTGCTTCCAGCTTGCCATGGCGCGCCTCCTCTCGACTTAGGCTCCCACCATCAAGTGCCGTCGGCACGTGCGGAGGAGTGACCACGTGGGCTTCGCCATAGCGCTCAGGCAGCGTTGCAAGCCTGGTGCCAGCCACGGCGATTTTCGAGGCCACGGCCCTCAACCCCTGCGTAGTGTTGCGCGATCGCGACGCCACGGGCGTGGACAGACGGGCCGGGCGAGGAGCCCAGCCGCCCTTCGGGGTGGTCCGGCTCTTGCCCCCGGTGCTCAGCCGTGGGCGAAGTAGCGTCGTTATCCGAAACTGCAGAGTCCCGCAGACACGCCCAGGCTCGAGCCCTGGATCGCGCGCTACTTCGCGGGGTCGCCTGGACTGCGGCGGCCAAGTGGGCCAGTCAAGGGCTCAGCTGGGTATCCTGGCTGATCGTTGCGCGCTTACTCACCCCTGAGGACTACGGCCTCGTGGGCATGGCCGCGGTCTACCTCGGGCTCATCACGCTGCTCTCCGAATTCGGCCTCGGCGCCGCCGTGCTGGCCGTCCGCGAGCTCAGCGTCGAGCAGCTCAACCAGCTGAACGGGCTCGCGGTACTCTTGGGGCTGGCCAGCCTACTCGCGTCCTGCATCGTAGCGATCCCATTGGGGCGATTCTTCCACGCGCCCCAATTGCCGCTCGTCGTGGTGGCCATGAGCACGACCTTCGTCATCACTTCGTTCAAGACCGTACCGCTCGCGCTGCTGCAGCGCGATCTGCGCTTCAAGGCACTCGCGTTCATCGACCTGAGCCAGGCATTGGTGCTGGCGATCGGCATGGTCGGTTTTGCCGTCGCCGGATTTCGGTACTGGACCCTCGTGTGCGGCGGGGTGCTGAGCGCGCTGATTTCGACCGGAGCGATTCTCAGGCTGCGGCACGCACCGTTCGCGTGGCCGCGGCGGAAATCCCTGAAGCCCGCGATCACCCTGAGTTCTAATGTCCTCATCTCCCGGCTGTGCTGGTACACCTCGTCCAACGCGGACTTTCTGGTGGCCGGGCGGATTCTGGGGAAGGCCGCCCTTGGCTTCTACAACGTCGGTTGGACCCTGGCCAACGTCCCGGTGGACAAGGTCACGGCGTTGGTCGGGCAGGTGACGCCCGCCGTCTTTTCGGCGGTGCAGACGGAGCCGGCGGCGCTCCGGCGGTACCTCCTCAGGATTACCGAGGGCATCGCCTTGGTCACGTTCCCCCTCGGGCTTGGTCTCGCCCTGGTCGCTCAGGATTTCGTCCTCGTGCTCCTTGGCCCCAAGTGGAGCGCCACGATCGCGCCGCTGCGGCTCCTCGCCGCCTACGCGGCGTTTCGCTCGATCATCCCGCTCTTGCCGACGGTGCTCCACACAATCAGGGACACGAGGTTCGAGATGTGGAACATGGTCGCTGCTGCCGTTGTCATGCCCACGAGCTTCTACTTCTGCGGGCAGCGATGGGGCACGGTTGGCCTTGCGATGGCCTGGGTGCTGATGGATCCCTTCTTCGCCTTCATGCTGTACTGGCGAACCTTCTCCAAGATCGAGCTGTCTCCCCGGGCATACTTCCGGGCGCTGTGGCCTGCTCTGAGCGGCTCGGCCCTGATGGCAGCGGCGGTGTTTGCCGTCGGGCGATTCAGCGGCGGCGAGTGGACTGCGGGCTTTCGGTTGGCTGCCCAAATCGGCGCGGGCGCGATCACGTATGGACTTGCATATGTGGTCTTGCACCGGGAGCGGTTCCAGGCATTTTACGAACGGGTGACGGCCGCGCGCCGGGGATCGGGAGAGGGCCTTTGACCGGGACCCACCGCCTGCTGCTGATCACGTACAGCTCCCGCCTGATGGCCGCGCGGCTCGAAGGTCTGGATCATCACCGCTGCGGTCGCTTTGGGCGCAAGCGACGTGCCCGGCACGGGGCGAAACCGTGGAGCACGAGGAACACGCGGTGTTGCGCGATCGCGACACTCGCGCACCGGGAGACCGCCCGCCCGCGTTTGTCCGGGTAGTGAACCTCGGTAAGGTCGGGCTGGTCTCGCTCTTGCTACTGAGCGTAGCCATGGCTGCCCGCCGAGAATCTGAGGGACGTAGGTGAACGCCCGCCGACTGCTCGTCGTCACATACCACTTTACCCGCGATGACGCCGTCGGTGGCCTTCGCTGGGCGGGCATCACGAAATACCTTGCGCGGTTGGGCTGGAAGGTGTCCGTCGTAACCGCCGCGTGTCCCCAAGAGTATCCAACGGGGGGCAGCACGCATGTAGAATCGTGTCGACACCTCTGGACGTCTTACCAGTTGCTCTGTCATCTGAAGCGGCGGCTGGTCAGGTCCCTCCCGAACGGATTGCCTGTGGCGCGGCCGTCGGGGCGGCCGGGGCTGCTGCACCGGCTGCGGCTGGAGATTAGTGGGTTCTTGACCTTCCCTATGGACTCGACCCGAGGTTGGGTCCTCCGCGCGGCGCTGCGGTCGCGGTCGCTGATCCGGCGATTCCGGCCGCACGTCGTGGTGAGTAGCGGCCCTCCTCACTCTGCGCACCTCGCTGCTGGGATGGCCATGATCGGGAGCTCGGCGCGTTGGTTGATCGACCTCCGCGATCCGTGGGCGGGAGCCCTCGCGAAGGCCCGGGAGTCAGACTCGGGGGCTCACACCTGCCTGGCTCAGGCCCTGATCCCCCGTCTGGAACGCATCGCCTTCCGGGCTGCCCACGGGGTCATCACCAACACTGTGCAGCACGCCAAGGCACTGGCCGCGAGGTATCCCGACCTGGCCATCGCGTGCGTTCCGAACGGCGTCGACCGGGAATGCTTGCCGCCCCCGGCCACAGATCCGTATCCGGGGTTGGGCATCGCGTACACGGGCACGCTGTACCTTGGTCGCGATCTCGCGCCGGTCGTCCAGGCGTTTCAGCTCTTCCTGGAGCGTCATCCGGACGCTGCCGCTGCCGGTTCGAAGTTGCGCATCGCCGGCCATGCCCAAGCTTCTCATGCTCTTGCATTCGACGAAGCAGTCGCGGCGGCAGGACTCGAGCAGCAGGTCGAGGTGCTAGGGCCGCTACCCCGTGCTCAGGCTCTGAACGTAGTGTCCCATTCGCGCCTAGTCGTGGTGTTGGCACAAGAACAGGTGCTGCAGATCCCTGCCAAGCTCTATGAGTCCGTCGCGATGGGGATCCCCACACTCGTCGTGGCGGAACCGGGCAGTGCAGCAGGGATCGAGGGAACCCGCCTCGGGGCGGCAGTTTGCGATCCGACGGATGTCGAGGGGATTGCGCGCGTGCTCCAGCAGGTCTGGCGGGATGGCTCGGGACGGAGATTGCCGTGCCCGGTGCCAATCACGTACGAAGCGATTGCTCCCCTCATGGATGAGCTCCTGAGAGGGAACCGGTTGAGACCTCTGACAACGTCGATTAGATCGGGATGTCTAGGTTGGGGGGAACGAGCGAGGTGATGTCCGACGTCGGGCGGGTGTCGAGGGCGGAACCAACGGTCGGCAACGCGATGGACCTGGCTAACGTCAGCGCGTGGCTGCGATTGGGGAAGTATGCGGGTCAGCCGCCGGCCGTATGCGCGCCCGCGGACCCCTTGACGCGTGGCGTCACGGTGGTGATCTGCACCTACAAGCGCCCTGCGAGCCTCGTGCGTTTCCTCGACTCGCTCGTGGCGCAAGTGCCCATGCCGGAGCGGGTACTCATCGTGGATGCAAGCCCGAGCGACCAAACTGAGCGTGCCGTTCGCGACCACGACAGCCTCGCCGTCGTCGGGAGCGACCTGCTCTATTTCCGGGTCACGGGCCCGCTGCGCGGCCTCACGCGCCAGCGAAACTTCGCTTTGCGCTGGGTCACTACGGACCTCGTCGCATTTTTCGATGACGACGTGGTGCTCTCGCCCGGGTGTTGTCGCGAACTGGAGCGACATCACCGCGAGCTCGGCGATCGAGTGGTGGGCGTCGCGGCGCTGCTCGAAAACCAGATCGAGACGCCCAGGCTAGTGTGGCGTCTGCGCAAATCGTTGCACATCGTTTCCGACCTCCGGCCGGGCACCTACAGTCGCTCAGGGATTCCGATTCCGTGGGGCTTCCTGTCTCCCACCGAGGACCGCCTCGTAGAAGGAGACTGGCTCTACGGGGGTGCGACGATGTGGCGTAGCGCCGCTGCACGCGAAGTACGCTTCAACGCGGGATTTGAGGGGTACGGTAACGCCGAGGACTTGGACTTCAGCTTGCGGATGCGTGCGAAAGGGGCGCTTGCCGTGGCCGGACGCGCTCGGGGGTTTCACCACCTCGATGAAGGAGGACGCCCGGGGGCCTACGAGATGGGGTACGTGCGTCTCCGCAACTGTTATGACATCCACAGGCGGTGCCTGCCGAACCGGACCCGGGCGGACGGTGCGCATTTCGTATACGCCTTCTGCGCCGATGCGTTGATCCAGCTCCTTGGCCTACTGAAGGGACAGAAGCAGCGGACACGCTGGCAGTGTCTCCGCGGTCAGCTGCGGTTCCTGGTTGAGCTGTTCTTGGGGAGACACGCGCGCATCGACTGATGTCGCTTCTAACGGAGTAGCACTTGGTTCCTCACTCAACCGGCTGCTGCCGCTGTCGGCTGTGCATCCGCTGATGTGCAGCTCCGTGGGATTTTTGAGCACGGCACGACCGGACCAGGGAAGCGCGGAACGCACTCGGCGCCCTGTGTCGTTCACGTACGAAGCGACCGCTCCCCTCGGGGATAAACTTCTTAGGGGGAAGGGCGTTGCAGCCCCGCGTGATGCGGCGCCGGAGCCGCTTGCGGCGCTCGGATCGTGCACGAGATCCGTCGATGAGACCTGAGCACGTGAGCATGCTTGTGTGCCCCAGATCGGGGCAGCCCTTGGTGCTTGGCGACCGCCCGGTGCTAGAGGGATCGCGGGTGAAAGAGGGGGTTCTGATCGAACCACGGAGCGGTGCCTCCTACGTCATTAAGGATTTCATTCCTCGCTTTGTCGCTGACGAGGACTACGCCGCGAACTTTGGTCTTGAGTGGACGATTCACAGTAGAACGCAGTACGATGAACACAGCGGCTTCTCGATCTCCCAGGAGCGCTTCGAGCGGGACACCCAGTGGGGGCAAGACCTGCGAGGCGACGTGATCTTGGAGGTCGGCAGCGGCTCAGGGCGATTCACCAGCCGCGCGCTCAAGACAGGCGCCACAGTCGTGTCGTTCGACTGCTCGAGGGCGGTTGAAGCGAACTACCGATCGAACGGAAGCCACGAGAACCTCTTGCTCGTCCAAGCGAGCGTCTACGAACTGCCATTTCGGCTCAATTACTTCGACAAGGCTTTCTGTTTCGGTGTCCTCCAGCACACACCGGATCCGCGTGAGGCCTTCATGTCCATCGTCCGCCACGTGAAACCCGGTGGCAAGATAGCGGCGGATGTGTACACCAAGAGCCTGCGAATGTGGCTGCTCAACACAAAATACTGGGTTCGACCCTTTATCGACCGCAGCGATCCGCCGGCGCTGTACGAGATGGTGAAGAAGTACGTCGATCTCATGTGGCCACTCGTGCGGCTGGTGCGGAAAGTCCCTGGCCTCGGGGTCCGGCTCCCCGCCAGGTTGCTCATCCTGGACTATTCGCGTCTCGTTCCGAAGGCAGATGACGCAACGCTGAAGGAGTGGGCCCAATTGGATACGTTTGACATGCTGTCCCCAACCTACGACAAGCCTCAAACCCCGAAAGCCTTTCGACGGTGGTTTGAGGAAGCCGGACTAAGCGAAGTCGATGTGGGCGCGTCGCATCAAAGCAAGAGTACGACCGTCGGAACGGCGGTGCGCGACCACACTGAAGCACGAGCGCTCTGTGAGCGCTTCGCGCCGGACGGAGCCCAGCATCGATGAGCTCGAGCGCGGGACTACCCGTGGCCGCGTTCAGGCCGAGCTGTGCAACGTCCTGAACGTTCATCCCCATGCCTTCTGCAGCGGCCTGGGCTGATCTTCATGGCGAACCCGTTCATCGTCCGCCAGCCATCGAAGGTCGTGACATCAGTGCTGTCGTGACGCCACGCCACGGCGGTGGGGTCGCCAAAGAACGTGTTGTCGCTCCAATGCTGGTCGCTCACCGTCCCGAGGTTCCACACAATCCCGCCACCGGTAAAGTTGTATAGGGTGTTCCCCGTCACGGTGGCCGTGGCCCAAGCGCCCATGCGCCACCACCCGCCCACGAAATAGTTGTTGGTGCAGACGAGATCTTGGTTCGTCACGACGTAGCTGCCGATGTCGGCGGTCGACGTGTTCGTATAGCTGGTCCGGTACGTGTAATTCTCGTTGATGGTGATTCCCGACGCGGGAAATAGGCCGCCCACGAGAATGTCCTCATCCCACGGCACGCCCCAGACGTAGTTATTGAACGCGACGTTGCCTTCGAGATCGATGTTCTGGATGTACGGTCCGTCGCTGCGAAGCAGTGAAAGCCCGACGCCCAGTTGTCGAAGACGCTGTTGTCTTTCAAGGCAAGGTGCCGGTGTGACTCTTACATGTAGATCCCGTGAGTCAGATTGTCGGGGCGTCCGTTGTTGTAGAAATGAAGCCGTTGACCTCGGCCCCCGTTGCCTCCGGCCCGATGAAAATGCCGTCATCGGTCGCGTCATGGACGACCAAATTGATGGCTTTGGTCTCGATTAGCAGCTTTTGCCCGAGAAAGCATCCAGCGATCACGTTCACTGGCTTGGAAGACCGTAGGAACCGGCTCCTTGGGCACGGACACCCGCCCTAGTAGGCGATGGGCCAGGTGGAGCCGCAGTCTGCCATTTGTGGACCAACTGTCAGCCGCTCCAACGACCGCCGTGCGTCAGAATCACCTGTTTCATGCCCGCGACAGAGCCGCGCCACACTGCGCGTAAGCTGCCAGTACAATCGGCCAAGATCATCTGTTGCGTGCTCGCGACAGCGCCGCGCGGCAGCCACCCTCCACGTGAACTGCCAGTGCAATCCGATAGGCTGCCAGTACAATCCGATAGAGCAGCAGTTTCGCGCACTCGGCGAGGGGGCGGTCGTCCTGCTCGGGGGGATGGGTCGATTCGATTCTCCCTCGCGGCACGCTGCCCGCCGGTACGGCTGCGAGCGAGAATCGTATGCTGTGTGGGAGGAGGGCGCGGCAGCACATGCGAATGCGCCGCAGGTGCCAGCCGCTGCTGACGATCAGTACGGAGCGCACGTCCGGGCGTTGCTGCAACCAGCGCCCCAGCTGCGCGATTTCGTTCAACGTTCCCAGCGGCCGCACCGGAAGGCTTTCGGCGCTCCACGAGGTACCGTCGTAGTCGAGAAAAAAGAACCTTCCCTGCGGCGGAATATGGCTTTGCAGCTCCAAGAGGCCAGGCCATGCGGGGACGTGAAGCTCTGCGAAGCGGGATAGATCGAGCGAGTCGCCGCTCAGCGTGCTGAGCAGAATCCCGCGCGCCCAGCCTTGGTTTAGCAGGTTTACGCCATACGACTTGCGATAGCGGCGCCCCGCGAGAACGAAAATGCGATCCGCCTGCTGAAGCGGATCGGGGCAAGCCAACCAGTTGTGCAATAGAGTCTGCAGGCGCTCGCGAAAACCCAAAGGTGGCTCCTTCGAACGGACGTCGTCGCTCGTCGCAAGAGCACGAATCATACTTGTCTGCCGCAGGAGCAGGCGCGGCGGCACCCCGGGCGGGCCGCACATGCATTGCGCGATACGACATATCGGCACAGATGTTGCTAACTAATAGGTTAGACCGTTTCAGCGCCCAGAGTGAATGCGCCGTGCGTCCTCGCGTATGAGTGTCGCTCCTATCTCACCCGATCGACTTGAGGGCGGCACCGCCGCGGGTCGACCCACAACCGATTGCGTTCGCGTTCGGTCGTTCATCGTCAGCATCAGCACGACCTCTCACGGACTCGAGCGCTTGGGGGCGGCGCGCGAGACCTCACCGCACACCCTAGCCAGCCCGGATGGACGCTGGGAGATCGGTTTCGTTCCCGAGTCGCCGCGCTCTCGTTCTGCCGCCCCTGACGGCGGCCGTTCGATCACCTTGGTGCTCGGTGACGACGCGGAGTGGGATGCCGTCCGCGCAGGTGAGAACATGGGCAACGCCGTTGCCGTGCGCTGCGACTTCACACAGGGGACCATACAGGTCTCGAGCAGCATAACCGGGCTGCCGGCGATCTTCCTGTGCCGGCGTCCCGACAGAGTCGTCCTGACTTCCCATCTGAGCCTGCTCGCAGCGACTGCGCAGTCACTTCAGTTCGATCCCGCAGCCGTCGTGGATCTCTTTCAGATCGGATACCCAAGTGGCCATCGGTCTCTGTTCAGGGACGCGTGTCTCGTTCCCGGTGGTCATGCGTTGAGCGTCGGCCCGGATGGTCAGGTCAGCAGCGCGAGGACGTGGAGTCCGCCGGAGGCCGCGCCTTGTCCGGACTGGCCCTCGTATCTCGAGTTCCAAGCTCAGACCTTCCGAGCCGCCGTCCGCAAGATGGATCTGTCGGGAAGTTTTCTGTCGCTTACGGGCGGATTGGACACGAGGGCGATTCTCGCCGTCCTGGTTAGCGAGGGGACCTGCTTACCCGCGGCGACGCTAACCGGCGCCACGCTCTCGCTTGACGCGCGCGCGGCCCGAACCCTCAGCAAGGCGTACTCGTTCCCCCATTACCTCGTCCGCCTTGACGCGGACTTTCTGCGTACGCTGCCCACGTACGTCGTTGAAGCGTCGCGTCGCTCCGGGGGCCTGACCAGCCTCGAGGAGGCCGGGGAGGTTTACCTGTACCGGCAACTCGCGGGCATTGGAGCTCGAAGACTCTCGGGCGGCTTCGGCAACCAAGTGGCTCGACAAGGATTCGAAAAACTCTCGCTGAGAAACGCAGATCTATCCATTCTGGCTGAGGACTTCATTGGCGCGGGGAGACGTGGCCAGCCGGTGGCGACTCGTTGGCGTTCGCCGTACGAACGCTTGCTTCAGGAGGACGGGACGCTGCCGAGCGTCGCCAATTCCTGCATCGGCCAGTATTTCGCAACCCAACAGACACCCTACGCGAGCCGGATCATGATCGAGTCTCCGGGGCGGGCACCCGTAGGGCTCGCCTCGGTCGCCTCTGTCTCACGGTCTCGGGCGCGATGGAGGGATCTGCGTCATCGCGTCCTCGGGGAGCCAGCGAACCGTTCCTTCCAACGAGCACTCATTGTAGAGGTCGGGGGATCGGTAGCGGTGCGCCCGGTGAACTGGGGCTGGCGGCCAAGCGGGGGAGTCTCACCCCATGGGCTCGTCATGGGGGCGCTCGCGTGCATGGACGTGATGGCGTCTAGACCCAATCCCATTTCGCGAAGGGTGAGCAGGGTCCTGCGACTGATCGGAGCGGAGGGGCTTCACGAAATAAAACCGTATCGAACATGGCTACAGTGGCTGAAGGACTTCGTTCACGATACGCTCCTCTCGCAGGCAACGCGGGAAAGCGGATTGCTCAACGCCACCACATTAGCCTCCGTGCTCCGGGACCACTATACCTTGGGCAAGTGGCGCAGCGCGACGATAACGGCGGCCCTGGATCTGGCTCTTGCCCACCAACTCTTTTGCGTCAATTCCGCCAGGGGTGAGGGATCCCGCCACGCTTATTGAATTCCTCATAACATAGTGACAAGAGGTGATCGCGATCGGTATCTCGGGCGCATGGGACATCCCTGCCGGCAGGAAACGGGATTTCGCGGCGCTCGAAGCGCGACGGCTCGACGCGGTTGCGCCAGGACACGGCGCAGGCGGACATCGCGCGCGAGCTCGGCGTCCCATCGACGGTCGGTGACTCGCTGGGCCAGCCAGGCGGCGCGGGGCGGGCGCGGCGCTCAAGCATCCGGGGCGCGCCGGGCGCGAACCCCCGCTCACGGCCGCCGACTCGCAACGGATCGAGCGCGCGCTGCAGCGGGGGCCCGAAACGTTGGGCTACGCCACGCCGCTGCGGACTGCCGAGCGGGTCACGCGGCTCATCGAGCAGGAGTGCGGCATGCGCTATCACCCGGGCCACGTCTGGGCGGCTCGCGCCAGTTGGACTGGACCTGCCAACGCCCGCGTTCCTCCTCGCGCACCGCGATCGCCTGACGAGGGAGTTCCTTCCCCAGCTATGTGCCCGAGCTCAACCCCACGGAGTATCTGTGGGGGCATTGGAAGCAGCACGAACTCCGAACTTTTGCCCGCAGGGCTTCGCGCAGCTCAGCACGACGACGCGCCGCGCGCTCCGGCGCGTCCGCCGCCGTCCCTCGCTCATTGCGGCCTTCTGGCGGCAAGCTGACCTGTTCGCCTCTCAGCGCGCAGGACGCGAACAACAGGAGAAGCGCGGCCGCGAGGGGTACCAGGCCCGGTCCGGAGTGGGACAGCATCTGTCCGGTGTGTGAGGCCATGCGCGGCGTTCCCTGGGTGCGACAGCTGCGGCCCGGCGGCCATGTAGGCCGGGCACCTCATGAGGCCGGTGCCGCGCGAGGGTGCCGTCCCCACGGATGCCCGCTTCAATACTCGTAGGCGCCGATGTCGTAGGCCGCGCCCCTCGGCCGGATGAGCCCGTGGAAGTCGAGCGCGGGCACGCAGAGCGTTACACCGGCGGCACAGAGGGTCGTGCCGGCATCGATCGCCATGGCGCCGCTCCGGAGATGGTAATCCCCGGTCATATCCCCGGTGTAGTTCACGAAGAGGGCACTGAACTGAGCGCTCGTGAGCGTGATGTTGCCGGACTGAATGGCGCTCGTACCGGACTCTGGGCTGGTGATATTCCCAGAGGGGTTGTTGTATAGGATGTTGTTGTTGAAGACGTTGTGGCTGCCGAGGGAATATCCCTGGAAAATACCGTAGCCGCCGCCGTTCACGATGATGTTGTTGTCCACGGTGGTGTAGTCGTTCGTCGTGAGCGCGGGGTCGGCGGAGATGGTAATGCCATACCTCCCGCAGTTCGCCACCACGTTGTTGGAGATGATCTGGTGGGTGGCGCCGTGATAGCTCTGAATGCACGCGGCGGCCCCGCGGGTGACGATGTTGTTCTCGACGACCGCATAGGGGCTGGCCACGTAGATGCCGTGGATGAGGTTGACCTGACCCCACAGGCCGATGTTGTCCACCACATTGCCGATGATCTGAATGCCCGTGACCGCCATGTAGTTGCAGCAGGGCGCCACGATGCCTCCATAGCCGCCCGAGCTGCCAGGCATGTCATGCACGCGGTTGCCGATCACCTTGCTGTAATTGCCGTTCGTCGTAATGCCTTGGGGACAGCTCCCGGTGACATCGAAGTTGATGATCTGGACGTAATCGCCGTCATTCGCAATGGGGGAACAGGGGGCGGTGCCATAGACCTTCGCGCCCCATTTCACATCGGAGATGTAGGTGATGAGCGCGGCGGCCGTCCCGCTCTTGGTCACGCGGTTGGTCGAATAGCTCCAGGTGTAGTTGCCGGCGGCGAAGTGCGCGTTGTCGCCCGGGCTCATGAGTTGGGCGACGCGCGCCATGGTGTAGCAGGGGGCGGCGGCGGTGCAGGGATTCGCGTCTGAGCCCCCCGGCGCGACGTAATAGTTGGCGCCATTGCCCAAGGTGTAGAGCGGCGTCGTGCCGCTCACGCTCACGGCGGCGCTCCCGCTCTGCCCCTCACTCGTCGCGGTGATCGACACCGCTCCCGCCCCGAGCCCGGTGACCAGCCCGGTGCCGCTCACCCCGGCCACCGCCGGGGCGCTCGTCGCCCAGGTGACGAGGCGTCCGCTCAGCGGATTGCCGAGGGCGTCCGTCAGCGTCGCCGTCAGCTGCAAGGTCGCTCCCATGAGGAGGCTCGTAATCGCTGGAGTCACGGTCACCGAGGCCACCGGTACGTTCGTCACCGTTATGACGGATGTCCCGCTCTTCCCCTCGCTCGTCGCCGTGATCGTCGCCGATCCGGCCGCCACGCCCCTAACCAATCCGCCCGCGCTGACCGTCGCGACGGAGGGGTCGCTCTTCGCCCAGCTTACCGTCGAATCGGTCACCAGGTTCCCCGCCGGTCCTTGGTGACGCCGGCGAGCTGAACCGTTGCCCCGATCTGCACGCTCGCTGACGCCGGGCTCACCGTTACTGAGCCAGCGCCACGGGATCTACCGTCACGGCGGCGCTGGCGTAGACAGCGACTTCGGTGATGCTATTCCACAGGGTGAGCACCGTGGCGCCGCTCCACTGGCCGTGGCCCACGATGCGGACATAGCGAGCCGTGACCGTGGGGAAGTCATAGCGCTCGGGCTGCAGGGTCTGGCCGCTGCTGCGGCCGCCGAAGACCGGGGTCCAGGTGACGGAGTCGAGCGACACCTCGATCTCGAACGCGGATGCCCTTTCAGTCCCGAAGTATCAGGCGATGGTCACGGGCCCGACGTCATCGGTGCGCCGAGGTCGTAACGGATCCATTGGCCGTCGCCGTACGCCGACCAGCGCGTGGCGAGGTCGGTGTCGAGGGTGTTCTGGGGGACGTTGGGGTCCTGATACCCGCTCGCCACGACCCCTGCCACTGGCACCGAACTTACGGGCGCGGCGGCGCTGGCGTAGATGGCGACTTGTGTAATGCTAGCGCTCGCACGCCAGCGCCAGGAGGACGGTGGCAGCGAGCGATGCTTTGAGTAGGGCCAGCCGCTTGGACAGCTTGAACTTGAAGGGCATTGTCGGGCGCTCCCGTGGTTGTGTGAACAGGGCCGCACGCGTCGACCGGTCGGTCGGGGCGTGCGGCGCCGGATGCGTTACGCTGTGTTCAGAGCCTCAATGCCACTCGTAGGCCCCGATGTCGTAGGCGGCACCTTGCGGACGCAGGATGCCGGCAAAGTCGAGCGCGGGCACGCAGAGCGTTACACCGGCGGCACAAAGGGTCGTGGCGGCATCGATCGCCATGGCGCCGCTCCGGAGATGGTAATCCCCGGTCATATCCCCGGTGTAGTTCACGAAGAGGGCACTGAACTGAGCGCTCGTGAGCGTGATGTTGCCGGACTGAATGGCGCTCGTACCGGACTCTGGGCTGGTGATATTCCCAGAGGGGTTGTTGTATAGGATGTTGTTGTTGAAGACGTTGTGGCTGCCGAGGGAATATCCCTGGAAAATACCGTAGCCGCCGCCGTTCACGATGATGTTGTTGTCCACGGTGGTGTAGTCGTTCGTCGTGAGCGCGGGGTCGGCGGAGATGGTAATGCCATACCTCCCGCAGTTCGCCACCACGTTGTTGGAGATGATCTGGTGGGTGGCGCCGTGATAGCTCTGAATGCACGCGGCGGCCCCGCGGGTGACGATGTTGTTCTCGACGACCGCATAGGGGCTGGCCACGTAGATGCCGTGGATGAGGTTGACCTGACCCCACAGGCCGATGTTGTCCACCACATTGCCGATGATCTGAATGCCCGTGACCGCCATGTAGTTGCAGCAGGGCGCCACGATGCCTCCATAGCCGCCCGAGCTGCCAGGCATGTCATGCACGCGGTTGCCGATCACCTTGCTGTAATTGCCGTTCGTCGTAATGCCTTGGGGACAGCTCCCGGTGACATCGAAGTTGATGATCTGGACGTAATCGCCGTCATTCGCAATGGGGGAACAGGGGGCGGTGCCATAGACCTTCGCGCCCCATTTCACATCGGAGATGTAGGTGATGAGCGCGGCGGCCGTCCCGCTCTTGGTCACGCGGTTGGTCGAATAGCTCCAGGTGTAGTTGCCGGCGGCGAAGTGCGCGTTGTCGCCCGGGCTCATGAGTTGGGCGACGCGCGCCATGGTGTAGCAGGGGGCGGCGGCGGTGCAGGGATTCGCGTCTGAGCCCCCCGGCGCGACGTAATAGTTGGCGCCATTGCCCAAGGTGTAGAGCGGCGTCGTGCCGCTCACGCTCACGGCGGCGCTCCCGCTCTGCCCCTCACTCGTCGCGGTGATCGACACCGCTCCCGCCCCGAGCCCGGTGACCAGCCCGGTGCCGCTCACCCCGGCCACCGCCGGGGCGCTCGTCGCCCAGGTGACGAGGCGTCCGCTCAGCGGATTGCCGAGGGCGTCCGTCAGCGTCGCCGTCAGCTGCAAGGTCGCTCCCATGAGGAGGCTCGTAATCGCTGGAGTCACGGTCACCGAGGCCACCGGTACGTTCGTCACCGTTATGACGGATGTCCCGCTCTTCCCCTCGCTCGTCGCCGTGATCGTCGCCGATCCGGCCGCCACGCCCCTAACCAATCCGCCCGCGCTGACCGTCGCGACGGCCGCAGTGCTCGTGGCCCAAGTCACGACCCGACCACTGAGGGCGGTGCCGTTCGCGTCTTTCGGAGTCGCCGTCAACTGAGTCGTGGCGCCCACGGTGATGCTCGCGGTCGCCGGGCTCACCGTCACCGAGGCCACCGGCACGTTGGTCACCGTTATGGCCGATGTCCCGCTCTGCCCCTCGCTCGTCGCGGTGATCGTGGCCGAGCCTGCCGCCACACCCGTCACTAATCCGCTCGCCGAGACCGTTGCGACGGCCGCATTGCTCGTCGCCCAGGTCACGGCCCGGCCACTGAGGGTGGTGCCGCTCGCGTCCTTCGGAGTAGCCGTCAACTGAGTTGTGGCGCCCACCGTTAGGCTGGCCGTCGCCGGGCTGACCGTCACCGAGGCCACGGGCACGTTGACGGTCAGCCCGGCGACGGCCAGCCTAACGGTGGGCGCCACAAC
>Ga0209056_10003185_pt1 | contig 17604 bp, 10 predicted proteins | sample GraSoiAngelo_114_FD_185876 | JGI IMG/M metagenome (GOLD analysis project Ga0209056, IMG submission 185876) | Grasslands soil microbial communities from the Angelo Coastal Reserve, California, USA - 14_0903_13_40cm (SPAdes) (version 2) | ecosystem: Environmental > Terrestrial > Soil > Grasslands... | reverse complement strand
CCTGCACGTGGTCTGGGAGGCCGATTCAAGCGCCGCTTGCGCTTTGCCCACACTCGCGTTGAAGTCGCAACTGGACTCGCCGTTGAACGAACTCAGATTGTGGTTAAGCCACGATTCGGACGCGCCCGGCCTGCTCGCCGGCCAGTGCAGCGCGCCATTGCGCGATCTGCCTGAAAACATTTTGCGCGAAGTGCTGCAGCAGGCGGCGCACCTTCGCCTGCAACGCAAGGCGTCCGAATTCGCCGCCCGCGCCCGGCAGGTCGGCTGGGAACAATCGCTCTGGGAGGGTCTGTTCGCCGCGCTCGGTTACAAGCAAAACGTCTGGCCGATGCGGCGCGTCGCCGAGCTGCTTCCGCTCCTGCTCGCGCGTGAATTGAAAAAGCGCGGCGCGACGTTCGCGCTTCAGGCGCGCCTGTTCGGCGTGAGCGGCCTTCTGCCAAACGAGCTGACCCGCGCCCGGGCCAGCGCGGACAATTACCTGCGCCGCGTCTGGGACCATTGGTGGCGCGAACGGGAGCAATTCGCCGATTTCATTCTGCCGCGCGCGCTGTGGCGGTTCAACGGACTCCGTCCGGCCAACCATCCGCAACGCCGGCTCGCCCTCGCCGCGCATTGGCTCGACGCGGGGAATTTGCCGGACAAGCTGGAGCGATGGTTCAGCGCACAGATCCCGGACCAAAAACTTGAATGGTCGTTGCTGGAAATCCTGCAAGCCGGACGCGACGACTTCTGGTCCTGGCACTGGACGTTGCGTTCGGCCCGAATGACGAAATCGCAACCGTTGCTCGGCGCGCAACGAGTGACGGACCTGGCCGTGAACGTGGTCCTGCCGTGGTTTTGGATGCGCGCCGTCGTGGGGAAGAGCGACGGGTTGCGACAAGCTGCCGAACATCGTTACTTCGCCTGGCCGAGATCCGAGGACAACGCCGTCTTGCGCCTGGCGCGGCAACGTTTGCTGGGCGGCACCAAGGCCGGCGCGCTGCGCACGGCCGCCATGCAACAAGGGCTGTTGCAAATCGTCCGCGATTTCTGCGCACACTCCAATGCGCTCTGCGAAAACTGCCGCTTTCCAGAACTGGTGCGCGGCTTGAACGCCGGTTTACAAGGTCATGAAATAAATCCTCCTCCGAAACCAACTCGAGATGCTTCGCCCGATAACCGTCGCCTTGACCCGCACTAAGCCGCGACTTAAAAATTCGGCGTGCCAAAGCGAAGACATTCCCTTGACCACCCCGAACTTTTGGGAATGCCCGAAGTCCGCAAACTTTGGCAAACCGAAGGCCTTTTTTCCGATCACTACCTCAAGTCGCGCCTCAACAAAAACGAGTGGTGGCCGACCGATGCGCAGACGCAGGCGATTTGGCAATTCTGCAAGAACCTTTACGAAAAGCGTTACCTGGCTTGCGCGAAAAACAACGAAGCGTTCACTCGCCAGGAGTTGCTCGATAAAATTTTGGAACAACTCAATTTTCCCTGGACGGACAACCTCGGTCTTCCCGAAAGCCAGCAGGATTTAGAGCCCGATTACGTCCTCTACGCGAGCCCGGAAGAAAAGGAACGAGTCATCGATAAGAGCGCTGCGGAGCGCTACCGGGCGTCGATCGCGATCCTCGAAGCGAAGAAACTCAACCACCCGCTCTCCCAGATCAGCAAACACCTTGGGCGTTATCCGCACCAACAAATCCGCGACTACCTGAACGAGGCTCAGGTGTTGTCGTGGGGCATCCTGACCAATGGAAACGAGTGGCGCCTTTACTGTCGAGACTCCAAACCCAGTCACTTCTTCGCGCTCAATTTCGAGGTCTCCCTCAAATCACTCGAAGACTTCAAATTTTTCGTCGCCTTGTTCAGTCCGGCGGCATTCGCGCGCGACGCTCAGGGCAGGTGCCGGCTCGACCAAATCCGCGAGAGCGCCTTGGGCGCGCAATCCGAACTCGAAGAAGATTTGCGCCACCGCATCTTCACCATCCTCGAAATTCTCGCCAACGGTTTTGCCGAACGCCCGGAGAATCATATTGGCGACACGGACGAAGACCGACGCAAGCTCTACGAAAACTGCCTGATATTTCTCTATCGCCTGCTGTTCATTCTCTACGCCGAAGGCCGCCAATTGCTGCCCGTGGAACCCAGGTCGCGTAAGTACTACAAGGAACTCTCCTTGGCGCGGCTCATCCGTCCGCTGAAAAACTTTTCCGAATTCGACAGCCACAGTCGCACTCGGCTGTACGAAGACATTCGTGAACTCTGCCACCTCATCAATGGCACCGACGAAAAGAAGAACACCGAATACAAAGTCCCTCGCTACAACGGCGGCTTGTTTGATCCGGGTCGCTATCCCGATTTGGAGCAATGGCGAGTGTGCGATGCCGTGCTGGCTGATGTGCTGCGCGGGCTGATGTTCAATCCACTGCCCGATCCGCTACAGCCCGCCCTTCCGGTCGACACCGTGGATTTCGGCGACTTGCGCGTTCAGCAACTCGGCTCGATTTACGAAGGACTGCTCGAACACCACTTCGTCCGGGAAAACAATCGCCTCACGCTCAAGACCGCCAAAGCCGAGCGCAAAGCCACCGGCACCTTTTACACGCCCGATTACATCGTCAAATACATCGTCGAACAGACAGTCACGCCGCTGCTCACCGAAATCGAAAACCGCGAGCCGGTCAAATCCCCTCGCGCCGCCGGCAAGCAGGACAATTCCTTTGCCAACGAAGTGCTCAAACTGAACATCTGCGACCCGGCGATGGGTTCGGGCCATTTCCTCGTCGAAGCCACGACCTTCCTGGCGGACCAGATTGTCTATCACCCGACCACGAAATTCCAGGCGGAGTTCGTCAGAGGCGAGTCACAGGAACAAGCCGAGATCGCTTACTGGCGGCGGCGCGTCGTTGAAGCTTGCATCTACGGAGTGGACTTGAATCCGCTCACCGTGGAGCTGGCCAAACTTTCCCTGTGGCTCACCACGATTGCCACCGAGCAGCCGCTCAACTTTCTCGATCATCATTTGCGATGCGGCAATTCGCTCATCGGCGCGAGGCTGGACGACATCGGCGACCTGCCCGAAACCCGTCGCAAGTCGCTTCTTAAGGAGCCGGCACAGGTTCGTCTTGTTTTTGGGCCTAATTTGAACAAAGCCGTCAGCGACGCCATCCAGACAATTCAGAAAATCGAAGCTGGTCCGAGCGACAACGTCGGGGCGGTGAAGGAGAAGGAGTTCAACTGGCAGCACAGCGTTCTCCCGGCACTGTCACCCTACAAGGCCATTGCCGATCTTTGGACTGCCACATGGTTCGGTTTTGATCTGGATCAGGAGAACTACACCGCATCCGCGAACAGAATCCTCAAAGTGGGACACGACGAGGATTTCACCCGCGTGGTGGAGCGCGAAGATTCTCCCGGAGACAAGCTGACGGAGTGGCGCGACATCGCCGCCTCGCGTCGGTTCTTGCATTGGGAACTGGAATTTCCAGACGTGTTCTTCAACGACGACGGAACGCCGCGAGAAAGGCCCGGCTTTGATGCGGTCATCGGGAATCCGCCGTATGGCCGGCTGCTAGATGCGCAGGAAACCGAGTTGGCGGAAAGAGCGCTCGAATCAGCAGCGGGAGTTGGAGACGTGTTTGGAATGTTCATCGAGCAAGGCGCGGCTCTGACCAGAGGCGGTGGTTTAGACGGGTGGATTGTGCCGAGCGGCTGGCTCACGGCGCGGGAGTACGGCCGTCTGCGGTCAGTCGTGCTATCACGCCTTTCTCCGCACCGAATCATTCATCTGCCGTATGACGTTTTCGGCGCAGCGTACATCGACTGCATTATCTTCATCAGTCGCAAATCTAGTCCCGCAGCCGACGGCGTTTGTCTGGTGAAGCGGTTTGGTATTCGCGAGCAGGTGAAACAAATTCCTTGTTCCGAAGCCGCTTACTCGCCGGTTTGCTTCGCGGCATGGCTGCAAGATTCGGACAAACTGATGGTCACGGAGTCTGGAGCAGGCCAGTGGCTTCGGACGTGGCAGCGGCGGCCGGATTTCACGTCGCTTGGCAAGATTTTAAGGGTTAGCAGGGGCATCACACCTTACGTCGAGCCCTCGGTTGGAGACCGACGAAAGACAGCGAGTGGCTTCTTCGGCTCTGTTGGTCGGTATGCTTTAGAAGTCGAAAAATTTGCGACTGTCGTTTACGACCGGTCGTTAATGGAGTACAAGCCGCCAGAGTTTTTCACAGGCAAACGTCTAATCATCCGGCGCATAATTAGCAGACAGCGCCGTATCCACGCTACAGTCGTTGCGGAGGATTTCGTAATCAACAAGTCTTACTTGCTCGCGCTGCGAAGAAACGAGAGTTGTTCGTTGGGGTTCGCCCTCGCGATCCTGAATTCGCGTCTCATGTCGAAAGCCTTTGTTTCCATGTCAGAAATCGCGAAGCGCGATGACTTTCCCCAGCTCGATATCGCAACCGTGTGCGAACTTCCCATTCGCCGCATTGAATTCGCGACGGAGGAAAAGAAACGGGCGGCGCTCGCTAATGAAACCAAGCAACTTTACGAACGCAGTCTGGAGGAAGGAAACCTGGAAGGCTTGCTGGCCTTCGTTGCCGAACAGCTTGCCGCCAAACCGGAGCGCGCGGACGTCGTCCATGACCTGCTTGCCTTTCTGGCCGAACGGATGACGGCCTTGAACCGGGACAAAAGCGCCGCTGCCAAACAATTCCTGACCGACCTGAAAGATTTCCACGGCATCGACGCCCACGCCCTCACTCCCAAAACAAAGCTCGACCAATTCTGGAAACTCGAAGCCGCCGAGTTGTTCGGCCATTTGAAGAAAAACGTCAAGGCGCTGGCGGGGCAAAACGTTCGCCTCAACGATACCGATGAAGAAAAAATTCGCGGTCGCTTCCAAAAGTCCAAAGAAAAGCTTCTCCCTTTGGAGACACAGATTGCCTTTATCGACCTGTTAATCGACCAGGTCGTCTATCGCCTGTACGACCTGACGCCGGAAGAGATCAAGCTGGTGGAGGGGGCCGGCCGGTGAAGCTGCCGGTTTGGGATTGCCCGCGGTGCTCAGTTTGAGGAAATAGAGCCATGCCCAAAACTGCGCCTATCCTCGGACTGACGAGCGCGCTCGCGACGGCGTTCTTTTTCACACAAAACACAATGGCGGTGAACTACGACCTGCTTATCCGCAACGGCACGATTTACGACGGCAGCGGCAGAGCGCCGGTTGTCGGTGATGTGGCCATCAACGGCGACACCATCGCGGCAGTCGGCAAACTGACCGACGCGCGCGGCAAAACTGAAGTTGACGCCCGGGGTCTCGCCGTCGCGCCCGGCTTCATCAACATGCTCAGTTGGGCGAACGAATCGCTCATCCAGGACGGCCGCTCGCAGAGCGACATTCGCCAGGGCGTCACGCTTGAGGTTATGGGCGAGGGCGAATCGATGGGCCCTCTCAACGACACGATGAAAAAGGAGATGGGCGAGCAGCAGGGCGACATCAAATTCGATGTCAAATGGACGACCCTCGGCGAATATCTCGATTACCTCGTTCAGCGCGGCGTTTCCTGCAACGTCGCTTCGTTCGTCGGCGCCACGACGGTGCGCATCCACGAAATCGGTTACGCCGATCGTCCGCCGACATCCGCAGAACTGGAACGGATGAAACAGCTCGTTCGCCAGGCAATGGGGGAGGGCGCGCTGGGCGTCGGTTCGTCATTGATTTACGCGCCGGCCTTCTACGCGAAGACCGACGAATTGGTTGCGCTGGCCAAAGTCGCTTCCGAATACGGCGGCGTGTACATCTCGCACATTCGCAGCGAAGGAACGCGGTTGCTGGAGGCCGCCGACGAGTTGATCACTATTTCGCGCGAAGCAAAAATTCCGGCCGAGTTTTATCACTTGAAGGCCGCCGGCCAGTCGAACTGGAACAAACTCGACGCCTTGATCCAAAAAATTGAAGCCGCACGCGCTGCGGGTCTGCGCATCACCGCCGACATGTACACTTACACCGCCGGCCAGACCGGCCTCGACGCCGCCATGCCGCCGTGGGTGCAGGAAGGCGGATACAAGGCGTGGGCTGAGCGACTCAAGGACCCGGCCATCCGCGAGCGCGTCAAACGCGAGATGGGCACACCCACGGACCAATGGGAAAACTTTTTCATCGCCTCCGGCTCACCCGACAAAATCCTGCTCATCGGCTTCAAAAACGACAAACTCAAACCGCTGACCGGCAAAACGCTCGCCGAGATCGCCAAAACGCGCGGCACGTCGCCCGAAGAGACGGCGATGGACCTGGTCATCGAAGACGGCAGCCGGGTCAGCACAGTCTATTTTCTGATGTCGGAGGACAATGTGCGCAAAGAAGTCGCGTTGCCGTGGGTCAGCTTTGGTTCCGACGCCGAATCGCTCGCGCCGGAGGGTGTTTTCCTGAAATCCAATCCGCATCCGCGCGCCTACGGCAACTTCGCGCACCTGCTCGGCAACTATGTGCGTGACGAAAAGATTGTTCCGCTCCAGGAGGCCATTCGGCGTTTGAGCGCGCTGCCGGCCGGGAATCTGAAGCTGGACCGACGCGGTGCGCTCAGATCCGGTTACTTCGCCGACGTTGTTGTTCTCGACCCGGCCAAAATCCAGGACCACGCGACTTACGAAAAACCACATCGGTATTCGACCGGTGTGCTGCACGTTTTCGTCAACGGCGCGCAAGTGCTCAAGAACGGCGAACACACCGGCGCGAAGTCCGGACGAGCCGTGCGCGGACTGGGATGGAAGAAAGCAAAGTAGCGCCAGACACTTTTTGTTTGCTCATCCGCGGCGTTCCGTCGGCTGTTCCCAGAGTTCGACCCGGCGGCCTTCGGGATCCAATATCCAGCCAAACCGACCATACGGTGATTCCTGCCGTTCATCGAAGACCTGGACGCCTTCCTTGCGCAGTTGAGCCAGCAACGCCTCAAGGTCCTCCACGATGTAATTGATCAGGTAAGGTTCCTTGCACGGCTCGAAATAATCCGTGTCCGCGGGGAAAGGCGACCAGATCGTTTGGCCTTCGCGACCGGGCCGCTGGGCGTCCCTCCAATGGAACGTGACGCCCCCTTCCCAACTCGGCTCCATGCCGAGATGCTCCCGATACCAGGCAACCAACTTTTCCGGGTCTTGCGATTTGAAAAAAATTCCGCCGATGCCAATGACTCGTTTCATTTTTCTCTCAAATGGATGATGGTTGTTCCGCGCCAGCACAATCAGACACGCATTTCCCGAATTTGCACGAACGAAAATCAGCGCATGCAACCGGCGCTGCTCGAAGCCCTATTCAGCAGTGAAACATGTCTCATCCGTGTCCTGATCCTGTTGGCGCAGCTACCGGGAAGGCTCAATTCGCTTGCGCGGCCCGGTGCCATTGTTGAGCCACACGTCCACACGCGGTGCGTCCCAGTTGTAGGGCTTGTCCAGAATGTCCATGTCCCCGTCGCCGTCGAGGTCGGCAACCCGCGCCTCGTGAAAACCGACGCCGGAGGAAAATTCCGTTTCCCTAAAATTTCCCTGGCCGTCACCGTAGAAAATCCACGCCTTCGCATTGGGATTGTCGGGATCGGAACGCTTCTCAGTCCACTTGGCCATTTCAGCGGCGAAAATGTCGAGGTTGCCGTCGCCGTCGATGTCGGCGACCTGCAGGCTGTGACCGTGGGCCATTTTTTCGACCAGCTCGTGACCCACCCAATCGACCGCATTGGTCGGATTGCCGTTGCATTCATACCACGTCAACGGCCCGACGCCGTCGCCCGGCGCGATGACGATCTGCAAATATTTTCCGGGTTTGAATTTCCCGGCCGCAATGCGCCCGCCGATCGTGCCGACTTGAATCGGCAAAAAATGGGTTCCGCCAGCATGTTTGAACCAGTAATTGCCGGCGAGCAAATCGATTTTGCCGTCGGCATCGATGTCCGCCGCCGCCATTCCTTCGGCGTAGAGGAACTTGCCCTGATCGCCGCGTTCGCCCGCCCTGCCGGAGAACATGGCAACGCAGGGCCATGGCTCTGTGTGGCACGGGTCAGCCGGAATGTCCGCGAGGGAAATTGTTTTTGCGCCCTGGTTCCAGAAAGCGAGCTGGGGTCGGCCCGTGTCTTTGAAATCACCGAATGTCTGATCGTGGTGCTGCGTCGCGCCGCTCTTTTTGATCAAATGCCGTTTCCAGGAGACCATCGGCGCGAAATTCGGATAGGGGTTTTCCCACCACCAGACTTCCGTGCTTTGCCAGTCGCCGCCGAACACAAGGTCCGGATCGCCATCGCCGTCGATGTCGTAAACCGCTCCTCCAGCCTCGACGGTGAGAAAATCCTTGTCGATGACGTAGCGGTCCCAGCCTTTGTCCGCGCGCCGGTACCAGACGAGCGCGGGCGCGACCTGGCGGAAACTGAGCACGAAATCATTCACGCCGTCCCGGTCCAGATCGGCGACGAGCGCGCCGGTCTGCTGGGTGGACTCGCCGGGTGTGGGGAGCTCTCCGTTCTTGCTCGAGAGATGGCTCCATTTCGGCTCCACGGCGGCAAGTGAAGTCAGCAAACTCAGGAACGACAATAAGCAGCGGTTCATGGAACACCTCCAAAATTGGACGTGAATCGAAAGCCATGAAACCCACTCAACCGCCCTCCGGGCACCTTCTCCCCCCACTGGGGGAGAAGGACAGGATGAGGGGATACGGTTCATGGGAAGGGAACACCTCCAAAATTCGGACGTGAATCGAAGCCATGAACCAGATCGGCACCCCTCTCCCTGCCCTCTCCCCGCCTTGCGGGGAGAGGGTGGCCGCAGGCCGGGAGAGGGGCGGTTCATGGGAAGGACTGGCCGATCAACTGATCGCGAACGCTTTCAGGCTTGGTTCGTGGACGCGGGGGTGATCTGCCTTCAGAAAATGCCGCACTTCCTCAAACGAAACCGGCGTCGTGGCTCCTCGTTGCATCGCGACCACCGCGCCGAACGCATTGCCAAGCCGGCAGCAGTCGGCCAGCGATTTGCCCCGCAGATATTCGTGGATGAATCCGGCGGAAAAGGCGTCGCCGGATCCGCAGGTATCGACAACCTTGATTTCGTAGCCGGGCACGTAAACTTTCTTCCCGTCCGCCGACGCCGTGAACGCTCCGTGTCCACCGAGCGTCACGAGGCAGCACGACAACGACCAGTCCTCCATCATCTCCGCACAGAAATCCGGCAGTGACGAAAGCGAAATTTCAAACAGCTCGGCCAGGTAATGCGCCTCATGCAAATTCATCTTCAAAATGTTCGCCTGCTTGAGCGACTCGGTAATGGTCTCCCTGAAAAAGCAGTCCTTGCGCAGGTTGATATCCAGAAACTTCATGCCCTTGCCGGTCACCTCGAGCAGGCGCTGCAACGACCGCCGCGAAGTCGGCGCCCGCTGAGCCAGCGTGCCGAAACAAAGGCAGTCGGCTGCCCGCGCCAGGCTCAGCAGTTCGTCCGTGACATCAATGAAATCATAAGCGACCTCGGAGACGATGAGGAAATCGGGGTTCCCCTGGTGATCCAGCCTGACTTTGACAGTACCGGTCGGGTGACGGTCCTCCTGCTGAAGGCAGGAGACATCCATTCCGAACGCGGCGATTTGTTCGAGCGCCTTGCGTCCGTAATCGTCTCGCCCGATCCGGCTGATGATGATCCCACGGTCGCCGAGTGAATTGACGCGACAGGCGAAATTGAACGGCGCGCCGCCGAGCGCCGGTCCGGAGGGAAACAAATCCCAAAGCGTTTCTCCAAATGACAGAACGGTTTTCTGCATGACTACTCCGACACGACCAGTTTTTCACCGCGGATTCAATTACGCAATCCCCTTTCCGAAAGTGGAGTGAAGTGGAGTGACGCGTGGCTCGTTGCAAACGGGAGTTTTTACGACCTTTTTACGTCTTTCTGACGTGCAGCAACGCGAGCGGCGATAATGAGGACGCCGAATCAGCGGTTCTGGCAGGCGTAGTTGGCAAATCAATAGCGCGGTAAATTTTATCAATTAACCGTCGAACAACCCGCACGAGTAGTCTTGCCGTCATGAACGCAAGCTTCGCTACAAATTTGGCCGGGCAAGCGGTTTTTCCGCCCTTGTTCGGCGGGATTTCCTGTTCTTTTTTTGAATGGATTATTGCTCCGAATTGTCATAGGCTTTGTGTCAACCTGGTTGTTTCGTCTCGCGTTATTCGCCGCGGTCGAACCAACCGGCCAACAAAACGAAAGGTCAGCGATGAACAGCCAAGGAGGGGACCATGCCACAACTAGCGATCAAATCCGGGTCGCGCGCCGCCCAGACGATTGAATTGCCGTCAGGCACCATCCGGCTCGGACGCGATTCAACAAACGATTTCTGCTTCGACGACGCGACCGTTTCCAGCCGACACTGCGAAGTCATCCTGCAGGACGGCACGGTGCGGATTCACGACCTGGGCTCTACCAACGGCACGTTCATTGACGGTCAGCAGATCAAGGAAGCCGTGCTGTTACCGGGCCAAACGCTGAACCTTGGCTCGGTGGAAATCGCCTTTGAAGACGCGCTCGCGCACATCGCAATTCCGGCGCTGACGCCTCAGCAACCGAATCCGTTTTTGGCGGACGGCGCGCCTGCGTGCTACAACCACTCTGGCTCCCATGCGACGATGGAATGCGCGCAGTGCAGCAAGACATTCTGTGAACTGTGCGTTCACCAGATCCGCCGCATGGGCGGCGCGTCTTTGAAATTGTGCCCTGTCTGCGGCGGACATTGCCAGTCCCTCGGCCAGCCCAAGGTCGAGAAGAAGCGTAAGTCGCGCATCAGCTCGTGGCTGGGGAAACTAACGGCGAAAATGACCGGGCGTTTAACGCGAACGATCCTGTCTTAGCCGTCTCTGCCCTCACTCGTATCTAAGGGCCTGAATCGGATCGAGCCGCGCGGCTTTGAAGGCGGGAAACAGGCCGGCGACGATTCCCACACAGGCGCTGAAAATCACGGCGATCACCATGGCCTTCGGTGTGACAACCGGTGAATTTTGGGACGGCGAAACCACGGCCAGCAGGCGCACGAGGCCAAACGACGCGGCCAGTCCGGCGATCGCCCCGACGAGGGCGACGACGATGCTTTCCACCAGAATTTGCAGAAAGATCGCCAGCCCGGTCGCGCCAATCGCCTTGCAGATGCCGATCTCACGGATGCGTTCGTTGATGCTCGCCAGCATGATGTTCATGATGCCGATGCCGCCGACGATCAGACTGATCGCGGCGATGATGCCGCCGCTCAGGCGCGCGTTGCGAATCTGCGCGTTGATGCTTTGAATCTGGTTTTCCTGCGTGCGGAAGCTGAAGTCTTCGATGCCCCGATGGGTCATCAGCAGCACGTTGCGCGCTTGTTGCAGCGCGGGTTCAAGCCGATCCAGACTCGTCACCTTCACGTCAATGTCCGTCAGGCGCGGATCGGGGATATTATTTGCTCCGGCGGCGGAGCGGAACCGGACCCACATCGTGTTCATCGGCATATAAACCGTGTAGTTCTTGCGCCAGAACGCCCAGCTACCGCCGCCGCGGCCCCAGCCGCGCCGGCGCGCCGGACCGGCCTGTTTCTCCTTCGGTTTCGTTTTGGCAAGTTCGCGTTCTTTGCGTTCCTGTTCGCCCTCGTAACGAGTGAACATGCCGACGACGGTGAAGGGTTGCCCGTTGATGAGAACCTGTTGACCAATCGGAACGATGTCCTGGCCGGTCTTCTCCGGTGAGCCGAACAGTTCGTCCCGAATACCGGTGCCGATGACGCAAACACTGTTGGCCTTTTCCTCGTCAAGGTCGGCAAAGAACCGGCCGTATTGCAGCGTGTGCAGGTTCATGTCGAGCACGGCCGGCCAGACGCCGACGCACTCGGATGGATTGACCATTTTGTCGCCGCGCGTGACGGTGCAGTTGTTCAACGCCATCTCAGGCGAGACCAGCCGGATCAACGGCGCGCTTTGGCGCAGCGCCATGACATCCACCATGGTCCGTCCCGGCGCTTCTTCCGCGAGATGCTCCTGGTAAGCCGGCACGTCCTCATCTTCCAGCAACACTTTGTCCGCGCCACCCATCGCAATCATCGTTTCCTTCAACCCGTTTTCCATTCCCTTCACGATGGCCGCCATGCCGACCAGGCTCGCCACGCCGAGAATGATGCCCAGCATCGTGAGCAGCGACCGGAACTTGTGTGCCCAGATTTCCTTCAGACCCACGACGATAGTGTTGAGCAGGTTCATCACTCGTAACGCAGCGCCTGAATCGGATCGAGCCGGGCGGCCTTGAAGGCCGGAAATAAACCGGCCACGATCCCGACACACGCGCTGAAAAAAAACGCGATGGCCATCGCGGTGATGGTGATGATCGGCGCGTTGTCCGTGGGCGAAAAACTGACGATCAATCGCACGAGTCCATACGACGCGATCAAACCGACCAGTCCACCGAGAACGGAGATCACGATGCTTTCGACCAGGATCTGAACAAATACATCTTCCGTCGCGGCGCCGACGGCTTTGCGGATGCCGATTTCCCGCACACGCTCGGAAATGCTGGCGAGCATTATGTTCATGATACCGATGCCGCCCACCAGCAGGCTGATGCCGGCGATGATACCGCCGCTCATGCGGGCGTTGTGAATAAAGGTGTTGATGTTCTCCGCCCATTCCTCCTGAGTGCGGAACGAAAAGTCCTCGATCCCCTTGTGAGTGGCCATCAGCACATTCCGGATTTGTTGCAACGCAATGTTTATGTGGTCAACGTCTGCGATCTTCACTTCGAGGACAGAAAGGCGCGGGTCGGGCACATTCACCGTATTGGCGGCCGTGCTCGAGGATTTGCTTGCGCCGGCGCCCGCTGCGCGGAATTTCATCCAGACGGTGTTGAGCGGCATGAGCAGCGTATTGTTTTTCATGCGGAACGCGAAGCTGCCGCCGCGACCGTTCCAGCCCCGGCTGCGTTTGGGACCCGTCGCGGCCTGTTTGGGCTGCAGTTTCGCCAGCTCGCGCTCTTTGCGTTCCTGCTCGCTCTCGTAATGATCGAACATGCCGATAACGGTAAACAATTGGCCGTTGATGTTGATGGTCTCGCCCACCGGATTGATTTCCTCACCGATGTCCTCCGGCGATCCAAAAAGTTCATCGCGCACTCCGGTGCCGATCACACAAACGTTGCGCGCCATTTCATCGTCGATCTCGTTGAACATGCGGCCGTAGTGGATGACGTGCTCGTACATCTCGAGTGCCACGGGCCAGACGCCGGTGCAATTCCACGGACGAAATGATTTTCCTTTCTTTGAGGCCGTCGCCCCGAACAGTCGCATTTCGGGAGAAATTTTCGTGACCAGCGGAGCGCTGGCCTCCAGCGCGTAAACGTCGTTGATCGTCACGCCCACCGCCTGGTCCTTCAATTGCCACTGCTGGATCGGCACGTCTTGCGGTTCAATGCGAACTTTCTGCAGGCCGCCGATGGCAATCAACGCTTCTTTGGCGCCCACTTCCATGCCCTTTACGAGCGCCGACATCGCCACCAGACTTGAGACCCCCAGAATGATGCCGAGCATTGTGAGCAGTGAACGGAACTTGTGCGCCCAGATTTCTTTGAACCCGATCAGGATGGCGTTCCAAAGATTCACAACAAACTGATGGAGTGTTGGAGTGGCGCAGTAATGGAGTGATGCAGGTCCGATACTCCATCACTCCAATACTCCAACACTCCGTCTGTCATTCCGCGCGTCATGTTCGATTCGCCGCCGGCGTCTGTCCCGGTTCCGCGGTCCGCGCTCCGCGTTCCGCGTTTGCCCGATCCAGGCCGGCCAGTTTCAGGTCAACGTGTCTGGCAATTTTACCGTCGCGGATTTCGATCCGGCGCGGTGTCACGGCGGCAATTTCCGGATCGTGCGTCACGAGCGCGATGGTGCGGCCCTCCTGGCTGAGTTTGCGGAACAACTCAAGAATCACCTCGCCGGTGTGCGAATCGAGGTTGCCCGTGGGTTCGTCGGCGAAGACGATTTTCGGATTGTTGACCAGCGCGCGGGCGATGGCAGTGCGCTGTTGCTGGCCGCCGGAAAGCTGCATCGGACGGTGTTTGGCGCGGTTATCCATTTCGACCATCCTCAACGCTTGCACGGCGCGTTCGCGCCGTTCGCGGCCGGCCAGACCGCTGTAAATCATCGGCAGCTCGACGTTTTGCAGGACGTTGAGCTTGGGCAAGAGGTTGAAGAACTGAAACACGAATCCGATCTTTTGGTTCCGGATGCGGGCCAACTCGCGCGCCGAGGCGTCATGAATCAGAGTGCCGTCGAGCTTGATCGTGCCGCGAGTCGGCGAGTCCAGGCAGCCGAGGATGTGCATCAACGTGGACTTGCCACTGCCCGACGGGCCGATGATCGAGATGAATTCGCCTGGCTGGATGTCGAGCGATACGTCGTCCAGCGCGCGGATCTCCTCGCCACCCAAATGGTAGATTTTGCTGACGTTGCGAAGTTCAACCAGGGCCATGATACATATAGCGGCATGAGCGCCTAAGTGCCGCCCCGTCGATTGCCGCCCGCAGGCCGCTGCGCGCCGCTGGCGCCGTTGGTCCTCTCATTGCCTTTGCTCGCGCCGGGCCGGGCGGTCGTGTTGCCGCCTTCAGAGCCGCTCGGCAGCATCACCAGCGGATTCTTGATCGCCCGCGATTTTTCCGTCTCCGGCAGCTCGAGCGCGACCACTTCGCCCGGTGACAAGCCTTTCTGGACTTCGGCATAGAAATAATCCGAGACGCCGATCTGGACCGGCTTGCGCTCAAAGCCGTCCTCGTTCTTCACGTAAACATAGCGCTCCGTTTGCCCCGTTTCCGGACTGGTTTCAGTAAACACAGCGGCCAGCGGCACGGCCACGACATTGTCCGCCGAGGCGACTGGAATTTGAACGTTCGCCGTCATGCCCGGCCGAACGCGCGGGTCAACGTCCTTCAACAGGATGCGCGCGGCGAAGCCTTTAATATTGTTTTTGATGGTGGCCTGCGGCGCGATGCGTTCGACGTTGCCGGTAACTTTCAGGCCGGCCACGGCTTCGACTTGTACCTCGACCTGCTGCCCGATCTTGAGCCGGGTCACGTCCGCCTGATTGATGTGCGCGTTGATGACCATTTCGTTCAGGTTGGCGATGGTCAACACTTCGGTGCCGCTGTTGAATCCGCCGGAACCGGAGACGGCTTGTCCGACCGAAACCGGTCGCGTCAGAACGGTGCAATCGAATGGGGCCAGGATTTTCGTCTTGGTCAACTGGTATTCGACCAGGTGAAGCGCCTTATCGGCGCGGTCGAGGGCGTTGCGGGCCAGCTCATACTGCGTCTTCGTGTCCTCGAAGAGTTCCTGCGAGATAAGTTTGTCGGCATAGAGTTGTTTGGACCGTTCGTAGTCGCGCTTCGCCTTCTCCAATTGCAATTTTGCCGCTTCGATTTCGATCAATTTCGACGAGCGATCCGTCTGCAAGTCTTGGTCGTCGAGCGTGAACAACACGCTGTCCTTTTTGACCCGATCACCAATGTCCACCGGCAGCGTGAGGATTTTGCCGTTGATTTCCGGCCGGACCGAAACCTGGTCGGCCGGGCCGATTTCCCCCGCCGCGCTGACGGCGAAATGAATGTCGCGAGTTTCCACCACCGCGGTAGTGGGATGAGAGTCGGTCGCCGAGGCGCCCGTGCCCGGGAGGGAGTTGCGCCATTTTTGGAATCCCCAGGCGCCCCCGGCCAGCACCACAGCCAGAATGATCCATTTCTTCATGCGTTAAGAACTGTGCAAGCCAGGCAGCCTAAATAATAATACGTTTGCGTGCAAACCGGAAAAACGACTAAACCACCGGCTTGGTCGGCGGTTGCGGCGCGTTGGAAGGTTGCATTGGATGCCGGAAAGAAGACTCGTCAGGTGGCCGTAAAATTCACAAAATCATGAGGTGCGAACCTGGCCGAAGAGTTGGCGAGAGGTCCTGGCGAAGGTGCAGGATTTTTTCCGGCGGCACTGGCAGGAGCTGCTGCGCATCCGGGAAAAGTTGCGTCTCAGTGAGGAAACGGTCCATTTGTTGCTCGCGGCAGGTGTCGGCATCATCGGCGGCCTGGTCAACCTCGTCTTTCATCTTTGCATCGACACGCTCAAGGAGGTCGCGCTCCGGCATCAGGGCGATTTCGTGGAGATCGCCGAAGCGCTCAATTGGTGGCAGCGCCTGCTGGCGCCGACGGTCGGCGGGCTGGCCGCCGGGCTGGTTTTGTTTTGGGGACTTCACTGGGTCGGCAAACGTGGTTCGAGCAACCTGCTGGAAGTGGTCGTGGCCGGCGACGGTCGTCTGCCGTTCCGGCACGCGTTGATCAAAGCCGTCTCGTCGCTCCTGAGCATCAGCACCGGCGGGTCCATTGGCCGCGAGGGATTGATCACGCATTTGACGGCGACGGCGGCTTCCAAATGTGGGCAACTGGCCCATTGGCAGCCGTATCGCCTGCGCCTGCTGGTGGCGTGCGGCGCCGCGGCCGGCATCGCCGCCGCTTACAATGCGCCGGTGGCCGGCGCCGTGTTCGCGGCGCAGATCGTCCTCGGCAACTTTTCCATGAACCTGTTCGCGCCGCTGGTCCTGGCCTCGGTGGTGGCCACGATGGTTTCGCGGAGTTTTTTCGGCATCGAGCCGCAATATCAAGTGCCGTCTGACGTTGAATTCACGCACGTCACTCAGTTGCCCTGGTTCGTGTTGTTGGGACTTTTCGCCGGCATGTTGGGCGCGGCGTTCCTGAAACTGCTTCGCCACAGCGAACTCCTGTTCAGTCGCGTTACGCAGCCGCTTTATGTGCGGATGGCGCTCGGCGGCCTGGTGGTCGGCGCGATTGCCACCGGCTACCCGCAGGTCTGGGGCAACGGTTACGGCGCGACGAATCAAATCTTGCACGACCAATACGAGTTGGGCTTCCTGTTGGGGTTGTTCGTGGCCAAGTTGCTCGCCACGTTGATGACGGTCGGTTCGGGCGCGGTCGGCGGCGTGTTCACGCCCACGTTGTTTCTGGGCGCCGGGCTGGGCGGCTTGTTTGGCATGACGCTGCACGCGGGCCACGTCGCCGAAACCTTACCCACCGCCGCCTTTGCGCTGGTGGGCATGGGCAGCGTACTGGCGGCCACGACGCATTCGCCGCTGCTGGCGATGATCATGGTGTTTGAAATCTCGCGGGATTATACGCTCATGCCCCCGCTGATGGTCGCCTGCGCCGTGTCCACGCTGGTGGCCCGGCGGCTGGATCCGGAAACCATCTACACGGAACCGCTCCGGCAAAAGGGATTGGAGACCGAACGGGAGAGCGCGCTACCCGGCGCGGCCACGCAGCAAACGGTCGGCGACCTCATGCGCGATCCGGTTCCGCCGTTGAAACAGACTGCGACCTTCCACGAAATCGCCGATCGGTTCCTGACCAGCCCGAACAATTTTCTGCCGGTAGTGGACGACAAGCACTCGCTCGTGGGACTCGTCGCCTTGCACGATTTAAAAGAATATCTCAATGCCGGCCAGGAACTGAACGGCGTGATTGCGTTCGACGTGATGCGTCCGCCGCCGTCGTGCCTGACGCCAAACCAAAAGCTGCTCGACGCGCTGCCGGTCC
>Ga0209056_10003183_pt1 | contig 17624 bp, 16 predicted proteins | sample GraSoiAngelo_114_FD_185876 | JGI IMG/M metagenome (GOLD analysis project Ga0209056, IMG submission 185876) | Grasslands soil microbial communities from the Angelo Coastal Reserve, California, USA - 14_0903_13_40cm (SPAdes) (version 2) | ecosystem: Environmental > Terrestrial > Soil > Grasslands... | reverse complement strand
TGGCCGCCGTGGCTCTCCACGATCGAATAGGTAATCGAAAGACCGAGCCCCGTGCCTTTGCCGGGCTCCTTCGTCGTGAAGAACGGCGTGAACACGCTCTGCAGCACTTGCTCGGGGATACCGGGTCCCGTGTCGGCGACGCGCAGATGGACCTGCCCGTCGAACCACGTGGACACGGTGATCGCGCGCGCGCGCTCGCGCGGGTTCTCGCCCACGGCCTGCGCGGCATTGGTGATGAGGTTGAGGACGACCTGCTGGAGTCCATGGCGGTCGCCCATGACCTCCGGCAGCGCGCCACTCAGCTCGCGGGTCACGGTGATGTCGTTGAGCTTCATGTCGTAGGAGGTGAGTGACAGTGTACGCCGGATCACATCATTGAGGTCGACCGGCTGCTGTTCGCCCGATCCCTTGCGCGCGAACGTCAGCAGATTGCGCACGATCCGCCCGGCCCGCTCGGCCTGTTCCTGAATCACCTGGAGGTGGCCACGATCCTTCTTGCCGAGCTCTTTCTGCTCGAGCAGAAACTCCGAGAGTCCCGCGATCGACGTGAGCGGGTTGTTCAGCTCGTGCGCGACGCCCGACACCAGCTGCCCAACCGCCGCCAGCTTCTCGCTTTGCACGAGCTGTGTCTCGAGCGCTTGCTGCTCCGTGACGTCTTCGACGAGGACGACCGTGCTTTGCTCGGTCGTCGCGCCGGGGATGCGAGCGGCATTCACCCGCAGCGCGCGCCGCAGCCGGTCGGAGCGGGCCACGAGCGGGGCGGGGCGCTCACCGCGCCGGGCCGCGGCCAGCAGGTCGGCCAGCCCGTGCGACTTGCCCAGGAGCGCCTCACCGAGTGACGCCCCGACGACACTGGGAACCGCAACGCCCAGGAGGCCGGCGAGCGCGCGGTTGGCACGGCGCACCCGGCCCTCATCATCGACCACCGCAATGCCCTCGCTCAGCGCGTCGAACGCCGTCTCCCACTGCTCCTTCGCTCGCCGCACCATCTCGAAGAAGCGCGCATTGGCGATCACCACCGCCGCATGGGTCGCAAGTGTCGAGAGGAGACGGATATCCTCGGGCACGAACACCCCCTCCCGCGGGTCGGTGATCAGGAGCGTGCCGATGACGGCGCCGTGCGAGCGCAGTGGGACGGCGGCGGCCGCGGCCGCCTGAACACCATCGACGACTTCGGTCGGCTCGGGGCCCGAGTTGCGCACGAGCTCGAGATGCTCACGGCCGGTGGAACGGGCGACGAGCCCCTTGTCGTCTCCAGGGATCTTGCGCCCGCGCAGCGCGCTCAAGGTCCCTTCGGCTGCGGCGACCTGCAGCGGGTCTCCGGCAGACTCGCCGACCAGCGCGAGCAGCGCGCCCTGCGCATCGAGGAAGCGAACGGCATAGCGAACGACTTGTTCGACGATGCGGTCCAGCTCGAGCGAGTCGGACAGGACGTACGACAACTCCTGGAGCGAGAACAGCTCCGACAACCGGCGATTCAGCTCCTCGGCGGCACGGCGGCGCTCGTGCTCCGAGCGCATCAGACGCTGGCGCAGACGCCACAGCAACGCCGCCACTCCAACGACGAGGAGGGCGACGGCGGCACTCAGAACCGGATGTTCTCGCCACATGTTCATCGTCTTCTATATTCTACAATCGTTCTTGAGAATCAATCTCGAGCCTGCTATCGCCCGGTCGTGCGCGCTCAGTCTGCTCATCGCAGCCTGCGGTCGCGAGCCGCGTCCGCCCATCTCGCGTGCGTGGCCACTGATGGGCACGACGCTGTCGGCCGCTGCATGGGGGGCGGGGGGGGCGGACAGCACGCGGGTTGCACAGGCGCTTGATGCCGCGCGCGACTCCGTGGATCGCATCGCTTCGTTGTTACGGAAGCGAATCCGTATCGCGGCACTCGATTCCGTTCGCGAGGATGTGCGCAGGCAGAGCCGGGTTGCGCTCCCGCCAGACAGCGTGGCGATCGGATATGCGCTCGATCGCGCGGCCCTCGCGCTGGGGCCCGTCGTTGACAGTGCGCTGCTTGGTTTGGGCGAGCAGTTTCGCTGGATCGGCCGGGCCACTCGCTCGACGCACCGGTCTGTCGGCATTCCCGATCCCGACAACACGCTGCGCTCGCTTGGCGCAGTCGAGATGTGGGGTGGATCGGTGCGCACGAAGTCGCAACGCAACGCGCACGGGGCCACTGTGCGATCGGTGACCGTGCTCGCGGCCACGGCGGCCGCCGCCGATGCCTGGGCGGCAGCCTTCATGGTTGTTGGATGTGACAGCGCTTTGGCGTTGGCGCCGCGACTCGCGGTACCAGTGGCGCGTGTGAGCGTGGTGTGTGTCGACTCAGCGGGAACGCGCTCGACTACGGACCTCGGGCAGCGGTTCCTGCGTCCGACTGGGCGCGTGCCTTGACCCGCGCCCGCTCCTCATTGAGCAACCGCAGGGAGCGGGTCCACACGTCGCTCGAGAGGCCCTGGTAGCTGATGGTCATCTGTTCCCGCACACTGATCCCCTCCTCGAAGAGAAAGATCGCCACCGCCTGCTGGCGCGCCTCGAGCTGATACGAGCTCCACGTTGGCGAGAGCGGCACGATGCCGATCGGGCGGAACAGCCGACCCCGACTGGTGATGAACAGCTCGTCCGGATTGAAGCGGGCCGCGGGCACGATGCCGAGGAACGTGACCATCACGAGCACGGGATGTTCTGTGTTCGCGAGGCGCGCGGCTGCGGCGATGTCATCCGACCGGCTCTGGATGAGCTGGCGCAGCGAGCGATAGGTATCAGGAGCCAGCAGCCGGATGACCTGCTCGTCGAGCGGCAGGACCTGAACCGCGACGGTGCCTGTGGAGAGACTCACGACGATATCGTCGCGACGGAGCGTACCGTAGCCGGGGGGAATCGTATCCTGGGCGGTTACGCGGTTCGGCGGTTGGGCGGTTAGCAGGCAAAGAACCCCCGCTGTGCGAACCGCCCAACCGCCCAACCGCCCAACCGCCACGTCCCTCACGCAGCTCCTCTCACCAGCCCTTCAATTGCTTCCCGCAGCTCCGCGATTCCCGCGCCGGTTTTCGCGCTCGTCGCGATCACCTGATCCTCGGGAAGCCCGAGCTCGTCGCGCAGCTCGCGTTCGCGAGCGCGTCGCTGGGCTGTCGAAAGCTTGTCACCCTTGGTGAGCGCGGCAAGGACGTGCGTCTCTCCTTCCACCAGCGCGTCCTGCATGGCGCGGTCATCGACGGAGGGCGCATGGCGAATGTCCAGCAGCCACACCACGCCGCGCAGCCGCTCCCGCTCCAGGGCGTACCGCAGGAGGCGGCGAAAGCCTGCCCGCTGCTCCTTCCCGGCTCGGGCGTACCCGTACCCTGGCAGGTCTAAAAAATACAGGGAGCACGGAGCACGGAGCAGTTTGCTCCCTGCTCCCTGCTCCGTCCTCAGGTTCGGTATCAGGAACACGTTGAGCGCGCGAGTCTTCCCCGGCGTTCCGGAGATCTTCGCGATGCGCCGTCCCACGAGTGCATTGAGCAACGACGACTTGCCGACGTTGGAGCGGCCGATGAACGCGACTTCCGGGAGTGGAGGATCGAGCAACGCATCGGCTCGGGGGAACGAGCCAATGTACCGTGGGTCGGTCAGGCTTCTTTCTTCTGGCGGGGACGCTCGGTCACGAGCAACGGCGCGCGGCCCGACGTGACGCATTCAGCGGTGATGGCGACTTCGCGGACGTCGTCACGGCTCGGCAGCTCGAACATGATTTCCGTCATCATCTCTTCGAGGATGGCGCGCAGCCCTCTGGCGCCGGTGCCGCGCTTCATCGCCTTCGCCGCGATCGCCTTCAGCGCATCCTTCTCGAGCGTCAGGCGGACGTCCTCGAGGTCGAACAGCTTCTGGTACTGTTTGGCGAGCGCGTTCTTGGGCTCGGTGAGAATCCGAATCAGCGCGTCCTCGTCGAGCGCATCGAGCGGCACCGTGACCGGTAACCGGCCGACCAATTCCGGGATCAGGCCGTAGCGCAACAGATCGTCAGGCTCGACGTCAACAAAGGGGTTCTTCTTCAGCTTCTCGGCGACACCCTTTTCGACCTCTTCTTTTGTAAAGCCGATCTGCCGCCGGCCGGTGCGCGACTCGATGATCTTCTCGAGGCCGTCGAACGCGCCGCCGCAAATGAACAGGATGTCCTTCGTGTTGACCTGGATGTACTCCTGTTGCGGATGCTTGCGCCCACCCTGCGGCGGGACGCTGGCGACCGTGCCTTCCAGAATCTTGAGCAGGGCCTGCTGCACGCCTTCGCCCGAGACGTCCCGCGTGATGCTGGGATTCTCGGACTTGCGGGCGATCTTGTCGATTTCGTCGATGTAGACGATGCCGCGCTCGGCCTCGGAGACGTTGAAATCGGCTGACTGGAGCAGCCGCACCAGAATGTTCTCGACGTCCTCACCGACGTAGCCCGCTTCGGTGAGCGTGGTCGCGTCGGCAATCGTGAAGGGCACGTCCAGGATGCGCGCCAGGGTCTGCGCCAGGAGCGTCTTGCCCACGCCGGTCGGCCCGATCAGGAGGATATTGCTCTTGTCGAGCTCGACGTCGTTGTCGCGACCGGAGTGGGAATTGATGCGTTTGTAGTGGTTATAGACGGCTACGGCGAGAGTCTTCTTGGCGCGGTCCTGCCCGATCACGTATTGGTCCAGCACGTCCTTTATTTCCGCAGGCGTGGGGACCTGAGTGATCGCCTCCGCGACTTCGCGCTCTTCATCCTCCGCCAGGATCTCATTGCAAAGCGCAATGCACTCATTGCAGATATAGACCGACGGCCCGGAGATGAATTTCCGGACTGAATCCTTGGATTTACCGCAGAACGAGCAGCGGAGATGCTTGTCGTGAGACATCGTCTTCCTAGTATGGGAAGGCGCGTCTGGCGGCGCAAGTGTTCACTTCTTAGCCTTCCCGTCTTCCTTGATTTCTTCGTAGTTCGAAATGACGTGATCGATCAGTCCATACTCTTTCGCTTCTTCGGCGGACATGAAGCGGTCTCGGTCCATGTCCTTCTCGATGTTCTCCACGGTCTTGCCGGTGTGCTTGGCGTACAGCTCATTGAGCTTGCGCCGCAGGAACAGGATCTCCCGCGCCTGGATTTCGATGTCGGAGGCTGTGCCCTGCGTGCCGCCGGACGGCTGGTGCATCATGATCCGGGCGTGCGGCAGCGCTGAGCGCTTCCCCTTGCGGCCGGCGGTGAGGAGGAAGGACCCCATCGAGGCAGCCATCCCCATGCAGATGGTGTTTACCGGCGCGCGCAGGAACTGCATCGTGTCGTAAATCGCCATACCGGATGACACCAGGCCACCTGGGGAATTCACGTACAGGTAAATGTCCCGTTCGGGGTTGTCGGCATCCAGGAACAGCAGCTGCGCGATGATGATGTTGGCGACATCGTCGGTGATGGACGTGCCCAGGAAAACGATGCGGTCCATCAGTAACCGGCTGAAGATGTCATAGGTGCGCTCGCCACGGCTCGAGCGCTCGATGATATACGGGGGATAGATGTGGCTTTCGCTCGTCGTCACGCTTGCTCCACGGTGGACTGCGACAAAAGATAGGAGAACACCTTCTCCTCGGTGATGCTCCGCGCGACATCACGGAGCCGCTTGGCCTTCTCCAACGACGCGTACAGTTGCGCGGCCGGCATGCCGCGTCGCTCGGCGAGCTCCTGGACCTTTTGGTCCAGCTCGGCTTCGGTGGCGCGCAGGTTCTGCGATTCGACGACGTAATCGAGCACCAGATCGCGTCGCACTTGCGCTTCCGCAATGGTGCGGAACTCTTGTGCGAACTGCTGCCAGCGCTCCTCCGGGACCTCATAGGCCTGCGCGTACGCGCCCAACACCCGCTCGACCAGCGGCCGCGGCGCGACCACGCTGTTTGCCTGCACGATCTGATCGATCAGCTCGGTGCGCACACGCGCATCTGCTTCCCGCTCGGCCTCTTTGCCGAGATCCGCGCCGATCGTCGCACGCAACGCCTCGAGCGATTCGAAGTCGCCCATCTCGCGAGCGAACGCGTCGTCCAGCGCGGGGAGCTCCTGCCGCTTCACTTCGCGCAGGGTCAGACGGATGTCGCGCGTCTGCCCGCGCTTCGCCTCCTCCGCGAAGTCATCGGGAAAGCGCACGGTCGCATCCACCGATTCGCCCGGCAGGAGGTTCATGATGCGCTCTTCGACGTCCGGAATCGCACGACCCTCGCCGAGCACGAACTGGTAGGGCTGCGGGTCTTTGGCCTCGCCCTCCCCGGTCTCGCGCGTAGCGATGATGACGTCCACGAGGTCCTTGGGCTTGGGCTTTTCGCCCGCGACCGGCGTCCACGGCGCGCGTTGCTCGCGCATCGTGTTCAACTGCTGGTCAACCTGAGCCGCCGTGATCGCGGCAACTTTCCGCGTCAATCGAAAACCGCCCAGCCGTTGCAGCTTGAGCTCCGGTTTCAACTCCACGTGGAACTCGAATGTGACTGGCGCGCCGTCCTCCCACTTGAGGTTGTGGATGTGAGGATCGGCGATCGGCTTGAGCTCTTCCTGCTTCTGCGCGACGCGCCAGCTCTCTTGCACGAGCTCGCGCAGCGTCTCCTGGCGGATATCGTCCGCGAACTTCTTGCGTACCACCGCGGCCGGTACCTTGCCCTGCCGGAAGCCGGGCAAGCGGGCGCGCTGCTGGTACACTTTCGTCGCGCGCTCCTCGGCCGCCTTCACGTTGTCGGGCGGAATGGTTACCTCGAGCGACGCTTCGCCAGGTTCAACTCGGGTTTTCTTGACGAGAATGTCCGGCATGTGGCGAGAAATCTAACCGGTATGGGAATGGACGGAGCAGGGAGCATGGAGCAGACTGCTCCCTGCTCCGTGCTCCGTGCCGTCATGCGACCGGAGGGACTCGAACCCCCACGGGTTGCCCCACCAGCTCCTAAGGCTGGCGCGTCTGCCAATTCCGCCACGGTCGCAAACTTCCTCGAAATGTATAGTTTCCCGAGTCCTGATGTCGTCCCCCAAGCCTCGCGGAGCCGTTTCATGATCCGTCCCCGTGTCACCTCTCTTCTCCTCATCGTCGCTCTCAGCGCGGTGCTCCCCGGAACCGCCATGTCCCAGGCGGCGGATAAACAACGCATCTGCAGCCAGGTCGAAAACCACGCCTTCACCGTAGGCAGTTGGGCCACGTACAACTGGACTGGTGGACAAACCAACGGCAGCACGCTGCGCATGGCAGTCGTGGGCAAGGAGGCGCACGAGAGCACGACGTATTACTGGTACGAAGTGACGATCGAGGATCCGCAGCACCCCAACGCGAAGATGATTCTCCAGACGCTGGTGCCCAGCCTCGGCTCCAAAGTTGGCGTTCGCGCGGTCATCATGAAAAGCGGAGACCAGCCTGCGATGAAGATGCCGCCACAAATGGTGCAAATGGTCAATGCCACGCCCGGGATGAATGTGACGGCCGAAATCGCGCGGGATTGTCAGGAGATGGACGTCGTTGGATGGGAGGACGTGACGGTGCCCGCGGGTCACTTCCGGGCTCTCCATATGAAGCATCCTCGCACGGCGCTGGAGGTGTGGGTCCGGCCCGACCTGGAATTCGCGATGGTCAAAGGAAACTTGAAGGACGGCGGTGTGCTGGAGCTGAAGGCGCAAGGCACCGGCGCGAAGTCGTCCATCAGCGAGACGCCGACCGAAATCCCGGGGTTTCCGGCCGCCCCGCCGCCCCGGTAGTCTTTCACGCCGTGCCGCTGCTCCTTGCCGTCGTTCTGGTCGTGCTCACCGCCTGCGGCGGACCGTTCCCACAGTCGGCGCTCGCGCCGCGATCTGATTTCAGCACTTCGCTCGACCACCTGTTCACCAACATTTTTTGGTGGGCAGTGGTCGTCTTTCTCATCGTCGAAGCGCTGCTGCTGTACGCGATCGCGCGCTATCGCGCGCGACCGGGTGCCGCGGCGCCGAAGCCGGTGCATGGTCACACGGCGCTCGAGATTGGCTGGACGCTCGCGCCGGCGCTGATCCTCGTGTTTATCGCCGTTCCCACGATGCGCACGATTTTCGAGACCGCGGGCAACGCACCCGAGGGCGCGTTGCGGGTCGAGGTCATCGGCCATCAATGGTGGTGGGAGTATCGCTACCCGACGCTGGGGATCGGTGCCGCGAACGAGCTGCACGTCCCGGTGCGGACCCCAGTCCAGCTCGAGATGACGTCGGCCGACGTCATCCACAGCTTTTGGGTGCCGCGGCTCGCCGGCAAACGCGACCTGATCCAGGGTCGGATCAACCGCATCGAGTTTAGCGCCGACTCGACCGGCGAGTACCGGGGTCAGTGCGCCGAGTTCTGCGGCGCCTCGCATGCGAACATGCGGCTGCGCGTCGTTGTGCAGCTCGACACAGCGTTCCAGGCGTGGGTAGACCGCCAGCGCGCCGGCCCGACCGCACCGGCAAAGGGATCACCCGCCGAGTTGGGTCAGCAGGTCTTCCGCCGTAGCGCGTGCATCGGCTGTCATACCATCGTTGGCATCTCCCAGGGCAAGGTCGGGCCTGAGCTGACGCACGTCGGCAGCCGCGCGACGATCGCGGGCGCGCTCTTTCCGAACACCACCGACATGCTGCGACGCTGGATCATGAACGCGCCCTCGCTGAAGCCGGGCGCCCTGATGCCGCCGCAAGGCCTCTCCGCCGCGGATCTCGACGCCGTGGTCGCCTACCTCCAGAGCTTGAAATGAAGAGCTGGCTGACCACCACCGACCACAAGCGCATCGGGCTCCTCTATTTCTGGACAGCGTTCGGCTTTTTCCTGATGGGCGGAACTGAGGCGCTCGTCATCCGCGCGCAGCTGGTGCGGCCCGAGGGCATCGGCGTGAGCGCCGAGACGTTCAATCAGCTGTTCACGATGCACGGCACCACGATGGTGTTCCTGGCGCTGATGCCGTTGTCCGCGGCGTTCTTCAACTTCATTATCCCGCTCCAGATCGGCGCGCGCGACGTCGCTTTCCCGCGTCTCAACGCATTCAGCTACTGGGTCTTCCTGCTCGGGGGGCTGCTGCTGAACGCGAGCTTCATTGCGGGCCCGCTGTTCGGCGCGGACCGGCTGTCCGTCGCGCCGGATGCTGGGTGGTTCGCGTATGCGAATCTCACGTCCCGGCAGTTCTCAGCTGGACCGAACGTCGATTTCTGGTTACTGGGACTCCAGATCCTTGGCATCGCGTCGCTGGCGGCCGGGTTCAACTTCATCGTGACGATCTTGAACATGCGGGCGCCGGGAATGCGGATGCTGCGTCTTCCCCCATTTACGTGGATGACGTTAATCACGCAGTTCCTCGTCATCACGGCGTTCCCCGTCATCACGGTTGCGCTCGTGCTGCTCATGTTCGATCGCTTCTTCGGCACCCATTTCTTCGTGCCCGCTGGCGGCGGCGATCCGATCCTGTGGCAACATCTCTTCTGGATGTTCGGCCACCCCGAGGTCTACATCCTGATTCTGCCAGCGATGGGCATCATTTCGGAGGTGCTGCCGACGTTTTCCCGGAAGCCGTTGTTCGGCTACACCGTCGTCGTGTACTCGGGCGTCGTCATTGCCTTCCTCGGCTGGAGCGTGTGGGCGCATCACATGTTCTCGACGGGACTGGGACCCATCGCCGATTCGGTGTTCGCGGGCACGACGATGCTGATCGCGATCCCCACCGGCGTGAAGATCTTCAACTGGATTGGGACGCTGTGGGGCGGGCAACTGCGGTTCACGACCGCGCTGCTGTTCGCCGTGGGGTTCATCGCCATGTTCATCATCGGCGGTCTTTCGGGTGTGACGCACGCCGCCGCGCCAGCGGACTTGCAGCAGACCGACACGTACTATGTCGTCGCGCACATCCACTATGTGCTGTTCGGCGGCACGATTCTGGGCTTGTTCGCGGGGATCTACTACTGGTGGCCCAAGATGACCGGGCGGATGCTGTCGGAGACGCTGGGCCGGTGGCACTTCTGGCTGACCGTGATCGGCATGAACCTGGCGTTCTTCCCGATGCATTTATCCGGTCTCTTCGGCATGCCGCGGCGGATCTATACGTACTCGGCGGACCTCGGCGTGACCCGCTTCAATCAGCTTTCGACCGCCGGCGCATTCATCATCGGGATCGCGACGCTCATCTTTTTCTGGAATCTGCTAAGCACGCGCCGCCGGCCGATCAATGCGCCGCACAATCCGTGGGGTGGTGCGACACTCGAATGGGCGATACCATCGCCGCCGCCCGTCTACAATTTCACCGTCATTCCGACGGTCGCGAGCCGGCTACCGCTGTGGCAAACCGAACGCCACGCACCCATGGAGCCGCTGCCCGAGCGACCACCGGCTCCAATCCATGTTCCGGAAGGATCCTGGTGGCCGATGATTACGGCGCTCGGTCTGCCGCTGATGGCGATCGGCGCGTTGTCGCGCCTGCTCCCGATTGTGCTCGTGGGCGCCGCGGTCGTGATCGTGGGCATTTATCGATGGGCCTACGAGCCCTTCGAGATGTGAGATGACACACTCACGCCCCCCCTCTGGGGCGCACGCGCATCGCACGAGCATGGGGCTCGACAGCCGCAAGATGGCGTTCTGGGCGTTCATCGGCTCGGAGTGCCTGCTCTTCGGCTCGCTGATCTCCACCTATCTCGTCTACAAGGGCCGGAGCCTCGTGGGGCCATACCCACACGAAATTCTAAATATTCCGTTCACATCGTTCAGCACGTTTGATCTGCTGATGTCGAGCCTCGCGATGGTGCTCGCACTCGCTGCAGTGCAGCGCGGCGACATGAAACAGGGGAAGCTCTGGCTGCTCGTCACGGCGCTGCTCGGACTGGTTTTCCTCGGCGGGCAGTTCTGGGAATTCAGTCATTTCGTGCGCGAGGGTCTGGGACTGACCACGAATCTCTTTGGCTCGACGTTCTACGTGCTCACCGGCACGCACGGCGCGCACGTGACCGTGGGGGTGATCTGGCTGCTGACACTCTGGGTGCAGGCGTTGCGCGGAAAGCTGGGACCGGGGCAGGCAATCACCGTAGAAATCACGGGACTGTATTGGCACTTCGTGGACGTCGTGTGGATCGTGATCTTCACGGTCGTCTATCTCATTCAATGAACGCTACGGGAATCACGCGATGAGCGGGCACGCACACGCCACGACCGGAACGTATCTACGTGTCGCCGCAATCCTCGTCATGGTGACACTGATCGAGGTGGGCGTGTTCTACGTCCCGGCCTTCCATACGGTGCTCGTCCCCGTCCTGCTGGTGCTCTCGGCGTTCAAGTTCACGCTGGTCGTGATGTTCTACATGCATCTCAAGTTCGATAGCCGCTTCTTCGCGTTTCTGTTCGGCGGGCCATTGCTGCTCGCGCTCGCGGTGATGGTCAGCTTGCTCTTCATCTTCTATGGAGCGTTGCGTCTGCGGACCGGCGTGTGAGTCCCTGGAATCGGTGGGACCTGCATCCCAGCGTCGTGATTGGGCTCGTCCTCCTGGGCGGGCTCTACGTGTATTGGGGAGGTCTGCGCGGCACGTCGCGCCGCAAGATCGCCGCGTTCGCTGGATCACTGCTCGTGCTCTTTGGCGCGCTCAACGGGCCGCTCCACAATCTGTCGGACCAATACCTCTTCAGCGCCCACATGGCGCAGCACCTCCTGCTCACGTTGGTCTTCCCGCCGCTGCTGCTCTACGGGACGCGGCAGTGGGTGGTGCGGCCGCTGCTCCGACCACGGTGGGTGATGGCGTTGGGTCGCGTCGTCACGCGCCCGCTGTGGGCGGCAGTCCTGTTCACCGGACCGATCACCATCTGGCATGCACCCGCGCTCTACGAAGCGGCGCTCCGCAATCACAATCTGCACATCGTTCAGCACCTGATCTTTCTCACCACTGCGGTCGTGATGTGGTGGCCGGTTCTCTCACCGGTTCCCGAGCTGCCGAGGATTCCGCATTTGCTCCAGATGCTGTACCTGTTCCTGCTCGGCATCCCGATGTCCATTACGGGAGCGCTGATCACGCTCTCCGGCTCGGTGCTCTATCCGTTTTACGCGGCCGCGCCTCGCGTGTGGAACCTGTCACCCATGGACGATCAACAGATTGGCGGCCTGCTGATGTGGGTTCTGGGCGGACTGATGCTCTGGCTCGTAATGACGGTGATCTGGTTTAGATATTCGGTGTGGGATGCGCGGAGTGACGCTGAAAGGGAAGTTCCGCTGGAAGCGTACTCGAATGAACAATGAACAATGAACAATGATCAATGATCATTGATCGTTGATCATTCGCTGTCATTCGCCATCTTCGGTCTCGCCCAACGGATGCCGGCGCAGCTCTTCGCCGATGCGAGGGTGTTCGCGCCAGAGGTAATAGCCCATGCCGAGTGCCGCGAGGCCGTTCCCGATGGCGACATTCCACCATGCCAGGTAGCCGATCAGCGGTTTGGCGAGTAGCGCGACGAGAATGTAGAACCCCACCTCAAAGAAGCAAAAACCAACGATGACCAGAAACAACGTCGACGGCGCGTATTCGACCTCTGCGGCGAGTGCCGCGGCGATGCAGCCGACTACCACGAACGCGCTGACGTGAATCATCGTGTACCCGAAGATCCGACCGGGCTCGATGACGATGGCGTTGGGATCGTGGACGCCCGGGAAGAGTGCGCCACCCAGCATCGCCGGTGTGAAGAACGGCTGGCCGTTGATGCTGTCTACGATGAGGAACCAGACGGCGACGACGGCGGCGCCGATGCAACCGGCGATGAAGCCTTCGCGCAGGATGCGATTGAGATCCATCGGACCGTCAATATATCGCGGCGACCAGTGCGTGCTAGATTAGGCCCGACTCGGAGCTCTGGGAGAGAATGGTCGTGACGCGCCCCTTGTTCTACGGACTGTGCCTGCTCATCGGCGTGCTGCTATCGGGGATCGGCGGCCTCATGCACCCGCTGCTCACCGGTGACGGAGCGGCGCAGCTGGGCATCATCGCGCGAACCGCGCACTGGCGCGCGATTCACTGGTCCTTGTTGTTCGGACTGGCCTTCATGTACACGGGACTCATCGGCGTCGCGCTGCGCCACGGCGAAACGGCAGGCTCGGCGCCGGGACGGGCCGGGATTCTCCTGGCTGGCTTCGGTTTCTCGGTGTGGTCGCTGAATATCCTCTTCATGGTCGGCGCCGGATACCAGCTGGCGCACGCGTACACCACGTCCGACACGGGACTGACCGGCACGCACGCCGTCTTCATCTACGACATGCTCCACCCGATTGGCCTCGCAGCGGAGCGACTCGCGACGTTCATGCTCGGGCTCGTGGCCTACATGTTCGGTTGGGCGATACGCAACGGCGGGGTGTGGCCGAAGTGGCTCGCCTGGATGGCGTGGCTCGTCGCCGCCGTGGACGGCGTCGTGGCCCTGGTGTTCAGCGAATTCCTACCGGTGATGTACTACGGGCAGGCCCTCTTCATCATCTGGCTGGCGGCGACCGCCGTGGTGATGCTCGCGGAGCGCCGACAGCCACAATAAAAAGGGCCCTCCATTGAGGGCCCTTGGCGTGTCACGAGCGCTGTGGATTACTGACGGCGCAGGCGCACGATCCGCGGTTGCCAGCCGTCCCCTTCCCGCCGCAGGAGTGTGAGCATGACGAGGTCACCAGATCTACTGGACGCTAGAGCTCGGTGGAGGTCTGCCCGGGTTCGTGTGGGCTGTCCATTGACGCGGAGGATGATATCAGGGCCTCCGTTACTGGCATCAGCCAGTCGTTCGTAAGCAGGACCATCCGGAGAGACCTGCGTGACCACAAGGCCACCTCCGCTCCGGATCACCGAGCTGAGTCGGGCATCACGCGCATCCTCCTGCGAGAGCGGCTCGACCGAGATGCCAAGCGCTTGCTCAGATGGGGCTGAATCCCGGCTCGGGCGGGCTTCATTGGCGTCGGTCGTTTCGGTTTCGCTGCCAGGCGCCGCCGTCAACCTGACCGGAATCGTCTTCCTTGCGCCCCCCTTCCTCGCCACAGTAACCTGGACGGTCTCACCGGGTTTCTTAAACCCAACACGCTGCTGTAGCTGGGCGACCGATTCGACCGGCTGACCGTCGATCGCGATGATGATATCCCCCTCTTGAAGACCAGCGCCCTTGGCAGGAGCGTCGTCGGTTGTGAATCCCTGCACGACCGCGCCCTTGATGTCAGGCAGCCTGACGTCCTCCGCATCCTCTTGCCGCACCGGCAGTACCGACACGCCTATGACGGATCGCTCGACATGGCCGGTCGCAATCAGCTGTGTCATCACGGTCTTGGCGATGTTGATGGGGATCGCAAACCCGTAGCCGGAATAGAACCCGGTCTCACTGGCGATCGCCGCATTGATGCCGATGACCTCGCCGCGCACGTTGACCAACGGTCCTCCCGAATTGCCGGGATTGATGGCCGCGTCGGTCTGAATGAAGTCTTGAATCGCAAGCCCGCCTGAATTCAGCCCCTGTAACCCTCGGCCCTTGGCACTCACGATTCCTGCGGTCACCGTGAACGTGAAGGCTTCACCGAGCGGATTACCGATCGCGAGTACCCAGTTGCCGATCTTGGTGGAGTCGGCATCGCCGAGCCGCACCGTAGGCAGCCCGGTTGTCTGGATCTTGATGACTGCGATGTCTGTGTTCGGATCCGTGCCAATTGTCTTGGCGGTGAACTCACGATTGTCGTACAGCCGAATCGTCACCCGGTCGGCGCCCTGCACGACGTGATTGTTTGTAAGGATGTAGCCGTCCTGGGATACGATGAAGCCGGACCCCGAGCCCTGCTCGATCTGCGGATGACGCGGAACCTGGAAGAAATCCTCAAACCCCGGCGGCAAGCGCCGGCTGCTGACGCGCTCGCGGCGCTCCGACTTGATGAAGACGACCGCGGGCTTCACGTGCTCGGCGACCGATGCGAACGCATCGCCGAGATCGACCGCAGCCTTTGCCTGCGGCAGTGCCCGGGGGGGGCTGGTGTCCTGAAGCACCGAGCGCACCGCGGCTTCGCCGCGCGCCGGCAGTTTGAATGCCGAGGCGAATGCCAGTCCCAGCGCAAACGCCATTGCCACCAGAGCTCCGAACTTCAACCAGTCCCGCGTCTTCACCGACATCCGTTCCCCCTTTTAAGACTTCTTGGATTTATCGTCGTCCACGATTTCATAGTCAGCATCTACCACGTTTTCCTGACGACCTTCGGACTTTCCAGCTTCCGCACCCGTCTGGCCGTCGCCAGGCCCGCCGGCTGCTCCGCCTGAGGCTCCAGCGCCCGCTTCTGCACCGGCACCTGCACCCCGCGCCGCGTATAGTGACGCGCCCGCCGCGGAGTAGGCCTGCTGCAGCTCGTCGAGCGCCTTACTGATCTCGTCGGCGTTGCCGCTGCGCAGCGCCTGCTGCGCCGACTGGATCGCCGCATCGAGCCGAGACTTGAGGCCCGCCTCGAGCTTATCGACCCAGTCCTTCGACTCCTTTTGGACCTGGTACACCATGGTATCGAGGCGGTTACGACGCTCGATTTCATCGCGCCGCTTCTTGTCTTCCGCGGCGTGCGCCTCGGCTTCCTTCACCATCTTGTCGATGTCCTTATCGGCAAGACCCGACGAGGCTTCGATCCGGATCTTCTGCTCTTTGCCGGTCGCCTTGTCCTTCGCCGAAACGTGCAAGATGCCGTTCGCGTCGATGTCGAACGTCACCTCTACCTGCGGCACGCCCCGCGGAGCCGGCGGAATTCCAGTGAGCTGGAATTTGCCGATGGTCCGATTGTCCTGCGCCATCTGCCGTTCACCCTGCAACACATGAATCTCGACGGTGGTCTGATTGTCTTCCGCGGTCGAGAACACCTCCGACTTCTTCGTCGGGATGGTCGTGTTGCGCGGAATCAGAACGGTCGTCACGCCACCCAGCGTCTCGATGCCGAGCGAGAGAGGTGTCACGTCGAGCAGGAGTACGTCCTTCACCTCTCCGGCGAGCACACCTCCCTGAATCGCGGCTCCGATCGCCACGACTTCGTCGGGGTTCACGCCCTTGTGCGGCTCTTTCCCGAAGAAGTTCTTGACAATGTCCTGGACCTTCGGCATGCGCGTCTGGCCACCAACCAGGATCACCTCGTCGATGTCCGACGGCTTGAGCCCGGCGTCGTTCAGCGCCTGCTGCATGGGCGGAATGGTCCGCTTCACCAGGTCGTCAACGAGCTGCTCGAGCTTCGCCCGCGTCAGCGACAGGTTGAGATGCTTCGGCCCCGACTGATCGGCGGTGATGAACGGCAGGTTGATATCCGTCTGCATCACTGACGACAGCTCCATCTTTGCCTTCTCGGCCGCTTCCTTGAGACGCTGCAGCGCCATGGGATCCTTGGACAGATCGATTCCCTGATCCCGCTTGAACTCCCCAACCAACCACTCCATGACACGGGCGTCGAAATCGTCGCCGCCCAGGTGTGTGTCGCCGTTGGTGCTCTTGACCTCGAAGACTCCCTCCGCCAGCTCGAGAATCGAGATGTCGTAGGTCCCGCCGCCGAGGTCGTAGACGGCGACTTTCTCTTCCTTCTTTTTGTCGAGACCATAGGCGAGGGCGGAGGCGGTCGGCTCGTTGATGATCCGGACCACGTCGAGACCGGCGATCTTGCCGGCGTCCTTTGTCGCCTGGCGCTGCGAATCGTTGAAATAGGCCGGGACCGTGATGACCGCTTTCTCGACTTTGTGGCCGAGATAGTCCTCCGCCGTCTGCCGCATCTTCTGGAGGATCATCGCCGAGATCTCCGGCGGCGTGTAAGTCTTGCCCATCACTTCAACGGACGCGAGCCCGTTCTGGCCGCGCGTAACCTTATAGGGGACGCGCTTGATCTCTTCGCTGACCTCTTCGAGGCGCCGTCCCATGAACCGTTTTATGGAGAAGATCGTGTTCTGCGGGTTGGTCACCGCCTGCCGTTTGGCCACCTGCCCAACGAGTCGCTCACCGTCTTTTGTGAAGGCGACCACCGATGGGGTGGTTCGGCCGCCTTCGGCGTTGGGGATGACGACGGGATCGCCACCTTCCATGACCGCCACGACGGAGTTGGTCGTCCCGAGGTCAATGCCGATGATCTTCTCAGCCATACTTTCAGCTCCTGGTAGGGATTTGATGCCGACCTGATGCTCTCGGTCGCAGAGGGCAAGCATCGTGCCCGTTTAAAATGCCAAAAAGGCAGGCGGTTGAGCGGTTCGGCGGTTGGGAAACAGAATTCTAACCGCCCAACCGCTCAACCGCCTAACCGCCTAGATTCTGCCGCATGTTTCCCTACCGGGACGAAAATCCCACCGAAAAACCGGCCATCATCACCGTCGCGATCATCATCGCCAACGCGCTCGTCTTCATTCTGCTACAGGGCGCGGGGGCACAGGGGCCGCTCGCGCACTCGGTGTGCGAGCTCGGGTTGATCCCGGGCGAGCTGCTGCGTACCGCGAAGCCGGGGAGCGGCGTGGAGCTCGCGCCTGGCATCGCCTGTCTGGTCGGTGTCGCACCGAAGTATTGGACCGTGATCACGTCGATGTTTACGCATGGCGGTTGGCTGCACCTCATCGGCAACATGCTGTTCCTCTGGGTCTTCGGGAACAACATCGAAGACGCGATGGGCCATGGAAAATTCATCGTCTTCTATCTGTTATGCGG
>Ga0209056_10003182_pt1 | contig 17625 bp, 18 predicted proteins | sample GraSoiAngelo_114_FD_185876 | JGI IMG/M metagenome (GOLD analysis project Ga0209056, IMG submission 185876) | Grasslands soil microbial communities from the Angelo Coastal Reserve, California, USA - 14_0903_13_40cm (SPAdes) (version 2) | ecosystem: Environmental > Terrestrial > Soil > Grasslands... | reverse complement strand
CGCTGCTGGTCGAGGTCCAGGCGCTGGTGACCCCCACGGTCTTCGGCATGCCCCGCCGCACCGCGGCCGGCGTCGATTACAACCGGATGGTGGTGCTGCTGGCGGTGCTGGAAAAGCGGGCCGGCCTCCACCTCTCCAGCCATGACGTCTACGTCAGCGTCGCCGGCGGGGTCACCGTGGACGAGCCGGCGGTGGATCTGGGCATCGCCGCGGCGGTGGCCAGCAGCCTGCGCGACCGGCCCGTTGATCCCGCGGTGGTGGCGATCGGCGAGGTCGGGCTGGCGGGCGAGGTGCGCGTAGTCCCGCAGCTTGAGCAGCGGGCCGCAGAGGCGGCGAGAATGGGATTCCACCAGTGCGTCGTCCCCAAACTGGCGTCGGAGTTGGACGTGTCTGGGATTGAGTTGGTGCCGGTGGAGCACATTGGAGAAGCCCTTGCAAAGCTAATAACCTGAATTGCGGGATTAGGGATTGGGGATTAGGGAGTAGAAGGCAAAACAAAAAAGGCCCGCGTCGTCGCGAGCCCCATGATGGCAGTTACTAATCCCTAATCCCGAATCCCTAATCCCGTAGTTTATGTGAGATTGAAGACGCCCAGCGCGCTGACGCGGGCGTGTTCTTTTTCGAGTACCTCTTTCAAGTTCAAGTCGAGCAGGCTGCAGAGCGCGGCGAGATAGAAAAGCGTCGACCCAATCTCCGTCTCGACGACCTCGCGACACTTGTCGCACATCGCTCCCACCAGGTGTGTATCCATGAACTGCTTGAGTTCTCTGAGGCTGATGTCGGCGGGAAACTTTTGCCTGACGGCATTGACGGAGATGCACCCGCAGGTGGTGACCGATTTCGCCACCGCGCGGTTGACGCGGGCAGCAGCTTCAGTAAGCTTGGTCTGGACGTCGAGGATACTGCGGTGCCGGAGCAGGTATTCGGAAACTGTAGCCTGGAAGTGTGCTTCGCCGGTGTCCTTCATACGCCCCCCTGACGCTCTGCCGACCTCCATCCGGCGTCCGCCGGCTGGAGCACTCTGCGCATCATGACTTGCGGGATGAGTCGGTGTCATTATAGGTGTCGACGCAAATCGTTGTCAAGGAACGCGCCACGACCCGTGCACGGCCGTGGGGCGAATCGGTTATAGTAGAAGCAATAGAATGTCCGAAGGTCGTGAGCCTGGTATGAGATGGGTGATCCGTCTAGCGGGTTTGATTCTCGGCGCCGTCCTGGGGGTCCAGGTGGCCAGTGCGCTTCAGCCGTCGCCGATTCCGATTGGACCACTCCGCGTGCCGGTCTTCGCCGCCGGCATTGTCGCCGGCGGTTTGCTCGGCGCGTTGCTGTCGGTGTGGGTGTGGCACCGGTTCGAGCGGGCCATGGTATGGGTGCTGGCTCGTCTGGCGCATGTGTCGTTGCGGGACCTGGCCCTCGGCGTGGTCGGGCTGGGCGTGGGATTGGTGCTGGCTTTCTTGATTGGGGTCCCACTCTCTCGCATTCCGGGCGTCGGCACCTATCTCGCGCTGGGCGCCGCCATCGCCCTCGGATACCTGGGATATCATCTTGTGATGCAGCGGCGCGACGAACTCGCCGCGCCGCTGACGCGTCTTGATCGGTCCGGGCGGGGCGGGGCGAAAGGCCGGGGCACCCCGAAGGTCCTTGACACCAGTGTGATCATCGACGGACGCGTCGTGGACGTCGTGAAGGCCGGGTTTCTGGAAGGCCCTCTGCTGGTATCCCGGTCCGTGCTCGCCGAACTGCAGCGGATCGCCGACTCCTCGGATTCGCTGCGCCGCAATCGTGGTCGCCGCGGTCTGGACGTGCTGCACCGGCTGCAGCAGGAATTGCAGGCCGTGCAGGTCGTGGATGATCCGAAAGATGGCGGCGGCGACGTCGACGGGACGCTGGTGACTCTGGCCAAGAGCGTCCGCGGGTGGATCGTCACGAACGATTTTAACCTTAACAAGGTGGCGGAACTCCAAGGCGTCCGTGTTCTCAACGTCAACGAACTGTCTCAGGCCCTGCGGCCTGTCGTCCTGCCGGGCGAAGAGTTGACGGTGCAGGTCATCAAGGACGGCAAGGAGGCCGGCCAGGGCGTGGGCTATCTCGACGACGGGACCATGGTGGTCGTCGAGGGCGGGAAGAAGTACATCGGGGAATCCTCCGACGTGGTGGTGACCAGCGTCCTGCAGACGGTTGCCGGCCGGATGATCTTTGGACGGCCCAAGGAAGCTCAGGGCGCTCCCTCGGATCGGCGATGATGTCTCCCCCTCAGGCGGCTGCCGTGATCGTCGCGGCGGGCCGCGGCGAGCGCCTGGGCGCCACCATCCCCAAGGCGTTTGTGGCGGTCGCCGGGGTTCCCATGCTCCTGCATGCAGCGCGGCGGGTCGCGTTGTCGCCAGAGGTCGGCCGCATCGTCGTGGTCGTCGGTGCCCTCGATGTCGACCGGGCGCGCGTGCTGCTGATGCAGCACGGCGTGCGCAACGTGACGGCCGTCGTCCCGGGGGGCGCGCACCGGCAGGACTCGGTGTTTGCCGGGCTCTCCCACCTCGGGGAGGCGCCTGTCGCGGTCGTGCATGACGGCGCCAGACCATTAGTGCCACCGGACGTGGTGACGGCCGTGATCCAGGCGGCCGCGGAAGCTGGCGCGGCCTCGGCCGGACTCCCGGTGCGGGAGACGGTCAAACTGGTCGACGGGGTTGACGCCAGACAGACGCTCGACCGCGACCGACTGTGGGTCGCGCACACCCCGCAGGCATTCCGCACCGCGCTGCTCCGGGAGGCGCACCACCGGGCCAAGGCTGAAGGTTTTTACGGGACCGATGACGCGGTGCTGGTCGAGCGCCTCGGGTATGCCGTGCGCATGGTCGAAGACTCCCCCAGGAATCTGAAGGTCACGGTGCCCGCCGATCTCGACCTGGCCGAGGCGTACGCCAGACAGCGGCAGATGGTGCGGACCGGGATCGGCTACGACGCACACCGGCTGGCACTGGGACGCCTGCTGCGGGTCGGCGGGGTGGAGATTCCGTGGCCACGCGGCCTGGCCGGCCATTCCGATGCGGATGTGCTTGCCCACGCCATCATGGATGCGCTGCTGGGGGCCGCGGGCCTGGGCGATCTCGGCCGGCACTTCCCTCCCGGCGATCCCGCGTTCAGGGGGGCCGACAGCATCGAGCTGCTCCGCCGCGTCACTGCCATGGCTGCCGGCGCTGGCTGGCGGGTGGTGCACGTGGACTCGACCGTGCTCGCCGAGGCTCCCCGCCTGGCTCCCTACATTCCACAGATGCAGGAACGGCTCGCCGCTGCGCTCGGCGTCGACTGCTCTGCCGTCAATATCAAGGCCACCACGACGGAGGGGATGGGAGCGATCGGCCGCGGGGAAGGGATCGCGGCGCACGCGGTGGCGACGCTCATTAATGTCGGCCAATGATGAGTCTCCCCAGTCCTCCCAGTCTACCCAGTCTGCAAACAAGCCCGACCCGAATGGAAATGCGGGCATTTAGACCGGGAAGACTGAGAAGACTGTGAAGACTGGGTAGACTAAGAACGCTGATGGCCAGCCCCGACGAACGCGCCCCCATGCGAGAAGAACTCCCGGAACTGCTATTTGTGGAGCGCGCCGCGCTGGCCGATCCTGTGACCGTTGAGGTGGACCGGTCCGGCGCGATGCATCCGCGGGCCACCGGATTCTGGCGGCACGGGGACTTTTACCGCGTCATCAAGATCGTCGAAACCCGCTATGAAGCCGGGCAGACATTCTATCGAACCGTGACCGATCGCGGATGCGTGGATCTCAGGCGCTTCCGTCGCATTGACCCGGATACGATGCGCGTCTCCGCCGCCTGGGAGGTTTGCGCGGACCTCGGCGCGGTCGAAATTCCGAGAACGCGATAGATCTACTGTCTACCTGGTCTCCCTAGTCTACCTGGTCTACCTAGTCTACTGGCCGCGACTGCAGTTGTTGCTTCAAGACCAGGAAGACCAGGAAGACTAGGAAGACGAGGTAGACCGCTTTTCTGGTAGACTCGGGGTTGAGGTTTCGGGATGAGTCTGCGCCTTCACAACACTCTCAGCAAGCGCGTGGAGGAAGTTGTCACGCGCGAGGCCGGCAAGGCGGCCATCTATGTCTGCGGCCCCACGGTGTACGACGTCACCCACCTGGGCCACATGCGGGCGGCCGTCGTGTTCGACGTCCTCCGGCGCTATCTGGAGTTCCGCGGATACCAGGTGATGCACGTGCAGAACGTCACCGACGTGGAAGACAAGATCATCGCCCGCGCCCAGGCTGAAGGCGTGCCCACCGACGCCATCACTGCCCGCTATCTGGAAGACTATCGCCAGGCCAGCCGCGCGTTGAACGTGATGCCACCGCATGTCGAACCCCGCGCCAGCCAGCACATCCCCGAGATGATCGAGATGATCAAGAAACTGGTTGAGGGCGGATACGCGTACTCCGCCGAGGGTGACGTTTACTTCGATGTATCCAGGCTGCCCCAGTATGGAAAGCTCTCGGGCCAGCTCCCAGCGGAGCTGCGGGCCGGCGCGCGGGTTGAGCCCGGGGAGCACAAGCGGCATCCGGCCGATTTTGCCCTGTGGAAGCGCGCCAAACCCGGAGAGCCCAGCTGGGACGGCCCGTGGGGAAGGGGACGGCCGGGCTGGCACATCGAGTGCTCGGCGATGTCCCTGAAGTACCTGGGCATGGGATTTGACATCCATGGCGGCGGAGATGATCTCATCTTTCCCCATCACGAGAATGAGATTGCCCAGTCCGAAGCCTACGCCGCAACCCAACCCTTCGCCCGCTACTGGGTGCACAACGCCATGGTCATGGTGCGTGGCGAGAAGATGTCCAAGTCGCTTCACAACTACATTGCGGTGGCCGACGCGCTCGGCCGCTTCCCTGCCGACGTCATCCGGTATGCGCTGGCCGCTGTGCACTATCGCAAGCCGATGGAGGTCGATGAGGCCCGGCTGCAGGACGCGGCCAAGGCCGTCGACCGGCTGCGGATCGCCCTGGCGTCGGCGGAGACCATCCTGGCGCGCGCCGGCGGCCGGGGCACGGACGGCCCGGCGTCGCGCCTCCTGCGGAAGGCGGCGGAATCTGCGCGTACGGCGTTCACCGCGGCCATGGACGACGACCTCAACACATCTAGTGGGCTGGCGGCGGTCTTTGAGCTGGCGGCTGAGATGAACCGCGTGACCGACCAGGTGCTCAAAGGCGGGACGGATGCGACCGAGACGACGCCGGGACTGCGGGAGGCGCGCGAGGCGCTGCGGACGATCACCGCTATTCTGGGGCTGCGCCTGGAGAGTGCAGGCGATGAGGATCTGGCCAGGCGAGTGCGTGATCTGGCGGTCTCGCTCCGGCAAGAGGCCGCACATCTGTTCTCCGAGCCGCCCGGTCAGACGCTCGACGAAATCGTGACCTTTATCCTGGCCGGACGCGAGCAGGCCCGGGCGACGCGGGACTTTGCCACCGCCGACCGTATCCGAACACGAATGGCTGAGGCCGGTATTCTCGTGGAGGACCTCCCCACCGGGCCAAAGTGGCGGATCGCGTCCACCGACGGTCGCCGGCCCACCGCAGATGCCTCCGGGCCCCGAGCCTAGCGACGCCGGCGTTGAAGGCGACGCGATTGGGGGCCGGCGCGCCGTGCTGGAAGCGCTGCGGGCGCGGCGTCCGTTGCGCAAGATTCTGATCGGTCGCACCACGCGCGGTGGCACGATCCGCGAGATCCTGCAGGAAGCCAGGCGGCAGGACATCGCCGTGCAGTTCGTCGATCAGCGCCGTCTGGACGCCCTGCTGCGCACCCCCCATCAAGGCGTCGTGGCGCTGGCGTCTGCCAGGCCCCTAGTCAGCGTGGAGGATGTGCTGGCGGCGGCCCACTCTCGCCACGAGCCGCCACTGGTGCTGGTGCTGGATGGGGTCGAAGATCCCGCCAACCTCGGCGCGATCATCCGAACGGCAGAGGGAGCCGGGGTGCATGGTGTGATCATCCCCAAGCATCGTGCCGCCGGCCTCACGCCGGCGGTCGCCAAGACCGCGGCGGGTGCCCTGGAGTACCTCCCCGTCGCCCAGGTGACGAATCTCGTGCGCGCGTTAGACGAACTCAAAGCGGCGGGCCTGTGGGTGGCCGGCGCTGATCCTGCGGCGGTGGACGCGTACCACCACGTCCGCCTGCTTCCGCCGCTGGCGCTGGTGATGGGCGGCGAGGGGAAAGGGCTCAGCCGGCTCGTGCGGGAGCACTGCGACATCCTGGTGCAACTGCCGATGCGCGGCCGGATCGCATCGCTGAATGTCGCGGTGGCGACCGGAGTCTTGCTCTACGAGGTGGTGCGACAGATGGCGACGGCGAACCCGTAACAATATTTTCGCACCTTTTCCTTGACGCACTGTAGCCTCGCTCATATAATGATCATCGAGTCTCACACCGCGGAGGCGAAGAGTGGCACTCGCCAGACGTGACGCACCGACCTACCCAGAGATGGCCGATGAAGAACTCGTCGCCACCGCGAAATCCGGCGACGACCACGCAAGCGAATACCTCATCAATAAGTACCGCAATTTTGTCCGCGTCAAGGCGAAGGCGTATTTCCTGATTGGCGCAGATCGCGAGGACATCATCCAGGAGGGTATGATCGGTCTGTACAAGGCCATCCGTGATTTCCGCGCCGACAAGCTCTCCTCGTTCCGGGCGTTCGCCGAGCTGTGCATCACCCGCCAGATCATTACCGCGATCAAGACCGCGACGCGGCAGAAGCACATCCCGTTGAATTCCTACATCTCGCTAAACAAGCCGATCTACGACGAGGACTCCGATCGCACCCTGCTGGATGTGATCAGCAGTATTAAGGTGAGCGACCCGGAGGAACTGGTGATCAACCAGGAAGCCTCGGCGACGATGCGGGAGCGGATCCGCAAGAACCTCAGCGAGCTGGAGTGCAAGGTCCTCACCGCCTATCTGGAAGGGAAATCGTACCAGGAGATGGCCAACGAACTGAACCGCCACGTCAAGTCGATCGACAACGCGCTGCAGCGTGTGAAGCGGAAGCTGGAGCGCAATCTTGAAGGGGAAGACGAGTAGCACACTCGCCGATTGCCGGCGTTGATACAGTATGGGGGGATGAGGAACGGTCTCATCCCCCTTCTGCTTGGAGGCGTCCGGTGCTGCGGATCCTGTGCCCGGCCTGTCATTCCACCTTCCTCCAACTCACGCCGCCGGAGGAGGGCGAGGTCATCTGCCCGCGGTGCGGGACGCGCTTTCAGCCGGCAGAAGAAGAGATTGTGGACCCTGAGGATGATTGATCAGAGGTCACAGGAAAGACTCGTTCTGCGAGCTGTGACCTGATATCTGTGACCTGTGAGCTGTAACCTGTGAGCCAATGATTCGCGGTCCCGTCCCCTCAGGGCGCGAGATCCTCGAGCGTGTCACCACCGCCACCGGGGAGTGGCAACTGCAGCGCACCGGATCCCACTACGAGATCATCTGTAACGGGGTCTTTCTGATGGCGTCATACAACCGGGATTCCGACCGGGCCCTGGCGGCCCTGGCCCTGCGGCGCGTCCCCGGGCAGGGACTCCGTGTGCTGGTTGGAGGGTTGGGGGTCGGGTACACGGCCCAGGCCGCCCTGGAAGATCCCAGGGTGGAGCGGCTGGACGTCGCGGAGATCGAACCGGTCGTCGTAGCCTGGCACCGCGCCTACTTCGCCGGCCTCTGCGGGCAGCCGCTCCGGGACCCCCGCACGATGCTTTTTCCCTCAGATGTCTATGACGTTCTGCCGCGACCGGGATCATATGACGCGGTCCTGCTGGACACCGACAACGGTCCGGGGTGGCTGGTGCGCGAGGCTAACGCCCGCCTGTACAGGCCGCAGGGGCTGACGGGCTTTCTACAGGCCCTCCGGCCCGGCGGGGTGCTGGGCTACTGGTCGGCGGAAAGCGCCCCGCGACTGGCGGAGACCCTGGCGAGGGCCGGCGCGTCCGTGGATGTAATAGAAATCGAGGACCGGATCGCTCCGGATCGCCGGGGCACGGCCTGGTTATACCTGGCACAACGGCACTAAACGGGAACGCGGGAACGGGGGAACGCGATCCTCGCCCAGGCATGGCCATTTCGCGTTCCCGTGTTCCCCAGTTCCCGCGTTCCCCGTCGTTTAGCCGCCGATCTGAATCATGACCCGGGCCTGAGGAAACATCTTCTCTGCCAGGGCGTGCCCGAACGGGCGCCGGTATGCCGCCGCCCGGAAGATCTCTTTGATTTCGTCGTAGGAAGCGCCCCGGCGAAGCGGCGCCAGCAGGTCTGCTTCGTCATCCCGCAGGAGGCACAGCCGCAGCCGGCCGTCGGCGGTCAGACGGAGCCGGCCGCACCTCGCGCAGAACGGCTGGCTCACCGGACTGATCAGGCCCACCGTGCCTGCCGCGTCCCGGAGTCTGAAGGTGCGGGCGGGATCGCCTCCGGACAGGTCGAGCGGTTCCAGCGGCCCGAGGCCGCTTTCGATCCTGGCCTGGATCTCCTCGGATTTCACCACGCCCGCTTCAGCAAAGTCGCCCACACTGCCGAACGGCATCATCTCGATGAACCGCACCTCCCACGGCCGCTCGAGGGTGAGTGCCGCCAGAGGGACAACATCGTCGTCGTTGAAGCCACGGACGACGACGCTGTTGAGTTTGATCGGGCGCAGGCCCGCATGCTCGGCGGCAGCGATTCCGGAGAGCACCTTCTCCACTCGGCCACCGCGGGTGATGCGGGAGAACTTCTGGGGATCCATCGTGTCCAGACTGATGTTCACCCGCTGTAGGCCGGCATCGGCGAGCGGTCCGGCCAGGTACTCCAGCAGCAGGCCGTTGGTCGTCATCGCCACGTCCTCGATCCCCGGGATCGCCGCAATCTGGCGCACCAGGTCCACCACACCGGGGCGCACGGTCGGCTCCCCTCCGGTGAGGCGGACGCGGCTCACGCCCAGTTCGGCCGCCACCCGCACCAGCAGCAGTAACTCCTCGTCGGCGAGCAACTCCTCCGCCGGACGGAAGTCGATCCCCTCTGCCGGCATGCAGTACACGCACCGCAGGTTACAGCGATCGGTGAGTGAGATGCGGAGATCTCTTAGTTCGCGGCCGTACTGGTCTTTCATGGTCCCTCGTGCGACGACACGATTATAGCACCCGGCTGCGGGGGCGGCCGGCCCGGACACGGACATGAGATAAGCAACTCTTAACTGCCTGAAGGGGTTGCGTCGGCGGTCCAGATCAGTACAATAGACCCAAGGCGGCGCTGGCAGGCGCCCCACGGTCTCGCGAACCTCAGTTCGAGGGCGACGCGAGACCAGATGACGTAAAGGCGGTGAACGGATTGGGAAGGACAGCGACGGCACGCGCAACGGCCCGGGCCACCCGCACGCCGGTCCGCAGAGTTCGCGCCCGCACCGCTGCGGAGCGCTGCCAACATGGCCTCCTGCGGGGGACCTGTGCCATCTGTCTCGAGATGGAGGAGACTATCGACGACCTCCACGCCGGTCGGCTTGCTCCTGAGGAGCGTCCCGGCCGGACGCGGGGCGGCGAGGACGATGCGGAGGAGAAATCGGAACAAGAGGAGTAGCGGCGCCGACCATGAGGAGGTTGTGGCAGGGTGTCCGGGGAGTTTGGCGGTCGCTCGGGCGCGAGGTGCGGTGGTTCTTAAATCTCGAGGTCGGCATTGACCGGAAGGACGATCCCCTGGCCACCCTGTATCACCAGCCCCTGCCACCTCGGCTTCATGTCAACTGGTGGGCGCTGCTTCTGGGCCCGTGTTGGTATCTGGCCAAGGGCCTCTGGGTGTACGCCTCGATCCTCTTCACCATCGTCTTCCTCAGCGGGGGGATTCTGATTCCCTTCGTGTGGCTGTACGCGGGCTTGAAGGCAGAGGAGGATCTCCTGGACGCCCGCATCGCGCGGAGAAGCTACTACTAGGCTTCTAAGGGTTGATCGGCAAGCCCCGCAGAGTCGTGCGGGGCTTCTCTTTTTGCGGGCATGGCGGACCGCTCCCAAATAGCCAGTCCCCGCCATTCGCCCTGGCATGAAACGTGCTTCTGGATGCGTCTGGGTGTGCTCGACTACCCTGCACCCAGAGGGCACGATGAACGCCAGGCTGAAGTTTGATACCGTAAGTTGTGAACCGCATGCTCTGGTAACCCGCGCGCAGGTGCAACTGAGCTCCGGGAGTACTCATCGCACCGGCGTGGCGACCGGCCTGACCGCGACGGTCACGCCTCTGCAGATCGTGGCGGAGGCGACGATCGATGCGGTCCAGGGATTTATCCAGCGGGCAGATATCACTCTGGACTCCGTGGCGGAAGTGAGCGCCGGGCAGCGTCCGCTGATCGTCGTGACGATGGGTCTGCGCGACACCCGCGGCAAGGTCATGCTCGCCGGCACCGCCGTGTTGAATGGCGATCCCTACGCCTCCGTCGCCAAGGCCGTGCTGCACGGCCTGAATCGTCGGATCGCATTCCTTCAGTAGGTCCTCAGCTTTCCCGCCGTAGTATAATCGCCCCAGCGGGCCGCTGTAGCTCAACTGGCAGAGCGCCTGATTTGTAATCAGGAGGTTAGGGGTTCGACTCCCCTCGGCGGCTCCAGAGGTCCCTTTCGTATGTCGAGCACGTTCCCGCCGCACGTCGAACGTCAGCTGAAACTCCTCGCCACCAAAACGACTCTCTACCGCACTATCGATCTGGGCATCAACAAGTTTGTGCATCCAGACGGGACAGGCGGCCGCGCCCACGAGGTCTGCATGGTCTTCAGGCGGCCGGGCGGCGACGTGCTGACATTTCGCAAGACGTTTTATCCGCCCGGCGTGTACCGGCTGCCGACGGGAGGGATTCTTCCCGGCGAAGAGATTGTGGATGCCCTCACACGCGAGGCGAAAGAGGAGACCGGCCTGTCAGGTGATCCTCACCGCCTTCTGGCCGCGGTGGGGTACCGTGCTGGGGAGGCCGGTCAACATCCGTCCACCTATACGTTCGCATTCCTATTGGACGATGTGCGCGCGGCCCCGGTCGCCACAGACCTCCAGGAACAGGTCGAAGACTTTCAATGGGTGGATGCGGATCAGCTGCCGCGCATGGCCGATGTGCTGGCACGCCTTGGGACCACGTGGTCGCCCGACCTGGAGGGTACCTGGGACGACTGGGGAAGATTCCGGGCGGTCATCCACATGGTCGTCTGGGAGGCGCTGCAGGAGAGGTGAGCAAGGGGCGAGGTCCGGACGTGGCGAAGCAGATGCTCGCCGGTGCCGTCTCGATTCTGTCTGAGGAGGGGTTCGGATGCCGAAGGATCTCACGGTCGTGATGGAAGACCGGATGGGGCAACTGGCGATGTTGGGCGAGGCATTGGGGAAGGCCAAGGTCAATGTCTTGGGGGGATGCGGCATCACCTCCATGGGCAGGGGGACCATCCACCTGCTCTTCGATGACAAGGCCGTGGATGCCGCGAAGCGGGCCTTGCAGCAGGCGGGCATCACCGTTCAAGGTGAGCTGGACGTCCTTGTGCACAAAATCGCCGATCAACCGGGAGCGCTCGGCAAGCTCGCCCGCAAGCTGGCTGACGCCGGAGTGAACATCAATCTGCTCTATCTGGCGACCGACGCCCGCGTAGTGTTCGGCGTCAGCGATATGGCCAAAGCCAAAGCCGCGCTCAAATAGACCAACAACGGTCTACCCAGTCTACCCAGTCTTCCCGGTCTCCAACCACTGCATGGTTCGCAGGTAGACCAGGGAGACCAGGAAGACCAAGTAGACGTTTTTCGGTCTGTCAGCGGCGGTGCAAGACGCTGAGGGCGTCTGGGCCCAGGAACGCGAAGAGAACGATGGCGAGGAAGAACATCGGCGTGACCACCGCGTAAGCCAGGCTGAGCTTCTCATAGCGCAGGTGCATGAAGTAGGCGATGATCAGCGCCGCCTTCATCAGCGCCATGATCAGCAGCGAGATCACCAGCAGCGTATGCGGCAGGTGGACCAGGACGGCGCCCAGCTCCAGGAGGGTGATCACCAGGAGCCAGAACCAGACCACGCCGTAGACACGGTAGCCGTCCGACTGTACGTCTTCAGTCATCGCCCACCCCCGGATCCTGGATCTTGGATCTTGGATGTTGGATATTGGATAAGTCATCCAGGATCCAGCATCCAGGATCCAAGATCGGCTTCTAGATCAAGTACAAGAGCGTAAAGATAAACACCCACACTAGATCGACGAAGTGCCAATACAGCCCCGCGATCTCCACACTCTCAGGCTGAATGCTCCCCCGGGCCCAGCGCAGCGCTGTCGCTAAGAGGTACAGGACACCCACCGATACGTGTCCGCCGTGGAACCCGGTGGTGATGAAGAACGTCGCGGAAAACTGCGGGATTCCCCAGGGGTTGCCGAAGAGGCGCGCGCCTTCCTGGATGAAGTGGGTCCACTCGTAGGCCTGGCCGCAAAGGAACAGCAACCCCCCCAGTACGGTCAGGAGCAGGTACGGGATGACTCGCCGGTTGTCCCCCCGTTTGGCCGCCGAGACCGCGACGGCCATGGTGGCGCTGCTGCAGATCAGGATGAAGGTCATCGCGCCGACCAGGTACAGGTTGAAGATCTCGGCGCGCACGGGCCAGCGGCCCAGCGAGATGCGTATTACTCCGTAGCCGGCCAGAAGGCCGGCGAACGTCAGCGTGTCGGAGACCAGGAACAACCACATCATCAGCTTGGGCCAGCCGACGGCGAACGGAGACTTGCCCCCGCTCCAATCGGAGGCCAGCACCTGCTGCTGGTCGATCACGCCGTGAGCCATCAGAGTGCGAATAGGATTACGAAGAGATAGATCCATAATCCGGTCAGAAAGTGCCAGTAGGCCGCGACCGGGTCCGCCACATCCAGCGCTTCCGCCGCCGTCGCGGCCGCAGGTGCCCGGCGTACGGCGTAGAGGAGCGCACCAATCCCTCCTGCCAGGTGAAGCCCATGGGCCCCTGTGAGCAGGTAGAAGAACGAGCTGTGCGGGTAGGAGGCCAGGTAAACCCCGGCCGCCACCAGCTGGCGCCAGGCCAGGAGCTGCCCGGCCAGGAATGCCAGCCCCAACAGTGTGGTGACCGTCAGCCAGGTCCGCAGCCCGGCCATCGCCCCGCGCCGGCCGTGTCGCCGGGCCCGCTCCAGGGCGATACTGCTGCCGAGCAGGATCCCGGTGGTAACCCAGAGCACCGGCGGGAGGGGACCGACCCGCCAGTCCGCCTCTCCCCGGCGAACGAGATATGTGCTGGTGAACGCGGCAAACAGCACAGTGATGGCGCCCACCAGCAGCCACACGGCGATGCGCGCCGGAGTGGTCGCGGGCAGGCCCGCGAGCGCGTCACCACCGCTCCCATCCGGGCCGCGACCGCCGATTGCCGGGGTGCCCGGATCACGAGCGCCAGGTGGTCGTTCGAGTGTTCGCGTCGGAGCTGGCATCACGCGCTCTTGGGGTCCGGCGTCCGAGGTTCGTCCGGGGCGCCGCCCTGCACCGGATGGTGCAGGGCGCCACCCGCGACCACCGCGGCCGTGACGGGCACCGTCTGAGGAATATAGTCCTCCGTGGCGCCCGGCACGCTGTAGTCGTACGGCCAGCGGTGCACCGTCGGCAGGGTTGCGCCCCAGTTCCCATGCGGCGGAGGCGAGTCCGTCTGCCACTCCAGGGTGTTCGCGTGCCATGGGTTCGGCTCCGCCTTGAGCCCGCTGAACAGGCTGCGGATGAAGTTGTAGGCGAAGATGAGCTGCGCGAGGCCGAGCCCGAATGCCGCGAGCGAGACGAACATGTTCAGACCCGATAACCCGCGGAGGAAATCGTACATTTGCGGCGAGTAGTACCGCCGCGGCTCGCCCGCCATCCCCAGGAAGTGCATCGGGAAGAACGTGGCGTAGATGCCGACAAATGTCAGCCAGAAGTGCAGCTTGCCCAGCCGTTCGTTCATCATCCGGCCGAACATCTTCGGGAACCAGTGATACAACCCGCCGAACAGGCCGAACAGGGCGGCACTGGCCATCACGAAGTGGAAGTGCGCCACCACAAAGAACGTGTCCTGGAAGTAGATGTCCACGGCCGGCGAGCCCAGGAAGATGCCGGTCAGGCCCCCGGTGACAAACAGCGACACGAAGCCGATGGCGAAGAGCATCGCCGGGGTGAAGTGGATCCGTGCCCGCCAGAGCGTCGCCACCCAGTTGAACGTCTTGACCGCCGAGGGGATAGCAATCGCCAGCGTCGTCACCATGAAGGCCGTCCCCACCAGGGGATTCATACCGCTCGTGAACATGTGGTGGCCCCATACCAGAAAGCTCAGGAACGCGATCGCGCAGATCGACGTCACCATCGCTTTGTACCCGAAGATCGGTTTGCGGCCGTGCACGGTGAGAATCTCTGAAACGATTCCCATCGGCGGGAGGATCAGCACGTACACCTCGGGGTGGCCGAGGAACCAGAATAGGTGCTGCCAGAGCAGCGGGTTGCCCCCCTGGTGCGTGACCAGCTGGCCCCCGACCACAATGCCCGACGGCACGAAGAAGCTGGTCCCCAGGTGGCGGTCAAACAGCAGCATCACCACCGCCGCGAACAGGACCGGGAACGAGAGGAGCATCAAGATCGCGGTGGTAAACTGCGCCCACGTCACGAGCGGCATCCGGCCCATCGACATGCCGCGGGTGCGCAGCTGCAGGACGGTGGTGATGTAGTTCAGCGAGCCGAACAGGAACGAGACGATCAAGAGGGCCAGGCTGACCAGCCACAGCGACTGGCCCAGCCCCGATCCCGGCGCGGCGAGTCCCGTTCCCGTCGCGGGATTGTATAACGCGGACAGGGGGGGATAGGCGGTCCACCCGGCGTTCGGGGCCCCGCCGGCCACGAAGAACGACGCCAGCAGCACCACGATCGCCGGCGGGTACAGCCAGTACGACAGCATGTTCATGAACGGGAAGGCCATATCCCGCGCGCCGATCGTGAGCGGGATGAGAAAATTGCCAAACCCGCCGGACAGCGCCGTGGTCAGGACGAAGAAGATCATGATCGAGCCGTGCATGGTGACGACGGCGAGGTAGAAGTCGGGCTTCAGCGTTCCGTCGCCCGTGAACCCGCCGGGGAACAGCCATTTGGCCAGCCCCCACCGCGCCCCGGGCCAGCCCAGTTCCATGCGGATCAACATCGCCAGGACCCCGCCGACCGCCGCCATGAACAGCGAGGTCATCATGTATTGGATGCCGATAATCTTGTGGTCCTGGCTGAAGACGTAGCGCTGGAGGAATCCGAGTTTGTGCTCTTCGTGTGCTGCTTCGTGCATAACCGCCATCGTCTGCTCCTCGTCTGCGACGCCAGAGGCGCCGGCCGGTGAGGCGTCAGTGCGACTGCTGCGCCAGCCAGGTCTGGACTGCGTCCGCGGATTCGACCATAACCTTCCCTCGCATGATGTAATGGCCGATTCCGCACAGTTCCGCGCAGGCGATTTCGTACGTGCCTTCGCGCGTCGGCGTGAACCAGATCTCCACAGTCATCCCCGGTACGGCGTCTTGCTTGACGCGAAACGCGGGGATGAAGAAGCTGTGCAGCACGTCTTTGGATCGAATTCTGACGCGCACCGGCCGGTTGACGGTGAGGTGCAATTCCCGCGTCACGATGTCGTCCGCGCTGGCAGGGTCCGCCGGGTCCAGACCCATGGGGTTCTGGGGTCGTCCTGGAACACTCATCAGCGCAGGATCGACGCGTCCGAAGATCCCGTCTGGACCAGGGTAGCGAAACAGCCATCCAAATTGCTCGCCGCGCACCTCCACGACCATGGAATCCGCGGGAGCCGGGCCGTGGACGCGCGCCCAGACCACCGCCCCCATCGAAACCAGCGTGACCAGGACCGCCGCCGGGACTAAGGTGTACGTCAACTCGAGGGTCCGGTCGTCATGCCAGTAGGCCGCCCGCTCAGTGCCCCGCGCACCGTAGCGCCAGACGAACGCGGCGATCAAGACGTGGACCAGGACGAACACGATGCCGGTGACCACAAACGTCGTATAGATCAGCCGGTCGACGTCAACGCCGTGCGCGGAAGCCACCGGCAGGAGCCACCAATACCGGCGCGCCAGCAGCGTCATCCCGACACCGCCGAATACGATCATCACAACAATCAGCGAGGCGAGAAGCCGGCCGGTGCGGCGCTCGTCGGTAGAAGCTGGAACTTCCGCCATGTGGGTGGCGTCCTCAGGAACTGACGTGCAGTTACCCTGGTTATTTTTGCCCTGGGGCGTCAGATTTCCTGCGGAAGGCGAATATCGGGTCGCCGCCCGATGCCGGCTACAAGCGCAAGAGCCCGAGGATCTCCCGGCGGAGGTGTTGATACCCGTCGGGCCCTACATACCCCCCAGGGACTTTGTCGCGGAGCTGCATCCGGGGATCGAGAAAGAAGGTCGTGGGCAACCCGACGACGCCGTACGCCCTGAGACGGGTCTGTTCGGGGTCGAAGACGTTGGGGTAGGTGATGGCCAGTTTCTTCAAAAACGCCGCGGCGTCGTCGTAGTCATCGGCCACGTTAATGCCCAGCACGACGACCCCCTGGGTCCGGAATTCCTGCCAGGTCCGCTCCAGGTTCGGCATCTCCTCCCGGCAGGGCACGCACCACGAGGCCCAAAAGTTCAGGACCACGATGTTCCCGCGATAGGCCGACAGGACGATCGGCGGGCCCGCAAAGGAGCGAAGCCTGAAATCCGGGGCGGGCCCCATCAATCGAAGGTTGGGACTTTCAGGGGCGGGAGCCCTGGCGGATAACGGCTGGGCCCACCGGATCACGGCCGTCGCCAGGGCGGCCGCGATCGCGAGCGAGCCGATGACCACACTCCCCCACACCATCCAGGATCGCGCGCCGTGCATCTGCGAACTCACTATATCGCACCGAGGCCGGCCAGGGGAACGAGCCCGTTCGGCCCCGGCGCTGTCATAATAGGGGCTGATCCGGGATCTCGCCTGTGACTGATCAGGATCTTGATACACGGGTGAAGAGGGCACGCCAGAGTCCAGCCGACTCCGCGGCGGCGGCGGTGCTGGAAGGCCGGAGCTCCAGGCGTGGAATCTCGCGGATCCTCCCATTCCTGGGACCGGCGTTTGTGGCCTGCGTCGCGTACATCGATCCCGGGAACTTCGCGACCAACATCGCCGGAGGCGCGCAGTTCGGCTACCTGTTGCTGTGGGTGGTCGTCGCCAGCAACCTGACAGCCATGCTGGTGCAGGCGCTGTCGGCGAAACTGGGGATCGCGACCGGGCGGAACCTCGCCGAGGTGTGCCGCGACCGGTTCCCGCGGCCCGTGGTCTGGGGGATGTGGGTCGTCAGTGAACTTGTGGCCATGGCCACCGATCTGGCGGAGTTCCTCGGCGCCGCGCTGGGATTCTACCTCCTGTTCCGCATCCCCCTCTTTATCGCCGCACTCCTTGCCGGGGTGGTCACGCTGCTGATCCTGGCGTTGGAGCGGCGGGGGTTCCGCTCCGTCGAGGCGGTGATTACGGCGTTTGTCGGCATCATCGCGGTGTCGTATCTGATCGAGACCATCCTCGACCGGCCGGACTGGACCGCCGTTGCGATCGGAGCGGTCGTGCCACGGTTTGCGGGAACGGAGAGCGTGCTCCTGGCCACCGGCATCCTGGG
>Ga0209056_10003181_pt1 | contig 17626 bp, 19 predicted proteins | sample GraSoiAngelo_114_FD_185876 | JGI IMG/M metagenome (GOLD analysis project Ga0209056, IMG submission 185876) | Grasslands soil microbial communities from the Angelo Coastal Reserve, California, USA - 14_0903_13_40cm (SPAdes) (version 2) | ecosystem: Environmental > Terrestrial > Soil > Grasslands... | reverse complement strand
GAAAATCCGATGCCCGAACTGCGGAGGGGAGCTGGGGCCCGCCCGCGCCTTCAACATGATGTTCCCGCTGGGAATCGGCCCGATGGGGAAAGACCGCGCCTATCTGCGGCCCGAGACCGCGCAGGGCGTCTACCTGAACTTCAAGCGCGAATTCGAGGCGCTCCGACGGCAGCTGCCGATGGGGCTCGCGATCGTCGGTCGCGCGTACCGGAACGAGATCAGCCCACGCCAGGGCGCGTATCGCATGCGGGAGTTCCTCCAGGCGGAGCTCCAGATTTTCTTCGACCCTGCGACGTTCGCCGACCTCGTCCCGATCGGCGCCGCGGGATCGGAGCCGCTTCGAATCGCCTGGGCCCACGAGAAGAACGAGCCGACCGCCAACGACGTCTCGTCGAAGGACGCCGTGGGCCACGGTCTCCCCTCGTGGTATGTGTACCACCTCATCCAGGTGCAACGGTTCTACCTGAACGCTCTCCGCGTCCCCCGTGACGCGTTTCGATTCGCCGAGCTCGACGAGAAGGAACGCGCGTTCTACAACAAGATCCACTTCGACGTACAGGTGAAGCAGGAGAGTTTGGGCGGATTCAAAGAAGTCGGCGGTGTCCACTATCGCACGGACCACGACCTGAAGGGCCACGAGTCCGGCTCGCACGCGAAACAGTCCATCACATTCGGTTCATCGAAGCTCGTGCCCCACGTCCTCGAGCTCTCGTTCGGCGTCGATCGCAACGTGTGGGCGCTCCTCGACCTGACGTTCCATAAAGGGGAGCGAGCGGTCTTGCGGCTTCCGCCTCGTCTCGCGCCGATCGGGGTCGCCGTTTTCCCCCTCGTGAACAAGGACGGCATCCCGGAGCACGCGGAGCGGGTCTACGCGCAACTGCAACGGCGCTTCACGGCGTTCTTCGACGACTCCGGATCGATCGGCCGCCGCTATGCGCGAATGGACGAGATCGGCACACCGTTCTCCGTGACCGTGGACCACGAAACCCTCGTAGGGAAGGGCGTCACCGTCCGAGAGCGGGACTCGCAGAAACAAATCCGCGTCAAGGAGGCGGACCTCCCCGACACGCTCACGCGACTTCTTTCGGGCGAATCGTCATTCGTCGCGTGAGACGATGCCCAAGGGGACGAGCATCGACACGTTCGTCCGTCGGCTCGAGGACCGAATCGCCCGCGAGGTCGCCGGACAGGACCGGGTGGCGTTGGCATATTCGGGTGGCCTCTCGAGCATGACGATCGCGATGATCGCGCGCAAGCGATGCAATCTCGCGTGCTTCGTCGCGGGCCGGGAGGGCGCCCCGGACGTGGAGGCGGCCAGGGTGGCGAAGACGTACTTCGACCTCCGGGTCGAGCATGTCCTCCTCGATCGGGCTGGGACTCAAGTAATTCGCGAGCGGCTCTCGCACCTCCGGTCGCGTGTGTCTCCTCAGAATCTCGATTCGTTGATCCCTCTTCAAGCCGTGCTCGAACGGACGCGGGGGCAGCCGCTCCTGTCGGGGTTCGGCGGCTCGCGAACGGCGGCCGGAATCGCGGGCATCCTCCGAGCGTTGAAGGTCCGCGCTCCACTCGTTGAATCGGCGCGTGGTCGCGCTCTTCCGCGGTCCATCCTCCGGGAGGCGGCGGTCTCGCTCGGGCTGCCAAACGATTGGGCCCGCATTCCGCACCGCAGCCCGGTCGCGGGCGCGCAACTCGGCGAGCTCCTTGTTTCGGCGTCACGGAGAGATCGACGCGACCTCCGAATGTAATCGGGTTTCTGAGAATCACGAAGCCGTCATTTTCTCCTAGTCGCGGCGTTCATCGCAAGATTAAATAGACCCCTCACGAATCGTTGCAGCCGTCGACGTCCACCGGCCGACATCAGGTTGGGGGGGTTCCAACCAATGCAAAATCGATCAGCACGCGTACCACGTATTCTCTTCGGCATCGCGTTCACGTTGCTCTCGATCCTCCTCACCGCCGCGCTGGTTTCCGCTGTCCCCCCGCGATCGTACTACCAGCTTGCGGTAATCCTGAACGATTCGCAGGCGCCCAAAGTTGACTTCTCATTCTGGTTGGATTCGCCATACACAAACGTCTCTGCCAACAGCACTCTCGTCGCGGCGACGGTCAACATCACGGTGGACTTCGGTCCGGAACTCGCGTATCTGGGCGTCCCAAGGGCCGTCTACGCGAACGTCTCACACAACGTACGGGGGGACACCTGGTTTAACGTCTCAACCCTGGAGACCCCACAATCGAAGAGCCCCGTATTCACGACGGTCGCCGTCACGGTGGTCTACACGGACAGCCTTGACCAGAATCCACGGACCATCTACCGATCCCTGACATTCGCGCTGAACTATCGCCAGCCCGCGGCAGCTCCCTTCAACCCGTTCGCCGCGGCCGCCGCAGGCTTGGGCGCTGCGGGCATGTTGGGCCTCGGAGTCTACGTCACCCGGCGCGCGCGGCTCGAAGAGCTGTACCTGATGCACGACAGCGGCATGTTGATCCGCCACTGGTCGCGGACGGAGGGAATGGTCCACGACAGCGACATCATGAGCGGCATGTTCATCGTCCTCCAGGAATTCGTCCGCGACTCGTTCGAAGACCGAAAGGGCTCACTCGAACAACTTCGGTTCGGGCAACGGCAAGTGCTCATGGTCCGCGGGGAGCACACGATCCTCGCCGCGGTGACGGAAGGCCGCTACCTCACCGGCATCCTGCGGAAATTGCGAGTCGCGGTGTGGGAGTTCGAGCAGTCCCACGCGGCCATCCTCGCGAAGTGGGATGGGAACGTTACGCTCCTCCCGCAAGCGGACGCAATCGCGGCGCGCTTCCTCCGGTCGCGGCTCCGTTTCCACGCGAATTGACGGCGTATTCGCAGCCCTGACATTGAGCCAGGAACCGTTATAAGCGTGGCGCCTGCATGGAGAGACGTCGCCATGGTCGATGATCGCATCAAGCGAAAGATCTTGCTCCTTGGCGACGGGGCGGTGGGGAAGACCAGTCTGGTCCGACGCTTCGTCGTCGACAAGTTCTCGGACGATTACATCACGACAATCGGGACGAAAGTGACGAAGAAAGACCTGCGGATCGAGTCGCCGGCTCGGTCGACCGACCTGACATTCATGATCTGGGACGTGCTCGGCCAGAAGGGTTACCGCGGCATCCAGGACAGTTCCTTTCAAGGGGCAAAGGGTGCGCTCCTCGTGTACGACGTGACCCGACCGGAGACCGCGGACAGCCTCCAAGACTACTGGATCCCGCATCTGCTAACGGTCACGGACCCCATCCCGGTCGTCGTCGTGGGGAACAAGGTGGACCTCGCGCCGACCCGCCGGCAAGCGCAGGAGGCCCTGGACGAGCTGAAGGAGACCCTGGAAGTCGATGGGTTCTTGAGCTCCGCGAAGACCGGCCTGAACGTCGAGGCCGGATTCCTGGCGCTCGCGAAGACTGTGATCGCCGAAGCCAACGCGAAGCTCTCGAAGGGCGAGCCGGTCGAGGAACTCTCGAATCCGTTCATCCCGGTCGCCGACCAGATCATCATGGATTTCTGCGACGTGATGGGCGGCCAAGAGGCCGCGATGCCGATTGTGCGACAACAACTCACCCGCGCGGGCATCGATGTGAAAGCCCCGACGAAGGAAGGCCTACGACTCGCCGTGGAGTACCTCGCGGAGGTAGAGTCCTCGTTCCGCAACGCGGCGGACGTGGAGGCGAGCAAACTCCGGCGCGTCGGTTGGATCAAGGAAGCCTCGTGATTCAGAGCGCCTTCACCACGTACGGCGCCTCCAGTCGATAGCCCAACGCTCGATAGTAACCGCGGACGCCGACTCCGGACGTGACGCGCAAGGTGCGTGCGCCGAACTCCTCGGACGCCACGCGCTCGCATTCGAGCATGAGTCGCCGTCCGAACCCGCGGTGTTGCCATCGGTCCTCTGCGGCTTCATGAATCGGGACCATTCGACCGAACACCTTCAGCTCGCGCAAGGTTGCGGCAGCGTCGATTCGGAGGCGCGCGTAAGCCACCAGCACGTCCGGACCCGGGTCCTCGATGCTGAGGAACAGCTCCGTGCCTCCAGACGACTCGTACGCTTCACGCAACAACACGAGCGCTCCGAGTCGCGGCTCGATCCCGCGGAAGCCCACCTCGCGACATCGGATGCAGACGCATCGCAAACCGGACGCCCGAAGGCGTTCGCGCGCGAGGACGCGGAGGTCACCCTTCCGCGGACCGTCCCGGATGTCCGGCGCTCCGATCTCCCGCTGGACGCGCTGGATTCGGCACCACCGCGGGACGATGGCCTTGATGCGGGCCACGAGCTCGGTGGCGTCCTCCGTCGACAGGGGCGTAAAGCGGCCCGACGACCAAAGCCCGTAGAGGGCCGTTCCCGGGAGGACTAGGGTCGGATAAATCTTCAGGAAGTCCGGCCGGTAGCCCGGATCCTCGAACAGGGCGCGAAACGAATCGAAGTCTCGGTCGAGGTCGGAACCGGGCAGACCGGGCATCATGTGCGCGCCGACTTTCAGGCCGGCGGCCTTCGCGCGTCCCATCGCGGCCCGGCTCTGGGCGTCCGTGTGGCCGCGGTGGACCGCTTCGAGGACGTCGTCGTGGATCGACTGGATCCCGAGTTCGACGCGCGTAGTCCCGAGCCGTAGCGATTCCTCCACTTCGGAACCGAGGAAGCAATCCGGTTTCGTCTCAATCGTGAGGCCGATGCACCGCGCGGGAGCGCCTTCATTCATCGCCTGAGCCGCCTCGAGCGATTTGGCGACGAAACCGTTCATCCCATCGAGGCATCCCTTCACGAACCACTCGCGATAGCCCGCGTCCAACGTTGTGAAGGTCCCTCCGAGGATGATGAGGTCGACCTTGTCCGTCGCATGCCCAATCGCGCGGAGGACTCGCAGCCGGTCCACGGTCTGGACCCCCGGATCATACCCGGCCGCTGCGGCGCGCATCGCGGCGGGCTCCGTCCCCAGATAGGATTGCGGCGTCCCGAAGCGAGGGCCGCCCGGACAGAACGTGCAGACGCCGTGTGGGCACGCGTGCGGCGCCGTCATGACGGTCACGACCGCAACTCCGCTCGCAGTCCGTGCGGGCTTGATCCGCAAGACATCAAGCAGGTCCTCACGAATCTCCCCTCGCAACTGGACGAGAATCGAGGCGTCGCTCGGCAGACCCGCCAGGCCGTAGGATCGAGCGAGTCGCAGCTTCAGGCGTTGAAGTTCATCTTTCGTTTTCGGCGTGTGGCCTCGGAGCTCCGCCAAGAACGCTTCGAGGAAACCTTCGTTCTTAGCGACGTCCGCGGCGAGCGTCACGGCTTCCGCCCGTTGTCAGCCGTACATGGTGCCGTGCTTTTCGATCTTAGGCGACTCGCCGGGAGCCTGCTCGAGGACATCGACCGCGAGGACGACATGGAGCGGAATGAGACGAAGCTTCCCTTTCAGCTCTTGGTGGCTATCGTCGAGTTCGACGACGATTGCGTCGTCCGTGCCGATCGTCGCGTAGCCCCGGAACAAGCCCTTCGTCACCTTCGTCCGCTCCCGCGTTTCCATCGATTCGATCCGGTAGCGAGACCCTTTTGTGAGCGAGACCATTTCATCCGCCAACGAATCACCTCCGCTGCTCCGAGAGTTTCTCGAGATGATCAACCGTCTTGCGGTAGTTCTCCATCGCGATCTCGACGTTCGACTCCACGAAGTTCCAGGCCTTCGAGAGATTGCCGTACCGGATGCGGTATCCCTTCCGCACGGTCGTCCGCTCGGTCACGTTGACCTCGTCCAGGAGGTCCATCTCCTTCAGCTTGTTGATGTGCCGGTAAATCGTCGCCTTCGTCGTCTTCAGTTTCGCCGCGAGCTGCTCGACCGTCCAGCCTTTGTCCAACCGGCCCAAGAGGCATTCGACGAAGAGCCGGTATGGGACCGACTCTCGGACGGAACCCGCGTCGGTCTTCGGATCATACCCCTTCGGAATGTATCCGATCTGGGTCAGGAACAGGAGCGCCACGTCGTCGATGTCTTTCAACGGCGTGAGGGGAGTGTTGCTGACGATCATGATTTCGAACGGCAAGGGAACCCTTGGCTGTCGGGTATCGGTGGCGCGTAGTTAAGGCTTCCCATTGAATTTTATCGATTAATACAATAATAATACTGCTCAGACATCGACAATTCCACTGTACGTGTCGACGCGCACCCGGCGCGCGCGCAGCTCTCGGACGAGTGCGTTGATGCCGATACTGTCCGAGGCGAGGTGTCCGGTGACCACGAGGTTCTTCGAGCCCTCGCGGCCATAGAGCTCCCACAAGCGACGGAGGGCCCCCGCATCGATGTGGATGTAGAAAACCGTGTCGATGCCGTGTTCGTAGGCCGCCCGGGCGATCGGAACGCCGCCGTTCGTGCCCGCACCATGATGGACGGCCCATTTCCCGAGCGGATTGTCGATTTTCCCCATGCGCAGCACAATCCGCGTTTTCGCTGCCTGAAACTCGGGGATCGAGTACAGCACATCAATCGCATCGCGCACCCGAGGACTCGACCTCAATCCCGCGCGCAACGTCTCGTCCATCACGCGCCTCCCGATCTCGTCGCATGGATTGTGGATGCACATGAGGCCGATCCCAAGCAAGCGAGCGATCGACGGGAGGCGATCGTAGTTCTCGGCATGGGCCCGCGGCTCGCGGTCTTCCTGCATCTCGCGCACCGCGGAGGCGGCCACCTCGGCCGGGACTCCATGCCGCGTCAAGATGTCCGCATGCTTCGAGAGGACCTTTGGGAACTCGAGGACCGCCGATCCTCCGGTGGGGTGGTGGGCAATCACGAGATCGTACCCCTTCTCTTTCGCGATCACGAGGTCCGCCGCATCGACGTCGACGCCGAAGAGGGCGCGCCGCACATCTTTCGCGGGCACGTTGATCGTCGTGTCCGCGGGGATGTCGGACTGTTTTGCGAGAGCGAGCGAGAGGTCCAAGATGTCTTGGGTATCCATCGCGCCCGGGAGCGCCACGGACGGATAAGCCCTTCCGCATCCCGTACGATGCCCGAATTCTCGGTGGCCGTCCAAAGGCTTTTCATCCGGCCGACGATTCGGTCGCGGGGGAAGGACCGTGGTTCCCGAGGTGTCTCCGGATGCGATTGCGCGCTCGGGCGTCCTCGTCCGGATCCCGCCCGCGCTGCGCTCCTACACGAACGGTCAAGACGAGGTCGTCCTCGAGGCGACCGACGTGGCGGCCGTCTTACGAGCCCTCAACACATCGTTTCCGGGCATCCGGGACCGGGTCGTGGACGAGGCCGGCCGACGCAGGCCGTACGTGAATGTCTTCGTCAACGAGGAAATCGTCATGGGTTCCCTCCCGGAGGCAAAGCTCAAAGCCGGGGACACCGTTCACATCCTTCCCAGCGTCGCAGGTGGGTGACATGCCCCGCACAATCAAGAAAGGCAGCGTGGTGGTGGCCGTCGGCACGAAGAAGGGCGGATTCCTGTTCCATTCATCCGATCGTCGGAAGTGGTCCGTCGCGGGACCGTTCATGGTGGGGAATGCGGTGTACCACATGATCCTCGACCCGCGGGACGGCCGCACCGTATACGGGGCCGCGCCAATGTGGAGCGAGCCATGGGGACCCGCGGTCTACCGCGGACGCGCCGGCGAGGTCATGAAACCGACACAGACCGCGCCGAAGTTCAAGGAAGGATCGGACCTCGCCGTCACACGGATCTGGCACATCGAGCCGGGCCCCTCCGACGAACCGGAGACAATCTACGCGGGCGTCGAACCCGCGGCCCTGTTCCGCAGCGACGACCGCGGAGGAACGTGGCAGGACTTCGAGGCTCTCAACTATCATCCGACCAGGAAAGAGTGGCAGCCGGGCAATGGCGGCCTGTGCCTGCATTCTGTCCTCGTGGATCCGCGAAATCCGAAGCATCTGGTGATCGGAATCAGCGCGGTCGGGGCGTTCGAGTCGCGCAACGGCGGTCGCTCGTGGACCATGGAGAACCAGGGGGTCCGGGCCGGGTTCATGCCGAACAAGTATCCGGAGTGGGGACAATGCGTCCACAAGTTGGCCTGGGACGCCTCCGGAGACGGCTCGATCTTCCAACAGAATCATTGCGGGACGTACCACCGCGGGCCCGACGGCGGCGGGTGGACGGAAGTCACCAAAGGCCTTCCGTCGGAGTTCGGGTTCCCGATTGCGGCTCATCCGCATGCGGAGCACACCGCATTCGTCGCCCCGCTCGTCGGTGCCGAGAACCGCGTGTTCCCGAAAGGCCAGATGGCCGTCTGGAAGACGACGAACCGCGGCCGATCGTGGCGCCGTTCCACGAAGGGCCTCCCCGGCCCCGGCGCCTACCTGGGCGTGTTGCGTGAGGGCATGACCGTCGACGCGAACGATCCGGTCGGCGTGTACATCGGGACGAACACGGGCCAGCTCTTCGCGAGCCGGGACGAGGGCGAGTCGTGGAAGATGCTTGCCGATTTTCTGCCGCCGATCCTCTCCGTGAGCGCCAGCGTTGCGGGCTGAGACCGCAGCGTCCGTCGCACAGAATTCCGAACTCAAGAAGAATTGAAGGGGCGGCGCGTCTGGCGCCGCCCGGGTTGGGTTCCGCTATCGGAAGACGAAGATCAGGACGAGGACCGCCGCGAGCAGCTGCGCGATCCGCCAAACGGTCGTCGTCCACGAGTCTCCCGTTGCCGCGTAGGCCCCGAGAAACAGGGCCAAGGTCACGAAGAATCCGCCGACTCCAATCAAGACCGTCGCGGCCATGATAATCGAGGTCGCGCCTCCCCCACCGCCGGCGACGGCGAGGGTGGAAATCGCGACCACGCCAGTGAGGAGGGAAAGCAGGCCGAAGACCAGCAGCGTCATGTGCTGGGACGGCGACCTGCCCATGGCCCAGAGCTTTTCGCCCATTCCCATCATCGTGACACCTCACCCGAAGATGGTCGTTGAGCCCGCAAGGACCAGCAACAGCGCGACGAACGCGACGATCAACAAGAACAGACGGACAAAGACGTCAATGTCTTCGAGCATCAATGCAGCGGCGACGAGGCCGAGGACGAACAGAAAGATTCCGAAATGTGCGACCGCAGGGCCCCATACGCGGCCGAGGTTCTCATACGAAATCACCTGGTCGGCCGGGGGCGGATTACCCGCCAGCACGGTGCGGCTTACGTCCACGAGGATCGCCCCAATCATCAGAAACAACAGGCCGGCAGCGATCATCGCGGCGACGAGCATTTTCTTTCGGTCCATCATCATCGGCGCACTCATCATCGGGGGTGGTGGTTGCATCCAATCCCAACCTTTGCAGGGCGAAGTTATGTCCTGATTTATATATATTCCGCTGAATAGGGATGTAATATAGCTTTCGCAAGAACGCCGCGCGACGGGAGGAAACCGGCCCGTGCGGACCCGTCAGAGCCCCGCCTTCCCGGGGTTCAACGTTCCCGCGGGATCGAGCGCTCGCTTCACTTTTCGGGCCGTCGCGAGGCCGACTCCCAATTCCTCGTCCATGAGGTGCGCGAGCTTCGCGCCAACGCCGTGGACGTACTCCATGGAGCCGCCCAGAGCGTGGACTCGATGAATCACGTCGTCGACGGCCGCTGCCACGGCAATCCGAGAGGCCGTTCGGTCTTCTCCCACGGGCCGCACAACTTCGAGGGACACGAGCTCGGGTTGCGTCCACACGCCGAATCCGATCGGTTTCACGCCGTGACGGCGGAGCACCGCGAGGGCCGCTCGCCGGTACGAGAGGACTCTCGAACGAGGCAACGCCACGTGGACATAATCAAAAATGACGTCTTTCAGGAAAAGATCGGCGCGGGTCACCCCGGGGGAGACCTCGTCGTGGGCGTAGATGATGTCGTGACGGGTCTTCCAGTACTCCCTAGCCTCCCGATCTGGTAGCGGCCGCGCAGCCACGCTGCGCAGATGGCGACGCGCAAGCCGCCAAGACGCGGCCACAATCTCGCGAGATCCCGCGAATCCCAGATACAACGCAGGCGGACCTTCTTCGGACCACCATGGGAGTGCGGGCGCGGGAAAGGTTTCTTCGAAGTCCATCACGCTCGGCGCGAGGCCGCTGTCATAAATCCGAGCAAGACAACCAAATCCGGTCGCGAAGTCGCGGAATGAAAACCCGTGAATCTCTTCCCGTTCCGGCACCGGGAAGACGCGAAGGGTCGCCGCGGTGACCACGCCGAAGGTCCCTTCCGTTCCGATGAACAACCGCTTCAGGTCCAACCCCGTCGTCGATCGCGCCGCGGGCCGTGTCCGCACGACGCCCCCGTCTGCGAGGACCGCCTCGAGCCCCAGCACCTGGTCTCCCATCGTGCCGCGGAGATAGCCACCGTATCCGATGCCGTTCGTCCCGATGGCCCCTCCGAGGGTCGCGCGCGGTCGCGACCACGGGTCGTGGCCGAGGATGAGCCGTCGCTTCCGGAGGCGGCGATCCAACACCTCGAGGACGATCCCCGCTTCCACGGTCGCGGTGCGTGCGGCCGGATCAATCGAACGGACTCTGCGCATCCGCCGCATATCCAAGACAATCGCATCGGACGACGGCCGCGCGCCGCCCATCAGGCCCGTGCCACCACCCCACGGGACAATCGCGAGGCCTGCGCCGGCCGCGAACCGAACGATCGAGACGACGTCCTCCGTGGACCGCGGCCAGGCGACCGCCGCGGGAGCGACGCCGGCCTCCGGGAGACGAGACCCCCGATGGGCTCGAAAGGCGTCCAGGCGGTATCGGGGCGCAATGGCGGTGCCTGTCGCGAGCTGATCCGTGCCAAGCCGCTTCGCGAGTTCCGAGAGGCTCGCTCCCACGCGGGCGGGAACGGCGTGGACCTATTCAACCCCGCGCGGGGTCACGCGCGCTGGAAGTAGTAGAGCGTGTACGCCTTCCGGGCAGGGGTTGCATATCCGTTGTGCTCGAGGCGGACCGGAATCCAGCTCTCCGGGAGATCGATCAAGTCCTCCTCGTCGCACTCGAGCGTGTGGAGCTTCGCCTTCATGGAAGATCGAGCGAGCGTCCGTAGGTAGGCAGAAAGGCCTTTCGGGCTCGTTCTCGCGAGTGATTCTCGTTCCGTCGGAATTCGCCCACGGTGGGCTGCCATCCGAGGCGCCTTTCCCCTCGGTTCCGTTTCGCGGTCGCTCGCCCTCCATGGGCCTAGGATGCGCTATATTAAGGCCTTAAAATAGCTACCTCGACGTTCTTGTCAGACGCTGATACGGGAGGGGAAACGCTTTTGACCCCTATGTGTATGGAGGAACGAGGTCAAACATGCCGTACACGTACCAGGGATGGACGCTGTACTCGCGAGACGTGAAACTGAAGAAGGGACCGAAAGTGACGATCTACTTCTTCAGCAAGCGGAAACCGAAAAGCGGCAAACCGATGGACGAAATGCCGAAGAATCGGAAGATCGGCGTGAACAAGCGCACGGGCCTTCCGTTTCTCCGGAAAGGTTGAGTCCAATCTCGCGAACCCCACCCGCCGAGGCAAAATGGGGGAGGACCTCGGCCCCTTTCCTTATTGACCTGTTCTTCGAGGATTCCACTCCAGCGTGCGCGACCGGCGCGCATCGCTCGCAACGCGTGAGCTGTAAAGTTTTTCCCGGGCATCGCATTGCGGGGGACGCGATGCCGGAAGGGACGATTTCATTCGAGGTCGAGGCTCCCGTCGAGCGCGTGTGGGCGTTCCTCAGCGACATGCGGAAGGTGGGGAGCTGCGTCCCCGGCGTGCAGTCCGTGGAGATCCTCGATGACAAGCGTGCCCGGTGGAATTTGCAGGTCAAGATCGGACCGCTCACCCAAGACATCCAGGTCATGACGGAGACGACGGACCAGATTCCTCTGAACCATGGGAGGTTCCGCGGGGCGGCCGACAACATGGAAATCACCGGGACGATCGACTTGGCGCCTGCAGAGAACGGCACGAAAGTCACGTACACCATGGCCGTCCAGTCCAAGGGGCCGCTCGCCCGGATCATGGACAACTTCCTGCGGTCCCGATTGAAAGGCCAGACGGAAGAGTTCGCCGCGAACGTGCGCAAGGCACTGGAAGGCTGACCTCGGAGCCCCAGCCCGTGCGTGCCTCTCGTTCAACCGTGATAACCGGAGCCTAGGGCTTTTAGTCCGGAGAGCGTGAATCCGCTGCGTGCCCTCCATCGGGCCCCCCAATGGCGGGACTCCACCCCCTCGGCCCCCACTCGTGGCGGAAGACTTGCTCCTCTACGACTCGGACGGGCAGTCCCTCCTCGACGACCACGCCCTCCGAATCCTCATCGCGCTGCACCAAGAGAGCCTCACGGCCCAGGAAATCGCGACGCATTACAGGGTTCCAATCGCCGCGTGTTACCGACGAATCCGCCGCCTCCTTTCGTTGGCCCTGATCTCCGAGGCGGGATTCGTCACGGAAGGCCGCCGGCGGCCGGCGCGACTCTACAAGTCCGAGGTGAACCGCTTCCAGATCACCTACGGGAGCGGCCGGATGCACCTCCACCTGCTTCTGCGGAACGGCACGGAGGCGAACACGATCGTCGGCATTCCGCCCGACGTCGGGGTCAGTGGAACAGCGCCTCCACGCCCGCACGAAGTCGGGGAATACCCGTCCGCATGATGTCTGGATTCGCGTGTCGCGCGAGGGCCGCGTAGTACGCAAGGAATTGCATCGGGACCACCGACACCACCGGACGGAGATATGGATGAATCGCCGGAAGTTTGATCGCGGTGCGCGGATGCTCGCCAATTGTTACAACAGACGCGCCACCCCGGGCGAGTGCTCGGCCAATAGTATCACAGCGCCGGCCGTCTTCCCGAGCCCGGAGAAGAACCACTGATTCTCTCGCATGGAGTGAAAGGAAGGGACCATGAAGGAACTGCTCCAGATGGTATCCGCTTGCAGGCAGGCTGCACGTTTCCCGGATCTTCAGGGCGGCCTCGAGCGCCGTGATGTCGTCCCAACCGCTCCCGAGGAATGTCACGTGGTCCGTGCGGGCCACGCGCTTCGCAAGGCGGCGGACCACGCTTTCGGTTTGTAGCGCCTTCTGAAGGGTGCGCACAACCGCGCGGATTCCTTCGAGGACATCCGACCGCGTCTTCGCGAGCTGTGCCGCCAGAGCGGCAAAGGCGGTAAGCTGCGTCGTATAGCTCATTGTGTTCGCCCAAGAGCGATCGTGCAGCGAGCCGATAATGAGGATGTCATCCACGATCCGCTCCATCTCCGTGTTGGGCAGACCCGAAATGCCTAACGTCCGGACGCCTGCACGCTTCGCCCGGGCGAGGGCGCGATTCGTCGTTGGCGTAGAGCCGCTATGACTCACCCCGAGGACGGTGGCTTTCGCTGGAGGCGACCGGCCGTATGCAAGGTCATACGCATGCGTTGCTTCCACGACGACTGACGCGCGCAGGGATGCCTGTAGGACACGCGCTCCGTAGGTTGCGGCATGGAAGGATGTGCCACAGCCCGTGACAATCACACGACGCGCTTCTCCAAGGAAAGAGGCCGCGTCTCCCCGGCCAACCCGTTCCAGTGTCTCCGCGACGCGCGCCGGCTGAGCATGTATCATTGCGTGCATGTGGTATGGGTGTCGATGGCGAGGGTCGGGAAATAGGACCATACGCCCGCATACATCTTTAGCCGCTTAACGTCCGCCAGAGAGTCAGAATCCGGCCGGGACCCCGGGGAAAACGGAACAAACCCGGTTACTCTTAAACATGAGAACACTGCCATGGGCGTCGAGGAGGTGCGCTGTGGACCCGCCGCCCAAGGACCCGAGCTAGACGCCCGTACGACGAGCGGTCGTGCTTTCTGTTGGGGAACCAACGACCCCGAGGAGAGGCTTGATCTCCGACAGGAGAGCTTCGTTGCTCAGCCTCAAAGCTAAGTCGTACGCTTCATCGAGGTATCGCCGCGCAGCCGATGTCGCGGCATTTTCCATGTGGAAACGGCCCACGAAGACGAGGGACCGAGCGAGATCCGATGGCTCGCCGTATTCTCGAAGACCCTGCAGGCCTTGCTCCCACAAGCGGGTGGCGCGGCTCCAACGCCCCAGTTCGAACTCCCGCTGTCCTTCGTAAATGCCGAGCAACGCGAGCGTATCTGGCTCCTCCAGGATTTGGACGAGTCGCTTCGCCTCTGCGATTTCTCCCGTAGTCTCGCGCGCGCGTCCGCCCATGTCAAGAAGGGAGGCGCTGCGGTTCATCCTCGCGTATGCGACCAATCGTAGGTTGCCAACCAGGCTGGCGAGCTGGAGGGCCCGATCGCAAAACTTGAGGCTCTCTTCGTACCGCTTCAGCGCGTGGTAGGAGGCCCCCACCGAGATGCAAGCGCGGGCCGTCTCGGTGAGGTTCCCCGCCCGCTCTGCGATCCGAAGGCCCTCAAGCCTGTACGCAAGTCCCCGGTCGATCTTACCCCGGTCGTGCTCGATACTCCCGAGGGCTGTAAGACTGCGTGAGAGCGCGCCGGAATCGGACGCCTCGGTCGCATGGTCGACCGCCGCGTTCATGAGCGTTGCTGCCTCCGCGAGCCGGCCCTTAGCCCGCTCCAGGAGCGCCATTTCCCTCAGGATCTCTCCGGACTCCGCGGGATTCGGATGGACCTTGAGGCGTGCCTGGGACTCGATGAGGTGTCCGAGCGCCTTCGCATGCTCGTTGCGGCAGCGCTCAATCGAAGCGATCTTTCGAAGAAGCCGAGGGATCCTGTCGACCTGCGAATTCGACTCAGCCCGCTGCAGTGCGTGACGATACTGCAATAGGGCGGGCCGCAAGTCTCCGGAAGCTTTCAAAGCGTCGCCCGCAACTTCCGGCAAGATGCAAGCCGGTCTGGGGTCGAGGACCGCACTGCCCATGGTCCTCAGCAACGTGAGGAGCTCGGAAGCGGGGACGGAATCGAGGAGGCCCGCGTCGTGCGAGACGAGGTACTCCCCGAAGGCCTTCACATTTCCGGACTCGATGAGGTGGTACATCCCCTCGAGAGGGTCTCCCACCTCCGACCCATCGAGGAAATAAGTTGCTGCGAGGAAATGGATTGAACGACGTTTTGCGCGCGGGAGGCGCTCATGAATCCATTCGCGGATTGTGTCGTGCACGACGACGCCGCCGGATATTGTAGGAGCGATCAAGTTCTTCGCCTGGAGCAATTTAATCGCCGCCTGCCATTCGCCGCAATAAGAGGGGAGGGCGCCGCTCGGAACGAGCCCACGAAACAGGGAGGCCGCCTCGAGGATCGTCTGCTCATCTTTCGTCAAGGTGTGCCAAATCTCGCGTTCAAGGTACCTCGTGATTTCCCGGCCCACGGTCGACCCCGTCTGTGCAGCGAAGGACAACAGGATCGGATGGCCCCGGGCCGAATTTGCCACCCGCTGCAGCGTGATCTCGTCTCCCGCGAAGCCTTTCGCGCGAAGGAGGGCCAGCGAGGCGTCCGGATCGAGCCCGCCCACACGAAGGATCTCGATGCGGGTAGTCTTTGAGGCTTTGCGGCGCACGGGGGCCGAGGGGAGCGTTCGCGAGATCAGCACGACCTTCCCCGACCCACCCCGGCCGGCCCCCAGGATCGGGCCCACGACAAGGCTTGCAAGCTCCGGGATCGCGCGGTGGTAGTTGTCGAGGACGAGGAGAATCGGAAGGTCACGTAGGTCGTGGGCGAGCACGCGCGCTGTGACCTGAGGGGCTTCCGCCCGGCGTTCGGTTTGGAGGTTCTTCAACCCCCGCCGACCGAGTCGGGCCAGGAAGGCGGCTAGGTCCCGAAGGAAAATTCCGCGGGTTGTGCCTTCATGGATTTCGAACCAAAAGATGTACGGCCGTGGCCGTTGACGCACGAGCCAGCTCGCGACGAGCGTGCTCTTCCCGATCCCCGCGATCCCCGAGGCGACGAGGACGGAGGAGGACGAACTCGCCCAGGCGTCGAGGATGCGGAACTCCTCGGTCCGCCCGAAGACGCGTCCGAGACGCCGCAACGTGTCGCCCCAGAGGATCGGCGCCACTGCGCCCGACCCGATTCCGTGGAGCTTCGTGAAATCGAGGCGGCCCCGTCGCACGAGCGAGACCGCGGCGGTCAAGTTCACGAATCCAGGGAAGATGTCCGGAATCTCGGCGACCCGCATCGGCGTCGGGTCGAGCCCGGGAGCCAGCACTTCGACAATGTCGCCCTGGAACCGCGTCCGGAGCTTCATCGCTTGAACCCAGCCCTCGTGGCTCAGACGGTAGACCGTCTTGCGGACCCGGTGGCCCGGCACGTGTGCACGCTCTCCGGCGACCAGGCCCGTCGACTCCATTCGCGTGAGCCACTTCGTGACCGTCGTGCGACCCGAATGCGTCGCCGCCGCGATCCCTTCCTGGGTGAGGACGGTAAGGGTCCCGGGCTCGTGCGCCGACGTCGACGAGAGGTGCGCGAGAATCCGCTTCGGCGTCGAGTAAAAACGTTTCCGGCGATACCCCCTCGCCACGCCGCGGAAACAGGGCGAATCCTCTTAAGGGTATCCAAAAAACGGAACATCTCGCGTCGTGTGTTCTCGAAAATGAGACCACCGCGACGAGGCACGCGGACGGAACCCTTTTCGGCCCTCAGGCTCTGGGCCCCCCGATGGCAATCGTCGAATGGATCCGAGCCTCCCAAGCGATTCTGTTCGAGGCTTCAATCGTCCCCGCGTTCGTGGGGACGTACGCAGCGGCGAGCGCCGGAGCTCCGTTCAACGCGATGTGGTTCGGCCTGATCCTGGTCTCGCTCGTCGGCATCCAGGCGGGCGCCAACCTGTTCAAGGGCTTTTACGAAGCCCAAGACCGGGTCTCGCCGCCATCGTCCCCAGGTTCGTGGTTCGCATTTGACAGCGGAGCCGCGGCAAGCCTGGCGCGGACCCCCCGAGCCGTGTTGGACGTCGGATACGTTGCCTTCGGAGTCGGCGTCCTGGCGGGCCTCGCCCTCGTCGTGTTGACCGCGAACCTGGTCCTCCTCGCCTTCGGCGTCGCGGGGGCGGCACTCGCGTGGAGCTACAGCTCGCCGCCGCTCAAACTGAGTTACCGAGGGATTGGAGAAATCTCCACCTTCCTCGCGTTCGGTCCCGTGATGACGGTAGGCGCCACGGTGGCCTTCGGCGGCGCCGGTTTGACGCGGAGCATCGGCGCGTCGATCGTCCTCGGGCTCCTCGCCGCCGCGATTTCTTTCGCCCGGTACTTCCCCAATCGGGAGGAGGATCGCTCGAAGGGAAAACGGACTCCGGTAACAATCCTCGGGGAACGTAGGGCGACGAAGGTCTTCGACGGGCTGATCCTCGCGCCTTTTCCAATTGGAGTCGCCTGGTTATTCCTCCGAGGCGGCATCGTGTGGATGATCGTCCTCGTGCTCGTTGCCGCCCCTGTCCTCCTTGCGTTCCACCTTGGAGCCAAAGTGCCGAAGTTCTACGAATTCGCGATTGCCCTGACGATTGCATTGCATCTGTTCGTCGGGTTCGGGCTGATCCTCGATTTCGCCTTCGGCTTATAGGGCCGTGGTCCCGGCAATCACGTACGCCGCCGTCATCCCCGCGCCGAGCAGGAGGACGGCCTGGATCGTTCCCGCATTCGCTGCGATGTGGGCAGGGTATTCGCGGTAGTGAGCTCGAAGGACCGCGCGGGCGCGGGCCAAGGGTAAGACGGCGACGAGGCCGATCAC
>Ga0209056_10003180_pt1 | contig 17627 bp, 14 predicted proteins | sample GraSoiAngelo_114_FD_185876 | JGI IMG/M metagenome (GOLD analysis project Ga0209056, IMG submission 185876) | Grasslands soil microbial communities from the Angelo Coastal Reserve, California, USA - 14_0903_13_40cm (SPAdes) (version 2) | ecosystem: Environmental > Terrestrial > Soil > Grasslands... | reverse complement strand
TTCGGCCTTGCTCGCGAGCGTAGCGCTTGCCGCCGAACTGCTCGGCGCAAACCAGCCTGTTCCAGTATCGGTATCGGCACAGTCGCCGCCGCAATTTGAGGCGTTGCCTCTGGTGCGTTCACGACAAAATCATTTGCTCGTGCGCGCTTACATCAATGGCCGGCCGGCCTGGTTATGCGTGGACAGCGGAGCCCCGGTGAGCGCGATCGCCCTGGATCGCCGCGGCCATTTCCGGCTCACCGGAATTCCCGGCAGCTCGAAACTTCCACCGCATCTTCAGATCAATGGCGCCTTGAGCAATGTTGCCATCGCGCGGGAGTTTCGCCTCGGCGCGCTCAATCTGGTCGATGAGCCGGTCGTGACGATCGATCTGGGCAGCTCCACCCGCACCGCACGCTTCCTTCACGAGCAGCAGATCGACGGCATTCTCGGTGCGGACATTCTTTTTCCGACCAACGCGGTCCTCGATTGTCAGCAGCAGCTTCTCGTTTTAAAAATGGACCCCGAGGTGACCGGGCGCGCGCCCGGCCTCGACTTCCGCGGATTCCGCAGCGCGCCGATTCATGTGAGCGACGCTTTCAACTTGTACGTCGATAGTTCCATCAACGGTACGCCCGCCAAGTTGATGATCGACACTGGCGCTTTTGCCACCCTGCTGCATCGCTCCTTTGTTCACCGGTTGCGGATCCCGGTGCACGAAACGCCCTTCAGCTCCGCTGCGGTGAATTTGAAACAGCGCGACGTTCAGATCGCGCGGATTAAGCGCCTCTCGGTCGCTTCCGTCAACATCCTGGGAAAGGACGTGGGTGTGATCGACATGGAAGGACTGCTCCACAACGGCTTGTTGGAGGCATCACCACCCGTCGCCGGATTGCTCGGCGCGGAAATCCTGCGTCAACATCACGGCATCATCGATTTCGGAACGCGCACGCTTTATCTGAAACGGTAGGACTGTAGTCGCTTCGCTCTGCGACGCGCGACCCGGGCGTGCCAAGCCGACGCGCGCGAGCCGGAGAAACTGCTCGATCAATTACGCCGCCACGAAACGTCACCGCCCTATTCGACGTCGATCTCGCGCACGCCTTTCTGCGCGCGAATGGCTTCGACCTGGTTCCGGATTTTGTCGCCCAGACTAACCGCGGATGGAATCGCCTCGATAAAAATAAATGGCGAGGAAGTGTCCGACGTGTTCATCTGCACGTTCTCGACTCCGAACATGCGATAGAGAAATGGTTGCCGCGTCTCGAGATCTTTCACGCGATACAATTCCAGCGTGTCGGTCACTTTGCTGAAAATGCCCTCCGTGATTTTGAGACGCTCAGTCGTCAGCTCGTAAATTTTATTTTTCGTTTGGAGATAACGGGAGAGCGCAATAAAGATCGGCACGATGAGCCAGCAAAAAAGTCCGCACAAAATGAAGACGCCAAGATTCTTCCACTGCGATGATGTGCCGCGCCAAACAGTTTGTTCCGGCATGCGGAATTGTTAGCCCGATGCCTTCAATCACACAAGCATTCGTCCTCGGTGCGGGACTCGGCACGCGTTTGCGACCGCTCACCGATGATTTGCCCAAGCCGCTCATTCCGATTTTCCAAAAGCCGCTCATCAGCTTCGCCCTCGATCATTTGATCGACATCGGCGTGGAGTCTTTCATCATCAACACGCACAAGCTGCCGGACTCTTTCCAGCGCTTTTTCTCGGAGAAGAACGACTACGAAGGTTATTCCATCAAGCTGGTGAACGAGCCCGTTCTGCTCGAGACGGGCGGCGGCATCAAGAACGTCGAAGCCGATCTCGGGGTGAAACCCTTCATCACCTACAGCGGCGACATCCTCACTGACGTCGATCTGCAAGCGTTGATCGACGAGCATTTCCGCTGCGGAAACGATGTCACCCTGGCGTTGCGCAATACCGGTCTGGCGGCCGCGGTTGCTTTTCGCAACAGTCGCGTGGTCGATATCTCGAATCGCTACGGCGTCGCCGGCAACTATGACTTCGCCAACATCGCGGTTTGGAATCCCGAGATCTTCGAGCGGATTCCACCAAATCGAAAAATTTCTTTCATTCCGATTATCGCCGATTGGATCGGCGCCGGCGGCAAGATCGGCGGCGTTGTCCTCAATGAGGCGAAGTGGTTCAACATTGGTTCGCGGATTGAGTATCTCGAAGTGCATCAGATGGTCTCTGAAGAACATTGGAAACCGCGTTACCTGAAAACGCCGGGCTGGCCTGAGTCGGTCGCCGCCAGCGCCATCGTCGATCCAACCGCGCAATTACGCGGATGCTCGGTTGTTGGAAAAGATTGCCGCGTCGGAGAGGACGCGATTTTGGAGGACACAATTTTGTGGCCGGGTGCACAAATTGCTTCCCGAAGTGAGTTGTTCGGTTGTATTGTCCGCACCCGCCGAAAAGCCGAGGGCGTTCATCGCAACATCGACATGTGACCCCATGAGAACCGATCTGCTCCTTCGCCGAACGCGGATGTACTTCCCGCGTTTCGATGTCGACAAAGTAAAAATCGCGCCGATCGAAAAAGGCGGCTCGGACCGGAAATTTTATCGGGTGCGTTGTTCGCCGGAACAGACGCTCATCCTGGTCAAATACAACCTCGAGCGCGAAGAAAATCGGCACTACGTCCAGATCGCGAAGTTTCTCGTGGCCCATCGCATTCGCGCTCCGAGAATTTATTATCATGATCCGGACGAAGGTTTGATCTGGATCGAAGATCTCGGCGACAAGGATTTATTCAGTTATCGGCGCGAAAGCTGGCTGGTGCGGCGCACGTTCTACGAATCGGCGCTGGATGAAATTTCGAGGCTGCATCGGTTGTCCGACGAGACGTCGCGCGCGATCCGCCAAGATTTGCCGGCAGAATTCAACGCCGCGCTTTACGTTTGGGAGCAGAATTATTTTTTCGACAACTGCCTCGGCCGCAATTTCAAGATCGACAATGCGTCACTGCGCGAACTGGCCGGGCTTCCGGCTTTGCGCGAAATCGCGGAACGCCTTGCTCGTTTGCCGCGAGTTTTGGTGCATCGCGATTTTCAATCACAAAACATTCTCATGCGAAACGGCCAGGCATACCTCATCGATTTCCAAGGCATGCGGCCTGGTCTGCGGGAATATGATCTCGCGTCGTTGCTTTTCGATCCATATGTCGATCTTTCCAACGCGGAGCGCGCCGAATTAATCGCGTATTACCGTGGGCGGCAGACCGAAAACGGATTGACCATCGACGGCGATTTCGACGACACACTGCGATTGTGCGCAATGCAGCGTTTGATGCAGGCACTGGGCGCTTATAGCTTCCTCGGACTCGTCAAACGGCACAAAGATTTTCTGCAATATATATCGCCGGCGATGAAATCATTGCGCTCGATCATCGCTGGAATTGACGGAGTGCGGCCCCTTGGGGCGACCCTCGATCGCTTGATCTGACCAACTAAACCAGAAACGGATTCGTCCGCCGTTCGGTTCCGATCTTTGTCGGCGGCCCGTGGCCTGGCAGCACGGTCACGTTGTCGCCTAGTGAAAATATTTTTTTTCTGATGCCTTCGAACAGAAGATCGGCATCTCCACCTGGCAAATCCCAGCGACCGACGCCACCGGCGAAAAGCACGTCGCCGCCGATGAGCAATTCGTCTTTGCGCGAGACGAAGCAAAGGCTGCCGGGACAATGACCTGGCACTTCGAGCACTTCCATTTCCAGGCCGAGAAATTTTCTCGCTGGGGTCTCCTCAATCAGAAAATCCGGCTTCACCGGCTCGAGTTCCAATTCAAAACCGAAGCTCCGAAAAAATTCGGGATCGGAAATCATAGGCGCAGTTTGAGGGTGACAACCGATCTGGCAATTAAAGTGTCGCTGGATTTTTGCCACATCGGGGACGTGATCGAAGTGCCCATGCGTGAGAAGCAGGAGACCGACATCGACATGGCGCGATTCGAGCCAATCGCAAGCGCCTTCGGGCGCGTCGAACAGAATCCGGCCCGCTGGGGCGTCAACGAGATAGCAATTGGTCTCGAAAATGCCGCCGCAGAAGGTTTCGTAGGTCAACACGCAGAATTGTAGCCGAGGTTTAAGTAATGACGGAGCACGAATGAGAATGTGGAAGGAATGACGAAGCCCGAACGAGTGTTGTCATTTGAACATTCGAGCTTCTTTCGTCATTCGTCATTCGTGCTTCCGTCATTCCGTTATTGAATGTTTGTCCATATCGGTTGTCTCACCTCCTACATGTCGATCCTGGCTCGTCATTATCTTGCGTTCCGCTCTGAAATCTGCGAACATGGGAAACCGCTTTTTCCTCGAATGAGACGTTTTGGTTCATTGCTGGCCGCTTCCGCGGTGGTTTTTGTCTTCGCCGTGAGGCCCCAGCCGGTCCTGGCGAAGGCGGATGCAGAGAATATTTGCGTCTCGGTCGGCCGGCTTCTGGAGGAAGGGCATTACACGCAGCAAAAGCTCAACGACGAGCTGTCGAGAAAATTTCTCCACACTTATCTCGAATTGCTCGATTACAGTCATCTTTTTTTCACGCAGCAAGATATCGATACGCTCAATGCGAAATATAGCAGCTCGCTCGACGATGACGTTCTTCTGGGCAATCTGAAACCAGCCTACGAAATTTACGATCTCTATGCCAAACGCGTGGACGAACGTGTCGCCAAGGTGAAGGAGTTGCTCAAGCAGCCCATCGATTTTAAGACCGACGCAACGATTGAGCTCAGCCGCCAAAAAGCGCCCTGGCCCAAAGATGAGGCCGAAGCCGATCAGCTCTGGCGCGGCCGCATCGCGAACGAATTGTTGCAGGAACATTTGAGCGAGCACCCGCTCGAGCCCGGGCCGCAACTGGTGACGCGGCGTTACGATCGCCTCGCCCGCAACGTCCACGAGGAAGACAGAGACGAACAAGTAAAGCTCTTTCTCGACGCACTCGCGCAAACTTACGACCCGCACTCCGAGTACCTGAGCAAGGCCGACCTGAAGAATTTCAGCATTAACATGGGCCTCTCGCTCGTCGGAATCGGCGCCATGCTCCGCACCGAAGACGGCTACGCCAAGATCGAGAGCCTCGTTCCGGGCGGGCCCGCCCAAGCGGATGGACGGTTGAAAGTGGGCGACCGAATTACCGCTGTGGCGCAAGGCTCGGCCGACTATGTCGATGTTCGCGAGATGCGGCTGGACAAAGTCGTGGAGATGATTCGTGGCAAAAAAGGCACGCATGTGCGCCTGCTCGTGATTCCGTCAGACGCCGCTGACCCTTCCCGCCGCAAGAGTGTCGAGCTGGTGCGCGATGAGATTAAGCTGAAAGATCAAGAAGCGCGCGCGGACATTATTATCAGGAAGGATGAGAACGGCGACCCCATAAAACTGGGCTGGATCACGCTCCCCTCGTTTTACGCTGACATGGATCACCACCAGAAGAGCACCACGCGCGATGTGCTGGCGCTGCTCAAGCGGCTGAAGAAAGAAAACATCGCTGGGTTGGTGGTCGATCTTCGGCGCAACGGCGGCGGCTCACTCGAGGAAGCGATTTCGCTCACCGGGCTGTTCTTGAAATCCGGGCCGATCGTGCAGACGAAGGATTTTCACGATCACATCTCAATTTCGAGCGATCCCGATCCGGGCATCGCTTATACCGGACCGCTGGTGGTGTTGACCAGCCGGCAAAGCGCCTCGGCCAGCGAAATTTTTGCGGCGGCGCTTCAGGATTACGGACGCGCGGTGATTGTCGGCGACAAGAACACCTTCGGGAAAGGCACGGTGCAAACGATCCTTGAGATCGGACGATTCACTTCGCTGCTGGGGAGCCGTTCGCAGGATGATGGCGCGCTCAAGTTGACCATCCAAAAATTTTATCGCGTCGCGGGTGGCTCGACGCAGCTCCACGGAGTCGCTTCCGATATCGTGTTGCCGAGTCTGAGCGACCTGCCGGAGCTCGGGGAAGGGGCGCTGAAGAACTGCCTGCCCTACGATGAGGTGGCCAAGGCGAAGTACACCAAATGGTCGGACACGCATTCGCTTTTCCTCGATCAATTGAAGCGACGCTCAGCGGAACGCGTTCAGAACGATCCGGAGTTTCATTATGTGTCGGAAGACATGGGGCGGTTGCGCCAGAAGCTCAATGATAACCGGATCTCGTTGAATCAAGATGTGCGGCGCAAGGAGCTCGAGGACGACAAAATTCGCAAAGAAACGCGCTCGAAGGAACGTCTGGCGCGTCATGAAGAAGAACCGCGCATCTATCGTCTCACGCTCGACACCGTCGATAAACCAAATCTCCAACTGATCATGTTCCCGGGAAAACTGGCCGCCGCGAAAAAAAGCGGAGTTGCCACGAAGGTCGCACCCGAAGCTGCCTCTGATGCGGATTCGGATTTGATCGGCGGCGAGGACGACACCAAGGAACCAGCCATCGATCCTGAGCGCGACGAGACATTGAATATTCTCAGCGATCTTGTCGATCTGACGCGCGGTCCCAAGACGGCCAGCGTGCGTCCGTAGCCCCGCAAGCTTTCGGGGGCTGGCGATTCTCAGGGCCACCAAACGGGCGGCGCAAACCGCCTGTCGAAGTACGGATCGAACCGTGGATCCACAAACGGATTGCGTCCTCTGAACATCGGGGATCGCGATTGTTCGGAATAACGGCCGCGCGGGGTCCGGCCAAACACAGTCACCGGAGTTCCGACATCCACGGCGTTGTAAAACGCGATCGCGTTTTCTTCCGGCAGACGCACGCAACCGTGCGACGCCGGGTAGCCTGGCAAGTAGCCGGCGTGCATTCCGTTCGCCCCATCAAACCGCATGAAATAACGCATCGGCGCGGGAATGAATTTCCCGCCGCGCGGCACCGGCATGTCCGCGTCGGCGTCCGGAACGATGGTCTTGCCGCGCGCATCCACGATCTTGCCGTACATGTTCGAGAAATGATTGAGTTCTTTCTCGATTATTTTGAAAGCGCCGTTTCCGGTAAGATGTCGGTAGCGGCCAGTTGAAATGGGCGTCGAAAGAACGACGCGGCCGTTTCGAATGAGATACGCAGTCTGTTCCTGCAAATCGATCTCGACCGATGTTTGCGCGCGCAATGAAATGATCGCGCAGAACAGGATCGTTAATCTCAATAACGTCTTCACAAAATCTTGAACCCGCGTGCGGTAGAAAAGTCTCAGAACTTCGCAGGCGATACACCGTCAACCAACACCGCCCTCGGAGTATCAGGTGGATCGAGCAGTCCCTTGCTCGATGCTAAAGATAATGTCGGCGAAGCCGAGACTTGATTGGCATCGCCCGACGGAGCGGCCTATCCACCTATACCGCGATCGACGCTTTGATCGAGGGATGCGGGTCGTAACCGATCAGCTCGAAGTCTTCGAACTTGAAGTCGCGAATGTTTTTGATCGCGGGATTCAATTTCAGCCGCGGCAAAGATCGACAATCACGAGTGAGCTGTTCACGCGCTTGCTCGAGATGATTTTGGTAAAGATGCAGGTCGCCAAAGGTGTGAACGAAATCGCCAGGCCGCAGATCGACCACCTGCGCGACCATCAAGGTGAGCAGCGCATACGACGCGATGTTGAAGGGCACGCCCAGAAAAAGATCAGCGCTACGTTGATAAAGCTGGCAGCTCAGCTCGCCATCCTGCACGTAAAACTGAAAGAGGACGTGGCACGGCGGCAACGCCATCCGCTCAATCTCCGCTGCGTTCCACGCGTTCACGATCAAGCGCCGGCTCTGCGGATTTTCTTTGATCTCCGAGATGACATTGTCGATCTGATCGACGCGCACGCCATTCTCGCCGCGCCAATCGCGCCACTGCGCGCCGTAAACGCGCCCGAGGTTGCCATGTTCATCCGCCCACTCGTCCCAAATCGTCACGCCGTGCTCGTTGAGATAACGAACGTTGGTGTCGCCGCGCAAGAACCAGAGCAGCTCGTAGATGATCGATTTGAGATGCAGCTTCTTTGTCGTGAGCAGCGGAAAATTTTTGCGCAAATCAAACCGCGCTTGCGCGCCGAAGATCGATAATGTGCCCGTGCCGGTACGATCGGCGCGGGGCCGGCCATGTTCGAGAACACGCCGGAGAAGCTCGTGATATTGCCGCACGCTTAAAGGTACTGCGGCTGGCTTTTCACGACAAGCGTGCGCGAACGATCAGCCAAAAAAGCGCGAGCGCGAAAAGGGGCAACGGGCACCACGAACCAATGGCGAGCACTGACCAAAAGCTGAACAACGCAACGTCGCGCAACGCTAATGGCGGAGGCGACCTGTGCAATCCAAGTTGATCGCGCAACCCGCCGACTGTGCCTTGGTCGAGATGCTTTTCGCCGATCTCCCAGGCCGAGATTTCCGCTTCGCCCGGCCAGTCGGTTTTGTAATTCGTGGCGATGTGGTGAAGGTCGTGCAGTCGGGCCGCGGCCACGCGGGCAGAGCAGTTCGGAAAATAAAATGGTAGCGGTTTAGTTTCTACGCGGACCCACCGGCTCGCGTAACCGCCGCCCGGACCGAGATTGCTACGGGCGAAGAACAGATCCCGCGCCTCCCGCAACGACATCGTGTCGGGGTACGCGTTCACGTGCGCAATGTCGCCCCAGCCGTACCAGCAAGACAAGAGCGAGATTCCGTGGAGTACCGCTTCTCGGCTGCGCCGACATTATTTTGGCCTCTATCCCAACCAGGTTTTTCGTGAGGCAAGTTCGACTTCAAGCTGCTGCTTGCGCTCGTTCAAAGTCTGGAGTTGGAGTTGCCAACGATGAAGCTGAATGTTGTGCTGGTTGATGTAACCCGTGATCTCCGTTCGCTGCGATTCGTTTTCTTTTAAACGGTGCTCCAAGTCGGCCATCGGTTCCTGATTGGTCGGTTCCGTTTTGGATGAAATTTTTTTGGCTGAGCGCGAACGCGGTACTCGAATGAGTTGTTGGCAGCTCTCACACTTCAATGTCGTCCCGGCAGTCGCCCGATCCAGCTTGAGCGTAGTGCGGCAGTGCGGACATTGGAAAACGATGTCGTGCGCAGTGTTTGCAGACGATTCTGAAGGTTCTGTGGAATTCGTCTGCATCCCGGCAGAGAAAAAGCAAAGGTTATACCATTCTCACCGGAACGTGACAGCGTGACACTTTTGGGTTTCCTTGCTCGTGGATTTTTGTGCCATCCTGTCGCCTATTAACAATGCGACCTCAGATCCGATATTGACGTTAGCTATTAGAAATAAGTGACTTATGTAGTTATTGTCCAGTGCGGAATGGCTTTTGCTAAAGAGCGCGTCGGAGGATTGTACTCAAATGGCTAAAGTTTTAGGTATCGATTTGGGCACCACCAACTCCTGCATGGCCGTAATGGAAGGTGGCGACCCGGTAGTTTTGGAAAATTCGGAAGGCGCGCGGACCACCCCTTCGGTAGTTGCATTTACAAAGAACGGCGAGCGGCTGGTCGGCCAGGCCGCGAAACGGCAGGCGGTGACGAATCCGCAAAACACGGTTTTCTCGATCAAGCGTTTCATGGGCCGCAAGTACGATGAGGTCCATGAAGAAGAGCATCGCGTGCCCTACAAAGTCGTGAAAGCGGCGAACGGCGACGCGCACGTGCAGCTAGAAGTCAACGGCCAGCGCAAGACTTTTTCGCCGCCGGAAATTTCCGCGATGATTTTGTCGAAGATGAAGGCCGATGCGGAAGCGAAGCTCGGCGAAAAAATCACGCAGGCGGTCGTCACCGTGCCGGCGTATTTCAACGATTCGCAGCGTAACGCGACCAAAGACGCGGGCAAAATCGCCGGTCTGGAAGTCTTGCGCATCATCAACGAGCCGACGGCGGCGTCGCTGGCTTACGGCCTCGACAAAAAGAAGGACGAGAAGATTGCCGTTTACGATTTGGGCGGTGGCACGTTCGATATTTCCGTGCTCGAAATCGGCGACGGCGTTTTCGAAGTGAAAGCGACCAACGGCGACACGCACCTCGGCGGTGACGATTGGGACGCCAAAGTGATGGATTGGATCGTCAGCGAATTCAAGAAAGAGAGCGGCATCGATCTCACGAAACAGCCGGATGCGGTCCAGCGCATCAAGGAAGAAGCTGAGAAAGCGAAAATCGCGCTCTCGAGCTCGCAGGAATACGAGATCAATCTGCCGTTCATCACGGCGGACGCGAGCGGACCGAAACACATTCAGAAAAAGCTGACCCGCTCGAAGCTCGAGCAGCTCACGGATGACCTATTCCAGCGCACGATCAAGCCGGTCAAAGATTGCCTGGCTGATGCCAAGCTTTCCGAGAGAGACGTGAACGAGCTGGTGCTCGTCGGCGGCATGACGCGCATGCCGAAAGTGATCGAGACGGCGCGCAAGCTTATCGGCAAAGAGCCGCACAAGGGTGTGAACCCGGACGAAGTCGTCGCGGTGGGCGCGGCGATTCAGGGCGGTGTGCTCAAGGGCGATGTCAAGGACGTGCTCTTGCTCGATGTTACGCCGTTGACGCTCGCGATTGAAACTGCGGGCGGCGTAGCCACGCCGATGATTCCGCGCAACACCACGATCCCGACTCGCAAGTCGCAAATCTTTTCGACTTACAGCGACAATCAGCCGGGCGTGGAAATTAAAGTGTTGCAGGGCGAGCGTCCGCTGTCACGCGACAACAAAAACCTCGGCACATTCCATCTTGATGGCATTCCGCCCGCCCCGCGCGGCGTTCCGCAGATCGAAGTCACCTTCGACATCGACGCCAACGGCATCCTGCACGTCTCCGCAAAGGATCTTGGCACCGGCAAGGAGCAGAAAATTTCCATCACCGGCAGCTCAGGACTTTCGAAAGAGGAGATCGACAAGATGCAGCGCGAAGCCGAAACCCATGCCGAAGAGGACAAGAAGGCGAAGGAAGCGATCGAGATCAAGAACAACGCCGACATGCTCGCCTATCAATGCGAGAAGCAGTTGAAAGATCTCGGTGACAAGATTTCCGGCGACAAAAAGAAATCCGTGGAAGACGCCATCGCCGCGGTGCGCGACGCGATCAATCGCAACGACACCGACGCGATGAAGCGGACGTACGACGACTTGCAGAACAAGTTCCAGGAAGTCAGCGCCGAGCTTTACAAACAGGCTTCAGCGGCAGGCGCACAAGCTGGCCCGCAACCCGGGCCAGAAGCTGGTGCACGACCCGGCGGTGAACAAGGCGCAGGTGCAGGCGCCCGCGGTGGCGGCAATGGCGACGTCGTCGATGCCGAGTTCGAAGTCGTGGACGAAGACAAGAAGAAATAGACAAACATTTGTCGGCTGGGATCGAAACCGACGTTTCGATCTCGCCGACTCAACCCAAAAACCAGAAGGAGTAAAGAAAGCAACTTATGGCAACAGTTAATGTAAAACCGCTTGGAGATCGGGTGCTGGTGCAGCCGATTGAGGAGCAGGAAGTAAAGAAGGGCGGCATCATTATCCCTGATACCGCGAAGGAAAAACCGCAGGAGGGCAAAGTCGTCGCTCTTGGCACCGGTAAAATCGACGACAACGGCAAGAGAGTCGATTTCACTGTGAAGAAAGGAGACAAGGTTCTCATTTCGAAATACGGCGGAACCGAAATCAAGATCGACAACGATACCTACCTGATCATGCGCGAGGACGACATCCTCGGCATCATCGGCTAACCACAGGAGGAAAAATAACTTATGGCAGCTAAACAATTACAATTCGATGAAAGTGCGCGGCACGCGTTGCTGCGCGGAATTGAGAAACTGGCGAGGGCCGTTAAGGCCACCCTCGGACCGAGCGGTCGCAACGTAATTCTCGACAAGAAATTCGGCAGCCCGACGATTACGAAAGACGGCGTGACAGTCGCGAAAGAAATCGAGCTGGAAGATCCGTATGAAAATATGGGTGCTCAGCTCGTGCGCGAAGTCGCTTCGAAAACTTCCGATATCGCGGGCGACGGCACCACCACGGCGACGGTACTGGCGGAATCCATCTATAAAGAAGGACTGCGCAACGTCACCGCCGGTGCCAACCCGACCTCATTGCAGCGCGGCATCATGAAAGCCGTCGATGCAATCGTCGAGGAGTTGAAGAAAATCTCGAAGAAAGTCAGTGACCGCACCGAGATCGCGCAGGTCGCGACCGTTTCAGCCAACTGGGACAAAACGATCGGCGAGATCATTGCCGACGCCATGGACAAGGTCGGCAAGGACGGCACGATCACGGTCGAGGAGGCGAAATCGATCGAGACCACGCTCGAAGTCGTCGAGGGCATGCAGTTCGACAAAGGCTATCTGTCGCCCTACTTCGTCACGAACGCGGAAGACATGGAAGCCATGCTCGAGAATCCTTACATCCTGATTTACGAGAAGAAAATCTCGAGCCTTAAGGACATGCTTCCGTTGCTCGAGAAAGTGGCGAAGGCCGGACGGCCGTTGCTCATCATCGCGGAAGACGTGGAGGGCGAAGCGCTCGCCACTTTGGTCGTGAACAAATTGCGCGGCACGTTGCAAGTCTGCGCGGTGAAGGCGCCCGGCTTCGGCGATCGCCGCAAGGCGATGCTCGAAGACATCGCGGTGCTGACCGGTGGACGTCTGATCAGCGAAGACCTCGGCATCAAGCTCGAGAACATCAAGCTGGAAGACCTCGGTCGCACCAAGCGCGCCACTATCGACAAGGAGAACACCACCATTGTCGAAGGCGAAGGCAAACAGGTCGATATCAAGGGCCGCGTCGCGCAAATCCGCCGTCAGATTGAAGAAACAACAAGCGATTACGATCGCGAAAAACTTCAGGAGCGTCTCGCCAAACTCGCGGGCGGCGTGGCCGTCATCAATGTCGGCGCGGCAACCGAGACCGAGATGAAGGAGAAAAAAGCGCGCGTCGAAGACGCGTTGCACGCTACTCGGGCCGCGGTTGAAGAAGGCATCGTCGCAGGTGGCGGTGTCGCATTCCTGCGCGCGCAGAAGGTGCTCGACAACATCAGGGGCCTCGAAGGCGACGAGAAAGTCGGCGTGGCGATCGTGCGCCGCGCGATTGAAGAACCGACCCGTCAGCTCGCCGATAACGCGGGCAAGGAAGGCGCGCTTATCGTCGAGGAAGTGAAGAAGCGAAAAGGCAACGAAGGTTATGACGTTTCCGCTGACGAATTCACCGACTTGGTGAAGGCGGGGATTGTCGATCCAACCAAGGTCGCGCGCAGCGCGTTGCAAAACGCCGCGTCGATCTCCGGTCTGTTGCTCACCACCGAAGCCCTCGTCACCGAGATTCCGGAGAAGGAAAAAACTCCTCCGATGCCCGGCGGCGGCATGGGCGGAATGGGCGGCATGGATTATTGATTCGGAAACCCCGAAGAATTTCGGGGCTAAGCCGAAACAACAAATGAATTACAGCAGCCGGGTCAGAAATGGCCCGGCTGTTTTGCTTCTAGCGTTATTGGACGCGAACGGGTGCAAATTAGGTACGCTTGTCGAATGGCGACAACGGTGGCTATTCTGTTCATGCGAATCGTTGCGGGGGAACTGGGGGGTCGCGTCTAACATTTACCATTTCAGATCGAGAGCCTGCTAACGCTAAGTTCGAATTAGTTAGCTCGAACAGATCCCAAGAAGAAATCGGAACGGTATTCGATTAGACTCAGAAATGTTACCGAACTACGATGATTTCTTGATCAAGCGCTTCGAGCTGCCGGACGAGGTGCGCACCTTCGAAAAAGGAAAATTCGAAACGGTGAAGATCGGGTCGATGACGATCGGTCGCGCAAGTTATGAACCGGGATGGAAATGGTCGATGCATATGGGGGCGCCGACCGGCGCCGCTTTTTGCGAAGTGGAACATGTCGGGATGGTCGTGTCCGGTTGCGCCGCGTGCCAGATGAAGGACGGGCGCTACTACGAGATGCGGGCGGGAGATTTATTTTACATCGGCCCGGACCACGACAGTTGGGTCGTGGGCGATGAGCCGTACGTGTCGCTCCATTTTCTTGGCGCGGAACATTACGCGCGGCGCTAAGCGCGTCGATTTTCGCGCGTGCATGACGGAATTTCTGGCGTGCCGCTTGCTGCGAATTGACAAAGGAAGAATAAGAAGGAGGAAAGGAATTTCATTATGGGGGCGAGGTCGGCGACGTTTTCAAAGTCAGGATTGGTGGAAAACAGAGGGCGGTCGCATAGTCGGAACTTGTCGCGTCGTTGTGTTTGGCACTGCACCAGCGTGGCGGCGTGGCTTTTGTTTGGCAGCGGATTTTTCTCGCTTCAGGCCGCGACGTTGCCGGCTGGTTTTACTGAATCACAATGGGGATTGGGTATGTCGGGTGCGGCTACGGCGATGACTTTTGCGCCTGATGGGCGTTTGTTCGTCTGTTTGCAGGACGGTCACCTGCGGGTGATCGACAAGGGTGGCGTATTGCTGGCTAACCCGTTCGTAACGCTATCGGTCGATTCGAACGGCGAGCGCGGTCTTCTTGGCGTGGCGTTCGATCCGAATTTCGGCAGCAACCATAACGTTTACGTCTATTACACTGTGCCTGGTTCACCGGCGCATAATCGCATAAGCCGGTTTACGGCGAACGGCGATGTCGCCGTGGCCAACAGCGAATTCGTTCTGGTCGATCTCGACAACCTGAGTGGCGCCACCAACCACAATGGCGGTGCCATCCATTTCGGGCCGGATGGCAAGCTGTACGCCGGCGTCGGTGAGAATGCGAACGGCGCAAACGCGCAATCGTTGAGCAATCGCTTGGGCAAAATTCTGCGCATCAATTCCGACGGCACCATTCCTTCGGATAATCCCGCATCGTTTCCCGGAATCACCGGCTCGACTTCCGGTGCGAACCGCGCGATTTGGGCGGTGGGTTTGCGCAACCCATTCACGTTCGCCTTTCAACCCGGAACCACTCGCCTCCTAATCAACGACGTTGGTCAAAGCACGTGGGAGGAAATTAATGATGGTATTGCCGGATCGAACTATGGCTGGCCGGCGGCAGAAGGTCCTGCCTCTCCACCGAATCCGAATTTCCGGGACCCGATCTTTTACTATGGGCACGGGTCGAGCAGCACGACGGGCTGTGCCATCGTCGGCGGAGCGTTTTACAATCCGCCGGTCCTGCAATTTCCGAGCAGTTTCGTTGGGAAGTATTTCTTCGCCGACTTGTGCAGTGGTTGGATCCGTGTGTTGGATTCTTCCAACAATACGGCGAGTGATTTTGCCGGCGGAATTTCCAGCCCGGTCGATCTGCACGTCGGACCGGACGGTGCGCTTTATTATCTGACGCACGGCGGCGGGGTTTTTCGCGTGCAGGCGACGCCGTCGCAGGCGATGAACATATCGACTCGCGCGCGCGTGGAAACGGGCGACAACGTCTTGATTGGCGGATTTATTATCACAGGAAACGCTGCAAAGAAGGTCATCATTCGGGCGATTGGGCCGTCGCTCTCGCAACATGGACTAAGCGATGTGCTGGCTGATCCGACGCTTGACTTGTATGATGGCAACAGCGCATTGCTTCAATCGAATGACAATTGGCAGGACGATCCCAGCCAGGCGTCGCAGATCAGCGCCAGCGGCCTCGCCCCGTCGAGTAATCCCGAGTCGGCGATCATCGCCACGCTGCAACCGGGCAACTACACCGCCATCGTGCGAGGAAAAAATTCCGGCCAGGGCATTGCTTTGGCCGAAGTGTACGATCTCGATCCGGCCGCCGATTCACAGCTGGGGAACATCAGTGGCCGCTCTTACGTGCAAACGAACGACGATGTGATGATCGGCGGATTCATCATCGGCAATAACATCGGGGCAACCAAGGTCATCGTCCGCGCGATCGGGCCGTCGCTCTCGCAATCCGGATTGAGCAACGTGCTGGCGGATCCGACCCTGGAATTGTATGATGGCAACGGCGCGCTGCTTCAATCGAACGACAACTGGCAGGACGACGCCGATCAAGCTGCGCGGATCAGCGGCGCCAATCTCGCACCGTCCAATTCACTTGAGTCAGCCATTTGGGCGAGTCTCGCGCCTGGCAATTACACGGCGATCGTGAGAGGAAAGAACAACGGAGTCGGCATCGGCATCGTCGAAGTCTACAGCTTTCCGTAATCGCTGCGTTTGGGGAATCGGGGGGTCGTATCTAACATTTAACATTTCGGATAAGCAACATGCTTCCAATTGCGAGAATGTCACTCAACCCGTAAGTTCCCAAGTCGCCAGGATCGAACGAATTAAGGAGGCGATTGCTCGAAAAGCGGCGTGGTTGCATGGCTGGAAGGATCGATGCGCGACCATTTCACGGAACTGTGATGTCTCGCCTTTTTCGCTAAGACAGATTATTAAAGACGTTCGGCTCACGCCCGAGGAGTTTCTGCACGAATTTAGGAGATACGAATCGAAGCTGAACGGTAGCGATATTAAAGGGGTCGATTTGAGCCCGATCACCCGCGCTTCAAATTGCGTATCTCATTGAGGACAAGATTTTGGATTCGCCGGCCGCGATTGCGCAGAGATCTCCACATCCCGGCGTCAACGAAATAAGTGAGGAGGATGCTGTCCCGCGTCTTTACTTCCGGTCCAACCGGGTCGGCCGAATGCCAGCTATCGCTTCCAACGGCGAAGGCGTAGCCCGTATTGGGCGCGAATGGCATCTGCGTCTTCTTCGGCTTCCTGCCATCGGGCAGTAGCTCGTGAAAGATGGTGCCAATATGTGTCGTCGAGTTGTCGGGCGGCAGGTAGAACTGGACCGTGATACCTTTCCAGAGGCTGTCGGTATGTTTGAAGACGCGATATCCCGGAATGTCGCGGGTCAGGATCGGTACCGGATACATTCGTACCTTCGCAAAATTCTCACCGAAACGGGTTTCCAAACCCGGAGCGAGTCGCTGGACAAAAACCGTCTCCAGCTCCTTGGAGCGGAGGACGCGGCCGGTCACGTCCCAGACTGCGCGTTTTTCCGGCGGCAAGTGGCGGATGTATTCGGGAAAAAGATCGATCTTGGTGCGCGTCGGTTTTCTGTCAGACCTGCTGCTTCCTATTTTACTTTTACCGGACATGGCTCGGTAATCGCTCTCGACCGGCAGCGCTTGCAGCATCGCCGCGTAAAAATCTTCCGGGAAAACGCGATCAAATCGCAAATGGTGGAACGGCGTGTCGTCCGGGCGAGCTCTTTGCGCCGATTCCACGACGAAATCGGTCAAGTTTTTGACTGACCACGAATGCTCCATCAAATGGTGTGCCTGTAACCAATCGATCTAACAGTTCAAATCCTGTCAAGCCCGCCTGGAATGTTGGCGCCAATAGTACTAGCCAGTGGAGTCATGCGAACTATGTCGTGGCTCAGCCTTCAGCAATCGAAACTTCGCGTCTGCAAGTTCGCGGATTTCCGGTGAACGCTGCGAGAAGAAAGTGGGAATTTTCTGGAGCGCTCGTATCGGCCTGCGATATCGTGTGATTGGAAAGGAGCGCGCCGAGGGCTTGGTCTGGTTCTGGATGGGCCGTCATGATCGTTACGAAGCGATCCTCAAATCGTGAACAATGCTGTTTTGGTTTCGAAATTGTGCTTCTGTTTCCCTTCGCAATCAGCCATATCGTAGCCGCCGCGGTGGCGACCTGGCAGATTCGTAAATAGCTTCCATGGAAAATTACATTTCAAATTTGCTGGCCGAAGTGAAGGCGAAGAACCCAGGGGAACC
>Ga0209056_10003179_pt1 | contig 17629 bp, 18 predicted proteins | sample GraSoiAngelo_114_FD_185876 | JGI IMG/M metagenome (GOLD analysis project Ga0209056, IMG submission 185876) | Grasslands soil microbial communities from the Angelo Coastal Reserve, California, USA - 14_0903_13_40cm (SPAdes) (version 2) | ecosystem: Environmental > Terrestrial > Soil > Grasslands... | reverse complement strand
AAAATCCTTGCGGCCGAACACTGCGACGTCCGGCTCGACGATGTGAAACAGCTTGGCCACCACGGTGAGCACGCCGGTGAAATGACCCGGGCGCGCTGTGCCTTCGAGCGTATCGGCGCCGGGCCCGGGGACGACACGCGCCACCGGTTCTGCGGGATACATCGAAGACGTGTCCGGGACGAATAGACAATCGACCCCGCGTGCGTCGGCCAATGTGCGATCGCGCGGCAAGTCACGGGGGTAGCGGGCGAGATCCTCGCCGGGGCCGAATTGCAGCGGGTTGACGAAGATGCTGACGACCACGCGATCGGCCAACTCGCGCGCACGGTCTACGAGACGGAGATGGCCCTCGTGGAAATAGCCCATGGTGGGAACGAAGCCAATCGTGTGACGGCGAGAGCGCTCGGCGCGAGACCAGGAGCGCATCTCGGAAATGCTGGAGAGCTCGCGCAACTAGAACTCGCGCTTCTTCATCTCCGAAAAGAAGTCGCGACGCTCGATGTCATCGTCCGTGCTGTCCGGCGGAAGCGTCGGGTCATAGCGCTTGCGCGCTTTGGGTTTGGCCTTCGCGGCCTTGGCCATGTTCTTCTTGATCAGCTTTGCGAGCTTTTCGTCTTCCGTCTTGGACACAGCCGCCCTCCGGTCGGAATGAACAATTATCAATAATCAATGATCAAGGATCAAGGATCGATGAGGGATCACGATCATTCGACATTGATCATTGATCATTGATCATTTGCCGAAGGAGTGCTCCGGTCCGGGATAGCGGCCCTCACGTACCTCAGCAGCAAACACCCGGGCTGCCTCCCGCACATCCTCCGCCAGGGCCGCGTACTTCTTCACGAACTTTGCGGAGAACTGATCGTTCAGCCCGAGCATGTCGTGGAGCACGAGGACCTGCCCGTCGCAGGCGGGACCGGCGCCGATGCCGATCGTCGGGATCGACAGCGCTTTTGTGATCTGTGACGCGAGCGGCGCCGGCACCAGCTCCAGCACCACCGCGAACGCTCCGGCGTCCTGGAGTGCCGCAGCGTCGGCCTTGAGCCGGCCCGCGGCCACGTCGTCGCGGCCCTGCACGCGATAGCCGCCCAGCGCGTGCACCGATTGTGGCGTGAGCCCGAGGTGACCCATCACGGGGATCCCGATATCCACGAGGCGGCGGACTGTCGCGGCGATCGGCTGCCCGCCTTCGATCTTCACGGCGTGGCAGCCCGTTTCCTTCATCGCGCGGCCGCAGTTCCGCAACGCATCCTCCGGCGACACCTGGTAACTCAGGAACGGCATGTCGCACACGACCATGGCCCGCTCCGTTCCGCGCCGCACGATGGTGGTGTGATAAATCATCTGATCGAGCGTCGCCGACAGCGTGGACGGCGCGCCCGCGAGCACCTGGTTCAGGGAGTCACCGACGAGCAGGATGTCGACGCCGCTCGCATCGAGCAGGCGCGCGAACAGCGCATCGTAGCACGTGAGTGCGACGATCCGCTCACCCTTCTCCTTCATCTCGAGCAATGCGCGCGTCGTGACGCTAGACATATTCCCCTTCCAGCTCGGCGATCTCCCGCTGCCAGAAATCTCGGTTGGGAAGCTCGGGATGGGGAATCGTCAGATCCGGCTGCCGCACCGTTTGGGCGCCGTACCGCACGATATCGAGGTCGAGCGTCCGCGGTCCCCAGCGCTCACGCCGTTCCCTGCCCCGCTCCGCTTCGATGCGCCGGCACTGTGCCAGCAGCTCCGCCGGCGTGAGCGTCGTTTCGAGCAGCACCATTTGGTTCAAATACGGCGGCTGCGCAACCGGCCCGATTGGCGCGGTCTCCTCGATCCGCGACGCGGCCACCAGATGGGTGCCGGGGAGTGTGCCCAGCCGCTCGCGCGCATGCGCCAGGTGCGCCGCGCGATCCCCCACGTTGGAGCCGAGGGCCACGAAGGCTCGTTCAATTGACGTTGGCGAACCCGCGAGTCAAGTCGCGCAGCATGGTGGCCACCTGTTCCAGGTCACGGGTGGCGCGCTCGAGGTCCGTGAGTCCTTCGGCCGCTTGGACGGCGCGGGTGGCCACATCGTCGGCCTCGATGCGGTTTTGTCCCGCAATGCTCGCCACGGCGTTGATGCGCTCGCGCAGGCGCGCGAACGCCTGATTCTGCTCTCCGGCCGCGGCCGTGATACGGCCCGCGTGCGCCGTGGCCTCCGCCGTGGCGGCGACGATCGCGTCGAGCGCTTCGAGCGCCGCGGCGGACAGCTCTTCCACATCGCCGACGTTGACCTGGCCGCGTCGCATCTGTTCGACGACTTCGCCGACTTGCGTATGGATGTCCTGCACCAGATCGCCCGCTTCCACCGCCGCGCTCGCGCTCTGCTCGGCGAGGCGTCGCACCTCGTCGGCGACGACGCCGAAGCCCTTGCCGTGCTTGCCGGCGCGCGCCGCCTCGATGGCGGCGTTCAACGACAGCAGGTTGGTCATGTCGGCGAGCTCGCGGATCGACGCGATGAAGCCGGTGATGCGGCGGCTCATCTGCCCGAGCTGCTGGACCTTGCTCGAGCTCTCACCGACGAACGCCTTGAGCGCGACGAGACGTTCGATCGCCTCGCGAATCTGCGTGCGGTTGCGAGTCGCGACGTCGCTGGCGGCCGTCGATGCGCGGGCCGCGCCGGCGCCGTCATCGGACACACGGCGAGACACCTGCGCGAGGCTTTCCGTAGCTTCCAGCCCGCCTGACACTTCGCCTTCCTCGCGGCGCACGCCTTCGCGAATCACGCCGGTCGCCTGCGCCACGGCGGACGCCGCGCCTTTCAGGGCTTCCGCGGTCTGGGCGATGGTGGCGAGCTGGCGGGTCATGCGTTCGACCGTTTCGACGAGCGGGCGGCGCAGGTCGGTGATGTGCACGGCGGTCGCCAGCTGGCTCGCGAATGTCGTGATCGTCAGGACGTCCTGGCGGCGGTAGCAGTTCTTCTTGTGGTGCTCGATCTCCAGCGTCCCGATCACCTGATCGCCGAACTTGAGGGGCACGATCACCAGGCTTTGGACCGCGAGCGGCGCATCGGCGACGCGCTTGTCCCGCGTGACGTCGTCGATGACGACCGTCTCGCCGCTCGCCGCCACGGCGTGGCGCAGGGCGGTCGTATCCTCGGACGGTTCACCCCGCCCCGCACGGCCCCGTTCGGAGCGATGCACCAGCGACATCACGCCGTCGTGCAGCCGGTAGATCCGGAAGTCGCCCCAGTCCACCAGCCGGTTCGCCAGCCGCTCGATCCGCTGGAATGAATCTTCGAGACTGATGTTCGCGGTGATCACGGCTTCCATCGCGTGGATCTTGTTCAGTTCCTCGGCGGAGATGGCCTCTTCGATCATCTGTTTGAGGAGGAGACCGAGAAACGTGAGTACAAGACTGACGAGGATCCAGGCGCCGACATCGACAAACGCGACCACGGCGCCGACGAAGATGGTGGCGGCGAGCAGGGTGGCCGCGTAGGCGATCACCTCGTAGCGCACAATCATCAGTCGCTCCGACGGCTCCAGCTTGGCGCGAATGATGAGCGTGAAGTAGAAGAGCACGCGGCCGAACACGAAATAGGCGAGTGCGTAGCCCGCGAGCCCGGGCAGGAGCTCGATGCTCAGGACCGGTGCTCCGTTCGGCATGTCGAGCCAGTGCAACGTCGCCGCATACACTCCGTATGCCGCGACCAGCGTGATGACTTCGCGGCCGAGGTTGATCCACGCGACGCGCAACGGCTTCCGTTGCCACAGCCAATCGGTGATGACGGTCGCGCCCGCGAGCGCGAGCGCGGTCGCCGGGACGCCGACAAGCAGGCTGCCGGCCAGCCCAACCAGCGCAGTCTGCGTCAAGTACGAGTATTTGCTCAACGGGACGGAGAGACCGCGCAGCGCCACCGCGCTGCCGAATAGCACGACGATCTCGGGGATCTGCCCCAACCAGCGATGATCGGCGGCGAGCACCGCGATCAGCAGCGCGAGGCCCACCAACGCGAGCCCCTGACTGTACAGCGCGACGAAGCGGGCGACCCTCATCCGTGCACGGCCGCCGCTAACTCGCGGGTGAGCCATTCCATGCCCGCGATCCCGCCCTTGGCCAGGGCATCCATCAGCGCGCTGCCGACAATCACGCCATCAGCCGAGCGCGCCGCGGCCGCAGCTTGCACCGGTGTGCCGATGCCGAAGCCGACCGCGACCGGCAGGTGAGGTGGACTCGCCTTCCGGATGCGTTGCACCTGGGCGTCGAGATCGGGCGGCACATCGGTCCGTGCCCCCGTGACGCCGAGTCGAGAGATCAGATACACGAATCCGGTGGCTCCCGTCAGCGCGGCTTGCAGTCGTCGGTCATCAGTCGTCGGTGCCACCAGCCGAATCAGGGCGAGCGAGCTGTTCTTCACCGTTTTCTCGACGGCGGGATCGGCGCCCGCGGGAAGATCGGTGAGCAACACCCCCGCCGCCCCGGCTTCGTGCGCTTCCGTGGCGAATCGCTGCACGCCATACGCCAGCACCGGATTGAGGTAGGTCATGATGATGACCGGCACATCGAGCGCGGCTTCACGGACGAGGTCGAGCACGCGCGCCACCGTCATGCCCTGCTCCAGCGCGGTTTGGGTGGTGCGTTGGATCGTCGGTCCATCCGCGAGCGGGTCTGAGAAGGGCACGCCGACTTCGACGAAATCGGCTCCCGCCGCCGCCACGGCTCGGATCGCCTCGAGCGATTTTGCGGGTGTGGGAAAGCCGGCGGTCAGGTACGGAATGAGCGCCCGTGACTTGCCGAGCGCCCGCCACCGCGCCGCGATGGCATTCTCAGACAAAGTAATCGCTGACGTTGATGCCGTATTTGACCGGGTCGGTGACCTTGACGATGGTGCGCGGGAAGTTGCCGTTGGCGTCTTTCTCCGAGAGATCGACGACGGTACCGGGGTTCAGGAGCCCGCCGTCCGGGGTCGTGACGAGGCGCACCAACGGCCGGTGGACGTGGCCCACGTCGGGATTCGCGCTGTGCACCAGCGCGACCTCGTAGGTGTCGAGAATGACGCACGTGCCGACGGGGTAGATCCCGATCAGATTGATGAATGCCTTCACAACGACGGAGTCGTAGCCGCGGCGTGGATTCTCCCACATCTCCTTGAGGACCTGATCCGGCTGGATCGGCACCGTCTGGTACACGCGCCGGCTCGTCGCCGCGTCAAAGCCATCCGCGACCGCGATGACTTTCGAGTAAATGGACAGGGTGCGGCCGCGGATCGACTTCGGATACCCGGTCAGGTCGATCTTCATGTGGTGCTCGTAGGCGACGACCATGCCGCGGTAGGGGATCTCGCCGTAGCCGCGCAGCCCGAAGAGCGTGAGCACCCCCAGCCAGGGGTGGGCCTGCATGATGCGCCACTCCTCTTCGGTGAGGCCCCCTTCCTTATTCAGGACCTCCAGCGGCACGCGCGACTTGCCGACGTCGTGGAACAGCGCCGTCATGCCGAGATCGTACAGCTGCAGCTTGGTTAATCCCAGCTTGCGTCCCAGCGCGACCGAGAAGATGCACACGTTGACCGAGTGCGTGAATGTGTATTCGTCGTAATCGCGCAGCGTGGTCAGTCCGACCAGTGACGACTCGTTATTGAGCACCTGGTCCACGATCGCCTGCACCGCGCGCTTCACCTTCTTCACGTTGGCGGTGCGTCCCATGCGAATGCTGTTGATGACCTCTTTCGTCACCGCCACCGAGCGCGCATAGGTGCGCTTCGCGGCTTCCTTCTGCCGCTCCTCCTCCTCGACGTCTTCCTCGGCTTCGAGCGGCGGCTCGACGCTCACGTGGGACACCCCGCCATCGCTCAGCTTCTGCGACACCTCGAACAGCTTGTTGGGATTCGCTTCCTTCGCCGCATAAGAAAGGAGCAGCGACACGAAGACCTGGAGCTGCCGCCGGTCGACCCCTTCGTCGATGCGGACGGCGCCGATCCCACACTGCTGGAAGACGTTCAGGATGTGCGAGAACGACGCGTAGTTATCGAGGTCGAGTCGCAGGCGGGTCGAGTTGACGAAGATGAATTCGCCCTGGAGCCGGATCTCAAGCTCCTTCTCCACATCCAACAAGTGCTTGGTGGTCGCCGCGAGGTCGTCGAGCGCCTTCTGCACCTGCGTATTCTCGATCGGATAGAGCTTGAGCGACCGGAACGCGGTGTAGAGGACGATGAGGAAGTCGCGCCCAGCATGCCGCAGGAAGCCGTCCGTCGTCTGGACGGTCTCCATCATCGTGGGCCGTTTTCCGCCTGGCGTCGTCAAGCTCCCGTCCCTACCTCACGCAGCGCGCGGTTGACCGCGTTGCGTACCAGCGGCTCCTTGTCCTGCGATACTTTTTGTAAGACTTCCCGTGCCGCCGGCGTGCGGATCTTGCCGAGCGCCATCGCCGCGCAGGCACGTGTCTCGGGGTCTTCTTTCCGTGCGAGCAGACCGCCTTTGGCGACGAGCAGCTTTTCGAGCGTGCCGATCCCGGACTCGCCGGCCAGCGCGCCGTACGCTTCGAAGAACGCCATCTTTTCCGTCAGGTCCGCGTCCTTGAGCTTGTTGCCGACGACCGCGGCCTCGATGCGGGGGAACGCATTCCGGTGGCCGCGCTGGCCGAGGAACTTGACGGCCGTGATGCGCACGTCCCGCTCGACGTCGTCGATCGCCTTCTCGAGCAGGCGCGTCGCACTCGGGCTGGCGATGGTCGTCAGCGCCTCCACGACCGCGAGCTTCAGGTCGCGCTCGCCGCGCTCCAGCAGCGGCCCCATCCCATCGGGCGCTCCCGGCAGTTTGAGCCGTCCCGCGAGCCGGACCATCTCGAGCTGGACGGTGGGATCGGCGCTGGCGAGCGCCTTGAGGACTTCCGGGGCGTGCGCCTGTGCCAACCGCTCCGCGGAGTTCTGCACGAGATTCTTCACCCGCTCGTTGCTGAGCTTGGGGAGCCATCCCATGAGCGTCCCGAGGGCCTCGGCGCGCAGCTCGCCGAACAGCTCGCTCAACTCGTCTTCGGTGGGATGGCTTGCCGCTTCATCGAGCGACTGCAACAATTGCGACAGGGCGTCGGCCTGTGAGAGCCGGGTCGGGAGCGCCTCCAGAATCTGACGGTGCTCGGGAATCAGCTCGCGGGCACGCTGCAGGATGACCTTGCACTCGCGAAGAATGAAGGCGACTGAGCGGAAGTCACCAGCCCCCAGCAAATAGGGGATGAAGTTCTCGATGATCGAGATCAGCTCGGCCCGGACGGTGCCGTAGGTCTGCAGCTCCAGCAGATCGAACAGCATCGCGAGCACATTGCCGCGCAGGTCCTGCGCATATTCTCGCTCCACCTCCTTGTGGAGATACTCGATCTCCTTGTCGTCCAGGAAATAGAGCGTCGTGTCAAAGTCGTCGATCGAGACTAGGCCTTCGCGCTTCGGCGGCGCTTCTTCTTCCACCTGCCGGCGCACCGTCGTCGGATCCGCCGAGCCGCCATCGCCGCCGGGCGTGCCGCCTCCTCCGCCCAGCGTCGGCTCGCTCTTCTCCGTGCGCTCGATCGGCACCGCGTTTTCGCTGGCGAGCTCCCGGAAGGTGTAGGTGACGAACTGGAAGTCTTCGGCCCAGAGCAAGGTCAGGAGATCGTCGGGCGCGTCTGCCTGAAGGTTCTTCGCCTGCTGCAGCACCGCGAGAAAGCGCACGATCTCTGTGTCCTCGATCCCCGGTTTGAAGGAGAGCGAGCGGACACCGTCCTTGTAGAGCGTCCAGGCGATACTCTCGTTGCGCTGTTCCTGGCTGTAGATGGGGTGATCCTCCCACCGCATCTCGGTTTCGCCGATGTCGAAGATCAGATCGTCGGTGGCTTGCCAGATCTGCCGGAAGGCGGTGCGGATATTATCGACCGCGCGCTGGTAGACGGGGTTGTTCGGGAGGTACAGCTGCGTGGCCCGCATCCCCTTGCTGACGATCTGCATCAGCTCCTCGACCTGTGACGGCGGGAGGGCCAGCTCGGGGATCTGGGCCTGCGGATTCGTCAGAGCGCTGCTCCAGTAAGCTCGGCGACCATGGCGACATCCTTGTCGCCGCGGCCACTCAGGTTGATCAGGATGAGTTCGTGAGAGACTCGCTTCGCCTTCATCACCCAGGCGATGGCGTGGGCGCTCTCGAGAGCCGGAAGAATCCCTTCCAGTCGCGACAGGGCAGCGAAGGCGTCCAGAGCCTCCCGATCCGTCACGGCTTCATACAATACGCGACCCGTGTCCTTCAGGTAAGCATGCTCGGGGCCGACGCCGGGATAGTCGAGACCGGCGGAAACACTATGCGCCGGTTGCACTTGTCCGTCAGCGTCCTGCAGCAGATAGCTCATGCTCCCGTGGAAGACACCGGGCCGCCCAGCGCCAAGAGTGGCGGCGTGACGGTGACTCGTCATGCCTTCCCCGGCCGCTTCGACTCCCACGAGCTGTACAGTCTTGTCATCCAGAAATCCCGCGAAGATGCCGATGGCGTTCGAGCCCCCTCCGACACACGCCACCACGGTGCTCGGCAGGCGGCCGACCTGCTCCAGCATCTGTGCCCGCGCCTCACGGCCGATCACCGATTGGAAATCGCGCACGAGGCGGGGGAACGGGTCGGGGCCGACGACCGACCCGATGATGTAATGCGTGGTCGTGACGTTCGTGACCCAGTCGCGCAGCGCTTCGTTGGTGGCGTCCTTCAGCGTGCGCGTGCCCGACGTAACGGGGACGACCTTCGCCCCCATCAACTCCATGCGGTAGACGTTGAGCCGCTGCCGCCGCATGTCCTCTTCGCCCATGTAGACCACGCAATCGAGCCCAAACCGGGCGCATACGGTTGCGGTCGCGACGCCGTGTTGTCCGGCACCGGTCTCCGCAATGATGCGCCGCTTGCTCATGCGCTGGGCGAGCAGCACCTGTCCCAGCGTGTTGTTGATCTTATGCGCTCCGGTGTGGTTCAAGTCCTCTCGTTTCAGCAGGACCTGCGCTCCAACCTGGGCCGACAACCGGGGAACCGCGGTGATCGGTGTCGGACGTCCGACATAGTTCTTGAGTAACCCCTCGAGCTCAGCCCAGAATCGCGGATCGTTGCGAGCCGCCTCGTACACGCTGGCAAGCTCCTCGAGCGCATGCATGAGCGTCTCGGGGACGTACCGGCCACCGTAGGGGCCGAATCGACCCGTCTCGAGGACTGTCATCCCACTCTGAAGAGTGGGCCCCGTGTTGCACTGTCCTTAAGGACAGTGATGCGTTGGGCGCAGGCTTCAGCCTGTGAACACCTCATGGACGAACCCCAGTTTGACGTTTGACCCCAACCAGCGCTCGAACCGCTTTCTCCGGATCGGCCTGCCGCGCGACGCTCGTTCCGACGAGTACGAAGTCCGCACCGGCGGTCGCCAGACGTTCGACGTCTGCCCGGGTTTCCACACCGCTCTCGGCGACGACCTGGATGCCCGCTGGCACGCGGCCAATGAGTGCCTCGGCTCCTCCCAGGTCCACCACGAGTGTGTCGAGATCGCGCGCATTGATGCCAAGCACGCTCGGCCCAGCCGCGAGAGCCCCATCCAACTCCGCCGCCGCATGCACTTCGATCAGGGGCACCATGTCCAACCACCGCACCATTTTGGCGAGCCCATCCAGCTGCCGGGCGTTCATAATGCGCGCGATAAGCAGGACGGCGCTCGCTCCGGCCGCTCGCGCTTCATGGATCTGGACCTCGTTGATCACGAAGTCCTTGCGCAGTACCGGCGCGGTGACGGCTGCCGCGATGCTCCTGAGGTCGTCAATCGATCCCCCAAAGTGCGCTTCGTCCGTAAGCACCGAAACTGCGACGGCACCGCCGCGCACGTACGCACGCGCGTGGGCGACGGGGTCGAGATCCTCGCGAATGGCGCCCTGCGATGGAGATCGCCGCTTCACTTCGGCGATCACTCCGACGGTCGGCGCGGGCGCACCCGGAAATTGCCGGATCGGCGGCCCCTTTTGGGCGGCGCGCTCCAACTCACCGGCTCTCCGTTTAAGAGCCTCGACGCGCTTCCGGGTTACCGCCAGAATAGCGTCTAGCGTGCGAGAGCGTGGGTTTTCAGGCATCCTTGCATTCGGGCGATATTCGGGTAGATTATGTTTCGGTATATATTCGGGAGCCAGCATGCCGGTCACGCGGCGCCAGCGCGAGATCCTCGATTACATCGGAAAACACATCGAAGAGAAGGGGTACGCCCCCAGCTTCGAGGAAATCGCCCGCCAGTTTGGATTCCAGTCGCTGGCGACGGTTCACGAGCACCTCACCAATCTCGAGCGCAAAGGGTACATCCGGCGCACCCACAACGAGAGCCGGGCCATCGAAATCGTGCCGCCCAAGGGGCAGACCGGCGCCACCGAGCTGCCCTTGCTCGGTCTCGTGGCCGCCGGCGCTCCAATCGAGGCGGTCACCGGTGACGAGACGATCGCCGTGCCGGATGAGCTCCTGCCGAGACGCGGGCGCAGTTACGTCCTGAAGGTGCGCGGCGACTCCATGATCGACGAGCACATCAAGGACGGCGATTACGTCGTCGTTCAGGAACGCAACCAGGCCGAGGCCGGCCAGACCGTGATCGCGCTCGTCCACGGAGAAGGCGCCACCGTCAAACGCTTTTACCGCGAGCCCGGCGGGTGGATCAGGCTGCAGCCGGCCAACGACACGTTGCAGCCCCTGCGGCTCAACGAGCGCGACGTCATCGTGCAGGGTGTGGTCGTCGGCGTCATCAGGAAATACTAGCGGTCGCTTTGCGCAGCCGATCGAGCGCGGCCCGCGCCGCGCCCGATGCGACGACCTCGCGCGCGCGGCCGATACCCTCGGCCAGCGAGCCGGCGATGCCCGCCACGTAGATCGCCGCACCCGCGTTGAGCAGCACCGCCGCGAGTCCTGACGGGTCGGCAGACCCATTTCCCAGAATTCGTTCCAGCCGCTCTGCATTTGCGGCCGGTTCGCCGCCCTGCAGCTCTCCGACGTCTTGGATGCCGAGTCGGAAGCGTTCGGGGTCGATTTCCCAGCTCCGCACCACGCCGTCCTTCACCTCCCATACGTCGGTCACGCCATGCGGCGAGATCTCATCCATCCCCACGCGGCCGTGGACGACGAGGGCATGCTCGGCGCCGAGCCGCAAGAGGGCCTCGGCTACCACCGACGCGCGATCGCGTTCGGCGACGCCGATCACCTGGCGCCGTACACTGGCCGGATTCGCGAGCGGCCCGACGAGATTCATGAGCGAAGGCGTGCCCAGCTCACGCCGCACAGCGCCCACATGCTTCATCGCCGGATGAAAGTTGGGAGCGAACAAAAAGACGACGCGCGCTTCATCCAACACGCGTGTCGCGGACGGAGCGTCGAGGACGATCCGGACGCCGAGGGCCTCCAGCACATCCGCCGACCCGCAGCGCGAGGTGAACGAGCGGTTGCCGTGTTTCGGGACGACCGCTCCGGCTCCGGCGGCGACGAGCGCGGCGACCGTGGAGATGTTGAACGTGGGGACGCTCCCGCCGCCGGTCCCGCAGGTGTCGACCAGGTGGTCGTGTGCGGCGGTCACTCGCACCATTGCGTTGCGTAGCGCCCGCGCGGCACCGGCCAGCTCATCGGCGGTTTCGCCTTTCGCCCGCAGCCCCATCAGCAGCCCGCCGATCTGCGCGGGGGTCGCCTCGCCGCTCATCACGACGCCGAACACCTCGGCAGTCTCATCTTCGGAGAGCGATTGGCGGTTGGCGAGCGCGCTCAGCGCGCGGCGCAGCGGAGAATCCATGGAGGATTAAGGCTATCACCCTTGTCAAATAGTGACAACGAGTTGCATCTTTCCCCGCGTGACGAGCCGGCCCCCCCGACCCCCGCGGCCCTTCCTTGCGGTGGTTCAGTACGACGGGGGCGGCTTCGCAGGGTGGCAGCGGCAGCCCGTCGACCGTACCGTCCAGGCGGAATTCGAGGCGGTGCTCGAACGGCTGATGGGCCGCCGGACGCCGGCGACAGGCGCAGGACGCACCGATACGGGCGTCCATGCCCTCGGTCAGGGAGTCAGCTTTCTCGGCAGCGAGCGCTGGGCGGCGCAACCGAGCGATTTGCGTCGCGCACTCAATGCCTTGCTGCCGCGTGAGATTTGGGTTCAGCAGGTGCATCTGATGCGGCCCGGGTTCGACGCACGGCGCAGCGCTACGGCGCGGCGCTATCGGTACCTGATCGGTACAGATGAAGGGGCGGCGTCGCCCTTCCGCAAGCCGTACGAGTGGGCCCTGGGTCGAGCGCTCGACGTGAGCTCGCTGGAGAGCGCCGCGGCGGTCCTGATTGGCGAGCACGACTTTCGTGGCCTGGCCGCGGCCGGGGCGAATACAGCCCACTACCGATGCCGCGTGGCGCTTGCGCAATGGGCGCCGCGTTCGGACGGAGTGGGAATGGCGTTCACGGTCGAGGCCGATCGATTCCTGCATCACATGGTGCGCTTCACCGTGGGCACCATGATCGACATCGCGCTCGGCCGGCGCCCGCCGGCGGATTTCCCCCGTCTGCTTGCTGCGACTGATAACCTGGCGGCCAGCCCGCCTGCCCCGCCCCAGGGTCTGTACTTGGAGGCGGTGCAGTATCCTCCGGACCTCTACGCCGAGGAGTCTACGTCATGAAGTTTTTCCTCGACACGGCGAGCCTCAAAGACATCACCTGGGCGACGCAAGCCGGGCTGATCGACGGCATAACGACAAATCCGTCCCTGCTGTCCAAGCAGGCCGGCGATCTCGATCCGCGCGACGTCCTGAAGGAGATCTGCTCGCTCGTGGACGGACCGGTTTCGGCGGAGGTGGTCGCCGTCGATGCCGACGGGATGGTCAAGGAAGGTACCGCGCTCGCCAAGATCGCCGAGAACATCGTCGTGAAGATCCCGATGCTCGAGGATGGCATGATCGCCGTCCGCCGGCTCGCTACCGCTGGTATCCGCACCAACGTCACGCTCTGTTTCTCGAGCGTGCAGTGCCTCATCGCCGCGAAGGCGGGCGCGTCGTACGTGAGCCCGTTCATCGGGCGGCTGGATGACGTGGGACAAGAAGGGATGGACGTGATCCGCGAGGCGCGAATCATCTTCGACAACTACAACATCGAAACCGAGATTCTGGCGGCGTCGATCCGCCATCCCCGCCACGTGGTGGAAGCCGCGATGATCGGCGCCGACGTCGCGACGCTGCCGCCCGATGTCCTGAAAAAGCTGCTGCTGCATCCGCTCACCGACCGCGGCCTCGATCAGTTCCTCGCCGACTGGAACAAGCTGGTGGCGCGGGCGAAGGCAGCGGTTTGACCTGGGTCTCCCCGCTCTCGACTCGATACGCTTCCCCCGCGATGCAGGTGCTCTGGGGCGAGCAGCGCCGCGTCGGTCTGTGGCGCCGGCTGTGGCTGGCATTGATGGAAGGCGAGAGGGCGCTGGGCCTCGACATTCCGGACGCCGCGCTGACGCAGCTGCGCGCCCATCTCGACGACGCGGACCTCGACAAGGCTGCCGAATACGAGCGGCGGCTGCGCCACGACGTGATGGCCCACATCCATCACCTCGGCGATCAGGCTCCGGCCGCTCGGCCGTTCATCCACTTGGGCGCGACGAGCGCCTATGTGACCGACAACGCCGACCTCATCCTGATGCGCGAGGCCATGCGGCTCTTGCTCGGCCGGATTGGCGCGGTTCTCGTCGCCATGGGCAAGGTCGCGCGCCGCTACCGCGCCCTCCCCTGCGTCGCGTACACGCATTTCCAGGCAGCACAGCTCACGACGGTCGGGAAACGCATGACGCTCTGGATGCAGGACTTCGCGCTCGATGCCGAGGAGGTGCTCAATCGCATCAGCACACTACGGTTCCGCGGCGTCAAAGGCACGACCGGCACGCAGGCGTCATTCCTCGAGCTCTTCGAGGGCGATCACGCAAAGGTCGCCGAGCTCGATGAGCGAGTCTCGCGTGTGATGGGCTTCGATCACATTCTGTCGGTCACGGGACAGACCTATACGCGCAAGCTGGACGCGCAGGTGCTCGCCGTGCTCTCCGGCATCGCCCAGTCGGCGGCCAAGTTCGCGACCGATTTGCGCCTCTTACAGCACGAAGGCGAGCTGCTCGAGCCGTTCGAGAGCGAGCAAGTCGGTTCCTCTGCGATGCCCTACAAACGCAATCCGATGCGGGCCGAGCGTATGACGAGTCTGGCCCGCTTCGTGATCGAGCTGGAAGGCAACGCCTGGCACACCGCCGCGACGCAATGGCTGGAGCGGACGCTCGATGACAGCGCAAATCGCCGGCTCGTGATTCCGGAAGCGTTTCTCGCCACGGACGCCCTCCTCGTGCTTGCGACCAACGTCGCCGCGGGGCTGGAAATCCGGGAAAAGACGATCGCACAACACGTGACGGGTGCCATGCCCTACCTCGCGACCGAGCGGTTGTTGATGCGGGGGGTGAAGGCGGGCGGTGATCGGCAGCAGCTCCACGAAGTGATTCGGGCGCAGAGTCTGGATAGCGCTCCTTCCGACACGCTGCTCGAGCGCCTGGCGCGCACATCCGAATTCAAGAGTCTTGGCGTCAAGGCGACCGCGGATGAGCTGGACCCGGCGGCGTACGTCGGCCGCGCGCCGCAGCAGGTCGACGAGTTTCTCGACCGCGTGCTGCCCAAGTTGTTGCGTTCCATTCAAGCCGCCGCCCCCTCGACGGCCGCAGCGGAGGTTGAGGTATGACCGGAGTGCTGGTGCAGAGCACGCTGCCACTCCCGCTCTTGCGTCGCGGCAAGGTCCGCGAGGTGTACGAAGTCGACGAGCGGACGTTGCTGCTCGTGGCAAGCGACCGCGTGAGCGCGTTCGACGTCGTTATGCGCGAGGCGGTGCCGCACAAAGGTGCCGTGCTGACGCAGCTGAGCGCCTTCTGGTTCGACCGCCTCCAGTCGGTCATGCCACATCACTGCCTGACCGCTGCCGTCGAAGAAATCGTCGCCCGGATCCCTGCACTGGCCTCGCACCGCGAAGAGCTGCATGGACGCGCCATGTTGACGCGCCGTGCCACTCCCGTCCCGTTCGAGTGTGTTGTCCGGGGCTACATCTCCGGATCCGCCTGGGCCGAATACAAGCAGTCCGGCACGCTGGCGGGCGAGCCGATGCCGCAAGGCCTTGTCGAAAGCGCGCGGCTCGATCCGCCGATCTTCTCGCCTGCGACCAAGGCCGAGCAGGGCCACGATGAGAATGTCACCTTCGAGCATGTGGCGCGCGCGCTCGGCCGCAGTCCGGCAGAGCGTCTGCGGAGAGCCAGCCTCGACTTGTACGAAGCGGGCCGTACCTATGCTGCCGACCGCGGGATCATCATCGCCGACACGAAATTCGAATTCGGTACGACGCCCGAGGGTGAGCTGATCGTGATCGACGAGATCCTGACGCCCGACTCCTCGCGCTTCTGGCCGGCTGATCGGTATCAGCCCGGCCGCACCCAGCCGAGCTTCGACAAGCAGCCGTTGCGCGATTACCTGGCTGATCTGAAGAAGCAGGGGAAATGGAATGGCGAAGCGCCGCCGCCGCCGCTGCCGCCCGAGGTTGTGCGCGCGATGAGCGAACGCTATCGCGACGCGTATCGGCGTATCACTGGAACCGATCTGGAGTGAGGATCGCGCCCGAGGGATGGCCATTCATCGCGGGGGCCTGGATCCTGACGCTCGGAGCGGCATTCCTCTGGTGGCCGCTCGCTGCCATCCTCGCGATTCTGGCGATCTGGGTCGTCGCGTTCTTTCGCGATCCGTTACGCGAGGGACCACGCGGTGAGCGCTATGTCATCGCCGCCGCGGAGGGCCACGTGGTGTACGTGACCGAGCTCGACGAGCCGATGTACGTGAAGGAACGGGCCGTGCGCATTTCGATTTTCCTGTCCGTGTTCGACGTGCATGTAAACCGCTATCCTGTGGACGGCACGGTCGAGCTGGTGCACTACAACAAAGGCAAATTCCTGCATGCCGCAGACGAGAAGGCGAGCCTCGACAACGAGCAGTCGTCGGTCGGAATGCGCGGCCCGCGGGGGCGCGTGCTCGTTCGCCAGATCGCCGGCTTGATCGCGCGCCGCATCGTGACGGACTCGAGGCCCGGCGACCGTGTGCACCAGGGCGATCGTCTCGGTCTCATCCGGTTCGGCTCGCGCACCGACGTCTTCCTGCCGCTCTCGGAGCGGCCGGTGCTGAAGGTCAAACCGGGCGATCGGGTGCGGGTCGGTGGGACCGTCCTGGCGGAGTACGCGTGAGACCACCGCCCCTGCCGCTCCGCCGCGTGGTCATCGTGGTGCCGAGCCTGTTCACGCTGTTCAACCTGTTCTTCGGCATCTGGGCGATGGTGCTGGCGACGCGCGGCGATTTTTACCGCGCCAGCTGGTTCATTGTTTTCGCCGGCATCCTCGACACGCTCGACGGCCGGGTCGCGCGCATCTCAGGCACCGGAACGCGGTTTGGGGCGGAGCTCGACAGCCTGGTGGATATCGTGAGCTTCGGCGTCGCACCCGCTTTCCTTATGTATCAGGTCGAGTTTGCCGGCAGCGGCGGCGCGACGTGGATCTTCTGCTACTTCTATGTGATGGCGGCGGCGATCCGGCTGGCCCGCTTCAACGTCACGCAGGCGGGACGCGCCAAGACGTACTTCATCGGACTGCCGTCGCCGGCGGCCGGTATGACCCTCGCCACCTACTATCCGTTCACGCAGACGGAACTGTACGCCTCGCTGCACCGCGTTCCCTGGCACTTGTCGCTCACGTTCCTGATGATCGCGTTGACGATCCTGATGGTGAGCAACGTCCACTACCCGACTCTGCCCCGGGCCGGCTTCCGTACGGCCAGCGGACTATTGGGACTCACGCTGATTGTTGTTATCCTGGTATTCGGTATCTGGCAGCACGACGTGTTCCTGTTCCCTCTGGGGCTCGTCTACATGCTCTACGGCGTGGGGCGCGCAATCCTGCTCGGCTTCTTCAAGGCGCCCGCCGACGATGAGGAGGCAGAAATCGCGGGTCCGATCGAGATCGATGAGAGCGAGCAGAACTACCGGGGACCACGGCGTCCCGGGGCCGGAGGGGTGGCATGAGCGCCTACACCGTCGAAATCCGCGTCATGCCCCGCGCATCGCTCCTCGACCCCCAAGGCCAGGCGGTGCAGCACGCGCTGCAGGCGCTCGGGTTCGGCGACGTGGCGAGCGTGCGCGCCGGAAAACATCTGGTGCTGCAGGTCCAGGCAGCGACGCGCGAAGAGGCGGCGGCACAGGCGCGCACGATGTGCGACCGGTTGCTCGCGAATCCGGTGACCGAGGATTACGAATGCAACGTGTCGCAGTAGTCGTCTTCCCCGGCTCGAATTGCGACGCGGACACGCTCGACGCCGCCCGCGTGGCGGGGTCGGACGCCTATTACGTCTGGCATCGTGACACCGACCTGAAACAGCCCGATGCGGTCATCCTGCCGGGGGGCTTCAGCTACGGTGATTATCTTCGCTCCGGGGCCATCGCGCGCTTTTCGCCGGTGTTGCGCGCCGTGTCCGCCCATGCGCGCGCGGGCGGTGCCGTCCTCGGCATCTGCAATGGGTTCCAGATTCTGTGCGAGGCGGGGCTCTTGCCCGGCGCGCTGATGCGGAATGCCCGGCTCAAGTTTTTGTCCCGGC
>Ga0209056_10003178_pt1 | contig 17631 bp, 18 predicted proteins | sample GraSoiAngelo_114_FD_185876 | JGI IMG/M metagenome (GOLD analysis project Ga0209056, IMG submission 185876) | Grasslands soil microbial communities from the Angelo Coastal Reserve, California, USA - 14_0903_13_40cm (SPAdes) (version 2) | ecosystem: Environmental > Terrestrial > Soil > Grasslands... | reverse complement strand
CATGGAGGGACATGTGTCCCCGCTGAATTCCCTCGGTGGCGAGGGCGCGAAGGGCTGCGAAGTTCTGTGCCAGTCCGACCGCGGCAATCACTTCGCCGAGCTCCTGGGCGCTCTTCACGCCGAGGAGTCGAACATTCGCCTTGGCCGTGGGATGGACCGCCGTCGCTCCACCCACGAGTCCAACGGCCATCGGGAGTTCGATGGTTCCGACCAGGTCTCCGTTGGCATCTCGTTCCCAGGTCGTCAAGGAGCGATACCCGCCCGATTTCCACGCCGCGTACGCATGCGCACCGGATTCGATTGCTCGCCAATCGTTCCCGGTCGCGACGACGACAGCGTCCACGCCATTCATAATCCCCTTATTGTGGGTCGCACAGCGGAACGGATCTGCATCCGCGAAGGCATACGCTTCGAGGATGCCTTCGACGACTTCCTCCCCTGAGAGATCGTCGGTCTTGAGGACTGCCTTTGCAAAGACCGCCCGTGCCCTGACGAGCCGGCGGACCGCCAGGTTGGATATGATTCGCAAGTACACCCGGCCTCCGGTCCATTTCTCGAGATGCGGGGCCACGGCCTCGGCCATCGTGTTGACGGCGTTCGCACCCATCGCGTCCCGGCAGTCGACGACCAGGTGGGTGACCACCATCGGGCCTCGCCTCGTATCGACGACCCGGACCTCGACGTCTTTCGCACCGCCGCCGACCTTCAACAGCATGGGATCTTTCTCGTTCGCGATCGACAGGATCTCATCCCGATGGGAGAGGATCGTGATCCTGGCGCCATTCGGATCCGTCACCCCGACGAGTTGGATCTGGCCTAACATGATCGGCCCGGAGCCGCTCGTCGTGAAGCCACCCTGTTCCCGCGCCATCCGCGCCGCATTCGAAGCCGCGGCGACGACGCTCGGTTCCTCGATGGCCATGGGCACGAGGTAGTCCTTCCCGTTGACGCGAAAATTCACCGCGATCCCGAGGGGGATGGGCATGGCCCCGACCACGTTCTCGATCATGTGGTCGACTTGTTCGAAGCGTAATGCCCCGGTGTTCCGGATCGTCTCGATTTCAGACGGCTCAAGGTCCCCGAAGTCACGGATGATCTGCCATCGCTCCTCGGCGCTCTTCTTGTAGAAGCCCGAGACGTCCGACCGTTTCATCGGTCCACCGCGCGCGGAAGAGAGATGGGTCGCCATAAAGGCATCGTGGACCGGTGTCGACTACCGTTGGACCGGCGCGCCGCATTGGGGGCAAAAGGCCGCACCGGCCGTGAGGGCGGATCCGCAGTTCACGCAGTATCGGGTTGACGGCGTAGTCGGGGAGGCAGGCTCGGCGTTCGGTGGCCTCGGCGGGCCGGCGGCGGGCGGCATTGTTGCATACGGCGCGTACGGCGGGCTCGGTCCGTACCCCGGATACAGGGGAAATGGCGGCTTCGTGACCCGACCGCCTTCGGCAACGATGAGGATCAGTCCGACGACCAGGAGCGGCACACCGACGCATAGGAACGGGAAGAAGAGGATCCCGATGATGGTGAGGACCGCGCCGATTACGAGCAACAACGCGCCCGTGGTGAGTTGCTCCGCCAGGTTCGTCCCTCCGCGATCCGAACCATGCGAACGCACTCGCGCGGTAAAAACGTTCTCCAGTCCGCCAACGCCACCTTCCGGTGGAGGTGAGCGGCCGCGAGACAAGATGCTTCCCCGGCGTTTTGACATGGTATAAATAATCCCGGCCTCATCAGGCCGGAGCGGACCGCGCAGGAGGGACCACCTCGCTCGTCGCTTTTCCGGATGCCGCCCTCCCGTTACAAGCCGCGGCGCCCACGTCGCCGATCGTGTTCTGGTTGTTCCTACTGGGCTTGTACATCGCGTTCTTCCTTGTCGCCTTGTGGGTACATCAAGATGCCCGCCTTCGCGGTATGCGGGGGCCTTTCTGGTTCGCGGTCGCGTTCGCTCTTCCCATCTTCGGCTTTATCGCTTACCTGATTTTCCGCCGCGAGCGACCCGCGTAGCCTCAGGCGAACCACTTGTAGGACCGATGACAATAGTCAAGGCAATCTCCTTCTGCGGTTCGACAGATGCACCAAAAAGCCCGCCTCCAAGGTGGCACGCCAGAACGTTTAAAACCATGACCCCGCATGTGGCCCGGGGTTACTATGGAGGAGCAGTCGTCTTCTTCGGGGGAGGCACCAAAGCCGGCTCCGAAGAGCAAGGCATTGTGGATCGTGGTCGCCGTTATCGTCGTGGTTGTCGTCGTCCTAGCGGCGGCGGCACTCGGCGGTCTGTTCGCACCGACGAAGGCGCATCTCCGAATCGGAACGCTCTTGTCGCTGACCGGCGGGCTTGCCCTGTTCGGCCCGGGCGACACGAAAGGCGCGAACCTCGCGGTGGAAGAGATCAACAAGGCGGGTGGGGTGCTCGGCCAGCCGATCGAAATCTTCAATGAGGACGATCAGACCGATTCGGTGGCCGCCCAAGCCGCGGCAACGAAACTCATTACCCAGAATCATGTGAACGCCATCGTCGGCGCTCAGTTCTCCGGCGGCTCCCTTGCGTCGATCAAGACGGCCGGGGACAACGGGGTCGTCATGGTGTCGCCCTCGGCGACGTCGGTCAAACTGTCAGACCTCAGCGTGACCGGCGGCTGGTTCTTCCGCACGATTTCCTCGGATCGACTCCAGGGTTCCGTCGCTGCGGACTACCTATACACGAACTCGAGCTTCAAGTACGCCGCCGCGTTGTTCATCAACAACCCGTACGGTGTGGGTCTGGCTTCGATCTTCAAGACCAAATTCGAAGCTCATGGCGGGAAAGTCAACCAATCGATTCCCATTCCCGAGAAGCAGGCTGACTACACGAGTCAGTTGACGCAGCTCTTTGACACCGCCACATCGAACCCGCAGGTCGTCTACTTTGTCGCGTACCCGGACACAGGCCTGACCGTCATGAAGCAGTGGCAGCAGCAAAAGGGCTCGCACCTCGGGACGTGGGACAGGCAGTGGGTCTTCTCGGAAGGCCTTCAGGACCAGATATTTGTGGACCAACTCCACGATGTGGCGGTCGGCGTGGACGTGACGAAGCTCTGGGGTACGGCGCCGGCCGCGCCCGTTTCGTCGCTCTACGAAGCCTTCGTGTCTTCCTACAAGGCGCGCTACACCAACCAGACGCCGCAGCTCTATGCGTCCCACACCTACGACGCGGTGTACCTGATCGCCTTGGCGGCGCAAAAGGCGGGTGCGGTCGACGGCGCCTCAATCAAGGCGCAACTGCGCGCAGTCTCGGGTGGCCTTTCGAGCGGCGGCACCGTGATTAACGGCGGCCAGTGGAGCAAGGCCGTGACGACCCTTGCCGCGGGCACCGCGGTCAACTGGGAAGGCGCGAGCGGGTCGGAGAACCTGAACTCGACGAACGATCCCGCAGTCGGGAGCTACGAGGTCTGGGGGGTCAACAGCACCTTCAAGATCATCCGGCGAGCGTTCTTCGGCGAGTCACTCATCCAGCCGGTCTCGGCCGCTGCCTTCGGAGGCGCCGCACCGTACATACCGAATGCGTTCTTGGTGCAAATTCGGGCGCTCACGTTGCCGCGACGGGCCTGAACCTTTCCTTTGCTTTCTTTTTCTTCCGGTGAGCGCTAGCCACCGAGGTACAACTTCGCTACGTCCGTGTTGTGCAGGAGCTCCTGTCCCGTTCCTTCGAATCGATTGCGACCGGTCTCGAGGACGTAGCCCCGATGCGCGATCGCGAGCGCCTTCTTCGCATTCTGCTCCACCATGATGACGGCGGTCCCGCTCGCATTGATTTCGACGATCTTGGAGAACACATTGTCGACCAACTTCGGAGCGAGTCCGGCCGACGGCTCGTCGATCAGGAGGATGTCCGGGTCCAGCATCATGGACTTGGCCAAGGCCACCATTTGTTGCTCCCCGCCGCTGAGCGCCCCGGCACGTTCCCGGAGTTTTGGCCGGAGGTTGGGGAACAGCTCGATCGTCCCCACGGCGCGCTTACGGATCTGGGTGTCGGTCAACATGCGGGACCGAACTTTGGGATCGGCGATGCGACTCCACGGCATCGGGATGGGTGAACTTCGTCGGGTGATTGCACCCATCTCCAGGTTCTCCAGGACCGTCAAGGAAGGAAATGTGTTGTTGGACTGGGGGACGTAGGCCAGCCCGTTGAGGACGAGGTCCCGAGGATGCTTGCCGGTGATGTCGGCCCCTCGAAAGGTCACCCGTCCTTTCGTCGGGCGCAGTAGACCAAAGATCGTCTTGATGAGCGTGGACTTGCCCGCGCCGTTCGGTCCGATGATCGCCACCATCTCCCCCTCGTCGAGCGCGATCGAGACGCCATGGAGGATCTCCATCTCCCCATATCCCGAATGGAGGTCCTGCCCCTCGAGAAGGGTACTCATCCCCCCAGGTAGGACTCGATCACGACCGGATTCGCCTTCACACTGGCCGGGGTTCCGTCCGCAATCGTCCGGCCTTGGTGCATCACGATCACTCGATCGCACCGGTTCATGACCACGTTCATGTCATGTTCGATCAGGAAGAAGGTCCGACCTTCGAGGCGCAGCTTCTCGATCAAGTCCATCAAGCTCGCCGCGAGCGTCGGATTCACGCCGGCGACGGGCTCGTCGAGTAGGACCAGGGCCGGATCCGTCATCAGGACGCGTGCGAGTTCCAGGAGCTTCTTCTGTCCCCCCGACAGGCTCTTCGCATGTTCGTTGGCCAGGCCTGCGAGCTGCGTGAGCTTGAGCACGTCCCGCGCACGGGCTCGCCAACGTTGCTCGTCCCTTCGGACCTCCCCGGGCCGGATGAACAGGTTCAGCAAATGCTCCCCCGAATTCTCCTTCGCCCCGAGGACGAGGTTTTCGAGCACCGTCATGTTGCGAAGCTCATGCGGAATCTGCCAGGTCTTCGAGAGGCCCAGGTGAACGATTTCGTAGGGAGGGAGGCCATCGATTCGCGTGTCATTGAACCAAATGCCTCCGTCATCGGGACGGTACAACCCGGCGATAATGTTGAACAGGGTCGACTTCCCCGCTCCATTCGGCCCGATGAGGCCCGTCACCGATTGCGGCGCGACGGAAAGCGAGCATCCATCGACGGCGCTGATGCCTCCAAAGGCCTTGTGGATGTCTTGCACTCTCAGGATGGGGTGCCCCACGGTCTGGTTCATCGCAAGACCCGCTTTCGCTCTCGGAGAATTCCCTCCGGACGGTAGATGATGAGGACGATGAGCAAGACTCCGACAATCATCAGACGGAGGTACGGAATGCCCTCCTTGAGTTCCGTCGGTGCAAAGTCCTTCAGTTGGACGGAGAGCCATTGGAACCCATAGATAACGAACGCGCCGACCACGGAGCCTCGAAGGTTGCCCGCTCCGCCCACGATGACCATCACCCAAACGGAGAAAGTCACCGCGGGAGCGAAACCCAACGTGGTCGCCGCGGAGCTCCCTGTGGGTTCGATGTAGTTCAGGGTGATCACGAACAACCAACCGGCGAGTCCCATGAGAGCGCCTCCGAGGGCGAACGCCTGGAGCTTGTATTGGAACGTGTTCTTCCCCAGGGCCATCGTCGCCTCCTCGTCCTCTCGAACCGCCCGCAGCACCCGACCCCATGGCGACTCGGCCATGAAATAGAGGACTAGGAGTAGGACCAGGATCAAGGCCGCACTGACCGCGACCTTCACCGTCGCATTCAGGAACGCGTCGGGTGGGTTGAATTCAACAGGAGCAGGAAGTCCCGGGATCCCGATGGTGCCCGCCGTGATCGACTCCAGATTGATTGCGAAAATGCGGAGGACCTCGGCGAATGCGAGCGTCGCAATCGCCAGGTAGTCGGCGCGGAGCCGCACCGTGGGCAGCGCGACGAGTGCGGCGACCGCGCCGGAAGCCACCATCGCGAGCACGGCCCCGACGGGTAGTGGGAATGAAAATCCTCCCAGATGGCCCGGATAGCCGATCGAGGGTGGGGTGGGGGGCGTGATGGCGAACGCGGCCGTGTACGCCCCGATTAGGAAGAATCCGGCGATGCCGGCGTTGAAGAGCCCGGTATACCCCCACTGCAGGTTGAACCCCAGGGCAAGGATGGCGAACGCGATGGACACGTAGATGTAGAATCCCACATTGATCCAAGTCCCGGAATCGATCGCCATCGACGGCTCACCCTCCTCCCTCTCCCTGGACCGGCTCCGTGGCGTCGCCCCGACGACCCAAGACTTGCGTGAGCCTCTCCATGAAAAAGACCCGACGCGCGAACGCGGGCGGGCGTCCGGCGATGCCCCACGGTCGGAAGATCAGGACGCCTATCATGACGATGAACGGGATCGCCACTTTGTACGCGGTCGAATGTTCCAAATGGAGGACGTCCGGCCGCTCTAGCCAGATGAGGAGAGGAACCGACATTTCCTGGGAGAGCCCGATCACCAGGCCGCCCAAGACGGCACCATAGGGAGAACCGATTCCGCCGACGATCACCGCTGCGAAGATCAGGAGAATAACGTTGAACCCCATGGTCGGGCTGAGGACGCCGATGAGGCCTAACAGAATCCCCGCCGTCGATGCAAAGGAGCAGCTGAGAGCCCACGCCGCGTACGTGACCCGTTTTGTGTTAATGCCCGTGGCTTTTGCGAGTTCTAGGTTGTCGGCCGTCGCCCGCATCGCCTTGCCCAGATTGGTGTACGTCAACAGGATGTGAACGGAGACCACGAACCCGATGCCCACGACGAACGTACCAAAGTCTCGAATCCAATGGAACCCAATGCCAGGGACGATGGGAATCTCCGTGACGGCCGGGATCCGGAAGATCCACTGCTGGGTCGTCCCGCCCCAGTTGATCCCGTTCTGGATGATCAGGCCAACGCCGACGGAAGCCACGATTGGCGGAACTGGACCTCGACCCTCAAGCCGCGCAAAGATCAGGACCTCGAGGAGGATTCCGACGACGGCGAGCGCAAGGAAGGAGACGATCGCCCCCCAGATCAGGGAGAGCGCCAGGTTCATGTTGACGAACAGAGCGACGTACGCCCCAAGGGTCATCAGGTCGCCATAGGCGAAGTTCGCGAATCCCCGAATTCCATAGATTACGGTCAAGCCGATGGCCGCCACGATCACGATGCTGCTCAGTCGAAAGCCCGCAAGCGTATATTGCAAGATCGAGATTCCGAAAAGGGCCGCGAGGCCGGCAAGGAATGCGAGGAAAATCACGGCCACGATGACGGCCCGCAGAAACTGTCGGCGGAACCGGGGCGTCGGCCGAAGCGCCTCCCGCCATCGGACCAACCGCGGAGTTTCAGCCGGCGGATTCGCCTCAGAAACCGATGACATATCCAGGCTGACATTCGCGGAAGGTGGGGAATCCATTTAACCTTTCTGCGGATTCGAGGACGCCGCTGCGCTAGGATGCGTCGTATGGTGTCCACCAAGCCCCAGGAGCGCCTCGTGTTGCTGGAGCCTTCCGGCACGAAACACATCGCTCGGCTCGACCAGGAGACGGTGAAAATCCCCGCGGTCGGGGTCGTGCGCGCCGAGACCTTGCGAAAGATGGTCGGTCGTCGATGGACGGTCGGGGATCGAAGTTTCCTCGTGTTGCGTCCCTCCATCCGGGACGAGGTCGAACTGCTTCAACGCCAGGCTCAAATCATCGGTACCAAGGACGCGCCTGTCCTCTTGTGGAACTGCGATGTGAAGGCGGGCGATTTCGTCGTGGAGATCGGGGCGGGCTCGGGCGCCATGACGCTCGCGCTCGCCCACGCCGTGAGCCCGAAAGGCCGTGTGGTCACCTACGATCTCCGGGAAGACTTCCTGGAACAGGCTCGGCGGAACGTGGTCACCGCGGGTCTTGGCGACCGGGTCGAATTCAGAATCGGGGACGCGAGGACCGGGATCGCGGAGCGCGATGCGGATGCCGTCATCCTCGATATCCCCGATCCCTGGGAAGCCGTAGGCAGTGCATCGGACGCCTTGCGGGCCTGTGGCCACTTCGGGTCGTACTCCCCCAACGGGGAGCAGGTGAACCGCACGGTGAAGGCGCTCCGGGCCGGGACCTTCGTGGAGATTCGGTCCGTGGAGATCATCGAGCGCGAGATTGTCGCCCACGAGTCCGGCACGCATCCGTCCTTCGCCCCTCTCGGCCATACGGGCTATCTGACGTTCGCGCGGAAAGTCCTCGACACTTTCTAATACGGGCCCTTCCGTCGGTCGCGGCGCCATGGCGGATCTCGCGGGTTTCGCGGCGACGACCTTCATCGCGATCTTCGCGATCGTGAACCCGATCGGGGCGATGACCTTCTTCGTCGTCCTCACGCGGTCCTACCCGCCGGTCGTCAAGAAGCGCGTGATCGAGAAGGCGGTGCTCGCGGCGACGGTCACCCTGCTCATCTTCGCGTTCGTCGGGAACAACATCTTCCTCTTCTTCGGGACCTCGATTCCCGCCTTCCGCATCGCAGGAGGGATCCTCCTCTTCTCGATCGCCTTCTCGATGATGCAGGGGGAGCGATCGCGGACGCAGCTGACCGCGCAGGACCGCCAGGAGGCCCTCGAACGAGAGGCCATCGGCATCGTGCCCCTCGGCATCCCGATGCTTGCCGGTCCCGGAGCGATCACGACGGTCATCGTCCTGATGGCCGAGGCCACCTCGCCCGCTCTGGACACGGTGCGCATCGTCATTATCTTGGCATCCATCCTCGTCACGATGGCCGTGGCGTGGCTCATGCTCACCTACGCGGACAGGATCTTTCACCGCGTGGGTCGGATGGGAGCCTATGCGATCTCGCGGATCATGGGCCTGATCCTGGCGGCGATCGCGGTCCAGTTCGTGATCCTCGGCATCCAGGGAGCGATCGCGGAGTATTTCCTGCCCTAGATTGGCGGTGCCGATCAACCGACCGGCATCGGGCTCGCGAGGACGGGTTGGACCACATGAGAGGCAAATTGGGCGAATCGCTCTGGATATTCGGTGTGGATCGGGATGACCGCCTTCGGCGCAATCGCTCGGATCATGTCGGCAATCTCCCGTTCGGACATGTGGCCGCTCGCGTGGTACTGGGACCGACGGAGCTTGAAGAACCGGACCCAGTTCGCGACCGCCTTCTCGACCTCGTCGTTCTCCTCGATCGGCTCGCTCTTCGAATGGATGAACGCGCTCCCCGGGACCGGTTGGATATCGATCAGTTCCGGCATCGTCGTGAAGTCGAGTTGCACCACGAGTTCGTCCTGGTGTTCTCGGACGTAGTCCGACGTAACAACGCGGTCCCCGAGTTGGGCGAACAGGTTCTTTTCCCAGGTCTCTTGCCGATGAAACCGGCGGTCGTAGACGAGCAGATCGGGGTCGCGCAGGACGTCAGGGACCTGGATTCGGGTGTCTTGGGAAAGGGACACCAGGAGGTGGGCCGCGCGGGCCTGGACGACGAACTGCCGATCCACCGCCTTAGCGACCTCCACGAACGTCCGCATGCGGTCTACGTCCCGCGGGTAGAACGTCGCGAACACGGCCTTCCCTTTCGCCCGACCGGCCGTCTCGATGCTCTTCGATTTCACGAGGGCCTCGGTGAAGTTGGCTCGGGGATCGGCGGGCGTCACTCGCGTCCCCTCGGTGATGAGGGCGATCGGTTCGTTCGTCTTCGCTGCATCGATGAAGTCTTTCGTCATCTCCGAATGGGGTCCGTGCTGTCGCAGGTCGCCCGTGTAGGCGATCGTCCCCCCGCTCGTATGGACCAGGAATCCGTAGGCGGCGGGGGCGGAATGGTCAACGTGAATCGGTTCGACGTCCACGCCGTCCGCGTCCACGCTCGCACCCGTGCGGAAGGTCCGGTAATCGTGGGCGAGCAGGTCCATGCCGCGCGTCGTGATCTCCCAGGAGTCCAAGATGATCTTCGTGCCGACGCCCAGGTGAACCGGGATCGCGGGATCCAGGAACCGGAGATGGTTCGTGTGGTCGAAGTGGATGTGGGAGATGAACGCGGCCGAGAACCTCGGTGTCTCGTGGGGCAGGCCCGCCCGGTCGAGCCACTCGGCCCCGTAGAGTCCGGGGAGCTTCGGTAGGAGACCGAGCGCGAAGTAATCCCGCAGCCCGAAGCGTTCCCGCGGCATGAGGTATTCGACGAAATAGTCGGAACCGAAGTCGAACGTCGCTCCCATGTCGAGCCAGATGCGGGCGTCCCGATCCTCGACGAGGACCTTGTTGCCTCCGATCTCGCCGACGCCCCCATAGAACGTGAGATTGGTCATGGGTCCTCCCCGCAGGATGCTCAGTCCGCGATCTGCGTCACGATCACGTCTCGTACGGCCTTCATGGAACGGAAGCTGAGGATGAGCCGGCCATGGGGATCCGTCTTGAACAGCCGCGTCTCCACGGACTCCGCGGGTGCGACGAGCAAAGACTGGATCCGACCCGTCTTCGTCTCGAGGAGGAAGTCCTCGAGGACCCCGAGGACCTGACCGTCTTCCGTCATGACCGTCTTCCCGCGCAACTCCGTGGCGAACAGTTTCATGCCGGCTCCGCCGCGTATCCCGCGGTGCTTATTTTTCCTTTCTGGCACGCCGTCGCCGGGAAACCGAAGCGAAACCGTCAGAATTGTTATCGAACGAATATCCGTAACTCATGACGTCACTTTCTTATACGCTAAGGAACGTTTTGCCGAGCACTTGCCGGAGGCAGATTCCTTGGACCACATCGTAATTGAACGGAGCTGCTTCCTGGGCCTCGTCACCTCCGCGGTGGAGGCGTACAACCGCGAGACGAACGGCTTCTTGGTCGGGAATCGAGGCACGCGGCTCGTTCGGCAGAGGCCGCGCGAGGTGACGGTCCTCCGGGCGGCCTATCCCCTCCAGACGGAAGATCGCAAGCCGAATTGGGTGTCCCACGGGAACGAGAAGGCGTTCCAGCGGGCCCGCGGGGCCATCGAGAACGCGGACGTCGGATATGCCGTCCTGGGAGGGTTCCACAGCCACACGGGGGACGACGGGGCTGCCAGTCTCTCGCGGACGGACCTGGACTACGTGGCCGACGAACTCCGACGGATCTCCCGCGGTCGGCCCGCGGACCGCGTGAAATGGCTCGAGGTCGTCATGGCGCTCAAGAGGCGGGCGTGGTCGAGCTCCCACGAGGCGGGTTGGGCCACGCGACGGTACCGCCGAAAAATCGGATGCACGGTCGCCCTCGATGCGACCCACGGCTACGATATGACAATCGGCGGGTACTGGGTCGAAGGCGAACCGGACGGCGAACCCGGGGCCTGGGACGTGGTCGGGACGCGCGAGGCCCGCCTCCGGCTCCCGTGGATGCAGTGAAGGCGCCTTCGCGTCGCCCTAGAACTATCTCTTCACCTGGGGTTGCTGGCCCGGTGGCGTCTGACCGTCCCAGGCACGACGGCCGAGGCGGTTGCTCAAGAGTTCCTGCACCTTCGCGGGATGCCGGACCATGTCGATGCTCAACTTGTCGTCTCCGGTATCGACCACGATCGTGCCGATTTTCATGATTCGCTGAGCGAACGACTGATGCAAGTCGACGCGTTCGAGTTGGGTGTACGGAATCATCTGCGTGTTCTTGTTCAGGATCCCGTCCTCTCGAATGATCTTGTTGTCCGTGATGATGTAGCGAATCGTCTTGCGCTTGAGCTCCGCCGCGAAGAACGCGAGGAGGGCGAGGAAGAGGAAGAACCCGGCGAGGATGAGGCCGAAATCGATCCCCACGACCGTGTAGTTCAGGGCCGTAGACCCGAGGAACCGGGGGATGTGGAAACCGAAGACGCCCGCCAGGATGAGGGCCAGGAGCATGGCGCTCCAGAAGCGCAAGGCGATGAGCCGCGTGGGTCGCGTGACAAGCAGGGTCTGTTCACCAGCGTGCATGATGGGCCGTCCTCGGGAATCATCCGGACGGAGTGATAAAACAGTTTCGGCCTTCCTATGACGACGGATTCGACAGAAGAAACTTCTTATCGTCGGTATCCGGTCACTCGACGGAACCCATGACGATCTTGTTCGGGACCCTCGGCTGGCGCCCGCAGAGCCTGCTTCCATCGATCCGCTCGACCGAACATTTGGATCGTGTCCTGTTCTACCACAGCGATCATGCGAAGAGCCGCGACGCGCGATCCAAAGTCGTCGAGTTCTGTCGCAGCCTCGGCGTCGCATGCACCGCGGTCGAAGTGAGCGACGCGTACGACCTCTTGCAGGCGGCCGGCCAGATGCGCGCCGACGTGCGGAAGGAGAAGGCCGCCGGAGCCGAACTCCGATTCAATATCGCGGGCGGCACCCGCCTCATGAGCAGCGCGGCCCTCCTCGTCTGTATCCTGGAAGGGATCCCGGCGACCTACGTGCACGACGAGACGTACCGGGAGATCCCTTTGCCACTCCTCCGCATGACCTACGGTGAAGGTCTCACGCCGAAGCAGCGCGACGCCCTCGCCTTCCTCGTGAAGAATCGGGAGAAACGCTTCTCGGAGACGGCCCTCGCACGAGCCCTTGGCGTCCACAAGGCGACGATGAACCATCACCTGCGGAAGCTGGAGGCCGTGGGGGCGATCGAGCGTCAGTCGGACCCCGCGGACGGTCGCCGCCTCATCATCGTTCCCGCGCCGGGAATCGAGCTCCTCCTCGGGTGATGCGATGGACCTCCGGACGTTGATCGCGACGATCGGGTTCGACGAACGCCACATCCTACCGAGCCTCCGTCTACTGCCGTACGATCGGCTGGTCCTCGTGGGAGGCCGCAACTCGTTTCGGTCCGCGGGCTTTCGGCGCCTCCGCGCGTTGGAGCCGAATCTCGAAGCCGCCCGCGTGGACGTGTTCGATCTCGGCGATTGCCTGGAATCCATCGAAGCGTGGATCCGAGAGGCGCGAGCCATCGGCCCGGTCCGAATCAGTGCGACCGGCGGGACGAAGATCCTCACGATGGCCGCCCTCTTAGCGGCCTTTCACGAAGGGGTCGAGGCCTGGTATTGCGATCCGGACCCGGTCCGCCTTCCCGTGCTGCGCGGTGTCAGGCTTGCGCAGGCCTTCGTCCCGGCCGAGCAGGCGGTCATGCAGCTCCTCCGAGGTCGGACGTCCCTCGACCGATTCCTGGCGTTGGTGGTCGGCCGAGGTTTTGCCCGCCGCACCGTCCTCGGCGCCGTCCGCTCCCTGGCGGCGAAAGGCCTCGTCGAGCAGGTGCTCGAGTCCGGGCACACCGTTCTTCGTCCAACCCCGCGGTTCGGCGTTCTGCGGGACCACTTCCGTCCGGAACCCGGAAAGGCCTAAGAGGGCGGAGCGGATGCCCGCGGGAGGGCGATGGAATGGTCCAAGTCCGGGTGGAGGTCCGCCTCAAGAAAGGCGTCACGGATCCGGAGGGCGACAACGTCCAGAAGGCCCTCACGCTTCTCGGTTTCAAAGGCCTCCGAGCCGTCCACAGCTCGAAGTTGTTCCTGATTGACCTGGCCACCAAAGACCCGAAAGCCGCCCAGAAGCAAGCGGAAGAGATGTGTCGCCGGCTGCTCGCGAACCCCGTGATCCACGACTACTCGATCCGCGTCGAAAAGTAATGCCCGCGTTGTTCATCGCGCATGGGACCCGGGTCAATCCGGTTCCGCGAGCGTCCGATGAGGCTACAGATCACGCATAACCGCCGAGGCGTTCCCGCCGGGGCGCCTCTTGCAAGTGGTCCGTCGACAGGAGCGCGGCCTTCTTCATTTCCCGCTCCGCGGCCTTCGTGAAATCCTCCATCGTAATCCGGTGGCGTTTACCGCGTCGAAGCGAGTTCCGCATCGCCTGCCGGACGACGTTCAGGATGGAACCCCCGCTCAGGAGGTACTTCGTCGCGAGCACGTCGAAGTCCACGCCTTTCGCCAGAGGGGCCTCGTCCGGCACGAGCCGCTCGTAGATCTTGCGCCGCAACGGGGCATCGGGCAGGGGGAACTCGACGGCGATGTCGATCCGGCGATCGAGGGCCCGGTCCATCACCCGCGCGAGGTTCGTCGCGAGGATCACGATGCCGGGATAGTTCTCCATCTGGGACAGGAGCACGTTCACGTCGCGGTTCATCCACGGCGTCGCCATGACACCCCGGCGCTGGAAGACGGCATCCGCCTCGTCGAAGAACAGGACGGCGCCCGCGTCGAGGGCGGCCTTGAACACGTGCTCGATGTTCTTCTCCGTCTCACCGACCCACATGTTCTCGAGCTGCGCATAGTTGACCACGTGCATGGGCCGTCCGAGTTCGCTCGAGATCGCCTCCGCGGCCATTGTCTTCCCGGTCCCCGGCGGGCCCGCGAACAGGAGGCTGAGTCCCTTCGTCTTCTTCACGACCTTCTTCAGGCCCCAGCGGCGGTACATGAGCCCCTTGTGCCGAAGCTCCGCGAGGGCGTCGAGGATCCCCTCCTTCGTTTGGTCAGCCAGGACAATGTCCGCCATCTTGTATCGAGGCTGCACGACCTGGGCCACAGGCCGGACCGGTTCGTGCAGATGCGGCTCCGGCGCTTCGTGGTCGTCGTCCGCCTGGTAGACCTCGACGCCCGCGTCGAGGAGACGGACGATCCGACGGACATCATCCCGGGACACGTGCCGGCACGATTCGCGGATGCGGCCGCACTTCGGGCACTTCACGATCCACTGGTCGCGGTCCTCTTTCCCCGTCCTGATTCCTCCGCCTCGCGCCGGGCTCGATGGTGCCCGTCCGCGGGCGAAAAACCTCGCCATCCTATTTAAACATGGTCTGCACGCGGAGATTTCGCCTCGCGCCAGGAGGGGAAATCGCGCGCCATCTGCACCGCGAGATCGAAGTTGTGGAGAGAGACCTCTTCGATGTTCACTCCGAGCGGAACCGCCGGTCGAGACTGCAAGGCCGCGGCCGAGAGGTGGGACCAGAGCGTCCGAGCCAGTTCGAGCGAGGACCGTCCCAGCGACCTTTCGTCCGAGGCCGCCAGCGCTTCCTCCGTCCGCGGCGTCACGGATGCACCGAGCCACGCGAGGAACTCAAGGTCTTGAAAGTCGGACACGGGAGCGAAGCTCAGGAGGACAGTCGCGGGCTTCAGGCCTTGCGCGGCGCAACGCTTGCCGTAGGCGCGCAGGACCGTCGCCATCGGCTCAGCGGCGAAGAGCACTTGGGTCGTGAAAAAATCGCAACCCGCCTGGGTCTTTTCCACAAGCCGGTCGACTTCGTTCTCTCGATCCGGGATAGTGATGTTGCCCAACGCCACATCCTCGTGGCCTTCGGCCACGGAACGCAGGATCCGATTCGCCTCGAGCACGCTGGGACCTGGGTAGCGGATGCGGCTGTTCGTCCCGCCGACGAGGACGAAACTGCGGAGGCCGAACCGATCGAGCGATTCTTCGACCCATCGACGGAAGGCGGGCCCGGACGGCATATGGGCGACGACATCGTTGACGATGGGGTCGACGCCGAGGTCACCCCCGAGTCGTTGGACGAAGTCCCGCGGGTCCATGTTGCGGAGGAACGGCTGGCCCTGATGGTTCTCCTCGAGGACCTGGGGAAGGTTGAGCCCGTCCAGGCGGCCTGAGGAACCGACCGCGTCGCGCACCCGATCCACGAGGTTGGAGACGGCCTTCTCGCTCGCCCGCCGCGAGGGCGGGACGATTTCCAGCACGAGGGGCGTCGATGCCAGGGACGCGCGAAACGGCCGTCGCATTGCGCCCGCATGGGCACATCGAGCTACTTGAAGCTTCCATTCCGCGCGGCGTTCCCGACCGTACGAGAAGCATAATGTAGCGCCGCCGTTTGTCCTTTCCGGAGGCACAGGGATGGACGAGCGGTTGGTACGACGGTCCGCCCCATTCCCCCTGTACGATGTGGTCCTGGGCGACGCCTCTGCGCCGCAGCTCGCGCAACTCAGCGAGAGGATGGGGCTCGCGCTCAGCGTCGATGAAATGCGCCGCATCCAGGAGCACTTCCGGCGGATTGGGAGAGATCCGACGGACATCGAACTGCAGAGCCTCGGCCAGGCGTGGTCCGAGCACTGCTGCTACAAGTCCTCGAAGGTCGTCCTCAAGGAGTTCATCTTCCCGGTCCAGGCGCCGTATGTGATCGACCGCGGCGATGCCGGTGTCGTGGAATTCGACGAGGACCACGCGTATGCCCTGCGCATCGAGAGCCACAACCATCCGTCCGCGATCGAGCCGTACGGAGGGGCCAACACCGGGATCGGCGGCATCCTCCGTGACGTCCTCGCGATGGGGGCGCAACCGATCGCGCTCGCCGATCCGTTGCACTTCGGGCCACTGGATTATCCGTTGGACAAGCTCTCGAAGGGAACGAGACACCCGAAGTATCTCTTCGGTGGGGTCGTCGCCGGGATTCGTGATTACGGCAACCGGGTCGGGATTCCGACCGTCGCGGGTTGCATTGTCTTCGAGGAAGGATATCTCGGCAACGTCGTGGTGAACGTCGCCTGCGTCGGGTTCGCGAAAAAGTCCCAGCTCGTGCGAAACCGCGCGACCTCCGTCCGCGACGTCTTCATCCTGGCCGGCGGCAAGACCGGACGCGACGGGATCCACGGGGTCACGTATGCGAGCGGCGATCTGACGGACCGCGCCGTCCGGGAATGGGAAACCGGGGCCGTTCAGCTGGGCGATCCGATCCTCAAGGAACCACTGATCCACGCTTGCATCGAGTCGGCGCAGGCCGGCCTCCTCGCGGGCATGAAGGACCTCGGCGGAGGCGGCCTCTCGTGCGTCGTCGGCGAGATGGCCCTCGCGGGAGGATTCGGCGCCGAGGTCGACCTGGAGACGGTGCCTCTAAAGGAGGAAGGCCTCGCCCCTTGGGAAATCTGGGTCTCGGAGAGCCAGGAGCGGATGATGCTCGCCGTCCTCCCGGAGAACGTCGAGGAGGTTCTGAGGATCTTCGAACTGTACGACGTCCCCGCGACCGTGATTGGTCGCACGATTCCGAAAAAGAGTTGCCGTGTGCTGTATGGTGGCACCGTCGTGCTGGAACTGGATCTCGAGTTCTACACAGGCGGGCCGGAGTACACGCGCGACTATCGGCCTCCGTCTCCGCGTCCGAGAGTCGACCTCCGACTTCCTCCCGAGCCACGAGACTACCGGACGACGCTTCTGCGTTTGCTCGCTGCACCGAACATCGCCTCGAAAGAGTACGTGATCCGACAGTACGACCACGAGGTTCGGGCTTCGACCGTGATCAAGCCGATGCAGGGGGTCATCGGTAAAGCCGCGCACGGGGACGCCTCCGTGATCCGACCCTTGATTGATTCATGGAGGGCCCTCGCCATCGCGACCGCCTCGACGTCCCACATCACGTCGATCGACCCGTTCGCGGGTGGGGCGACCGCGGTGGACGAGGTGTGCCGCAATCTCGCGGCGGTCGGAGCGCGGCCCCATGCGTTGACGAACTGCCTAAACTTCGGAAATCCGGAGAAACCGGATCGCCTCTGGTCGTTCCGCGAAGCGGTGCGGGGGATCGGATCGACCGCGAAGGCCTTGGGCCTGCCGATTCCCTCCGGAAACGTCTCGTTCTACAATGAATCCGCCCTCGGACCTTGTCCTCCGACACCGGTCGTCATGGGCGTCGGCATCGTGGACGATCTGCGAAGGTGCGTGACTTCGGACTTCAAGGAAGCGGGGGATCCGATCGTGCTCGTCGGGACGACCCGCGCCGAATTGGGAGGATCGGAATATCTGCGTCTCCG
>Ga0209056_10003176_pt1 | contig 17633 bp, 14 predicted proteins | sample GraSoiAngelo_114_FD_185876 | JGI IMG/M metagenome (GOLD analysis project Ga0209056, IMG submission 185876) | Grasslands soil microbial communities from the Angelo Coastal Reserve, California, USA - 14_0903_13_40cm (SPAdes) (version 2) | ecosystem: Environmental > Terrestrial > Soil > Grasslands... | reverse complement strand
CTTTCCACGCCGATCCTTCTGGAACGTTCCTGACCATCGCCGAAAATAATGGAACGTCGGATTACGTTTTCGGAACCCCAAACGGCATCTTCGCGGTCGACACACCCAACGGCGCCATCCTGGGCCTGAAGAAAGCCGCCAGCAAGAACTTCGATGCTTCTTTCGCTGGAACATACAAGGCGATTTATTACCAGAAAACCGGCGCCAATACTGGCCCAAACAATACCGAGACAGGCACCGCCAGCTTAGGCAACGCGACCCTGGCCATCACTTCGGGCCGCCAGATCACAATCAGCGACTCTCAAGGGTCTATCCTGGTCGTTGCCACTTTACAGCCTGTTGCCGACACGTCTTACCTTTACGGCCAAGGGGAGCTCGGCGATCCCTGCAACGGACTGTTTACCTTCCGCTTGATCACCTCCGGATTTCAGCAAGACGTCTTCGTCACATTTATGGACCGAGCGATTCTGTTCTCCTCATTCCGCGCCACCCTGCCTTGGGGGTCTGGGAACACCTACGATTATCTGTACGGCGTCGGATTGAAATGAGTCTCTGAAACATGCTGACAAAAAAGCGCCGGAACCTAGCTTGGATTCCAGCGCTTCGTTAGAGGACTGAATCAGCTATGCTGACATCGTCCGCCGCTGCGTGCGGCTCTCGCGGATCGAAGCCACGCTGCGGCGAATGTTCAACCAGCCATTCTCTTGGAATACTTTAAACAGATCGTAGGAGTAGGGAATCTCGCCCGTGATGATTTCTTCTTTTCCTTGCTCATCCGTGACCGAGAATGCAACTTGCACCGGCTCATCGGGCGAATTTTGCTTGGTGAAGTGAACGAGTTTCACGTTGAGGGTTTCCGGTTCTTGCGGTTGTACTGGCATTTAATCCCTCCTGTTATTTTGGATTAGCAACAAATTCTAGGGACGATCCAGAGCACACTCAAGCAAAAAGCAGAGCACACAGAGAATAATTAGTGCTGTCATTATCGATGACAGCAAAAGGCTTACGGAGGATCTTTTCAGAATCCTTGAACAATGTGGAAAAATGCAATGCTCCAGCCGAGGGAGCTTAACTCGTGAGGAACTCACACCACGAAGTTTTCTCTGCCGGCTCCCTTTCTACTCTGGCGACGGGACACGACGAAAACAAGATCGCGCGCGAGGGCGCCCGCGCCCGAGCCATTCCCGCTGTACATGTACCGATGGACATGTGACCAAGTTAATTACCCCCGCTGGCGTCGTTGAGCTTGTGGTACTCTCGAAACTACCCCATATTCTCTAGGTTTATCAGGGTTTTGGTGGACTTCGTGTCTTCGAGTCACAAGCCGGCAATCCACGTTGCGTGGAAGACGGTCACCTATCGCAGTGTGGCCTTGGGCATCTTGTTCCTGATGTCGGTATTCTTCGCCGGGCTGTACTTTGCCTTCCCGCAGTTTACGCAAAATGGGATTAAGTCAGTCACCAGCCTGACGGCGAAGCTAATGGAGGGATTTGCCAGCTCCGGTGCGCCAGTGAAGGCGAATTCGATGAACTCGCAGCAAGCGCACATCACGGCGCTGGACGGCACGGTTCGCGTTAAGAAAGCCAGCAGCAATAGCTGGGTGACCGCGGACTATAACGTCCCTCTAGAGAAAGGTGACGTGGTGCAGACCGGGTCGGAGGGAATGGCGAAGATCGTCTTTGGGGACGGGACCAACTACACGGTTAAGCAGGATTCGCTAATTGTGATCGAAGAAAACTCCGCCAACGAGCAGCAGCAGACAAGCGTTTCCGTAGCGGTAAGCACAGGGACGGTAGACCTGGCGACTGCCACTTATATGCAAGGGTCGAAATCGCAGGTGATTGTTGCCGGTGCCACAGCTTCGCTGGCCCCGAACAGCGCGGCCATGGTGCACAACGATCCGCATGCCGACCGGCACGAGATCATGGTCACGAAGGGAGCGGGCGAGGTCAGCCGTAATGGGGAGGTGCTACATCTGGCCGACTATCAGCGGGCGTCATTCCAGGAGGACTCGCCGCGGATGGCCAAGACTCAGGAGATTGGGCCTCCGACGCCAATTGCTCCGGCGAACATGATGCCGATTTTTAGCTCGGGCGGATCCAAGACGGTGGAGTTTTCCTGGACGCCCATGCCGAACGCGGCCGGATACCGGTTTCGTATTTCGCGGAACCCGTATTTCTCGTCCACTATAGTGGATCGAAAGGTGAACACGGCTGACGTGATTGTATCGGGGCTTTCTGAGGGGGCTTATTACTGGGTGGTGCAATCCTACGACGCCAAGGAGCAGAGTTCGCTTGAAAGCGAGAAGAACCGGTTTACCATTATTCCGAAAGGTAATACCACGGCGATAAACTTGGAGCTGGATCCCTTCGTGCAGCACGGGCACGTGATTGAGTTGGCCGGGAAAACGGAAATCGGTGCACGGGTAATGGTGAATGGGCAAGAAGTGCCGGTGGTGGGCACAGATGGTAGCTTTCATTACTTCACGCCTCCTTTGCCGCCAGGGGAAAGCGTGATCACGATTACGGCGCAGAATGCCAAAGGCGGGGTTAACACCATGCAAAAGAAGATCGTGATTCAGTAAGGTCCTGAGGTGCTGGAACTTTAGTGTAGAGTTGCCAAGGAGAATCTCTCATAGAATTGAAGAGACCGCTCCAACAGGAACACGAGTAACCGGGTAATCCCCGGAACGCCACTAGCTTGAGAAGAGCTCACGTATGTCATCGAATGGCTTTCATTCCAACGGTTCGCGTATGACCAACCTGAGATCACTGTTCAGCATTTTTTCCAGCGATCTTGCGATCGACCTGGGAACTGCCAACACATTGGTTTACGCGCGAGGCAAGGGGATCGTCGTGAATGAGCCCTCGATTGTGGCCCTCAACAAGAACACCAACGAAGTTGAGGCCGTGGGCAAAGAAGCTAAGGAGATGTTGGGGCGAACGCCGGGAAACATCGTCGCGATCAAGCCGATGAAGGACGGAGTAATCGCAGATTTTAAAGTCACAGAAAAGATGCTGAATTACTTCATTCAGAAGGCACACAACCGGAAGATGTTGGTGCATCCGCGGATTGTGATTGGAGTGCCCTCCGAAATTACGCAAGTGGAGAAGCGGGCGGTGATGGATTCGGCATATCGTGCCAAGGCGAGCGAGGTCTATCTGGTCGAGCAGGCGATGGTGGCGGCGATTGGGGCGGGGCTGCCGATTACCGAGCCATCGGGCAACATGGTGGTGGATATCGGCGGCGGGACGACGGATATCGCGGTGATTTCACTCAGCGGCATCGTGTATTCGCGGTCAGTACGCATGGCGGGCAATCAGATGGATGAAGCCGTCATGAATTACCTGAAGCGCAAATACAATTTGCTGATCGGCGAGCGCACGGCGGAGCAGATCAAAATTGAAATTGGGTCTGCGTATCCGCTGGATAAGCCGCTCACCATGGAGATCAAGGGACGCAACCTGATTGAAGGCGTCCCGAAGACGATAACAGTGGACGATAGCGAGATTCGTGAGGCTCTGAGCGAGTGTGTTTCGACGATCATGAACGCGGTCCGTGTGGCGCTGGAGCGCACGCCTCCAGAGCTTTCCGCCGACATTAGCGATCGTGGGATCGTGCTGACCGGCGGCGGGGCATTGCTAAAGAACCTCGACAAGAGGATTCGTGAGGAAACCGGTCTGCCAGTTTCAATCGCCGACGATCCGCTATGTAGCGTGGTGCTGGGCACGGGCAAAATGCTCAGCGACTTCAAGCTGTTGAGAAAGATTTCGATTGAGTAAGATCGTTGCTGGCCCTCAGTCATCGACCCGAATCGGGTATTCCGGGTCTTGAGGTTTTAAGAGCAGTTTTCAGTTCCCAGTTCTCAGTTTCTCGAGTCCGAGGTTGTACGTTAAAAAATGTGCTTAGAGCTGTGGCGCCGCTTGTATTGGAAGCTTAAAACTGGAACCTAGGAACTGGATCAGGCGCCATGGAAAACTTTCTCAGCCGCTACCGTAACGTAAGTATCCTGGTGGCGGTTCTGTTTGCTCAGGTGCTGGGGCTGGCAGTCCAGGTCAAACGTTCCACAGAAAACGAATCTACGCGGCTGATCCGGGTTTGGACAGTTAGCGCCGTGTCTCCTCTGGAAAAGGCTATTGTCTGGTTTCAGAGTGGGACCAGCAATCTCTGGCATGGCTACGTTTATCTACGCGGCGTGCGGCAGGAAAATCGGGAACTCAAAGATGAGATCGAGAAGCTGCGACTGGAGCGAGTGCGGCTGGTCGACGATGCGGAACAGGCCCGGCGATTGCAGGCGCTGCTGGGTTTCAAAGAGCAATACATTTCAAAAACCACTGCCGCGCAGGTGATCGGGTCCAGCGGAAGCGAGCAGTCGCGATCGATCTACATAGACAAAGGATCGAACCAGGGACTGGATAAAGACATGCCGGTGATCACTGCAGACGGAGTGATTGGCAGAGTGCTGAAGGTTTATCCGAGCGTCTCGCAGGTACTCCTTATCAATGACCAGACCAGCGGGGTGGGCGCGATCCTGGAGCAATCGCGTTTGCAGGGAATTTTGCGCGGCACACCGGCTGGTGAAGTAATCCTGGAAAAGGTCATGTCTGATGAAACGGTGCAGCCTGGGGAAAAAGTACTAACCAGTGGCGGAGATCAGATATTCCCGAAAGGACTGCCGATTGGAACCGTGAGCAAGGTTTCGGCCGGACCGGAAGTGTTTCTGAACATTCGCGTGCGACCGGCCACCAACCTGAGCAAGCTGGAAGAAGTGCTGGTGATTACCAGGAAAGAAGAGCGGCCTGCCGCAGTAGCTGAGACTGCGCCTGCGCGAGCCGTGGATATATTGTCGCAAAGGCTGCCTTCGGTTCCGGATAAGCCACGTGAGAATGCCGTTACGGCAGCAGGCAAGACGACGGGCACTCCGAATCCCGCTGCGGCGACGTCCGGCGCGACCCAGGGCCCTGCGGCGTCTGTTCCGGCTCCAAAGACTCCACCAGCTGCAAAGAACGCAACGACATCCAAACCGAGCCGGGCTCAGGTCGCAACCGATGCTGTGCCAGCTCCCAATGTCCAACCCCTTGCCAAAGGCGCAAAGAAACCCGGAGTTGATGCTTCGAGCACATCCACGTCAACCACGGTGAAACCAGCCATTGCGCAGAAGCCTACTCCGCCAGCGGTCAAGGTTTCGCAGCAGACTACGAAGCCAATCGACGCCCCCCCAAAGCCGGAGCAGCAGCCCGCAGTCACGCCGGCTCCGCCGGAGGACAAACCTCAATAGCGTGCCCATCACTTACACATCACAAGAGCAGGTTGAGGTTTACCGGTTCAGCGCACCGGCTGCGATTCTGATTCCGCTGGCGGCGCTCTTTCTGCAGGCATTCCTGCCACTGCGGCTGCATTTCTTCTCAATCTTTGATCTCCCGCTGCTGGTGGTGATTTTCTTTGCCGTGGCTCGGCGCAGCCAGGTTTCGGGACTGCTTACGGGAGCGGTAATTGGGCTTCTTCAGGATTCTCTGACCCATCACCCGATCGGGGTTTACGGCATAGCCAAGACGGTGGTCGGCTTCGGCGCCTCCTCCCTCGGGGTGAGGCTGGATGTGGAGAACCTCGGGGCACGCGTGCTGGTCACACTTTTCTTTTATGTGGTACACGAGTTCGTATACTTCCTCGTCGCACGCGGACTAGTGGGGCTGACGCTGGAGTGGAGTTGGGGGCACGAGCTGGGATCGGCGTTTGCAAACGCGATTCTGGCTGCGATTATTTTCACGTTGTTGGATCGGTTCAAGTTGCGGGCATAGAAGTCGCTTCTCTCCTACCGTGTATGCCCTTCCGTCACCCAAACCGTAATATCTTCCAGCAACTCACGAGGCTACAATGAAGTTAACCCGAGCTGGCCAGTGACTGACATTGGCCAATGACCAAAAAGGGAACCAGCGAGTGACGACCAATGTTTGGCCGCGATGAAAAAGTGTCTTCGGTCCGCCTGACGGCGGTGCAGTACATCATTCTCGTCGTTTTTCTATTTTTGGCGTACGGGCTATGGCGGCTGCAAGTGGTACAGAGCGAGTTTTATTCCGCGGCAGCGGAAAAGAACATGATTCGTGAGGTTCCGATCCTGGCGCCGCGGGGAAAAATTCTGGATCGCGAAGGCCGGGTGATTGTCGACAACTATCCTTCTTTTACAGCGCTGCTGCTGCGCGATTCCTCGCGCAATATTTCTGCTGATGCCGATGTCATCGCACGGGGACTGCACATGGATGCGAAAGAAGTACGCGATCGCGTCCGCAGATTCGCTTCCACTCCGCAGTTCCGTCCAATTTATTTAAAAGAAGACATTACACCGGATGAGCTGGCGTTTGTGGAATCGCACCGCAACGAATTGCCGGAGCTAGATACGATCATGGCGCACCGACGGCTCTATCCGCGCAATGGATTTATGGCGCACGTCATCGGCTACGTTGGCGAAGTGAGCGAAGACATGCTCAACCAGCCGCAGTGGGAGCTCTACAACCCCGGGGATGTGGTGGGCAAGTCCGGAGTGGAGCTGCAGTACAACAACCTCTTGATGGGCAAGAATGGTTCGCGCCAGGTGGTGGTGAACAGTCACGGCAAGGAGATGGGGCAGCAGAAGGAAGAGAAGCCTGCCGAGGCGGGGAAACAGCTTAAGCTGACGATTGATGTTGATCTGCAGATTGCTGCTGAGCAGGCACTCGATGGAAGGAACGGTGCGATCGTGGCCCTCGATCCGCGGACGGGCGAGATTCTGGCGATGGTCAGCCGGCCGACGTATGACCCGAACAACTTTGCGGTGCGCATAAAAAAGGATGAATGGTCGAAGTTGGTCAATGATGATGATCACCCGCTCCTCAACAAAGCCATTCAGGCGCAGCTTGCCCCAGGATCCGTGTTCAAGATCATTATGGCGACTGCCGGATTGCAGGAAGGTATTGCGCAAGAGATGAAGGTAACCTGCAATGGCGGGGCATCGTTCTACGGACGTTACTTCAAATGCTGGGTGGTTGCCGAACATCGGGTACACGGTGTGGTGGACATTAGCAAGGCGATTTATCAGTCTTGCGACGTTTTCTTCTACACGCTGGCGGAAAAGTTAGGAATTGAACGCATTGCCAAGTACGCAACTATGTTTGGATTGGGGCAGAAAACCGGAGTGGACCTGCCGCAGGAAGTGAGCGGCGTTATGCCTTCGGAACAGTGGAAGATCCGCAACTTCAAGCAAAAGTGGTATGCGGGCGAAACGATCTCCGTGGGTATTGGGCAAGGCGCGGTGGCGGTGACACCCATCCAACTGGCGCGCGCAATTGGCGCGATTGCCAGTGGGGGTGTGCTGCGACGGCCGCATATAACCAACCCGACTGATCTCCCGCCGAATGTGATTCCCGCTTCCACCCCGTCTGACGAAGTCAAGGTTTCTATCGATCCCAAAAATTGGGAGATCATCACCGATGCGATGGCGAATGTGGTGAATCCCGGTGGCACGGCGGCGCTGTCGCATTTGCAGGGCATCGATTTCGCAGGCAAGACGGGCAGCGCGCAAACGATCAGCAATGCGCTCAAGGCAAAGTTAGGAGCGATGGGTAAGAGCAAGTTTAAAGATAACGGATGGTTCGCTGGAGTTGAGCCGCGGCGCAATCCGGAGATTGTGGTTTGCGCTTTGCTGGAGGAAGGCGAACACGGATATCTGGCGGCGCGCACCGCGGCACAGGTGATCAAGGCTTACGTAGAAAAGCAGCGGCGGACGCCGAGTAAGATGGCGAAGAGTGACGGCAAGGTGGAAATCGGGGCGCTGTGGAACGCGGCGGATACTGATGGCGACGAGGCGCTTCAGGGCGGGCGTTTTGTGATGGAGATTCCGGAGAAGCATGCACCGCTGGCGGTGGCGGCGCCGGGGTTTAACTGACAACTGAGAACTAGCGACTGAATACTGGATTTTCATGTCTCGCTATATTTCATTTCACGACTTTGATTGGGTGCTGCTGATCTTCGTCCTGCTCATCTGCGGGCTGGGCGTGATGGAGATCCACAGCGCGACTGAGCACACGAAGTTTGCGGGGGCTCACGTCAAGCAGGTGTACTGGATCGTGGGCGGACTTTGCGGAATGTTTGGGATGAGCCTGATCAACTACCAGATGCTGCTGGAGCGCGTGCACTGGATTTACATCGCCGCAATTGCCTCGCTGATGATGGTGTTGATCTTCGGTCAGAAGTATCTGGGCGCGCGACGTTGGATAAAGATGCCGGGCGGAGGGCACTTTCAGCCTTCCGAATGGGTCAAGCTCATCCTGATTCTTGCGGTAGCAAAATATTTTGCTGACCTGCACCAAAAAGACCTATCCTGGCCCGACTTCTTCAAAGCCGGACTGATGGTGGGTTTCCCCATGCTCATGGTTCTGGCGCAGCCCGACCTGGGGACCGCGCTTACTTATTTGCCGATTGCGATGATGGGCATTTTTCTGGGAGGAGTTCGCTTCAAGCAGGCGTTCATTGTCGTGCTCGCAGGCGCATTGCTGATGCCACTGGCCTGGCATGGGTTGAAGCCCTATCAGCGCAGCCGGCTGACGAGCTTCATGAATCCGGAGGCAGACAGTCAGGGCTCCGGATACCAAGTTAACCAGTCTCTTATTGCGGTAGGTTCAGGAGGAATTTGGGGGAGTTCGCAAGGATCGCAGACGCACCTGGCGTTCCTTCCAGTCCCACAAACGGATTTTATTTTTGCTGCATTCGCGGAAGAACACGGATTTGTAGGCGCGTTGGGGGTCATGCTGTTATACTTCGTAGTGCTGATGCGTTTGACCCAGAACGCGCAAACAGCGCCTGACCGCGCTGGCACGTTCGTGGTAATGGGTGTGGTGGCGGTGCTTAGCTTCCACATTCTAGTGAACATCGGCATGGTGGTCGGTTTTATGCCGGTCACCGGCATACCCCTGCCGCTTATGAGTTATGGCGGGTCTTCTGTCCTCTTCATGTTTTTGGCGCTGGGTATTGTGATGAACGTGCGCATGCGCCGTTTCGTAAACTGAAGTAGACGGAATAAAAGATTTACCGCGCTTTAGGCGCGGCCGAAAACAAGATTACGATCGCCCTCGCGTGAAGAGGGCACTCACCGGCCGGGAGCAGGTGGAGGCCGGGCAGGATTAAGCGAAGTCGCAGCCGGGCGGGTAACGGCCCCCTCAGATCTGAAGATCAGAGAGAGCGGTCACAAACCTGGCAAGCGCAGATTGCGATCAGTGCAAGAGACTTTCAAGCTTGTGCAACCGATTCGGTCTCTGAGACTCCTCCGAGGCCGAGGCCGTCCTTTTTTGAGGACTGCCATCGCATCGCTCAATCCTCCCCGTCCTTTCCTGCCGTCAGTCCGGTGAATTCTGCGGCCGCATAGCGGTCGCGCCGGAGTTTGCATGACAAAAGAATTGTTTGTGTCTTCCACCCCGCATGAAACCAAGGTCGGGATGGTTGAAGACGACCAGCTTGCAGAAATCTACCTGGAACGTGAAAACGAATACACCCTCGCCGGATCCATCTACAAAGGGCGCGTAACCCGCGTTCTCCCCGGAATGCAGTCGGCGTTCGTGGATATTGGACTGGAACGCGATGCGTTTCTCTACGTCTCCGACTTCATGGAATTAGGGGAAGATCAGGACGACCTGGAAGAAGTTCCCACAAATCGTCCCGTACCGGCGCAAGCATATCAGGCGCCGCCGCGGACGGAAGCTGAAGCCCCGGTGGGAAATGGTGGTTCAGAACAACCCGCCCCGGGGAATGCTAACGAAGCCCACGTACCCGGCCAGGGCGAGAGCTCCCCTGCGCCGGCGGAAGCGCGGGAGAATCGCTCAGCGGAAAATCGTGGCGGATGGCGCGGACGCCGCCGTCGTCGTGGGCGGGGGCGCGACCGCTTCCCGGATTCAAAATTCGCGCGAGCGGGTTCCGAGACACCGCGCGAGCCGCAGCGTACAGACTTCGGGCCACCGCCGGGATATCAGCCAATCATCCTGCCGGGCGAGTCGATTTCGAAGTATCAGCGCTTGGCGCAGAACCCAGTGGCTCCAGCGTCCGAGCGCGCACCGGAGGCTCAGGAAACTCCGCTAGGGCAGATGTTTCCTGAGGATGAGCCGCTGTTCGCAAAAGGTAGAACTGATGAGAATTTCAGCAATCAGGAACAGCCTGAGCCAGCCGAGGCGCACGAAACCAGTTTTAACAGCGAATCGCCTGAGTGGGATCGCAAGCAGAAGCGGTTGCATGAGATGAATGTGGCTGCCGTCTTCGGCGGAGAAGAACGGGAGAATCCCCGAAACGAGGAGGGGAACACTGTGGAAGGGGCAGGTTCAGCGGGAACCTTGGAAGAGGAGGAGATCGAAGAGGAAGAAGCAGATCTCGCCCATTACGTTGAAGAGCTGGAGGAAGACGCGGCATTCGAAGAGATGGAAGAAGAGACGCACGCCGCTGATGAATATGGAGAACATGCCCAGGAGATCGCGGCGTCGGGTGATCCAGCAGCGGAAGAGGTTCCATTCTCGTCAGAGCCGGTTTCTGCGGAAGCTGCCGAAGTCGCGGAAGTAGAAGGCGTGGACGAAGAAGCGGAAGAAGAGGCGGAACTCGAGGAAGCCCAGGCCGAGGCCGAAGCAGTAGTGGAAGCCGAAGCGCTCGCCAATGGAAGTGCGGATGCGCGGGTGGAAGTCCGCGCACCGGCGGCAACTGCGCCCTACACGCAGCGCGCGCCGCGCCCAGGATACGACCGGCATGGCCCGCGCGGACGCCGAGGTGGGCGTCGGTTCCGGCGTCGCGAACCGCAAAATGTGCCGCTAATTACCGATCTCCTGAAAGAGGGCCAGGAGATCCTGGTACAGATCGCCAAAGAGCCTATCGGGAAGAAGGGCGCGCGCATCACCAGCCATATCGCGCTACCTGGCCGTTTTCTGGTCTACATGCCGACCGTGAACCACACTGGCGTTTCGCGCAAAATTTCTTCTGAAGAAGAGCGCCTGCGGCTGAAACGAATCATTAATAGCGAGCGTGAGAATGGGCATGGCGGATTCATCGTTCGCACCGCGGCTCAGGGCGCGGCAGAAGAAGACTTGCGTGCGGATATCCGCTTCTTGAAGGGCCTGTGGTCGGAAATTCGGACGCGCGCGGAAAACTCCAAGCCGCCGGCGTTGATCTATCACGACCTGAGTGTCGTGGAGCGAGTGCTGCGGGACCAGGTGACCTCGGATTTCTCTGCCATCTGGGTGGATACGGAACAGGAGTACGAACGCATATTGCGTTTTGCTAACCGGTTTCAGCCGCCATTGGTGAAGCGGGTAAAACTCTACACCAAAGAAACGCCGTTGTTCGAGCAGTTCGGTTTAAATGAGGAAATCAATAAAGCGTTAAAATCCAAAGTCTGGCTGAAGAGTGGCGGCTACATCGTTATTAATCAGACCGAGGCGCTGGTCGCCATCGACGTAAATACCGGGAAGTACGTCGGCAAGACGGCGCGGCTGGAAGACACAATCGTCAAAACCAATGTCGACGCGATCAAAGAAATCGTGCGGCAGATACGCCTGCGCGATCTTGGCGGCATCATCGTCATTGATTTTATCGACATGGACGAGCGGCGCAACCGGCAGAAAGTCATGCAGGCGCTGGAAGAGGCGTTGCGCGCGGATCGCGCCCCCTCGAAGGTGCTGCAATTTAATGATTTTGGGCTAGTGGCCATCACACGCAAGCGGGTGAAGCAGTCGCTCGAGCGCACCATCGGAACGCCGTGTCCGTATTGCCAGTCGACCGGATTTGTGAAATCGGTGACCACCGTCTGCAATGAGATTTACCTTGAGATGCGCAAAATTGCCAAGCACCTGGAGCATCCTGACGTGATGCTCCGCGTGAACCCGGAGGTTGCGAAAGCGCTAAAAGCCAACAACGGCCGGGCTTTGAGCGAAATGGAAGAACTGACTAAGAAGACCGTGATCGTGAAGAGCGATCCGGCGCTGCATCAGGAGCAGTTTGATATTAATTAGCAAGCGCTGGCGCGGTGGAGGAGAGCATCGCAGCGGAAATGATCCAAGGGGGTAAGTACAATCCTGAACGCGCTACTGCACGGCGGACCAAAGTCAACAAACCGTGGAACGGATTGGATCAACCACCGGCACAATTTTCAAAGATCCCATGAAGGGCAGGTGTTCTGCATACGGTTCCAACCGAGCAAATGCCTGACCCTTCTCCCCGAGCGCGATATACACCCAGGCGACCGTTACCGAATTAGTCTTGCCAGGCAAACGTCGAATCACAGAAAACATTTTCTGCAGAACGAATGTTAAACAAGGAACGGGCTGGCGACATCTTCGATCGCGTTAGGAAATACTCCACTGCGGATGAAGTGGAGGTTTTGTTCTATGGCGGGAAATCTGCGTTGACTCGATTTGCTAATAACACCATCCATCAGAACGTCGCGGAAGAAAACTATGGGGTGTCTGTGCGCACAGCCTTTGATGGGCGGACAGCGCGCGCGACGACAAATAAATTTGATAACGAAAGTTTGAAACGTGTCGTGCAGGCATCGGAAGCGCTGGCAAAGGTGCAACAGCCAGACTCTGATTTGCTGCCAATGCCGAACGCGGGCGAGGGCGCCCGCGCCACACAGTCGCTGCCGAGCCGGCATTTCGAGCAGACGGCCGCGGTCACGCCCGAACAGCGTGCCCACTCTGTCAGCAAAATTGTCAGTATCGCGACCAACCACAAACTCACCGCAGCAGGGATCTTCTCGTCGTCGGAATCCGTCGAGGGGATTTTCAACTCTCGCGGCCTGAGCGAGTGGCACACACAGACTTCTTCTGAAATTTCCATCACTATGCTGGCGGCGGATTCCTCCGGTTGGCAGAAAACCAACTCTCCGGATGTGGCCAACCTCAATGCCCAAGCGCTTGCCGAGACTGCGGCAAAAAAAGGGCTCGAGTCGGCACATCCTAGGGAGATTCCCGCAGGGAAGTACACGGTGATTCTGGAACCGGCCGCCGTACTCGACATGGTCGGCTTCATGTTTTTTGATTTCGGCGGTTTGGCGATTCTCGATCAGCGTTCCTTTCTGAACAATCGTGTGGGCACGAAACTGTTCGGCGACAACATCAATATCTGCGACGACGTTGTGCATCCCTTGCAATCGGGCGCTCCGTTCGATGGCGAAGGCGTTTGGCGCCATCGCGTGTCGCTTGTGGAGAACGGGGTGGTGAAGCGCCTGGTCTATGCCCGCGCCACGGCGGAAAAGATGAGAAGTTCCGAATACAAAGACAAAGTAGGTATCATCGAACCCACCGGGCATGGCTTTCCCATTCCCAACGAGATGGGCGAGGCACCGATGAATATTGTGTTCGCCGCGCCCAAAGATTCGAAGACGATTGATCAGATGGTCGCCTCAACCGAACACGGCGTGCTGGTCACGCGACTCTGGTACATCCGCGAGGTTGATCCCTACGAAAAAATTCTTACGGGGATGACGCGCGACGGAACTTTCTACGTGCAAGACGGCAAGATTCGCCACGGCATACGAAATTTCCGCTTCAACGAAAGCCTGATCCACATGCTGTCCAACGTCGAAGAGATGGGGACGCCAGTGCGGGCGAGCGGGGAAGAGTCATTCGATATGGTCGTACCGGCTATGAAGGTGAAGGAGTTTAATTTTACTGAGGTGACGAAGTTCTAAGACCAGAACTTAGCAATTAACACTTAGCATTTGGTCCCAAGACGTTCGGCTTCAACCTTTTGAAGCAGCGAGGTTAGCATTTTCTGATGTGCACAAGATCGCCGGCAATGCGGTTTCCTTGTAATGAGATTGAGATCGTGAGCGAGCAGTAGGTGGTAGTCCAGTTCATTGGCCGAGCCTGACGCGATCTGTAGGAATCGCTGGAACTCCACGTTTCCACGTTTACCACAGCCTTCAGCAATAATTCGCTCCGATGGATGCGCTACACCGGCGTACTTGGGCTAGTCAATCCGAACAGTTCCTCACGCGGAAATCGGCCAGTCATGCGGTAGAGTTCCAGTGTTAATTCGTGCGCTCTCTCCCAAACCTTTCTGAAATCTTTCATCACGACACCTCGGTGAGTACCAAATGCTAAATGCTAAGTGCTAATTGCTAATTGCTGCTGTGATGTGCCTCCCAACTCCCGCAATTCAATGATGCGCAAGCCTTTAACTCCCACCAGTTCCATGACTTCGGTAACTTTTCTCTCCTGATTCCCAGGGTGTAAGCTGCGGGCGTAATGGCCAACAATGGGGAATTTGCGGACAACGGAAATTCCGGCGCTGAGATTCGGAGCGAAGCGACACCGAAGGCTCGTGAAGAGATGAATGCCCAAGCTGCGGGAAAGAAGAGTCGCCGCGGGCGCTATCCCGATATGCAGAGTGCGCCGCGCTTCCCGATCAAGCTCCCGATTTCGGTGAAATCGAAATCGGGTGCGAGCGCCACAGAGACGCAAAATATTTCCGCCAACGGTGTGCTGTTCCAGTTGGATTCCGAAATGCCCGTAGGCTCACTAGTGGATTTCACCATTTCGCTCCCCGCCGACGTGGTGGGCGCGACATCCGATGTGCAGCTCGATTGCCGCGGGCGCGTGGTACGCAGTTTCGAAGAAGATGGCCGCCGCGGCGTAGGCGTGGTCATTGATGAGTATCGGTTCGAGCGCCGCTGAGCGCTCTGGGAAAACTGATGGCAAGCACTCCGGTCACCGTGGAAAACAACCTCGGGCAGCCGCGTGAAAGCGAAGGAGACGGCAACAGCCGCTTCATCCGCGTGATCGTCGCTGACACGCAGGCGATTTTCCGCGCCGGTCTGCGCAAAATCTTTGCTCTGGAAGACGACATTCGTGTCGTGGGCCAGTCGGAAACCATGGCCCAGACCTTGTCTGCGGCAAAAAAGTTCTCTGCTGACATTTTGATCTTGGAGTCGGCGCTCAGTTCTAATCCTGCGGAAGCGCTTTCTGAACTGCTGCGGCAATCACCGGCGCTGCGCGTGGTGGTAGTCACGCCGCAGCCCGACGAGGAACTTACTCTGGACTTGTTCCGCCGTGGCGCGCACGGCATTGTTTCCCGCGAAGTCGAACCTGAATTGTTAGTAGACTGCCTCCGCAAAGTCGCCGAAGGCGAACCGTGGCTGGATAGCAAGGGCATCCGGTGGGTGCTCGAAGCCTACCGCACACAAGCAACAAGACCGTCTTCATCGCGCCCCAAAGTCCAGCTCACGCCGAAAGAATCCCTAATCGTTTCCTGCGTTACGCAGGGGATGAAGAACAAAGAAATTGCCCAACGTGTCGGTACGACGGAGCAAGTAGTGAAAAATTATTTGCGCAAAGTGTATGACAAGCTGGGCGTCGCCGACCGCCTCGAGCTGGCGCTCTTCTGCCTGCACAATCGCGTGCTCGAATCATCGCCAAAAGCGCCCGTTGTTCCTCAGCCCTCATCCGGAAACGGCAGCGCTCCCGGCGTTTCAGCCATCGTGCAAGATCCTAAGACAGTCTCCTGATTTCTCGGCATTCAGCAATCAGCGGTCTTCCTGTCGGCTCAGCCCATATGGGCCGAATGCCGACCTGCTGGATAGTGTTCCAGGTTGCGGTCGCCGCGTAAGCTCCATAAAATCAGAAAAGACGCCGGTTCGCAGGAGAGATGGCCGAGTGGCTGAAGGCGCACGCTTGGAAAGCGTGTATACGGGAAACCGTATCGGGGGTTCGAATCCCTCTCTCTCCGCCAGAATCTTTGGATTGATGGGCTTAGCTCCCATCAGTTCCATGGTCAGTTCCAACGGAGGCCTCAAAGGGAGTCGGAGCCGGCACATTCCATACGTCTCTTGTCTGAGGAGATGGCCACCCATCTCACTTTCACTCAGGAGACAGCATGGATGCAAAAGTAGCCTCTTGTAATTTCACCAAATACATCAAACGGGGACCAAACCGTTGGCAGCACTGTCCCGTGGTCCGCGGCAAAACCGGCCGGGTCAAGCAAGACCTGGTGCTGGTCGAGGGTCGCATCGAGCATCACCCCGAAGGGTACTACTCGTTCGACTGGCGCGAAGGCGGCAAGCGCCACCGGCGGGCCCTGGGCAAAGATGCGTCCGCCGCGCAGCTTGCATTGGAGCGGCATGTTGCCACCGAGCGAGCCCGCGCAATAGGTATACCTGTTTCCGACGATCGGTGTCCGGCTGGTCTCGGCGTGGAGCAGGCCTGCAAAGAGTTCCTGGATGAAACTCGCCTGCAGCGCTCGCCCAAGACGTTCAAACAATACCGAACGGCACTGGCCTACTTTCAAGAGAGTTGCGGTATGCGTCGACTCGACCAAATTGACCGTCGAGTCCTGCTCGACTTTCGCCAGTTTTTAGCCGAACAGAAAAAATTATCTCCGCGGACGATCTTGACCAAAATGATGGTCGTGGAACAGATGCTCAAAACGCATGGGCGCAACAGGCTCTTGCGGCGCGGGGACTGGCCGCGCTACGTGGAACGCATCCCCCAGGCCTACAGCCCCGAACAATTGAAGCGGTTCTTTGCAGGCTGTGGTCCAGAGGATTTTCTCCTGTTCCAGTTTTTTCTGGGATCCGGCTTTCGGGAAAAAGAAGTGCAGTTTCTCACGTGGCGGGACATAAGCCTCGAAGAGCAGTTGGCACGGGTGACGGCCAAGTCTGCCTGTGGCTTCTTCCCAAAAACCTGGGAAGAGCGGGAAGTACTCCTGCCTACCCATCTTATTGAAAGTCTCCGCATTTTAAGAGCTTCTGCCGATTTGGACTGCCCCTGGGTATTTCCGAGCCAAACCGGTCGTGTCAGTTACCACTTCCTGGAGCGCTTGAAGCGCATTGCTTGGCGCGCGGCGCTAAATTGCCGCATGTGCCAGGGCAAGAACGGAGGCTGTCGCAGCGGACCCCATTGCAAGAATTGGTTTCTGCACAAGTTTCGGGCGACCTATGCCACGAACCAATTGCGTGCAGGAACCGATATTCGGACACTGCAGGTTTGGATGGGACATAAGGATCTGGCCTCAACGATGCGGTACCTCAAGGCGGGCCATGGGAAGGATCTGCTGGAGCGGGTCAATGCGGCATTTGATGTGATCGCGGGAATGGAACTGCTCAGAAAAGAATCGCAAAAGGTGTGATCCACCGGACTGGCATCTCGGAAATCTTTAGATGACGTCATCTGCCACCGCTTTCAGACTGGACTAAGCAGGCACATTTGTTTTTTGAGCCAAGCGATGACGGCCTTCGGATCAAAACGGAGGGAACTCCCCACCTTGAATGACGGCAGATTCCCTTCCTTGGCGGCCCGGTAGATCGTCATGGGACTTACTTGAAACAGGTCGGCCACTTCCGACACTCTGAGCGCCCGCTGCCGCTGCTCCAGATTTTCCACCAATACCGATACGGTTTCTCTTTGCACTGTCGGTTCACCTCACTTTGATTCGCCTGAATACAGCGGTGTTTGAGCAAAAGGCTGAAGTCGGACGGTTCCAGGGACCGCACTGAAAATTTGGTTTCACCAATCTTCCGGAAACATCAGCGTAAGTCCTCCGACCTCATTGGGCGTCAGCCATAACGTTTTTCCGTCGTAGCTGCCTGTCCGCCAGCCATCTCCGTCGGCTTCGAGCTTCAGCATCGTCTCGAC
>Ga0209056_10003169_pt1 | contig 17650 bp, 23 predicted proteins | sample GraSoiAngelo_114_FD_185876 | JGI IMG/M metagenome (GOLD analysis project Ga0209056, IMG submission 185876) | Grasslands soil microbial communities from the Angelo Coastal Reserve, California, USA - 14_0903_13_40cm (SPAdes) (version 2) | ecosystem: Environmental > Terrestrial > Soil > Grasslands... | reverse complement strand
TATCGTGATCCGACGACGGGGGCGACCACGGCGTCGTCTCCTTCGGGAGAGCCCCATCGGCTCAGGCTACGTGCTCATCGAGCGGGGACCACCGGACCCAGTCCGCGATCTCTTTCTCCCCGAGCAGGCACCGAGCCTCGGCTTCGGTCGGGGCGGCATCTACGGGCATGTGTTCGTCGGGCGAGACGAGGGCCTCACCAGCTACACGTTCCCCGGCCGCGATAGCTGGCAGTAGTAAGGCACCCGCGCCGCCAACCCCGCCCGCCGCCGAGGTCCATCTCGATCACATCCCCGAAGTCCTCGGGGAGATTGAGCGCTTCGCTGCCCCGCTGACGACCTACCCTGCCGGCGGCGGTTCGGTGATGATGAAGTGCCTGAGGATCGCCGGCGGAATCTCCTCGCCGGCAAGTCGAGCAAGGAGTCCAATCTCGTCCGTGCCCTCCGCATCCGCGACTTCTTGGTTGAGGGAGGGGATGGGCCACGCCAGCGCAGTCGTGGCAGCGGATGAAGCGTCGGGGATGAGCTTCCGCATGAAGTCGCGAATCGTGACGGCGCGCTCTTGCGCCGCGCCATCTCCAGCACGGCCCGCCCCCCACTCGAACGGCACGGCCTGCAACCAGCTTAGCGCTCGCCGGTCTCTCAGCAGGGAGTGCGCCAACTGCTCTGACAACGCGGCGGCGCGGATGCTCGTATCGGGATCGCCGGCCCGCATCGTGCGAACGAGTGGGTGTCGCAACAGAGCGACACTGAAGTCGAAATCCGCGAAATCCACGGCGAACAGTGCCCGGACCTCGGGCTGAGGCAGACCTGCGGCTTGAAGGCGCTCCCGGTAGGACTCGTAGAGACGCCCACGGGGCAGCGAGAAGACCGGCCGGGAGAGGAGGCGTTGGAGCCGGTCCAGCGCTCTCGGCGGGAGCGGACCGTCCCCATCGAGATCGTCCGCGAGCGCCGGGAGACCCACCTCTACCGACTCGGGAAAATCAAGGGCGACCTGGTCCTCTAGTTTCTTGCAAAGCGCGTCCATCCCCTTTTCGGGGTGATGGTACTGCACGCAGCGTAGAGCGAGGACACGGAGATCGGGCGGCAACGGCTCACGCACCATGGCACCCACGCGATCCGAGCGCTTCTCCCGAATGCAGGGACCCCAGTCCACGAGTAGCTGAAGCGGCGTGCCCTTGACGGCCCGCCGTGTGGCCTCGGGCACAGGGGGCTCGCGGAAAGTGACCCAGCCGCTGGCAGCCCAAACGCTGGGGAGGGCTGGCCGGCTCAGTGCCCTCCACGCTTCGCCGTACGAGTCGAGCCAGGACTCGGCTGGGTGCTCCTCGCGCCGCCGCACGAGCTGTTCGAGAAGCTGCAACTCCACGTCCTCGGGGTGCCGCCCGCGAAGCTCCGCTGTGAGGGACGCTGCGCGGTCGTGTGCCCCGTGGGCGAGCGCGATGTTAGCGAGGAGGAATTTGGCCTCCTCATCGTCTCTCATCGCGACGAGGCCGGCTTCAGCTTCCGCCGTCTTGCCGACTAGGTATCGCGACCACTCATGGGCAGCCGCTTGATCGTGGGCAGCGGCGTGACGGTGACCGATGGGGACGCACCCCGCCGCAAGCGCCATGAGCCATCCGAGCAATCCTGCGCTCTTCCATTGAAGTTCACGCAGCCCTGCTCGATTCCTGGTGCGCCTCTTCCCATCGGCTGGCGGTTCCATCCTCGACCCCGCCGGGCAGATGCAGGTGCCGGCACATAGTGCATCGGCACGCGCCCCTTAACGCTTGAACGCCCCCGCGCCGCCGAGGTCGAGGTGGACCGCATCCCCGTATTTCTGGCGAAGTCGAGCGGCGGCGCTGTAGGCGCGGCTCGCCCCTTAGTTGTTTGACGAAGATCGGCAGAACGTCAGGAGGGGGCTGTCGTCTACGCGGGGAAGGTTCTCGCGGAGTGCTTCGACCTTCGATTCTCCGTTCGGTCCGAGCAGCCGCGCCGCGCGCTCCAACTCCTGCGTGGCCGCCACCACCTGCGAGTCCTCCATGAGGGCGTTCGCCAGGCGGACACGGTACATAGCCTCGACCTTTGGTAGACCACCGTCGATGACCTCGGGCTGCCACATATGGCGGAAGAGGATCGCCGCGAGAGGAAAGGCGAGCCGCCAGCCGTCCTTGGTGGATGTCGTCCGCCACCAGGTGTCGGTGCCATACGTGGAGACGACGTTGGCATAGTGCCACGCCGCTTCGTGAACGTCGCCCCGATGTCGGAGGCAGACGGCGGCGATCTCCTCCTCAGTGCCATAGTCGGTGCGAAGCATCTGGAAGAAGAGCCGGCTCGCGTCGGCGGCGAGATACGCAATGAAGACCGCACCGGCGATGAAGCTCGGGACGGCGACCAAGAGGACGCGGGCGAACCTTCGCAGGCGACGTGGCATGCGTCGATGGTGCCGGCGGACCTCATGGGTCACAAGTCGGTAGCCCCCGCATCAGAGGGCAGCGTCGAGCGCGCTGCCGCCCGGTGAGGAGCTACGCTGTCGCCCCCTACGCTACCGGCGGGGCCGGCTCGATGACGACGAAGTGCTTGAGCAACACGCCGAGCGTCTCGGGCTGGATCGTGTTCTAGTGAACTGCCAAGAGGTGATAGCGGAGGGCGCGCTCCTCTTCGTCACCGATCCGGTCGGCTACCGCCTGGCGATTCACCGCACCGCGTCTTGCGCGGTGACTGTCGCTGACGCTAGCGCGGCGCAGCGGAGGGAACATGGGGCCGGGTCAGCGGAAACCATGGGATGACGGGGACACCAAGGGCGTAGAGCTGCCGCCCGAACGGACGGGCATAGACGCGACGGCGGCCCGGCGGCTGGGAAGCCCCTTCCCAACGGGGGCCGAGGCGATCCTCTCGTGGATGAGCCACGGTCCCCACTGGCTCCGCTTCGATGACGATCTCCCCGTGTACGACCGGAGCAGCACCGCACTCCAGTTGATCGCGCTCGTGGCCGCCGCGTTTTTCCTGCTGGGCGGCCTGACCGCATGCCCGAGTCGAGCAAGGCGCGATTTTCCCGACTCGTTGATCGTCCCGCCGAGAGCCAGGAAAGTTCAGTACGGAAAATATCACGGCGCGGATCAGGTGCGCTACAAAATCGAAATTGATTACCCAGCCGACGAGATTCTCTCGCTGATTGCGGCCACGCTGAAAAGCAAGGGGTGGCAACCACTTGAAGAAGACTTTTTGAATCCAGGGCTCCCATCCTCTCACGTGGCAGGCTGGACGGAGTTCGGAGACATCACCACGCATCCTGAAACCACCGTGCGCCAGTGGCTGGCGCAGTGGGAGAACGCGACCCACGACGTTGTGTGGTACGCGCTACGCTACACGTACCCGACCGGGCAGCCCCCCGATCTGCATACTCTTCAGGTACACGCCAGCTACTACCCGGCTGACATGGTGAAGCAGGCGAAGAGGATGACGGAGAAGCTCAGGGAGAAGGAAATGAAACGGGGCGCAAGGGATGGTCGCTGACCCGGTCCGCTTCCGGCCCCCCCCCGAGATCGATGTGGACCGCACTCCCCCCGCGCCGAGGTCGAGGTGGACCGGTATCCCCGGACTCCGGGGTGAGATCAAGCGGGTGCGGGCCGGGCTTAGGCGCGGCGAACTCTCAATAGAGCCAGCGTTGGAGCGTCTGGCGCACCAGGTCGGGGTCCATGATCGGCTTGGTGAGGTAGTCGTCGCAGCCGCTGGCGAGCGCCTTCTGCTTCTCACCGGCCATCGTCCCCCCAGCGAGGGCGATGATGCGCACGTCGCCGCTTCCGTCCATATCGCGGATGCGCTTGGTGGCCTCCCAGCCGTCCATGACCGGCATCCTGTCGTCCATGAAGATCAGGTTAGGAGGGTCGGCATGCACGGCGTCGATTGCCTGCTGGCCGTTGGCCGCCTCGCGGATGTCGAACCGGCCGAGCTTGCGTAGGCGATGGATGAGGATGAGACGGCAGTCAGCATCATCCTCGACTATCAGTATTTTCTTCGGTTCATCCATGCCTAGTGCGTTCTCATGTCGAGCGAGTGATCATTCCACCTTCACCGCATCCCGCAACGCCTCTTGCACTTCTTGTGGTAGAGCCTCGAAGCGGGCCGTGTTGAGCATATCCGCATGCTCCTGGCTCGCCTGTAGCGCGTCCATCGCTTTTTCGAGGAGCGACACCGGCACCAGCACGTGTGGTTCCGCGAGCCCTCCCTCAGTCAGGCGTAGGACAGTAGCCCACAGAGGGTATTTCTTCATCACCGATCTCCACTTCTCCATCGTCATGGTACCTCGCAACCCGAAGCTCCAATTTCAGCAGATCAAGAGTTTCACAGACCACGGCAGGACGCTCGCCAAGAGATACACAAGAATGGCGAGACACATGCCGATCCGGGCGAGGCGCAGGTGCGTCACCTGCGCCAAGAAGAGCGTCGCGACGACCTTGAAAAGCGTGATGCCTGTCAACGTCAGCCCGAGCCCGAAGTGGGCCATCATCGTCGCGACCACTATGTTCGCCTCTTTATGCCCCGCGTACCCGACGCCCAGCCAGGTCGCCAGCCCGTCGAAGAGGACGAGGAGGATCAGAATGACCGGCATTCATCATCCCTCATCTCTCTGCTCGGTCACGCGCGGTGAATGGCAAGAACGATGCCTCGGCTGCGCCTGCTGTGCTGTCGTCTAGCGACCACGGAAGTGGGCGAGTACGAAGGGGGAATGTACGACCGCCATCTTTGCGAGGGTGAGTGCGGAGGCTGTTTCACGGCGCACCTCTGCGACGTTGTTGCACTGCTGCGCGGCTGGCGCGCAAAGGAGGCAACCGCCACGACCCAGACCTCACGGCGCGGTTACGAGGCGCGCTTGGCGGACGAGATCGAAGCGCTGCCGCTCGACGGCGCAGCGGAGGTGCTCGCGTGGCTCGGAGACCTCATCGAGCAGTTGCTGGGCGAGGCCGAGTGCGTTCTCCGCGCTCAGCCTGGTGGGCGTCGGACGTAAACGTCCTTCGCAGCGCCGGCCCTTCTGTCCGTGATTCTACGGAGGGACCGCGAGCGCCTCGCGGGGTAAGGGCCAGCAGGCGGTGCCGAGGCCGAGGGCAACCAAGTATCCGACCCAGGACCGAATCGCTCAGAGCGCCTTGTAGCCCCTCGGACCCGTCACCCTACCCGTGGGTCCGCCTCATGCACCAAAAACCCCGCACGGGTATTTGCAAATCCGCTGCGCGCTACCCCAGGACAGGTCCGTGCCCGCTTCGAATCGTCAGTGCCGCGTCACCGGCTCGATGAGCCCGGCGGCTGCGAGTTCCGCACAGCACTTGCGATCTCGTCCACGTCGTCCTCGGCCCGGAGCACCCTTGGCGATGTCGGCGGGGCGGCTGCCTGTACGAGACGGCGCCGTTTGGGTTCGCTTTGACGGCAGGCTACGTCAGAAGGTCATACGCCCCGACCGCAAGGCCTATGGTTCCGAGCACAAGACCAAACCACCCCTCTACCAGGAGTTGTCCTCGCGACTTGAGCTCGTTTGGCACTTGCATCAATAGCGTTTGTTTCCACGAGAACGGGATCGCGGCGGCTTCGGGCCGCCGCGCGAGCCGCAAGCATCGAAGCGCGAGCACAACCGCTGTCGTCGCTAGAGGCAACTCAATAACGGTTCTACCCACGTGTGTCACAGGCCACCTCCGACAGCCCCAACTGCCGCACCGAATGCGCGGCTTGGAATGCCCCGGGAGCCGGTCACCGCTTCGCGACCAGCTCCAGTGCCGCCGCGATGCGGTCCAGGTGAGCCTCAACCCGGCCCATGTGTTCCTTGTAGCGGGTGATGTGCTCCTGCCACATGCGGGACGGATTGTATCGACGCATGAAGTAGACCCAGACCACAACGAGGAGGAGCATGGGCCCCCAGTTCGTGATGACTGTCTCCACCCAGTTCTCGGTCGCCATGCCCGCTTCCTCCTTTGGTTGTCGTGCCGCTACACGCACAGCCGGCAAAGGCAGGTGATCGAATTCGGCCCGCTATCCTCGCACATGCTGGACGGCGGCTGACACAGACTGGCACCCACGCAACGGCAACTCCTATCTGACTCGCACCCCGTGGGCACGGGCTCGCACGCATAGACGATGGCGGGACACTTCAGGTGGAACGTCGAGCAAACGCGAACCGCAGGAATCTGAATGCCGTGTAGAACGAGGCAGCCACAAGACCTCCACGGAACAGTATGCCTAGGAGGCCACTCGACAACGGAAGCTCGGAACGTCGAACATCCTCGATGGCCATCTCGGCGTATCCCGATGCCACCACGCCAGCAAGAGCCATTACAGTCCCCAAGAGCGCAGAGATAACACGATGCAGCATCACGTCACCTCCGGCCGCGTGATCGTCGCCCATGGTGCGGTGCTGGAGGAGCACGAGTGGTGGAAGTGGGCGCACCCGGAGTGCTGCCGGCGGATCGGGATCGGGTAGCCTCCACCCGCCGTCCCGCTCCGGTCTCCACGCGCGATCTACCGCGAGCACTTTGCCGATGCCCGCCGCGAGCGACTGTTCCTCTCGTCCGTTGCCTTCTTCCTGACCTTCGCCATCGTCCGAGGAATCACCTATGCGATCCATGCCGGGCGAGGCGGCTCGTACCCTGCGGCGGTAATCTCTCGCAAGCCCTCAGGATGTCAGCAGCCCGGGGTTCCCGTTCGCTCCCCAGCCGGCACGGAATTGCGGCGTGCGATTGCCGCCTACGGCCCCTGACTGGTGGAGGCGGTTGTGCTTGTTAAGGCAAGGACGTGCTCGTGGAGGTGGTCGAACTCGTCGTCGTTGGCGTCGGGCAGAGGCTTGGCGGCGAGGTCGCTTTCGTGATGACCACTTGGGCCGTTTCTGTTTTGCTATTGCCGCAGCCCTTGTTGGCAATGGTAGCGGGGCCACTGATCGTTTCGCTGCCCACGTCCAATTGCCCCTGGAGCCTCACCTTCGATTTTCTCAGCCCCGACCCCTGATCGCACGGTCGCTGGCAGTTGAACCTTGCCACGACAACCTGTTCCGTCTTCCGCTTGCCCTTCACCGTACACTGTTCCGGCGTCGTCTTGTCCTGTACGGTGAGGCTACCCTTGAACTTTCTCAGCCCCATCGCCGTGAAGTCACCCTCCAACAGCACCTGCCCAACGGCACACCCGATCCAGTGTCCCGTGAAGTCGAAGGGCGTGAGCACCGTGCGCCCCTCAACGATGCCGACGAACAGACTGCCAACTATGGCAGTCAGGACGGCGACCCAGGCAGCGTTCCTCCGCATCCTCATCCCTTCCTCCTCCTGTGCGTCACGACCGAGACGCTCCTGCGTCCCCCGTCGCGGTTGTCCAGAGAGGGTAGCAACCACGATGGTGCTTCACAAGCGTCAGGCGATCATCTCCTCGTCTTGGCCCTCGTGACCCACTACCGAGGAGCGACTCAAATAAGACCCTTGCGACTTCACATTCATCTTGGCGCGCTCATTGCGATTACGATGCTGGTGGTCGGACTCCTGATGGCGGTACTCGCGCCGACCCTGTGTCGATGGGGTTGCTCCTCTGTGAGCCACACGCGGCCTCCCACTCCAACTGACACACTGCTCGTACCTCGCAGGACCGGAGACATGACGCCGAGACGCTACGCCCGGAGGTGTCGCCCGGCGACAGTCATCGAGCCGGCAGCAGCCCCGGTGAATCCGCTTTCATCGCTCGCCATCGGTGAAGAACAGGAGGATGGCGCGGTCGTAGACGACGCAGTTGCCCCGTACATCCGAAACGCGAGCCGGGCAAGGGATGGCACGTGCCCCCATCTGCACTGGGCCGCCGCATTCACTTCCTGGGTCTGGCGGTAAGGATCGTAATCCTCCTTGCGGCAGGCTGCGGCGTCCTGCCGGGTGTCAATCGAAGGGAGCAGGTACGCCAGGCGTGGACCGCATACGCAGAAGGAAGACCCGCCGAGGCCAAGAAGCGGCTCGGCGGGTTGGCACGACGGTGACGCTGGCTTGAGGGTGCGAGCAGCACGGTTTGCCCAACCGCAGCGACTGGAGTCAGTACTTCGAGGACCGCGAGCTATGCTCCAAAACCGAGTGGTTCTGACCGCGCCGAAAGCGTCGGGCAGGCCCGCGCCGAAGCGCCTGATCTACCGAGCCAGACCGATGCTGACGGAGGGGTTATTGGTCCTGCACCGAGCAGCAGCCCGGTCGTACGTGTCGCGGCTCATCGACCCTTGAGCGCCACGCCGGCAACGACCATGAGAACGGGCACGCCGGCCAGATACGAGATCGCAGCGAGCCTGCGCCGAAAGCGTCAGGGAAGCCGAGTCTTCTGAGCCTCGAAAGGATCACCTCGATGCGGCTGGGCGAGTGATGTACTTGGTGGAATACCTGCCAGAAGCCGTTGGCGTGTCGGATTCGGTGCCACCAGTAGAAGACGAAGGTTCCGATCAGCCAACCAACGAATCCCTCCACGAGCGGGGCGTTCAACGTACTATATAAGGTGGATAAGAGACGGCGAGCCGGCAAAGGCGTGGTTCCAGACCTTATTGCCCAACAAGGTGAACGCGATCTGGCAGAGGTTGATAGCCAGTGCCCGACCATACCAGCCTGGCGACTTCGGGAGCATCCTGCCGGGCTGAACCCGTTCGAGAACGAAGAAAGTCGCGGTCGATACGATGGTAAGAACGGTAGCCGCCAGGGTCATCGGACCGTGGCGCGAATCCTCCCGTGGCTACTGTGTTCCCCGAAGCCTCTACACCTCGGCGCGGCGGTCCGACAAGGGGCGGCTTACAACGCAGCTTCGACGCGGCTGGGGCGGCGGCGATTCAGCAACTCTCAGGGCTCGGCTGACCTTCCGGGCTAAGGGCTGGTCCGTGCGGGCCTTCCTACATGATAGGACTCTCCGACTCCCCAACATTACTCGTGCATGTTATCCTCTCGGCGTGTTCCAACGCGAGGCGCGAGCGATGATGCTCTTGGCGATCACGATGCCGTTCGGCGCTCTACTGATGGCACTGATGGTGCCTCTGCTCCTTCGGCTCCTCGGCGTGCCTATCCCGTAAGGCGACCACCAACGTGCCTCGTCATCGCATCCCGAAGGGTGCAGGAAAGTTCGATGTCGTCCAGGCGAGGTCTGGCGGTCGGGCCACTGCGTAGTTCTCTACGCACTTCTCCTCGCCCGTGAGCACCTGTCGCGTCCCCCGACCACAGATCGCACGCTAGAGATCGACGGTTAGACTCCCTCGGCTCCGCTTGCAAGCCCCGCGAGAACTCCATCGACTGGTACGTGAAGGACGCCGTAAAGGACATCGAGAACCTGCGTGCTTCGTGAAGAAGCGCAGGAAGCCGAAGCGCACCTACGTCTGGGGGCACTCCGGGGGCGGTATGGTGACAGGGCGTGTGCTCCGAGGGCGGAGCCGCTGCCCCGTTCTGTTCCCTTGTCCACGTAGTGTTTCGTTTCGAGATCGTGGCGAATTCGCTTGAAGGTGGTTTTGGGAATTCCCATGGTCTTCCCCAGGCCGTGCTTCGGGCACCAGCAGGCACAAGGTGAGAAGCGCTCGGAGAGCGTGGCGGGCCTGTCAGTGAGGACGCCCGAGCGGAGATCAGATGCTTTCTGCTCATCATTGGGAGATTGGAAAATGCAGGAGGTGTCGCCGCTACCCAGATCGACCTCGTGGCGCTCTAGCCGGATGGGCCTCGGGAATGTATGCCGGGCGGAGGGGCGTCCTCGGGGAGGTTGCATCGCTGCGCATTCTCACGTAGCTGCCATCCGGCGGCGTACGGCTCTCCAACTTCCGGGGGATACTAAGCTGCTCCCCCGACCCCACGGATGGGGGACCTCATGGGCACTCGAATCGGGCACGCCGGCTTCCTGGCCCTTGCCGTTCTCCTGGGAGCTTCCGAGCGGGGCTTCGCGGCCGCGTGCAACGGCCGGGGCGTGCCCGAGGCGCTGGCGGCAGCACAGGCCCAGTGCTGCCCGGCCCGTAACCATGGGGCGTACGTGAGCTGCGCGGCCCACTTGACCAACGAACTGGTGAAGCAGGGGAAGCTCCAGCCCTCGTGCAAGTCTCTGATCTTCAAGGCCGGCTGTCCGGCCGCCACGACCACCACCCTGCAGACCACCACCACGACGGCTGCCCCTCGGACCACGACGACCTCGAGCGCCCCCGTGAGCACGACCACGTCGACCAGCGCGCCGGGCGCGTCGACCACCACCACCCCGGCGTCGTCGACGACCTCGACCACGATGGCGGGCGGCCCGACCACCACCTCGAGCACGACGCCCGCCCCGACGACCACGACCACCCCCGGCGCCACCTCGACCACCACCACGACTCTCGGCACTGGTCCCGTGCCGCCCCCGCGCGAGATCTGCGGCAACTGCATCGACGACGACGGCAACGGCCTCACCGACTTCGAGGATCCGGCCTGCTGCATGCAGTCGCAGGCGTTCACGATGACCGTGACACGCGGACTCCTCCGCCCGCGCGGTGTGACCACGCGGCTCAAGCTCAAGTCGCTGCTGGCGAAGGCGGGGCTCGCTGACGTGAACCCGCTCAAGCAGGACGTGTTCGTCCAGATCCGGCCCGCGGGCGGGACGGACGTGCTCTGCGCCAAGGCGCCGGCAGACAAGTTCATGAAGATGCACGGCGCCTTCAAGTTCTGGGACCGCCAGCACCGCGTCGCGAGCGCCGAGGGCATCAGCGACATCAGGGTGCAGGTTCGACGCGACGGCAGCGTGCGCTTCAGCGCGGTCGGCAAGCGCGTCAAGTTCAGGACGCCGCAGGGCGGGACGCTCCAGGTGACGGTCGGCTTCCGCGACCCCGCGACCGCCGAGGCGGGCAACCGCTGCTCTACGCAGACGCAGGCGTTCCGGACCGGCCGGCAGGGTCAGCTGCTGGCGCCCTGAGCGAGACCTGCCCACGTGAGCTCGACATCCTGTTCGTGCCGGGCGGGATGGGGCAGCAAGCGTGGGGCGGTGATCAGGACGTGCTGGCGTTCCTTGCCGATCGCGGCAGCCGAGCCGAGTACGTGACCTCGGTGTGCGGCGGATCGATCTTTCTCGGAGCCGCTGGTCTCTTGCAGGGATACAAGGCGACGTGCCACTGGTCCGCTCGCGAAGCTCTACGTACCTTCGGAGCGGAGCCGGTCGAGGCGCGAGTCGTGGTCGACCGAAACCGCATCACGGGAGGCGGGGTCACGGCGGGGATCGACTTTGGACTGGTGCTCCTCGCGAAGTTGCGCGGAGACGAGGCCGCCAAGTTGACGCAATTGGCCATGGAGTACGCCCCGGAGCCGCCGTTCGATGCAGGCAGCCCGAGGACGGCGGGTCCGGCCCTCGTCGAGCAGGCTATGAGCCTCATGGCTGCAGAGATGGAGAGACAGACCGGGTAGCGATCGCGACTATCCCGGCGAGGCCCGCTGCGAGGACGGACCGAGGGCGAGGACGATAGCTGAATCAGCATCGCACTCTAGAGGTCGGGGGTTCGACCCCCCTCGGCTCCACTCCTGCTCACGCACTGGCACCCCGACCGCGCGGAAGACGGCCTTCTCGATCTCGAATCTCGGGCAAGTCCGCCGCTGCCGGCGTCGGTGTGTCCGGGGGGCAAGGGCACGCCCGACGGCGTGGTGATGCACTTGAAGGCGAATCGCGCGCGGCGTGAAGCTCAAGGCGGGTGCCGACGGTTTGAAGGTCACAGCCGAGAATAGTCCCCTTCGGTGCGCGCGTAGCGCCGCGTCATGCGCGTGTGTCGCCGGCGAGCATCGACAACACTCGTTCCAGCTTCCCGGCGAGCTCGCGGTTCACGAGCCCCTGGAGTGTGACGCGAAGGTCGGGCCTCCGGTCGAGGAAGCTGCGGATACTCTGGAGAGGCCAGCACATGTAGCGCGCGGTACTGGTGAACGTCGCATCCACGGGCGAGGGATCGCCGGTCAGAGCCAAGGCCGTGCCGATCACGTATCCCGGCTCGAGCGCCCCCAGGTCCCTGCCCTGCTTGCGGACTTGCACGGTGCCGGAGATCGCGATGCAGACGGACGAGGCAGGTTTCCCTTCCGTCAAGACCCTGTCGCCGGCAGCAGCAGTCTTCCACTCGCCGATCAGCGTGAGCGAGACGAACTCGCGGGGCCGGAGGGAGCGGAATACCATGTCGTAGAGCTTCTGCTCGTCTTCGGAGAGCGCCACCGGGCGCCGTTCCAGGTAGATGCGCGTGATCTGATAGAGATTGATGGTCGTGAAGACGAGTGCCCACACGACGGGTGGCCAGAGCGTCTCCGGCTGAGCGAGGAAATAGGGGATGTTGGTGAGGGCGGCGGCGACCGCGAACCAGCGCAGCCAGAGAATGTCCCGCACCGAGTAGGACACGAGCATCAAGACATTCGAGAAGTGCACGAGGTAATTCGTCGCGTGAACGTTCATTGGGACCTCCTATCGAGCAAGCCCTCCCGGATCATGCGCAGCCACAGCTTCCGGGCGATCCCGTGGAGAGGAACGGTCCGCTCGGGCCTCAGGAGCTCGCTCGCGACGGTCGCCTCGCCGGCCGACTCCCAGAGCAGCCGGCCCGTCTGGGCGTCCCAGAGCTGCAGCCACAGCCGGAGGGTGGTGACCCGGCCCTGGACCACCTTCCAGCCGGAGATCGCGAGCCGGTCGATCAGGACTTGATCGAACTCGGCGAGAACCACGTATATTGACTGCGTGAGACACGGGGCGTACGTATTTTGACTGCGTGAGACACGGGGCGGTACGGTGGTCGACGTCTCGCGAAGAGCGATGAGGCGCCCGGGAGACCACCACGGCCCGCCCCAGGGGGGCGAGCATCCAGAACACCCGCTGCTCCGAGCGAAGTTTCCGTCCGTGTGCTTGAGCATTTCTGCGGGCGCGCTCGCCACCTTGGAGGCGTTCTTCCGGGCCATGACTTCCGACGGCCGCCCGGCGCCCGTGCTCATTCAGCAGTTCGACCCGACCCGACGCGCGAGAGCCTCACCGCCGACCTGCTGGCGAAGCACACGCGCATGCCCGTCGTCCACTTCGAGCGCGATTCGGCCGTCGAGGCGGATCACGCCGATCTTGTGCCGCCGAACACGACATGCTGATGGAGGCGACGCGCTTCTTCCGTGGTCCTCCACCCGCCTGGCGGGATCCCGACGAAGGGCTGATCGCGGCGCTGGTGCAGGAATAGTAGGCCGGCCGCTGCGTGTCTGCATCCGCGGGTGCGCCACCGGGGAGGAAGCGTACTCGATGCGCCTTCGCGCGGAGGCCGGCGCCGGGTGCGCCGCCGACTCGCAGAGCGAGGCATGATGCGCCCTGCGGCTACAGCGGAGGCCATCGTCGACGCGCTGCGCCAAGGTCTGGTCGCCCTCGACGCCTCGCAGCGTGTAGTGATGGCGAATCCCGCCTTCTGCGAGATGTTCCAGACCGACCCGACTGCGATCCAAGGCAAGAGCCTCTTCGCGATCCACGACGGCGTCCTGGACATCCCCGAGCTGCGTATTGTGCTCGAGGACAGCCTTCCGAGCGGGATGCCCAGCGCGGAGCTGGAGATCCGGCCCACGCTGCCGCACGTCGGCAAGCGGGTGTTGCGAGTCCGCGCGCGGCGGCTCCATCACGTTCTTCTCGTCATCGACGACATCACGGAGCGCGAGCGGCAGGCGGAAGCGCTGAGAGGCAGCGAAGCGAGGGCCCGCGCGATACTCAACGCCACTGCGGACGGCATCATCACCACCGACCTGCACGGCGTCATCACGATGTGGAATCCGGCGGCCGAGCGGATCTTCGGATACACTACCGACGAAGCGCTCGGGAGGAAGGTGACGATGCTGATGCCCTCCTCCCAAGACTCCCCCCAGAAGAGTGCGATCGAGCATGGTGACGATCACGGCGGTTTCATTGCATGGTTCCGCGACGCCGTCCCGCGGATCATCGGACAGACCGCCCGGGAGGTCGTCGGCCGCCGCAAGGATGGCACGAGGTTCGCGCTCGAACTCGCGGTCAGCCGGTTCTACGACGAGAAGGGTCTCAGGTTCGTCGGGATCGTGCGCGACATCACACAGCGCAGGCACGCGGACGACGACGAACGCCAACGCTTGGCGGAGCTGGTACGCGTCCACCGCGTCAGTCTCGTCAGCGAGCTCGGAGTCAGCCTCGCCCACGAGGTGAGTCAACCGCTCGCTGCCATCGTGAATACGCTCGGGGCGTGTGCCAGGAATATCCGAGAAGGGAAGGGGACGAAGAAGGACCTGCTACATCTGGTCAACCGGGCGATCAACGAATCGCTCCGGGCGTCCGAGATCGTGCGCAACCTGAGGGAGATGGCTCGGGGGCGTCCTCTGCAGAGGCAGGACCTGGACCTGCGTGCTCTGATCGAGAGAGTCATACATCTCATCGCAAGGCATCGCGAGCGGCACCACATCGGTCTGCGGCTCGCGCTCGGCGACGAGCCACTCCAGATCCATGGCAGCGCGGTCGAGCTCGAGCAGGTCATCCTGAACATCCTGCAGAACGCAATCGAGTCCATCCTCGAGAGCAGGCGATCCCACAGGGAGATCGCTATCTCGCTGTCGAAGATCGCCGATGATAAATTGGTGGAAGTCGCCGTGCGTGACACCGGGGTTGGCATCCCGTCGAGCTCCATGGAGAGACTGTTCGAACCGCTCTTCACCACGAAGCCGAGCGGAATCGGAATGGGGCTCGCCATCTCCCGTTCCATCGTCGAGGCGCACGGAGGGCGGCTGTGGGTCGCACCGGGCGAGCACAATCCCGGTGCCACGACCGTACGGCTCACGGTCCCGCTGGCGCCCCAGACGACACGGCCGGGTCGCACGCGGAGGCGGAACGTTGCATGATCCCGGCGGCGGGCACGGTCTTCGTCGTCGACGACAACGCTGCGGTTCGGGCCTCCCTGCGGACGCTGTTCGGTGCCGCGGGTCTGCACGTGGAAACGTATGCATCGAGCGCCGACTTTCTCGCAGCGTACGATTCTCGGCGGCCGGGATGCCTGGTGCTCGACCTGAAGCTACGCGGAGAGAGCGGCCTCGATCTCCTCGAGCAGCTCCCGCCACGGCCCGCCACTCTGCCGGTCATCGTGCTCACCGCGTACGGGAGCGTGCCGGCGTCGGTTCGTGCGATGAACGCGGGGGCGATCGACTTCGTCGAGAAGTCGATGCGGCCCGCTCAACTGCTCGGATGCGTGCGCACGGCACTGGAATTGGCCGGTCGGCAACATGAGGTGGAAGCCGCGCAACAGGCGATCGTGCAGCGCGCCGCGCGGCTCACTCCGCGCGAGCAGCAGATCGCCGAACTGCTCGTGGCCGGAAAACGTTCCAAGGAGATCGCCGCCTCGCTCGGTGTCAGTCCGCGGACCGTCGACAGCTACCGCAGCAGGCTGCTCGACAAGATGCACGTCGAGTCGACGACCGAGCTGATCGCTGCCTTGCTTCGCCTTCGCCGGGTTCCACCGAGGTAGTGCACGGTCGAATCCGCCGCGTTCGACAGCCTGGACGACCGACGCGACGAGGTCGCGCGCGCCGGTGCTGAGGCTCCCCACGCCTCGATGCTATCGCGCGGCATCTGAAGGTCGGCACTGGGCGACGAAAGCCGCTGGCGGAGCAGCGTGGCCGGAAGCGTGATGGCCGTTGCCGGTTGCCCGAACGCGAGGCGCGCGGCGACCAGGGGGTCGGCGTCGAGGAGACCGACGCCAAGGTCGTCGACCTTGCTCTCGGACATGACGGGCGTCGATCCGCGAGAGTCGGCTGTCACATCCGAGGTCGAGCTTCTCGACCCGGGCCATCAGCTTCGTGAGGTCTACGAGGCCCGCTCGAGCACCGTCGGCGTGGTCGGCACCTTGCCGCCCCCGGGACGAAAACGCCGATCACGGCCGGGTTGGCTCGCCGTCCTCGGCTCATGACGACGCCCCGCCTTCGCGATCGCTCCGCCCGCGTGTGAGGAAGCGATGAACGCTCTCGTTCGGTGGGTTGGCGAGCAGCTCGCGGGGATTGCCACGCGCGCTCATGGTACGCACGTCCGTGTCGAGAAAGACGCAGTCGTCCGCGATCGAGAGGATGCTCGGGAGTTCGTGCGAGACGATGACCACCGTCGCCCCGAGGCTGTCTCGCAACGAGAGGATGAGCTCGTCGAGCAGGAGCGAGCTGACCGGATCGAGACCCGCCGACGGCTCGTCGAAGAAGAGCACCTCCGGGTCGAGCGCCATGGCGCGCGCCAGGCCTGCGCGCTTCTGCATGCCTCCGCTGATCTCCGACGGGAAATAGTCCTCGAAGCCCCGTAGCCCCACCAGCGCGAGCTTCAGGGTCGCGGCCTCGCCGATTTCCGCCGGCGCCAGCGGCGTGAACTGCTCGAGGGGAAGCCCGACGTTCTCGGCGAGCGTCATGGAGCTCCAGAGGGCGCCGCTCTGGAACAGGATGCCGAAGCGGCGTCGAATCGGCTCCCGCTCCTCGTCCGACGCCGTCGTGAAGTTGACATCCTCGTACCAGACCTCGCCCGAAGCCGGCTCGTTCAGGCCGATCAAATGTCGCAGGAGCGTGCTCTTGCCACATCCGCTCCCCCCCATGATGAAGAAGATGTCGCCGCGGCGGATGCCGAAATCGAGGTCTCGCATGACGACGTAGTCGCCGTACGCCATCGTGAGGCCCTTCACCCGGATGTGGACGCTACGGTCGTCCGGCATTTCAGATCCCGAGCACGTTGTAGATGACCGCGAAGACGCCGTCGGTCGCGATGATCGCGAGCACCACCGCGGACGTCGCGGCCTGGCCGACCGCGGCCGCGTCCCGCCCGCATCGCATCCCGCGGAGACAACCCGCGAGCGCGATGAGGACGCCGAAGACGACGCTCTTTCCGATCCCGAGACCGATGCTCGTGAACCCGATCGCGTGCTGGGTCTCCACCCAGTACTGTGTCGGCGATTGCGCGAGCATGCCCACGGCGATGGTCGCACCTCCCAGGATGCCGATGAGATCGGCGTAGATGCAGAGGAGCGGCATCATGAGGCAGAGAGCGGGCATGCGCGGGAGCACGAAGAAGTCCATCGGGGGAACGACCATGATGATGAACGCCTCGATCTGCTGGTTGACGTTCATCTCTCTTCCAACTGGATGCGCGGCATCCCGTCGGGGGCCATCTCCACCCCTATCTGGGCACCCTTCGGCGGGCCGCCCGAACGCCCCGCGGCCCTATCGCGGCGTCGCGGCTCCCGACGTCCCGGACGCCAGCCTGGTGGCCGAGGTCCGTGCCCACCGGCTCACCGTGCTTTCGACGCCGTCGCGTCGGCGCCGGTATGGCACTCATCCGACCGTGACGACCTCGAGCTTGATCAGTGCGACGCCATCCGCGAGTTGGGACTTCGCAGTTGAGCGTTCCCTCGCGATCGTCGATCCCCAGCCCGCCGTCACGGATCGACGGTACGTCACCGCGCCGGCGCCGATCTTGCCATGTGACGCCACGGGCGCCGCGACGGTTCACCGGGCGCGTCGGGATCCTCGACGTGTCGATTCGGGTGATCTCCGACCCCTGGATGTCCGCGCGGGCCATGAGACGGTTCCGGTTGAAGCAGCCCGCCTTCACCGATCTGGCCACCGAACATGAAGCCGGCCCTGACCACGGACGGAAAGACGAGGATGCCCTTCGCCTTCTGCCCGAGCATCTTCGCGTTCGGCTGCCGTACCTAGAGGGTGTT
>Ga0209056_10003168_pt1 | contig 17651 bp, 13 predicted proteins | sample GraSoiAngelo_114_FD_185876 | JGI IMG/M metagenome (GOLD analysis project Ga0209056, IMG submission 185876) | Grasslands soil microbial communities from the Angelo Coastal Reserve, California, USA - 14_0903_13_40cm (SPAdes) (version 2) | ecosystem: Environmental > Terrestrial > Soil > Grasslands... | reverse complement strand
TAACGCGTCCGCCAATCCGCCGACCAGACGCTCGAATGTTTCCTTATCCTTTAGCGGCCTGCCGCCGGATACCACCACGCGGGCTTCGGTTAGGTCGGGTCGGTCGGACTTGCGCTCTTCGCGGGAGATAAATTGTATGCCGTTGGGAAGCGACGCGGCGTCGAAATCGAAGCGCTTGATCGGACACGGCGCTGCGTCCGCCGCAGGGAGTTCGAAGGCCGTGGCGCGGACTGTGAGCAAGCGGCGTTCCCCCTCCACCTTGACCATGGCCAACATGCTGCCGGCGTTGATGGGACGTCGGTAGGAAATCGAGCCCTCCATTTCTTCGATCGCGACCACGTCGGTAACCATTGGCGCATCAAGTAGCGCAGCGGCGCGCGGCAAAATGTCCTTGCTAAACGTAGAGGAAGTTCCCAGGATCGTCTTCGCGCCGCGCTTTCGAGCTGCTTCTGCGATCACTGTTGCATAACGGTCGGCCAACGGTTCCGCCAATGCCGGGTCGTCGGCGACAACGACTGCAGATGCGCCGTAGGAAACAAGCGATGCGGCGATCCCGTCCAAGCCGTGGCCGAGCAGGAGTAAGGCGTACTCGCCACCGAGCTGTCGTGCCAGCGTGATCGCGTGAAACGAGGGACGCTTCACCTGTTGGCAATCGTGTTCGATTAATATAAGCGACTCGGCCATATTAAATCACTTTCGCTTCCTGCTTTAGTTTGGTGATTAACTCTTCGACCGACTCAACGCGCGTTCCGGCACTGCGCCTGGGCGGGCGTGCAACGGAGAGCACAGTTGTAAGTGGGCGCACACTTGTTCCAAGTTGATCGCAAGTTAGAACTTCAATGGGTTTGCGGCGCGCTCTCATCAAACCCGGCAGCGAGACGTAGCGCGGTTCGTTGAGGCGCAGATCGGTGGTGAGAATCGCCGGCAGATCGACTTCGACTATCTCAAGGCCGGCGTCTGTCTCACGCGTGCAGCGGGCGCGCGTCTTGTTGCCCAGAAACTCAATCTTCGAGACGAACGTCGCCTGCGGCCACCCTAACAAACCGGCGAGCATCTGACCGACCTGATTTGAGTCGTCGTCCACAGCTTGCTTGCCCATGATCACGACGTGTGGCGCTTCCTTCTCGACCACGGCACGGAGGATGCGCGCCACCGCGTAGGGATCGAGTGCGCGGAATTCGTCGATGCGAATGGCGCGATCGACACCCATTGCTAGCGCGACGCGGATTTGTTCATCGACCGCCGGCGGTCCGATCGTCTCGTCGAATGGGTTGATTACCGACTTGGGCGTTGAAACCGCTGCACCCGCGGCGGTAGCCTCGTTAGGGTCGAGTACGCTCTTGAACGGAACGAGGATCTTCATCGACCGGCAAGCGTTGCATCACAGTCCCAACATCGAGGCAACAATATTACGCTGAATTTCGCTCGTGCCGGAGTAGAGCTTACTGGCGATCGCATCGCGTAATTCCCGCTCCACCTCGTACTCGGTCATATAACCATAACCACCGTGGATTTGGATTGCGTCCTCACAGCATTTCACCCAGCAATCGGCGATATGCAGCTTGGTCATGGCGGCCTCCAGGTACACGGCCTTACGATGGCCGCTCAACCATCCGTAATGGTAAAGCATGTGCCGGGAACTCTCGACCCGTACTTTCATGTCCACGATCTTGCTCGCCACCAACTGGTATTTCCCGATTGACTGGCCGCCTTGCTTGCGCTCGTTCGCATAACGGATGCACGTCTCCAAGAGCCGTTGCATTGACCCGACCGCGCTGGCCAGGATGCAGCCGCGCTCCCAAGTCATCGACCGCGTGAACAAAAACGCGCCCCCGCCTTCTTTACCCAAAAGGTTTTCTTCCGGCACCTCGCAGTTTTCAAAAAACACTTCCGCCATTGGCGACGTGCGCAGGCCCATCTTCTCGAGTTTGCGCGCGGCGTTCATCCCCGGCGAATTCTTCTCAACCAGGAATGCGGTGATTCCATCCGGGCCGCGCATTTTGTCGACCGTGGCAAATACCACGAGCAGGTCGGCGATGGGACCGTTGGTGACGAAGATTTTGCTGCCGTTGAGGATGTACGTGGATCCTTTCTTGATGGCAGTTGTGGAGAGGCTGAATGCGTCGGAGCCGCTGTTGGGTTCGCTCATCGCATTACCGCCAATGAGCATGCCATTAGAAAGTCCGGGCAGGTATTTTTTCTTTTGTGCCTCGGAGCCGTTATAGATGAGCGGAGTGACCGCCGTCCAAAGATGTGCATTGATCGAGAAGAGCAGGCCATTGTCTTTGCAAGCGTACCCGAGCCGCTCGAGCGCCGCCACCGTCGTGAGCGGATCCATGCCGAGCCCGCCATATTGGGTCGGCACCGGCAGGCCTTGAATACCGAAGCTACCGCACTTTTCCCAAGCGTCGTGGTTAAAAACGCCGTCGCGGTCGTTGTCGATTACATTGTACTTGAGTTGTTGGCTGGCGAAGCGGCCAACGGCGTCCAGTAACTCTCGTTGTTGGTCCGACCAAGCAAAGTCCATCACGTTGGTTCTTAGTCGGCCTCTGTTTCCTTTGTCCCTCTCCCGACCACCTTCCAACCTCGCTTATTTTTGACGTGTCGCTAAGCGCTTGCTGCAAATGCCGCGTTACGTTCCGCATCTCGCTCAATCATATCGCCGAAAACAACCTGCCAAGGGCTATGGCAACTGGGTTGATTCAAATCTGGGCGATCGATCACCACTTTCTGGTATCGCCGAAATTGTTTCGGATCTTCGAGGAGTTTGAAAAAATCGTCAAATTTCTCATAATTCTCAAAGAAATCTCCGGACAGCATATAATGACCGGCAGCCATCGCGCTCTCATGAGCCTTGTGTGCCAACCCATCCGCCCCGGCCTGCGCCCATGTTACAGCGTGAGGGTTATAAAAGAGACGAATCATGCGGTGAACGAAGTTATAAGCTCCGGTGACCAGCCTGTAGGCCTTCTCCATCTCCACATTGCTGCCATTCAGTCCTTCAGTGAGCTGCTTATGGATCGCCGCGGAAACAAGATAAGAGGTCTTGATCGAAAGGAAAACGCCGCTCGAAAAAATTGGATCGATGAAGCCCCGCGCGTCCCCGACCATCGCATAGTTCGAACCGTAGTGGTTTTTGACTTCATAGGAATAGTTGCCATTAATCAACATCGGAAGCAGCATTTTGCTGCCCTCCAGCAGCTCGCGAACAAATTTCGAGCGCAGAAGCTCCTGCATGCAAAGGTCGTACTTCCAATCGGTTGAACCGGCCTGCGTCAGCTTACGCTGTTGATCGCGGAGATAAGAATTCTGGGCAACGAAGCCGGCAGTGATACGGTTTTCTCCGATCGGAAATACCCAGATCCAGCCTTTTTGCTCGAGACCCATGTAAATAATGATCGAAAGTCCTTCTTCAAGACCTCCTTGGAGTTTTACGTTGCCCCAGTGCGACCAGATCGCGGTCCGATCCAGCTCCTCCCGGGCTTTTCGCGAGCCATGTTTAGTGCCGATGAAAGCGTCTCGTCCGCTTGCGTCCACGAGAAAGCGGCCCCGATGAACGCTTTTGCGACCAGCCGAATCCAGACTTGTCACCGTCACTGAATCGCCCGCGCTAAGGTCCGCTTCGATAACCCTTGTCTCCTCTCGAACCTCAGCGCCGTTTTTCGCAGCATTTTTCAAGAGGATGTGATCGAATTCGCCTCGAATCACTTGGAACGAAAGGTATGTCTTGTCTTTAATGACGTGATCAAAACACCAGGTGGTCGATATATTACCGTCGCGATCTATAAAACGGACACCGGGTTTCCGAACGAAGTTCTTCGTTATTTGGTCGACCACGCCAAGATCTTTTAAAAGTACGTAGCAAAACGGCAAAAGAGATTCACCGACGTGTTCTCGAGGGAATTTCTCCCGTTCGAGCAATAAAACGCGGTGATTCTGGCGGGCAAGCAATGTTGCCGCAGTCGAACCGGCTGGTCCGCCTCCAATAACAATAACGTCGTGCGAAGTTTCTTGTTCCATAATTCTTTGAAGAGTCTCGCGCTGGTTCCATGTCGCGCCGTCTTCGGCAGGCACTGCGCGGGAGACGCGATAAGCACCGACTCTACATGCGAGCTGCGAGCGGTCAAGCGAGCGCGCACCATCAGTAGCGTCCCTCGTAGACATTGTGTCCAGCGTGGACGGGGGGACGGGCATTTGGGATTTCAAAATAGGAATTGCGCACCACACTGAAGTTTGCGACAATCCAAATCCTGAACACGGACATACGGTTATGGCGCATTCAAAGAAATACGATGTGATTATTATCGGCGGCGGCCCAGCGGGCTCGACAGCGGCGACCTTGCTCGCAAAGAATGGGCATTCGGTCTTGGTTTTGGAAAAGGCAAAGTTCCCTCGGGATCACGTAGGGGAATCGCTGCTGCCCTTCTGTTATTCGCTCTTTGAACAGCTTGGGATCCTGGATCACATGAAGAAAACGTATGTTCGCAAGCCGGGCGTGCGATTTCTTGATACTGATGGTACCCGCTACACGACATGGTGCTTCGACCATGTGATGAAGGGCCCGGATTTTCTTTCGTTCCACGTACCGCGAGGCGTTTTTGATCAGATGCTCCTGGAAAATTCGCGCAAGCATGGCGCAACGGTCGAGGAGGAAACCAAGGTCAAGCAGGTAGATCTTGACGACCCTGATGGTGGCGTCGAAGTCACTGCAACGAAGACCGGAGGTGCGACGGTGAAATACTCCGCAAGATTCCTACTTGATGCCAGTGGCCGCGACACGTTCATGGCCAACCGCAACGGCTGGAAAAAGCCGCACCCCCAGCTTAACCGCACGGCACTTAACACACATTGGATGGGTGGGAACCAACTCGGTGGGATTGCCGAAGGGCTCTTACAGATTCTCTACCTCGGCGGCGAAAAACAGGGGTGGATTTGGGTCATCCCTATCCTCGAGGGCCGCCTTAGCATAGGGGTCGTGCTGAATGACTCATATATTCGGGAGCAAAAGCAAAAGTTGCTGCCGACACATGGAAAGGAATGGCAGCTGGTGCTCTACAAGCAGGAATTAATGGAGTCGCCATTCCTGAGAGAAGTCCTTGATGGCGCTTGGATCGTTCAACCTTTGATGATCAATGGTGACTTCTCCTATTTCATCGATTCGGAGAAGAAACATGGAGCGAACTTTGCGCTGATCGGCGATGCTTCGACATTTATCGACCCGATTTTTGCCAGCGGCGTGTATCTTTCGATGAACAGCGCGCGTATGGTGGCCGAGGCGCTGCACTTGTGGTTTACCGAAGGAGAGGAGCAAGGCGGGGCGGCCATGGACCGCGTCTATGGGAAGATCAATGGTGCCTACAAATTCGTGAACAAGGCGATCATGTATTTCTACAATCCGCAATCGATCAATCTCGCGCAGGCCGGATACGCAGCGCCGATTTTGAAGGACCACCAGTATTACGAAGATATTATGGCGCTGGGTCATTATATACTCGCCGGCGATTTTTTCGAGCGGCACGAGGAATATAGCGAGTTCCTGGACACACTTCAGGATGAACGGTCTTTTAAGAGGTACAAGAAGTTTGTCATCGACCGAGCCGAGTTTCAGGCAACTACTTGTGGTCTGACCGGTTCGTCCGTTTTCCCGGCGGAGCCGCCAGTCCTCCCAGTGATGCAGAATTGAGCGACGCGTCGCAGCTGTACTCGATTCGGCGTCTACGAGCATGAGGATGACACCGGCGCGATTCTCAACCTGTCACTGAGTTGAGTGATGGACTTTTTATGGAACCAAGAGCAGCCGGCTCTTCGAACGCTCTTGCCAGCCATATCCGTTCAGGAATTTGGGGGATTCGGAACGTGATCATCTCCGCATGTCTCGGCCTTTAGCGCCTATGGCCTACGTCTTACATCAGCTGTTGACCCAAAGTGCGGCGCGCCGTCCGGACGCCGAACCCGTACGGCTTCTGACCGAGCCCTTCACGTATCGCGAACTTGAAACACGCAGTAACCAACGTAGAAGATATTCAGATGCCAGGCGCGAAAGTAGGTACGCGTGATTAGAAGAGAGTCACCGCGACGAATAGAACGGCGGCGAGGCCGTATGCTACTTGAGTGAGAGATTGAAGAGGCGAGACGGAGGCGGAACGGGGACGCGATATTCCCCGAAAGGCACGTGGCTGCTTATCCGGCAACGCCCGGTGCGAGCTGGCTCTGGCCGTTGGAGCGATTACTCAATGTAGCCGAGGTCTTTCAGACGTTGCTCAACGATCGCGGACTCTTCGGCGGAATACGCCACCTGTTGTTGCCAGCCGGAACCATCGCCGCTCCTTCGCTGCACCGGATTCTGGGCCAGGAAGGAGGGTTCAAACAGTTCCTCCAGGACGTGGCCATCCATATCGTCAGGCACTGGTTGACCCAGCAGGTGAAGAATCGTCGGTGCCATGTCCAACAGGCGCGCTCCCTCGATTTCCACATTTTTTCTAAAGGCCGGGCCGCGCACTATCAGAATGCCATGAAGTCGATGGGTCCCACCCCATTCGGAGTCTTCAGGTGGTTTTCGCTCGCGAATCATCACCGCGGGTTCGGTCGTTTGTTCGGGAAAGCTGGGAGAGCTCGAAAAATGACTCGCCTCCCACCAGTCGAGAATCAGGTCCGCCGCTTGGTCGGCGTAAGGGCCATGAAAAATCTCTTCACGCCGCAAGATCCTTTTGATGACCGGCTCATTTGTCCGGGGATCTTTTAGTTCCCCTATTTTCTCGGTGATGAACTTGATCAGCGATTCATAGTCACTCTCTTCGACAATGCCGAAAGGCTTAATCCCTTTTCGATTAATCCAGATGCTGGGGGGCGAGGCAAGCACTTCGCTGCAGTAAGCCTTGGTACGGCTCCAATCGATATTGGTGAAAGAGGTAAAAGCGGTCTCGAAGCGTTTGCGCATTTTCGGTAAGGCATTGGCGAGCTTTCTCTTCTGCGCCGAGCTCAGCGCGCCACGCAACAAAGTATAGGAACGGTGGATAAGGCCACGAGCGAGCTTCTTCAGCGCTGAGTCATTGTTCTCCAGATAATGTAACAGACCCTGCTGGGCGAGAAAGCGGTTGAGGTAAACGACACGGTCCGATGTCGGCCCTCCACCGTGATCAGAGACAACTAACACTGACGTATCGGTCGAGACTTTCTTTAACATTTCACCAACCGCGCGATCGAGCCGCTCGTAAACCCGCAGGATAGCGTCGCCAAAGCGCTTCGCCCCGACGGGGTCGTGGTAATGATGACTCGCGTCCATGTAATGCCAGAAATAATGCTGGACGGTATCGACCGACATGAAGGTGAACATCAAGACTTCGGCAGGATGCTTTTCCATTAGGTGCAGACTCGCCTGCAGCCATTGCTGATCGATCCGCTCCATCTCTGCCAGGACCTCTTCACGTCGCCGATCAGTGGACATATAACCGAGATATCGAACATCGAGAGTGAATCTGCCGAGAAGTCCCTCAAGCTCGTCTCGTATCTCAGGCGGATAAACGAACGCGCTCTTCTCCGACGGCGTATCCATACCGGAAATCTGGAAACCGTTAAGGTGTTCCGGTGGATAGGTGAAAGGGATATTCATCGTGCCGACGGAGAAACCGGCGTCAGAAAGCATTTTCCAAATCGTCTTAGCGCATCGCGAGCTCGCATTCACGTAACGGAGCGAATAACTCCCCGGCTCCGCCTCCATGAAATGAAAGATGCGATGCTTACCCGGATTCTTTCCCGTCATGAACGACGTCCAAGCCGGTGGCGTAATAGGCGGAAGAATGGATGCCAACCGACCCGAGACGCCCTCTTTCATCAGCTGGGCGAGATTAGGCAACTTACCCTCGCCGACCCAAGGATTGACTAGATCGAGTGTCGCAGCATCCAGACCAACAATTAACAACTTTATTTTACTCATACATATTCAGAACGCGCGTTTTGCCCGCACCCGCCCGCGCGGCTGATTATTTGACACTAGCGGCATACGACCCTTGACCACATGTTCCGCAAGCACCTTGTCGTATACTCCTTCGATTTGCTCCACGATGCTGGACCAGTCAAAACATCTGAGTGCGAGGCTCCTTGCATTCCATCCCAGTTCCGAGGCCAGATCACGATCTGCGAGCAGGCTAATAATGGCCTCAGCCAACGCTTCCGCGGTAGCGGGTGCGACAAGGCGTCCGGTCTTGCCGTTTTCAAGAATCGTGGCTGATTTTTCAAAGCTTACGATGGCCTTGCCCGCGGCCATATAGTTCAGTAGTTTAGTCGGGATGCCCGCAGATTCGGCGCGGGGCACGACTGCGATATCGGCCGCAGCCAGAAAGTCTCGTAACTCTTCCAAGGCACATGAAGTCATCGTAACATGGGAGGCGACTCCAAGTTTCTCCGCCATCCTCGTATACTTAGTTCGGTGCGTTGGATTAATCGTGTTGCCGACTAGTACCAACTTCGCTAACGGATCATGCTGGTGGACAAGCTTGAAAGCGGCCAACAAGTAGTCAACGCCCTGAAACTCGTCGAAAGTACCCGTGTAGATAATCAGCGGCTGGTTGGCAAAGGCAAAGCGACGGCGAACTTTGCTGGCATTTCCGAATGCGAACATTTCGGGCCTGACACCGGAGTTGATAGTGCTGACTCGCTGGGGCGCGACGCCTAAGTCAAGCAAAAAACGGTGTAGCTCAGCAGTGTCAGCTATGACTGCATCAGCCAGTCTAGGAGTCGCGTAATCGAGTAGCTTCGCCAACCCCACGGCAAGCGCTTGTGGCCGGATGAAACCAAACGACGGTAGCTCGCCGATCATTGTGTTAATCGCATTATAGATGACCGGTAGACCGCTCAATCGGCCAACTATTCCCGCGACCAGAGCGGCTTCGTAATTGTGGGCGTGAATGACGTCAATCTGATGTCTTTGCACGACCCGCATTAGCTTGAAGATCAGTAGGAAATCAAAAATAAGGCGCTGATAATTGGGACCAACCTTAATCACGCGATTGAACCCGATTTGGCGTACTCGATCAATCGCAACGCCGTTTATCGGCGTATTGTCAGTCAGCGGATAGGTAACTACGCGCACCGTATGTCCGCGTCGTGCAAGTTCTTCGGACATTTCCCGAATCGCCGCCGGCGTCCCGTGGTTCGCCGGGAAGGGGCACGCCGCGACCATCGCGATCGAATACTTACGCATCACTGGGCCGAGATTGACAGAACCGCATCTTGCATGGCGTCGACAACGTAGTCGACCTCCTCATCGGTCAGATCGAAGTAGAGCGGCAAACAGACGTGATTTGACACAACATAGTCGGTCTCGGGAAAGCTGTCGCCCCGCTGGGCTACAACTGTCTCCGGGTGACTGCCGAAGAGCGGCTGTGAGTGGCAAGGACGATCGTAAAGGTCGCCCGGAAGAGAAACTCCGTGGTCTTCCTTCAGTCTTCGCTTCAACACATCTCGCTGGAGCGGTGGTTCCAGGTAAATGACATACTTGTAATAAGAAGACTGAACACGTCCCGGGATCTTGAGTAACTTGATCCCGGGAATCTTCCGCGCTTCCAGTTTTTCGTCATACCTGCGCGCAATATCCCGGCGCCGTTGCACAATCTTGTCTGCTCGCCGCATTTGGGCCACACCGAGGACCGCATTCAACTCGCTGGGCCGCCAGTTATAGCCGATATCGTGATGCAGATTTGGCTCAGGCCCAAAACGACCGTGGTCACGAAAGGCGAGCGCCCTCCGATAAATCGCCTCATCATCCGTCACGATCATACCACCTTCGCCAGTCGTGAGCACTTTAGTCGAGAAGAACGAAAATGAACCAGCCAGCCCGAGAGAACCTGCTTTACGGCCATCGATCGTGGCGCCATGAGCATGAGCGGCGTCTTCGACCAAGGCGACGCCGCGTTGCTCGCAGATGCCTTTAATTTCATCGAAATGAGGCGAAATGATTCCGCTCATGTGCACCAGCACTACGGCCTTGGTGTCCTCTCGAATCTTGCGGCGCAGATCGTTGGGATCCATCTGAAAGTTCTCCCTTTGGCAGTCGGCGAAGATTACCTTTGCGCCCGCGTGAATCGCCGCCACTGCTGTCGCAATAAACGTATGGCTGGGAACAACGACCGTCTTGCCTTTGACATCTATCGCTCGTAGGATTATCTCCAGCGCGCAGGTGCCGTTAGCAGTGCCGACCGCGTACTTCATTCCGCAGTAATCCGCCCACAGGCCCTCGAACTCGGCCACGTTACGGCCCATGCTGATGAAGCCAGTTAGCAGGATCTGCCTAAGCCCGGCAGTTATGGTTTGTACTTGATCTTCCCGATAGCGGAGATCGAATCCTGCTACCCGCCTCAATTGTTTTCGAGGCAGACTCATGAGGCTGAGACGAAATAAATGACGAGCGTAAAAATCTCAGCGAGCGCGATGTACCTCTTATACCAGTTTATTGTCTCCTGCAGGCCTTCCGCAAGGCGCACCTTCGGCTCATAGCCGATCAACCGCATGGGCTTCGATATATCTGGGCAACGTCTTGCCGCTCCCGAAGGTTTCGTGACATCGTATTCGATTCGAAGTTTTTTCCCAGATATGCGGACAATCATCTCAATCAAATCCTTGACCTTAATCTCTTCACTCGTGCCGATATTCAATGGGTCGGCGACAGGATGCTTTTCAACCGCGAGCATCATTCCATCGACTTCATCAGAGACATAGGTAAATGAACGGGTCTGTTCCCCATCACCCCAGACGGTGAGGACATCTCTGGCCGCCAGTACCTTCATGATTTGCGCCGAGATCACCGGAGCTGTCTCCGCACTGAAATCCATCCGCGGTCCATAGACATTATAGGGTCGCACAATGGCAATCTTCATTCCGTACTCCTGGAAATAGCAGCGTGATTGCACCTCGGCCAAACGCTTCGCCCACCCGTAGCCGTAGCCGCTCGCCTCCGGTTCGCCTTTGAAGCCGTGCTCTTCAGGAGTCGGCACGACACAGTCCTGCGGGTAGATTCCAACCGTGCTGACGGATAAAAAGCGGTCCACGCGGGCGAGTCGGGCCGCCTCCAACATGTGCAGATTGATCACTGCATTGGAAAAAAACATCTCACCATGATGTTCCACGTTATACCCCACACCGCGAATCTTCGCCGCGAGATGCATCACGACATCCGCACCACGACAAACCTTATTACAACTCTGTGGGTCGGAGAGATCCGCCTTGTGATATTCCGCTGACGGCGGGAACGGCGGCGTAATTTTTCTCGGGTGACTGCGCGAGCTAAGATCGACAATTGCGACCGTCGCTCCCTCGGCAAGCAAACGATCAACCAGATGGGAGCCGATAAAACCGCGTCCGCCGGTTACTACCACCTTCTTATTTGTCCAGAAGCTCATGTTTATTCAGCCTATCGACAACCAGTTTTACGTCATGAGAAGGCAATGATGGAAGAAAAAAATCATGATTAATGTGTGATGGTGCGAGATTCGACACTATTCGGTGGTGACTGACCCAGTGTTGCCATCCTGCTCAGTTCGCGGAACTTATTGGGCCCGCGAGCGTTTTCGCTCCAAAGAACATTTGCACGTGATCTATTCGTTTGGGGAGCTGTTCGGATAAAATAGCGAACCTTTCGACTACGATTTTGCGATCGATATCAAACGAAGGGTTCTTGCGCCTATCGCTTTACTGTTGGATGAAATCTTCCGTTATCCCTGGTATTATTCGGAAAGATTTTCTTGACCACTATCGACGCGACTTGTCATCCTTCGGGCCGAAGAGACGTGGTGCTGCTCCGGAGGCTTGCCCTTCATGTTTTGAAGGGTGAGTGATTGCAGCGAGAGAAGACGCAATGAACAAGAAAGCGCATATATCCCTGGCATCGGTAGGAAGCAGGCTGCTCTCATGGCTCAAGCTAGCGCTCGCATGGACTGCGTTTCGCTTCGTGCGACTCTCCGAGCGCCTGTTACCGCCGAGCCTGCTGAGTCTCTTGCTGTGGCCTGCGGCAGCGGCTTGGGACTTGGTGCAAGTTCGCCAGCGAAAGCCATTGACCCACTGGCGCCGCTTCCCGGAATCATGGCGCCCCAAGCGGTGGCGTTTTGTTCTCCGGCAGAGCTTTGGTCTTTACCATTCGCAGCTGTTTTACATATGGCCGGACCGCCTTTGCGAAAGGCGCTGGCTAAGCCGATGTCGCCTCGAAGGTGAAAGTAATTTGAATAGCTTACATGAGGGAAATCGTGGAGTAGTTCTGGCTTCACTGCATTTCGGGCCGTTTGAAATAATGCCCTATTGGTTACGTGCATATGGTATTGTCACCACGAGCGTGCGTACAAGGCCCCCTGACTCTTTGAAGTCCCTAACGAGTTACCAATACTCCTTGAGCCCTCCGGCGGATGTGCCTGTATTTCTCTACGCGGAGGATCTGACCCCGCTGCCCCGCTTTTCGCACCTCCGCAAAATCCTCGGACCGGGGCGCCGGCTGCTGGTATTGGTCGATCCGGTTCGAGGGCTACAAGAGGATGTGCCTTTCTTCGAGGATCGTACGTTTCGTATGTCGGCCGGAGCGATTTGGCTGGCGAGTATGGCAGAGGCGGATCTGGTTCCTTGCTCAATCGTGGAAACCTCCACATGGAAGTTCACCATTCATATTGGTACCCCGGTGCCGCGTCATTACCTAGGTAGGTCGCCTGATATGCAAGCCATCGGTACCCACTTGTTAACGGAATTTTCAAAAGTCGTTAGTCGCTATCCGGAGCAGTGTAAGATGAGGTTATCGCGGGCCATGTGGCCGTTGACTGAGAATAGAGATTCCGACGTTTCCGGTGCAACTTACGCGGCCCGAAGTCATTGATACTCGTCTCGAACGCGACGAGTGAATGTGATCGCATGTAAAGCCGAGCTCCGGCATTCTGCCGTGTCTCAGAGCGCGCCGTTGAACGAACCTGTCTAACACAAGGGGCGAAAGAACGCACCGATGGCCAGGTTGAGTAAACTGCACCGACCTGCGAGCGCGCCTTCAGGCGAGGATTACAGAAAAGCAGAAAAGTGGCTTTGCTAGTTTCCGGTGGCCGCCGGGCTGGGCCTCATAGTGATAATGTTCCTTCCGGAAATATCAGCGCCGGAGCAAGCATGGTACTGCACTGCGCTAAACTGCGGCATCTGCGAACTTGAATCTGCGATTAATCCCTGATTGCAAAGCCAAATCAGCAAATCAGCTCGATTGCAATGGCAACCGTGCCAGAGCGCGTGGCAACGTGTTTCAACTCGCCGTGGCAGGCACAGCCTGGGAGGGCTGCTCCGCCGTGCCGCTAGCCGTTCCTAGCTTGCCGGCGACGAAACGCTCAACGTCGTTTAGAGTTTGAAAGTTCTCCGGCACCATGTCTGTATCTTCAATCGTGAGAGGAAAAGTTTCCTCGAGAAACGCGATCATCCGGAATGAGCCGAGAGAATCGATGATATTGTTTGTCAATAGGGGTTCGTCATCCTTCACTTCGGTCAGACCTTTGCCAGCCGCGTATTCCAGAACGAATGCGCGAACCTTTTCCTTCACGTCTACCACGGGATTTTCTGAATTGTTCGCTGTCATTTTGACATCCTGTTGGGCGCGTCAAATTTTGTCCAGCAATTTCTCGCCGCTCGCTCACGCTGGTGTCCCCGGGTCGGGAGCGATCGCCGGTAAGGCTTCTGTTTTGGTCATTGACAATTTTCTTTCTGCGACGCAATACTGCCGACGCTTGGACGTGTCCTCTGTGGGCGATTCCGCACCTCACCACTAAAAAAAGAAATTTATGAGAGCAGCAGTTGGGATTTTGGCGGCGACTTGTCATCTGCCCCAGCACAAACGCTCGGTCGAGGACCTGTTTCGCGAAGAAGGCGCTAACTTCAGCGCTGATGTCGCGGCAAGGCTCGGCATCAAGCAAGTTCCCCTCCAAAATGGCGACGCCAGTGAGACTGCCTCGAACATGGCGGTCGCCGCCGCCCAAAAAGCCTTGCAGCGTGCCAAAGTCGATCCGCTGACGGTGAATGTCGTGGTCGAGTATTCGATCATGCCGCAGGAATACCTGGTGCCAGTCTGGAACATGAGTAACAAGGTGCAGGCCGAAGTAGGGGCCAGCAAGTCCTTTGTCGTGGGTTTCAGCGGCGGCGGGTCCAGTAACTTCATGGTCGCACTGAGTTCGGCCGCTGCGATGTTGTCGGAAAACGATTCAATGAAGACCGCGTTGCTGGTTACCGGGGACACCACGATCCCGGGCAACCGTGTCCTCAATCCGGATGATCCCGTGACCGTTATGGGCGACGGAGCGAGCGCAGTTGTCCTGCAACGCGATGCGCCCGGGGGCGTAGTAATCGACACAGAGTTATGGTCGGAGGGAAACCATCACGATATCTGCTACATCCCGGGCGGTTCGCTGATTCACCCGGACGACATGAGTCTGTATCGGATGCAATTGGACAAGGCCCGCTACGACGCTTTCCCCAAGGCGGACACGCTGCGTCGAATGAGTGACAAGCTCTTGGAACGTGCCGGGTTAAAGTTCTCTGATGTGGCCTGCCTGCTTTGCTCGAACATTTCAGCACAAGACGAGGCTGCGATGCAGCAGGCTTTTGAAGATAAGGTGTCGCCGGTATGCGCTCCTAACCGCGAGTCCCACGGCCACCTCCAAGGCACGGATTTTCCGCTAAACTATCTTTCACTGATCGAGAGTGGGAGTGTAAAGCAAGGAGATTATATGCTTTCTGTTTCACATGGGATGGGTGTCACGGCTGCAGTGAGTTTGCTCCGGTGTTAGACTAACTTATGAATCAAAACATCGGCATCCTGGAAGCAAACTACTATTTGCCCCCGACCAAGAAAACCCTGGCGCAGGTTTTCGAGGATGAAGAAAAGCCTACTGAAACCTTCGCGGCCAATGTTGACTTTGAGAAAGATATCGGCATTGACGCTCTGCACGTCGCAAAAAACGAAACGGCAGCCGACCTTTGCATCAACGCGGCGAGGCGCACAATGGAAAAGTCGGGTATCGATCCCAAAGAGATCGACCTGATCATCGACTTCACTAGCATCCCCGAAGATTACGTTGCGCCGACTTGGTCCGCAGCCGGACAGGTTCAGAAAGCGATTGGTGCCACCCGCGCCTTCGCAACCGCGATCAACACCGGTGGTTGTGCCAGTTATCAGACTACACTAAAGGTCGCTTGCTCACTAATGTCTGCCAATGACCGCTATAACACAGCCTTGCTCGTTGCCGGCGACAAGACTCCAGAATTCAATCATAACTACTTCCCAATTACCGTGGTTTCAGACGGCGGCAGCGCGGTGATTCTAAAAAAGAACATGACCAAGCGCCGCATTTTGGGTGTGGAGGTCGCCACTGTTGGGAGGCTTCACGACATGTGGTTTATTCCGGGCATTCACAACCGCAAGCCCGAAGATATCGGCGGCAAGTATCCGCGGTGGCTTCATGTGTGTGGCGACGTGCAAAGGTTCAACAAAGAATTAATCCCGATAAACCTGTTCATGTTCCGCAAAGTCATCCAAGGCGTGCTCAAGCAGGTCGGCAAAAAAATGCAGGATGTCTCCTACTTCGTCTATCCTACCTTTTCCACCTGGGACCTCAAGGCGTTCTCAACCGCCTTCAATGTTCCGCCCGAAAGAATGTCGGGCGCCGGCATGCATCACGGCCATTTGCAGGAAACCGACATGGTGGTTGGCTACGTAGATGCGCTCGAGGCTGGGCGTATCAAAGATGGCGACCTCGTTATGCTCGCAACGAATGGTGCTGGCTTCTCGTGGGGAGCTTCTCTAGTTCAGCACTAACAACTGGAAGCAACCTATGGTAATACAGGAAACAAAACACGATTTCGAGGTGGCCATTCTCGGCAACGGCCTCTCCGGTTCCATGCTGGGCACGATCCTCGGCAAGAAAGGCGCGAGCGTCGTCATAATCGACGAGGACCAGCATCCCCGCTTTGCTGTTGGTGAATCGACCATCCCGCATACTTCACTTATCGTTTCAATCTTGGCTGAGAAATATGACTTACCCGAGCTGGAGCACATTGTAGATACTCAGCGGCTGGCCAAACATGTCTGCACCACTTGCGGCATTAAGCGCCACTTCGGATATGTCTATCATCGTCCCGGTCAAGTCTACGACCGGAGAGAAGGCCTGCAATTCGGCACGAGCGCGCGGGACGAGAATCATTGGTTCCGGCAGGATATTGATGCTTACCTTCATAATCTCGCGGTTCACTATGGCGCGGTGCCGCGGCAAAAGACCAAAGTAACCAGCCTTGAGATTAATAAACAGGGCGTAAAGCTCCATACATCCGCAGGCGAAGAGATTCGTGCCCGTTATCTTGTTGATGGCACCGGCCACAAGAGCATTTTAGCAGAACGCTTCGGCCTGCGTGAAACTCCTACCCGGCTCAAGCACCATTCGCGCACGTTGTTCACGCACATGGTCGACGTGCCGCCATTCGACGACGCGAATAACCCGCTGCCTATTTCTTATCATAAGGGCACGCTGCACCATTGCTTCGAGCGCGGGTGGTTTTGGGTTATCCCATTTAATAACAACCCCCTCTCTACTAACCCGATTATCAGTGTAGGACTAACAATCGATCCACGCCGTTATCCGAAGCCGGATATGTCGGCCGAGGCGGAGTTCAACGAGTTCGTCAACCGCTACCCCAGCGTAGCGGAGCAATTCAAGGACGGGAAAGCGGTTCGGCCGTGGGTATCCACTGGCCGTTTGCAATATTCCTCAAAGCAGACGGTTGGTTATCGCTATTGCCTGATGTCGCATGCTTCAGGTTTTGTCGATCCGCTTTTCTCCCGCGGGATGTTTAATACGGTCGAGATTATTCAGGCGCTAGCTGATCCATTACTCGAAGCGTTAAAGACCGATAACTTCAATGACGAAGCCTTTCTTGCCGTGGATAGGCAACAGCAGAAAGTCCTGAACTACAACGATGACTTGGTAAACTGCTCGTTTATCTCATGGGACGACTTCGATCTGTGGAACGCTTGGCTCCGGGTTTTTGGTCTCGGCACTTTTCTGGCCGAATTCCATTTAATGAATGGCATGAGCGATTATACCCGCACCGGCGATCCATCACATCTCGTTGGAAAGACCCAGAACTCAATCTTTTGCGACTTCGAAGATCCCGATTACGCCGCCTTCTTCAAAGACTCTGTCGAAACAGTAGAAGCTTACGAAGCCGGCGGCATGACTTCCACCGCTGCGGCCCAGCGCATCTTCGACATGGCTAACCAATATGAGTTTGCCGTTCCGATCCGCAAAGATGCGTTAGTGCGTGCTCATTGGATGAAAGAAGAAGATCAACTAAGTGAACGCGATCTGGGCTTCATACGCCGCGGCTTCCGCTGGGCGCTCACCACGCCGCTGACACGTGATGTGGTTTCGAGTTCAGCGGCTTTCTTCCGCTGGTGTGCTCACCGGCCAGATCCCCACCTTTGCGTGGAATCGGACTCGCAGAGTCGGGATTTAAAGACGCCGCGACGCCGGGATGAGCGGAAAGAAAGACGCCCTTCACTGCGCTCGCACGCAGTTCGATCTTCCTCCCCCGTTGCCCCGCCTTCAACCACTGACGCACGCCCAGCCGTTCAAGCTTCAACTCGTTAGGCCTTAAGC
>Ga0209056_10003167_pt1 | contig 17652 bp, 16 predicted proteins | sample GraSoiAngelo_114_FD_185876 | JGI IMG/M metagenome (GOLD analysis project Ga0209056, IMG submission 185876) | Grasslands soil microbial communities from the Angelo Coastal Reserve, California, USA - 14_0903_13_40cm (SPAdes) (version 2) | ecosystem: Environmental > Terrestrial > Soil > Grasslands... | reverse complement strand
CAATTGCTTGTGCGCCATCGTTCGCGCTGGCGCGAACCAACTGCATCATGCGATCAACGCCAAATTCGTCCCCGTCGGAGTTAAGCGTCTCGGTCACGCCATCAGTGTAGAGAACGAGGCAATCGTTGCGCTCGAGTGGTACCGCGAAGTCGACCGTAAGCCTATCGAACACGCTTCCGCTGTCAATTCCCACTACCATACCCGGCGACTTTACGGGGGTTACAGTTTGCGATTGCCGCTGGTACCATAACGGCGCATCGTGTCCGGCTCGCGCAAGGGTGACGCCATCGTGCTGATGATTCAGGACCAGGTACGCCATGCTGATGAACATGTCTTCTTTAATGTCCGGATAAAGCTGCCGGTTTACTTTTCGTAACACATCCGCCGGAGACGGGTTCCTAGCCGCCTCCGCACGCAACACGCTGCGGCAAATCGCCATGATCAGCGATGCAGGGACGCCTTTGCCGGAAACGTCTGCAATTGCAACGCCAAGTCGCTCTTGATCGACAGGGATGTAATCGAAATAATCACCGCTTACCTGGCGAGCTGGCACATTAATCCCGCTGATTTGGAACCCATTGATGGCCGGCGCTTCAGATGGGAGCAGGATGCGCTGAATGTCTCGCGCGATTTCGAGGTCGTGATCCAGCCGTTTTTTTTCGTTCGCCATCGAATAAATGATCGCGTTGTAGAGCGCAAAGGCCGATTGCTCAGCGATGGATTTAAAAACGACAAAATCAGCCTGTGAAAAAGGGGCACCCATTGGACCGTTGGCCACCGCCAGAACACCGAGGTCTTGGTCGCCATATCCGAGCGCTGTGGCCATGACTGAGACGCTGCCAAAGGCGCTTCCGCGTAATTTGGCCAATTCCGGAGCTTCAGAGAATTCGTTGAGACAGACAGCCTGACCTGTTTGCCAGACGCGCCCAATCAGTCCTTCGTTGGCACCAACCGTATGGAGCCGTAGGAAAGTCTCAAGGGCGATAGGATTGGCAGCCGCTTGTTGCAAAATATTTCCCGGAACATCTACCAGTGGCGGACAGCCTTTCGAGATGAATGCGGGCATGAGCTTGCCACCTGTGCGATCCGTGACGTAGAGCGCGCCACCGTGTGCGTCCAGAATACGCACGGCCCCCTCGACAACGAGCCGATGCAATTCCTGAGGTCGAATGGTTCCTCGGAACGCTTCGCCCAACCCATGGAGGAAATCGAAGACGAGCGTCTCCTCGACCTGAATCTCTTCATGCGAGCGCTCCAGCCTACGAATTCGCCGAGTCTGGAGATAGGAAGTGATACCCCACCCAGCCAGAGACGCGACAAGCAGTCCAAGGAGAAGAGTCGGCCACATTGCGCGAGGCCAGCTTACTTCGAAGACGTCTCGTGATGAAGATCTTGTCTTAGGAAGTCGAGAACGTCCTTAAAGCGAAAGATATTTTCGGGCACTGCCTCGCAAAGTGCTTCGTGCGCTTCGAGCATGGTTTCTGCCTGCTCCTTTTTTCGGGAATCTAGTGTCTGGCTTCTGGAGGCTTGTTCAAGGGCTTCACATTCAGGTGCACCGGTCCCATCGGTGTGGATATCGAATATCTGATCCAATCCGAGCCCGGAAAGGAGTTGCTGACTGCGATTGCCGCAATGAACAATGTGAAGATGGCCGTGTCCGAGTTCCTTCAGCCGCAGCGCCACGCTGGCCATCGTTCCCATGAACGTGGAATCCATCATGGCGCAATCCCCCAAGTCCATCACAAATTCGCGGTACCCGCGGTCCAACATTTCGCGCGCGAACTCCTTGAGGTTACCGCTATTGAGGAAACTGCCTTTTCCCTCCACTTTCACCCATACGGTCGGCCCTCTTACCCCAACTTGAATAGACGAGTCCACAGTTACTCTTTGAAACGATACCAGCCCGCAAGGCACGCTGTCAAACCTCGCCGGCGGTTAGAAAATCCCCCATAAACTGATTCGCAACGCAACTGTTAAAGAGCCGCATCGCGGCCAACGTACACGGCTTCAGAGCGACAGAATCGAGGACGCGCCCCTGCGGCAGTTTACTCCCACAGAAACGAGCGGTTTTCCGCCACGATTCGACCGCTCGCGATTAGCAGACATCGCCACGCAATCACGCGGCCATCATCAAAGTAATCGTCTCCGGTCACCTTGAATTCCGTCTTATGAGTGCCGCGCACGTTTCTGTATGTGATCTCCTGCGCCTGGACGTGCTCGTGCAATTTTTCCTGGTGATACTCCAGACGCACGGTGACATCCGAGCGGCGTTTAGCACGCCAAAAGAAATCGAAGTAATCGCCAAAACGCTGGCGCCGATCTAGCGCGGTCACCGCGCCGTAGAGTCGGTATTGCCTTTCAAAAGTGATGGGAGCGTCCTGAAGCGTAGCAGTTTTCTGGTTCGGCGAATTTGACTTCGCGCCAAGGCTGCTCGTCGTTCCGCGCGCCCGTTCGCTGGCCTTTGGCGCTTTCTCACTCAAGAAGAAGAGTTTGGTTTTACGAAACTCGAAGTCTTTGTCCAAAGCCACTGGGAGCGGCGTCACTTTTTCGACCACCTTCGGTTCTTCCCGGGCGCCCTTGCCGGGAGCGGAAACAGTCAGAAAGCTCAAAACGAAAACTGCGGCGGCAAACCTCATTTCTATAATAAAGCGGTCTCTTCAAGCAGGTGTCAACGCGCAACGTATGAGTCGCATTGACGCCACGGAGCGCCATGGAACTCAAGCGGATTTAGACGTAATTTTTCGCGTGATTGAGGTTCGCTACGAGCGCGGCGTTTACCTGCCGCAACAGGATTTCTGGCTGGATCCATGGGACGCAAAACGTGTCGCGTTCGTTTCGCACGCGCACAGCGACCACATTGCACCACACAAGGAGGTCGTCGTGTCCGAGCGCACAGCGCACCTGATGCAAGTCTGTCTGCCGAGTTCGCGAATCGAGCATCCTCTGCCTTTTGGGGAAAAGCGATCTATTCGCGGCCTCGAACTGATGTTGCTACCTGCTGGGCACATCTTCGGTTCAGCGCAATGTCTTCTTTTCGCCAGCGACGAGACGGTACTCTACACAGGTGATTTCAAACTGCGGCCCGGGAAATCCGCCGAACAAGCAGAGTGGCGTCAGGCCGATACCCTTGTCATGGAGACAACATTCGGCCTTCCGCGCTACCGCTTTCCGCCAACCAAACAGGTCGTCGATATGATGGTCGCTTTTTGCAGCGAGACGATTGACGCCGGTGAGGTGCCGATATTGCTGGGCTATTCGTTAGGCAAAGCGCAGGAAATCCTCTGTTCCCTCGAGGGTGCCGGCTTAACCCCGATGCTGCATGGCTCGGTTTATCGGATGACCCGTATTTACGAACAGTTCGGCCAATCCTTTTGCAAATACATGCGGTACAACGGGAACGACGTCGCGGGGAAGGTCTTGATCTGTCCACCGAGCGCAAACCGCTCGCAGATGCTGGAGAAAATCCCGCGAAAACGTGTGGCGCTGATCAGTGGATGGGCCGTCGATTCTGATGCGGTTTATCGCTACCAGGTAGACGCGGCATTTCCTCTGTCGGATCACGCAGATTACGACGATTTGCTTCGGTATGTCGACTTGGTGCAGCCGCGCCGGGTGTTGACGCTGCACGGCTTCGCCGCAGCTTTTGCCTCGGATCTTCGCGCGCGCGGCATCGAAGCTTGGGCGCTGAGTGAACACAACCAAATGGAACTGCACTTCGGACGCCGGGAGTTCACGCTGCAATCTCTGCCGAAGAATTCCGCCGCGGGACGACCTCCGAACGAGTGGAGGGGGCAATCTGAATTTCTGGACTTCGCGAATGTCGGTAACGCCATCGCTGCGACTGCGGCAAAATTGGAGAAGATTCGATTGCTGTCCGATTACCTGCGCGGCCTAACAAACGACCAGCTTCCGATTGTCACTACGTATTTCACCGGAAGGGCATTTGCTCAAAGCGATCCGCGCATATTGCAGGTCGGATGGGCCATAATCTTTCGCGTGCTACAGGACGCAACCAACATCGGCGATGGCGAATTTTATCGCGTTGCGGACAGACACGGCGATGCTGGCAAAACTGCATTCGAGGTTCTCGATGGGCGAACAGCGCCTCAGCCATTCAGCATTCTCGAATCGGCCGAGTTGTTCCAAAACCTTCACCGCGCCCGCGGTCCGATCGCAAAGACAAAGCTGCTGCAAGAGCGATTTTCGATCTTGTCCGCGCGCGAAGGCGAGTACGTCGTCAAGATTTTGACCGGCGAGCTGCGAATCGGATTGCACGAGGGGTTAGTGGAGGAAAGCATCGCCATGGCATTCGATGTTCCCCTCGACGAGGTGAAGCGGGCGAACATGTTGTTCGGCGACATCGGTCAAACCGCGCTACTCGCTTCACGAAAAGAACTTCACAAAGCCGAGCTATCGATGTTTCGTCCCATTAAATGCATGCTCGCCACTCCCGAACCATCCGCAGATGCTGTCTGGGGCCGCTTTATTGCAGCCACTGGCGATGACCGCAACGAACCGGGATCATCGATTGCGGCTACGGTGTATGTTGAGGACAAATTCGACGGCATTCGCGCACAGCTTCATCGCAGCAGAAACAGGGTGGAAATTTTCTCGCGCGATTTAAGGCGAATTACCCGTCAATTCCCAGAGCTCGCCGAACAAGCCGTGAAATTCGACCAGGAGCTGATTGCGGACGGTGAAATCATCGCTTTTGCGGAAGGTCGGCGACTGACGTTTTTTGATTTGCAAAAACGGCTCGGGCGCAAGGACGAGAATGTAGACCTGTTTCCAGGAGCGGCAGCGGATGTTCCGGTCGCGTTTGTAATTTTCGATCTTCTCTGGATGAATGGGCGCTCGCTTTTGAGAACTCCCTTGCGCGAACGGCGGGAACAACTCGGTGGACTTGTACTACCGCCGCAATTCCAAAAGGCGAAAGTAACGCCAGCGCGCTCTGCAAAAGAGATAGAACAAATTTTCCAAGATGCGCGCCAGCGCTTGAATGAAGGTTTGATGATCAAAGACCCGGAAAGCTTCTATTTGCCGGGCAGTCGCGGCATGTTCTGGTTTAAACTCAAGCGCGAGTTGGCGACGCTAGATGTGGTGGTGGTGGCGGCGGAGCTTGGCCACGGCAAACGCAACCACGTGCTAAGCGATTATACCTTCGCCGTGCGCGATGACAGGACCGGCGAACTCTTGCCGATTGGTAAAGCCTACAGCGGATTGACCGACGCGGAGATTGCGGAATTAACGGAGCACTTTAAGCAGAACACAATCGCTGATCATGGCCGGTATCGCACCGTGAAACCGGATGTGGTGCTCGAAGTGGCTTTCAATTCAATCCAGCCCAGCACACGTCACGCCAGTGGACTGGCTCTGCGTTTCCCAAGAATCAAGACGATTCGACGCGACAAAGACGTTCGTTCCATCGACACACTTGAGTACGCGCGCGAGCTTGCGAGGCATTCAAGCTCACCGGACAATTAAAGCCTAGCGAACGCCGCAGATTTACTCTGGCGTCGGCGATGGAGCCGGCGAAGCAGCTTCTGTGGCGGGAGCTGTTGCTTGGGGACGTGGCCGCGCCCGAGCCGCCCTCATTTTTTGTAACTCGTCCAACTTGCGCTGCCTTTCAGCGAGGCGCTCCTGGATTCGTTGTTCTCGATCACCTCTTGACTGCGAAGGGTCTGCAATCAGGCCCTGAAGCTCAGGGGGGACGCTTCGCTGAGGCTCCGCGGGAACTACCCGGGGAACCGTGGGAACTCTCGGCTTCGCGGCCAATTTCTCCCGGTCAGCCAAGGCTTTCTCCCGTTGGTCTAGTGCCTTCTCGCGAGCGTCCAGATCCGCTTTCCGTTGAGCGAGTTGTTGTTCAGCCGTGGCATCTCGTTTTTGGCACGAGCAACCCAGCGCAAAAGGAATCAGTAAGGACAGGACAAAAACTTTTTTCATATCAGTCGCGGATTCTGTTTGTTTGGTGAACGAAGAAAACGGCGGGCTTGAGTCTGTCAAACGAAACTTAACGCTCTTGCGTGCGTGGGGTAGGCCAAGCTGCCGGTCTAACTACGACCGATTCGACGTCGCCACGCTGAAATCGCTGGAAATTGGCAAAAACAGCCAACATCGCCAGACAAACAATGATAATCAGCATCAACATAGCAGCGGTTTTCGAAACGCGGGGCGGTTCGGATTTTTCAGCCGTCGTTTCTGGCAAATTCACGCCCCCACTATCCAAGTGAAGATCGCGATCGCAAGCGGGCCAATGTACTTCAGTCAAGGTGTAACGCCGCGATTGCATTCATGACGCGGTCGCTTAGCTGTGCGTACAGATTTTTTCCTCCCGCCTCGATATCGGCTGCGCTGAAGAAGATCGGTTCTCCGATGACGATGGTAATTGGCACGCACCGTACGCGACCGCCGTCGCGCGGCAGCGCTTCATGGGCGCCAAAGATCCGCAGGGGCACGACTGGCGCGAGCGTTTTTGCAATCACAAGACCCAATCCCGGCTCGGCTGGCTGCAAGTTGCCGTCGAGCGTGCGCGACCCTTCGGGAAAAACCAGCACGCCGTTGCGAGCCTGCAAGACACGAATTACGGCCTTGATGGCGCTGCGATCGACGCCTTCTTGATTGACCGGGATCACGTTCAGCTTTGGCAAAACCCAACCCAGCAGCGGCACGTCCAAAAGCGTGCGGCGGGCCAGAAAATAAATTGCTCTATCACACGTGGTCCCGGCCAGTGGCGGATCGAGGTAGCTCTGGTGATTCATTGCGAGAATCACCGGCCCGCTTTGAATCATCCGCTCCCGATGAATTACCCGAAAACGAAAAAACAATCGCCCAGCCAGCCGGGACAAATGATAACCAACCCAATAATAGAAATTCATTCACCGAGCGCGCGATTTGTGATCCGAAGATCGCGAATCGGCAAGCCGATTTGCCCAAGTCGCGCGCTGATTTCGTTCACGACCTGCTCGATCGTGACATGCGAAGTGTCGATCACGTATGCGTCTGCCGCGATCACAAGTGGCGAAACGGCTCGCGAAACATCATCGTGATCCCGCATGGCGATTTCGTCGCGCTCGCCTTGTGCGGCACGACGCTTTAGACGCACCTCAGGCGAAGCGTGTATATAGAACTTATAAGGCGTATCGGGAAAAACGACTGACCCAATGTCTCGTCCCTCGATCACCACGTCATGGCCGTCGGCGCAGTCATGGAGTTTCTGCGAAACGATCTTCCGGACCCGCGGAAATCTGCTGACGCGAGAGACGGTTTCGTTCACACGATCATCACGCAAATGCTCGCCGGGGTCCACATCATCCACCAGAATGCGCGACTCGTTGTCTTGAACGTTGCCGGTAAGTGCCGCTGCATCCAGCGCAGCGGAAATGAGATCGTCCTCCTCTGGCGGGATGTTCTTTCGCAGTAGATACCAGGCGATCGCCCGATAAAATCCGCCCGAGTTGACGTAAATAAAACCGAGCCGCCGGGCCAGCTCCCGCGCAACGCTGCTTTTTCCCGACGCAGCGGGACCATCAATAGCAATTACACGATCCGAGCGTCGGTGGGAAGCGTGTGATCCCATGTCTACTTCGTCCCTGGCGCAACGCGCTAGCCTTCCTTTGCTGGCACCGGAGCGAGCGAGCCGATGACAGGCGTGCTGATCTGCATCCGTTTCGGATTGGTGAACTCCTCAAGCGACGCTTCAAATCCCGGATACGATTCACGAATGCATTCCGCGTCTTGGACGATGGTCTCCCCTTCGGCAAACAGGCCCGCTATGGCAAAGGCCATCGCGATGCGATGATCGCCAAAGCTCGGCAGGCGCGCACCGTGCAGTGGCGCCGGTCCATAAATTTCTACTCCATCACTCAGCTCCGACACTTGCGCACCCATGGCACGGAGATTGTGCGCAATCGCCGCAATCCGATCGCTTTCTTTGACGCGCAGTTCCTCTGCATGGCGGATTGTTGTCTTGCCGCTTGCCAGAGCGCCTGCGATCGAGAGAATCGGCAGCTCGTCGATAAGCTGAGGCACTTCTTTCCCCTGAATAACGGTTGCTTTAAGCGGGACACCCGTGACTTCGACCACGCCGCGCGGTTCAAGCTGCTCGACATCTTCAACCGCTTCTCGGACCTGCGCGCCCATCCGGAGCAGCACGCCCAGCAACGCCGTTCGCGTATCGTTTAGACCGACGTTGCGGATGAGCAGATGTCCACGCCGCTGCGCTCCAGCGGCGACCAGCCAAAAGGCCGCTGAAGAGATATCACCCGGAATGTCGAAATCCCGCGACTCGGGAAGCTGATCTCCGAAAACCGTAACGCTGCCATCATCTTCGGTCGTCGTGCGCACCAGGAAATAATTGAGCATCTTCTCCATGTGGTTTCGCGTCGGGACCGGTTCTTCGACTGTGGTTTTGCCCTTGGCAAAGAGACCAGCGAGCAGCAATGCACCTTTCACCTGTGCGCTCGCTACAGAGGGCCGGTAATGAATTCCACGCAGCGAGCCACCTTGGATGCGCAACGGCGGAGTTCCTTCAGGACCTTCGGCAACAACGCTCGCGCCCATCTCAGAAAGCGGGGCGATCACCCGGTCCATTGGACGTTTCGACAGCCCTGGGTCTGCCACCAGCCGACTCTCGAATTTCTGTCCCGCCAACAGACCCGCGAGAAGCCGCATGGTCGTGCCCGAATTACCGCAATTGATTTCTTTGTCAGGTGCGGTGAGTACCCGCCTTTTTCCGTGAATGATCAACGTGGTAGCCTCAGGCTGCTCGATCTTGATTCCCAAAGCGCGCATTGCATTGACCGTGTGCATGCAATCTTCGCTGGGAAGAAATCCGCGCAGCGTGCACACGCCGTTGGAGAGAGCGGCGACAATCACCGCTCGATGCGAAATGCTTTTATCGCCCGGTACGGTGATTTCGAGATCGATTCGAGGAGCCCGCTTTACCCGCAACTGCATAGAATGAATCTGAACGTCGTGATGTTAGCGCCGGGTGCTCGCATAGAAACCTGTGCTGCGCTAATGGCATTTGGTAACCGCATCAGCGAAATTTCCGCAATACGCTCGCCTTACGGCACAAGGAAAATCTTGTCAGTGTAAGGATCCTTGACTTCCGTTCCAGGGGGGAATCCTTCCACATCGATGTATTTGCCCGGCGAATAAGGGCTCTCCACTAGGTGCGGTTTGCCCGGAACAGGGATTCCGTACGGATAATCTCCCTTTGCCACTTTTTTCTCCGGCGCAGCCGCAGGTGGAGGTGAAGTTGCTATCTGCGGGGGCGGCGTACTCATTGGTTGGACCGGCCCGTTCGGGTTGAACGGTTGCTGCGGTGGTGGGTATTCTTGCGTTTCGGTGGAAGCATAAGGCGCCCCCCTGTGATGTTGGGTGGTTGGAGGTGGCTGTTCCTCAGCGCATGAGGCAAAAAAGAAAACCGCGAGCAGAGCAAGCGGGAGCGAAAATTTCATCATAAAATGAAAATGTTTTGTAATCGTATCCGGAGTCCGAGTCGTTGCCAATGATTAAATCGCGCTTTCTTTCGAACTCCGGAGACTCGTCGATAAAAAAGCAGCACGAATACAATGCACCGGTGCGCGTAATCCGAATCCGAAGTACAGATGCGCGACAATTCACATGTAGAGATTTTGGTCGTCGACGATGACGCGATGAGTCGCAGGGTGTTGGCCCAACTGCTCAGCGCTGCTGGTTACAATTGCAGCGTCTCAAACGATGGTTCCGAAGCACTGGAGACAATTCACGCGCGTCCGCCTTCGCTTTTGCTGCTGGATTTCGACATGCCAGGCCTAAACGGCGCCGAGGTGCTTAGGCGCCTTCGCTCGGACGAGGATCCGACGGTCGCCCAAATCCCGGCTATCATGCTGACAGCACATGGCAGCGAGCAAAGCGAGGTCTCCTGTCTGCAGGCAGGTGCGGACGATTTTGTGACGAAGCCTGTCAATGCGTCGGTGTTGCGGGCGCGAATCGAGACGCAACTTCGGCTTCGCTCAATGCGGCGACAACTGGAGCGGCAAAACGATGAACTGGAGAAATGGCGCCGCGATCTGGAGCGCGATCTGGCAGCGGCGCGCCTAACGCAGCAATCATTGATACCGCAGAAACGGCTGGTGCTGCCGGGTTGGCAGATCGCAACGTGCTACCGTCCTGTCATCCAAGTGGGCGGCGACATCTATGGCTGGCTCCGAATGAAGGACGGCCGGATTTTGTTCTGGATCGCCGACGGTACCGGCCACGGCGCAGCTGCCGCGTTGCTTACAACGCTGGCAAAACTTCTTTTTCACCACGGCAGCATGGATCATGATTCGCCGGCCAGCTTGATGGAAGCTGTGGATAATGATTTTCGCAGCACCTTCGGCGCGCGTTCATTCATGACCGCGATGTGTGTCGCGCTTGATCCGGCCACGGGACATGCCGGCGTTGTCGGGGCAGGGCACCCGCCACTGTTGGTTGTTCTCCATGACGGAACCACGCAATCAGTCGCCTCGGTGGCGCCTCCGCTGGGCTTGATCAAACAGGCTGCGTTCAGCGAAACGCCAATCGATCTTCAGCCCGGCGATGCGTTCCTGCTCTACACCGACGGGATACTGCGCTGGGGCAAAGATGAGCGTCGTGCGCCGGCTCCTGGGCAGCTCGAAAAAATTTTGCGCCATTCCGGGTCCAGCGCAGAGGCATTGCTCAAACAGGTTTTAGCGCAAACAGCTCCCGAGAATTCTGCGAAGGCTGCTCCCGATGATGTGGCGGCAATCGCCGTGCGCCGGGAAGACCGACAATAAAATTTTTTAATTTAGCTCAAATTTAGTCTTGCTCTCCCGCAAGCGAAACGTTAGTCAGCGTCCATGCCGAAAACCAAAAAAACTTCCAAGCGCAAACCGAATCCCGCCTTCATGAGACCGGTCCAGCCGGACGATAAGCTTGCTGCCGTCGTCGGTTCGCAGCCGCTATCACGGCCAGAGCTTACAAAAAAGCTTTGGGCATACATCAAGAGGCGCGGTCTGCAGGACAAAAAGAAAAGAATCATGATCAACGCCGACGACCAGCTCAAGCCGGTATTTAATGGCAAGAGCCAGGTGAGCATGTTCGAGATGACCAAACTCGTCTCGAAGCATCTGCGCTGATCGGAACTCGTTCATAGCCCGGCGTTGCCGCGTCGGGCTATCGCGAGCTTGGAAAAAATAATCGCCGTACCGGGCGGTGCGTTGTACCGCTCTTGCGTCCTGCTACAACTGCATCGAAGATGGTGGAGTGAAAACCCCTCGATTATTTCTCGCCGCAGCCGCAGTCTCGGCTGTGTTCATTTCCTGCGCGCGAGCGGAATCCGATTGGCTGCATAATTACAGCAAGGCGCAGGAGGAGGCCAAAGCGAACCACAAACTTCTGTTCCTCAATTTTACAGGATCTGACTGGTGCGGGTGGTGCATCAAACTGGACAAGGATGTTTTCTCGCAGCAGCAGTTCAAAAACTACGCGCACGACAATCTCGTTCTGGTAGAGCTTGATTTTCCTCGCAGAAAATCCCAGCCTACAGAGGAGAGAAAGCAAAACGTGCAACTGGCGCAGCAGTACGAAGTCCTTGGATTTCCGACCATCGTCGTGCTGAACAGCAGCGGCCAAAAGGTGTGGCAGTTCGACGGTTATTTCCCCGGTGGCCCGGAGGCGTTCATCGCGCAGCTGCAAAAATTGCCGAAGGGTTAAGCGCACCTGATGAGAGTTCCGCGCCAAAGCAAATTCGCGCGGCTGACACGAAGATGTCAGGCGGATTCTTTTCCTGACGTCTTCTGAGCTGCCTTCGTCTCGCCGGACGAAGGAGCTTTTGCTGGTTCGGTTTTTGAGGACTTGTCGCCGCCTTCAGATGCTTTAGGAGCAGACTCTTTTTTGGCTGCTTCTTTGTATGACTCGCTGCGATAATCGGTGCTGTAGAATCCCGAACCCTTAAAGATGATACCTGCTCCGGTGCCGGGAAGACGCTTTACCTTGCCATGTCCCCACTTGGGCAATCGGCAGAGTTCCTTTGGGCATTCACGGAACGCCTCTGCGCGGATGGACTGGAATGCTTCAAAAGTCTGCCCGCACTTCTGACACAAATACTCGTACGTCGGCATGGGGAATCGCTGGGGAGTCTGCCTTAAACAGGTTGGAATTCAACTACCGAGGCCTGGTTACTACGCCAACCTATCACAATGACGAAATCGGAATGACGAATGACGAATTAAATCCGAATGACGAAAGCCGAAACGGCGCTGAGATCACGGCGTGTTTCTTCGTCATTCGTGCTTCGACATTGTCTCGTGGTTTCATTCATGTCTATTAGTGGTTCATGACGAACCACGGCGTAAAAGAAATTGCGGAACTCTTTCCACCTTTGATGGAGATCAAGGACGAATCGCTGCGCGAAAAAGTGGCGGCGGTATGGAACGAAGCCATCATCACGGGCTGCGGCGGGAACGGATGGACTTTCGATGAGCTGCGCGCGGTGAAGTTCACACTGCTGGCCGGCGATATTAACATGACATTTGTCGAGCACCTCAATTCCTGCGCCCGTCAATGCATCGTTATCGCCGATGTGCTCGAGAGCGCTTTTCGCTGCGGTATTCCTATTCAGCGCGATTACCTTATCGCCGGCGCGTTACTCGCCGATGTCGGTAAACCGCTCGAGTACGACAAGGACGCCTCAGGCAAAGTGATCCAGGGAAAATTCGGCCAACAAGTGCGACATCCATTCAGCGGCGTCGCGCTCGCGTATAAGCACGGCATTCCCGGCGAAGTCTTGCATATCGTCGCCACGCATAGTCACGAGGGCGATAAGGTCGAGCGCTCAATCGAATCAATCATTTTTCATCACGCTGATTTCGTTGATTTCGATATCGCCAAGTTTCTTGGCAAGCGCGCGGCGAAAAAATGATTCTTACCCGCGAATCACGCGAATTGACGCGAATTTTTTTAAATGTTCCTTTTTAGCGTGATTCGTGTGATTCGCGGGAACTGAAATCTGATATGGGCCTCACGCTGGTTGAGAAGATTACTTCGCGTCACGCGGATGGGCTTGCTCCCGGGACGGTAGTGCGCAGCGGGGATTTCATCTCGATTCGCCCTCGTCATGTGATGACGCATGACAACACCGGCGCCGTGATTCCGAAATTCAAGCAAATTGGCGCGACATCGATTGTCGATCCGGCACAGCCAGTGTTCGCGATCGATCACGACATTCAAAACACTTCACCGGAAAATCTCGCGAAATACTCGAAGATCGATGCGTTCGCTGCAGAGCACGGCATCGACTTTTACCCAGCGGGTACTGGCATTTCGCATCAGGTAATGGTTGAACAGGGATATGTCGTGCCCGGATCGATGGTCGTGGCCAGCGATTCGCACTCGAATCTCTACGGCGCCATGGCTGCGCTCGGAACGCCAGTCGTACGCACAGATGCCGCGAGCATCTGGGCAACCGGAGTCACATGGTGGCAGGTTCCGCCGGTCGCAAAAGTTGTGCTAACGGGAAAGCTTTCACCCGGCGTGGTTGGCAAGGACGTGATCATCGCGTTATGCGGACTGTTCAATAAGGACGAAGTGCTGAATCACGCGGTCGAATTCGTCGGCGACGGTGTGACGCATCTTCCGATGTCCGCGCGCATGACCATTGCCAACATGACCACCGAATGGGGCGCTTTGGCCGGCGTGTTCCCGTTCGATGAAATCACAGTGGACTATCTCCGCTCGCGGGTACCCGAGTTCACGAACCCGAAACGACCAGGGCGACGTGGCTCGAAGAGTCGTTCTGCTTACACGAACGCCGATATCGACAAGTGGTGGAAAAATCGCAGCGACTTCACCGCCGATTCCGACGCCGAGTACGCAATCGAGCTTGAGCTGGATCTCGCGACGGTGGTTCCGCATGTGTCCGGGCCTAACGAAGTGAAGACTATGGTTTCGCTGCCCGAGATGGAACGCAAACGTGTGCCGATCCAAAAGGCGTATTTGCTCTCGTGCGTGAACGCGCGCTTCGAAGATTTGCGCGACGCCGCGGAAGTCATTCGCACACGCGGCGGGCACGTCGCCGACGGCGTGGAATTTTATCTCGCGCCGGCCAGCGCAGAGACGCAGGCGCGCGCGGAATCTACGGGCGACTGGCAGACGCTGATTAGTGCTGGCGCAATTCCGTTGCCGCCCGGGTGTGGAGCGTGTATTGGGCTCGGTCGCGGACTGGTGCAAAAAGGCGAAACCGCGATCAGCGCTACCAATCGCAATTTCAAAGGACGAATGGGCGACCGCGAGGCGTTTGTTTATCTTGCATCGCCCGCCGTCGTTGCAGCCAGTGCGCTGGCAGGATTTATCTGCGCGCCGACAAACTTCAGCGAGCGTCCCGCCGGCACCGCGACCCGACGCCCTGAGAAAAAATCGAGGCCTGCAGCGTCCGTGCAGACCATGGAAGGATTTCCGTCCAGCGTGCGCGGCCGGATTCTGTTCATCGATAAAGATAATCTGAATACCGACGGGATTTACGCCGGCAAACATACCTATCGAGATGACATGACACCCGACCAGATGGCGGCGGTCACATTTGAAAATTACGATCCGAACTTCAATGCATTCTATCAAAAGGGCGATGTCGTGGTTGCCGGCTTCAATTTCGGAACCGGCTCGAGCCGCGAGCAAGCCGCGACCGCGCTGAAGTTCAAGGGCATCCCGTGCGTTATCGCCGGCAGTTTTTCCGAAACCTATAAGCGCAACGCGTTCAATAACGGGTTCGTTGTTTTTGAATGTCCAGAACTCGTGACGCACTTTCGCAAGATCCCGCACATGCGGGACGCACCCACGACCGTCGGGCCGGAAATCACAATCGATTACGCGAAATCCATTCTCACGGTCGATGAAAAATCATTCCCATTCCCGCCGCTGAGTCCTGCCGCGCAAGAATTGATCGTCGCCGGCGGCGCCGAAAAGCTGGTGGCGTCGCGACTTCAAGGAACGGCGGTTTCCTGACCAACGCAAAAGGTACGGCGATTTGGAAATCGCCGCTCCTTGACTTACTAAATCGGCGGCAACCCGTTATTTGTGCCAGTCATTCGTCGATCTCGATTTCGCGAACCATTCCGAGATCAGCATGCGTGATTTCCTGCTTGGTCGCTTGCGCATTTGTGACCAGCGGCACCTCACAGTGGAGAATGTACCGACCCGCAGCAAAGTTTTTGCGCATCCATACCACTCGCTTCAAATCGTGGCTGTCGAGTATGCCGCCCATTGCATCGGCAGGGGCAGGACCGCGTCCATCATCTTTCCGCCATCTTCGGACGTCCGCTAGCGACTTGCCCTCGTGCAGTCGGAAAATGTCCATTTCATGCATTGATGGCCCGGTGTTTTCAATCCGAATAACCTGCAGCCCCCTGCGTAAAGGACCCGCAACCTCAAAACGGAAATCCATCAGCTTTACGATTACGTTTTCTTTCGGTGGTAGATCGTCCGAAATCGTATACTCGACTGTAACCGGGCGCGGCGGTGTGGAGCGCGCGTGTCCGGCGTTCCAGCAGATCAGGATATACTGTCCCGGATCCAATTTGACCCATACTTCCACGCTTTCACCGGGCGAGGTAAGGCCGGCGCCGGAATAATCGAGAGCGCCTGCCGGAAAAAGCGAACCGCTGCGCACGGCCGACACATACTCGCCTACCGACATGCCCTGCGGCAACTTCACCAACATGCCCTCATGAATTTCGGAGCCGCGATTTTCGAACACAATATGACGAAGTCCCGCAGGCACTGTGTCGGGGGCATCGAAGCCCGCATCGGTTGCGATGATTCGAAACGGCGCGTCGCTTTTCCCGGCGATTTTCGAATGACAACCCGATGCCGCAAACGAAGCTGCGACCGCCGTGGCCAGAAGTATCGTGCCAGTTATCGGGTACTCGCGTTGCCTAAACACGGCGACATAATAGTTGCTCAGATCAGGATCGACACGACGTAATTTTCCACCGCGGAGCACAAAGAGGACGCAGAGACCTGCACAGAATTTTTCCTGAATTCCTGCCTTCCTGATTTAAACATCCCTCTGCGAACTCCGTGATCTCTGTGGTGAATTCTCTCTGGTTCGCATCTTGCCGCGGTGACGCTCACCGCTAGAGTCATCCTCCTATGCCTAAGTACAGAATTGCGTGGATGCCGGGGGACGGCGTGGGTAACGATGTGATGGAGGCTGCGCGCCTCGTTCTCCATCGAATGAAGTTCGACGCCGAATACGTGCCCTGTGACATCGGCTGGAAATTTTGGTGCACGGAAGGTAACGCGCTTCCAGATCGTACTGTGAAGGCCCTGAAGGACACCACGTGCGCGCTCTTCGGCGCGATCACGAGCAAGGCGCAGGACAAAGCGAAAGAAGAATTGAGCCCGGAGCTTCAGGGGAAGGGGTTGAGCTATTTCTCGCCAATCGTGGGACTGCGGCAGCTGTTCCATCTCCACACCAACATGCGGCCATGTAAAAGTTATCCGGGCAATCCGCTCAATTATCGCGGGAACAAGATCACCAACCCGAGCGGTGCAGATGTTCCGATCGATCAAGTGGTGTTCCGTGAAAACACGGAAGGCATGTACGGCGGCGTAGAGTTTTTCCCGTTACCGGAATCCGTTTACACGGCGCTCTGTGCGAATCCAAAAATGAAAAAGTGGAAGGACAAGGCGGGCTTGGAAAACATTGCTCTCTCCACTCGCATCATGAGCGTGCAGGGATGCACGAATATCTGCAAAGAAGCTTTCGAGTACGCAAAAAAAACCGGACGCAAGCGTGTGACCGTGATCGAGAAACCGAACGTGCTGCGCGAGACTGGCGGCTTGATGATGGATTGTTTCCGGAAGGTGGCGAAGAATTATCCGGATATTTGGGCCGACGAAGTGAACATCGACGCCATCTGCATGTGGATGTTTAAGAACCCGCAGGACTATTCGGTGTTGGTCGCGGAAAATATGTTCGGCGACATCGTGAGCGACTTGTGCGCCGGTCTTGTTGGCGGACTCGGCTTCGCGCCCAGCGCGAACCTGGGTGACAACTACGCCGTGTTTGAACCAACACACGGCTCCGCCCCGAAATACTCCGGTCAATATAAGGTCAACCCAATCGCGATGCTCCTGACCGCAAAGCTGATGCTCGATTGGCTCAAGGAAAATGATATGGCCACGCGTTTGGAAAACGCGATCGCACGCGTGATCAGGGAAGGCAAAGTGCGCACCTACGACATGGGCGGCAACGATTCCACGCTCGAGGTCGCCAAAGCCATCGCCGATTACGCTGGGTAGCGCACGCGCCTCGCGTGCTGGTTTCGGCGCCTCGCCGAAACAATCTTTCTCCGCAATCGAGAATTAAAACGGCCCACGAAACACGCGAATTGACGCGAAATTTCTGACGTCTGACTTCTGATCTCTGACATCTGGTTCGCGTGATTCGTGTGATTCGCGGGCAAGAATCCTGGCGTATCCGGGTTTGCGCGCCCGAGGAACTGATGGGAGTGTCGGCGTTCGTTTAAGCCATGAAAATTCAGTATTTCCAGGAGACAGATACACTCTACATCGAGTTTAAGGCTTCAAAGGTGGCGGAGACCCGCGATCTGGACGAAAACACGCTTCTTGATTTGGACGAGAAAGGCAATATCCGCGGCATAA
>Ga0209056_10003165_pt1 | contig 17654 bp, 16 predicted proteins | sample GraSoiAngelo_114_FD_185876 | JGI IMG/M metagenome (GOLD analysis project Ga0209056, IMG submission 185876) | Grasslands soil microbial communities from the Angelo Coastal Reserve, California, USA - 14_0903_13_40cm (SPAdes) (version 2) | ecosystem: Environmental > Terrestrial > Soil > Grasslands... | reverse complement strand
TCTTTAGGCAAATCCCATCTTTGGCGGCGTCATTCGCGAGTGATCATGAATGGGCAACGCGATCTGATGGGCTTAGTCTCGGTCGTCGTAGTTGCAACAGCGTTGTTTGGAAGCAGCTCCCCGCCAACGACGGTTGACGAAGTGATCGAGCGTCACACTAAAGCAATGGGTGGTCGCGCCGCGATCGAAGCGATCCAATCGATCGAGATCGACCTTCACATCGCCGACCCGAAGTTTGAAGTAGACGGCACTTACTTCGCGGCCCGGCCCGGCAAGATGAGGATAGATGTCAACGCTGGTGGCGAACGTGTCTTCACGGAAGCGTTTGACGGTCAAAAGGGGTGGCAATCGGAAAGCAAAGGCGCTGCGCAGAAGGTGGCGACAGAGAAAGCGACCGCAGCGCTGCGGCACGGAATTGAGTTATCTGGAAAATTGTTTGGCTTGCACGAATTGAAAAGACGCGGCCATCGGATCGAGCTGGCCGGGCGAGAAAACATTGATGGCATTCAGTATTACGTCTTGCGGTTAACTCTAAGTGATGGCTACCTAATGACACTCTTTGTCGATCCAAAAAACTGGTTAATCACGCGTCGCCGCGATGTTGGGCCGTTGCACGTGGATGTCGATCCAACACCGACGACAATCGAGCAGCGCAGCTCCGATTTTCGGACTATAGGCGGAGTGCAATTTGCATTCGCATCGAGCGAAACCGATCTCCAAAGCGGCAAAGTGCTCGAAACCACTGCGGTCCGAAGTGTGAAGATTAATCCTGCACTAGCTCCAACCATTTTCGAAAGGCTCTAGGAAAGAATTCGTCCGCTCAACACGCTAAACAGACACTAAAGCTAGCCCGTTCGCCTCTTCAGCGGATGACAATTCTCTTTGTTCCCGACGCGACCCTCCTTTGATTCTCGCTCGCTTGCGAGGCGACTTCCTCATCGATTAAATTCAGAAATGTTACCGAGCTATGACGATTTGTTGATCAAGCGCTTTGAGCAGCCCGATGAAGTGCGCACATTCGAAAAAGGAAAATTCGAAACGGTGAAGATCGGATCGATGACAATCGGGGGGGCCAGTTATGAGCCGGGATGGAAATGGTCGGAGCATGTGGGAGCGGCGACCGGAGCGGCGCTTTGCGAAGTCGAACATGTCAGCATGGTCATATCCGGCTGCGCCGCTTGTCGAATGCAGGCTGGCCGCTACTACGAGATGCGGGCGGGAGATTTGTTTTACATCGGGCCCGGCCACGATAGCTGGGTGGTAGGCGACGAACCGTATGTCTCGCTGCATTTTCTAGGCGTGGAACATTACGCGCAGTCGCGCCGCTAAAATCCATCCGCCAAAACCGCCAAATGACGCTAAAATTGTAATATGCGGATTACTTTGGCCTCATCTCGCGTATTTGGCGGATGATGGTAAATTTTTCCTTTCGACTTTGGCTTCCCTGAGAGATACGTCTAAGACTCGCGCGTTGAGCGAGGAATTCACATGAGAGATTATGTTGCTGAGTTGATGGGCGAGGTGAAGGCGAAGAATCCGGCCGAACCGGAATTCCATCAAGCGGTCCAGGAAGTGGTCGACTCGCTTTCGGTTGTTCTCGAGCAGCATCCCGAATATCGGCACGAGAAAATCCTGCAACGCATCATCGAGCCGGAACGGGTGATCATGTTTCGCGTTCCGTGGCGAGACGATCAGGGCAATCTTCATGTCAATCGCGGGTTCCGGATTCAAATGAACAGCGCGATCGGCCCTTACAAGGGGGGGATGCGTTTTCATCCCACCGTTAACTTAAGTATCCTCAAGTTTCTTGCCTTCGAGCAGGTATTTAAGAATGCGCTGACTACTCTGCCGATGGGTGGCGCAAAGGGTGGCTCCGATTTCGATCCCAAGGGCAAGACTGACTTTGAAGTGATGCGCTTCTGTCAGGCGTTCATGTGCGAGCTATTTCGGCATATCGGGCCGGATACGGACGTCCCGGCGGGCGACATCGGCGTGGGCGCGCGCGAGATCGGATTCATGTTCGGGATGTACAAGCGGTTGAAGAACGAGTTCACGGGTGTGATGACGGGCAAGGGCCTGACCTGGGGCGGTTCTGTGATTCGTCCGGAGGCGACGGGCTATGGCGCGGTTTATTTCGCGGAAGAAATGCTCAAGACGCGCAAAGAAGACCTCAAAGGCAAGATCGCGTTGGTGTCGGGGAGCGGAAATGTCGCGCAGTACACGGTCGAGAAGTTAAACTCGTTAGGCGCCAAACCGGTCACGCTTTCCGATTCCACTGGGTTCATTTACGACGAAGATGGGATTACGCGGGAGAAACTCGCATTTGTAATGGAGCTAAAAAATGTCCGGCGCGGCCGCATATCGGAATACGCCGACAAGTTCAAGGGCACAGTATTCACGCCGGTCGATCCTACGCTCGATCACAACCCGCTTTGGAATACCAAAGCGCAATGCGCCTTTCCCAGCGCGACTCAGAATGAAATTAACGAGAAAGACGCGGACAACCTGCTCAAGAATGGTGTCTATGTCGTTTCGGAAGGAGCGAACATGCCGACGACGATCGAGGGGGTGCATCGGTTTCTCCAGGCCGGAATCCTCTATGGCCCCGGCAAAGCGGCCAACGCGGGCGGCGTTGCTACTTCCGGGTTGGAGATGGCGCAAAACAGCATGCGGATTTCATGGACACGGGAGGAAGTAGATGCGCGACTCTACAAGATCATGAAAAGCATCCACGCGGTTTGCGATCGCACCGCCGAGAAGTATGGGACGCCGGGCAATTATGTTAACGGCGCCAACATCGCGAGTTTCCTTAAGGTTGCCAATGCGATGATGGATCAGGGGTTGGTCTAGTTCGTGGTAGAAATAATCAGTCCCGGATCATCCTGCTAATTCTCGTTAATCTCCGGAATCTTCCTCGACTGGCTCGGCCCGGCGAACGGTTGGCGACTCCTCCGGTTGAGTCCGGCGATGGCGATGGCCGTTAGTCTGCTCACCTTTGTAAACCTCCTTCAGAACTTGAGCAATCATCGGCGCGGCCACAGTGCCACCGTGCGCTTTCACCCCCACGTCGCCCTCGTAAAGGGCAGCAAAGGCGTACTGCGGTTTTTCCGCGGGGACATAACCGGCAAACCACGCTGCCGTTCGCTCCTTATTTTTCGGCCCCCACTGGGCAGTGCCGGTTTTGCCAGCCACCGTTATGGTATCCAGGCTGGCGGCATGCGCCGTTCCGGCAGGAGCATTGACCGCGTCGACCATTCCCGTGCGAAGCTGCGCCATCGTTTCTGGGGAAAAATTGAGTGTTCTTTTCTCGCGCACATTATAAGCAGTAACGATTCCGCCGTCGATTGATTGCACCTGCTGGACCAGCCGCGTCTGATAAAAGATGCCACCGTTGGCGACGATCGCCATCGCCTGCGCCATCTGCAGTGGCGTAACCTGGGTATCGCCCTGACCAATGGAAAGATTGGCGACGTCGCCGTTCAATAACTTCCGGCCGTGCGTTGCTTTCATATATGAGTCGTTAGGAACACGGCCTTCTGCTTCCCCGCGAATCGGGATTCCGCATTTGGCGCCGAAACCAAGTCTTTGCGCCCAATCGATAATCGGGTCAGCGCCAGTCTTTATTCCGACTTGGTAGAACCATGTGTCGCACGATTCGGTGAGGGCTTGGACGAAATTGAGGAAACCACGATCGCTTTTCTTCCAATTGTGAAAGGTCAAGTTACCAATCTGGATCGATGGGACACATTGATATTGCTCGCTGGCAGTAACCGCGCTGCTTTCCAATGCCGCGATGCCGACGGCAACCTTGAAGGTCGACCCTGGGGGATAGGATGAACGAAATGCGCGTGGTAACAGCGGAATCCCGGGATCATCCTGCAAGGCCTTAAACTTCTCCGGCGAGATCGACGGGACGAAAAGGTTTGGATTGTAATTTGGCCATGACGCTAACGCGAGGATGTCGCCGTTATTCGGATCCATGATTACGATCGCGCCGCGCTTTGCTTTAGCCTCAAGCGCTTTCTCAGCCAGTTCCTGCAAACGCAGATCTAGTGTGGTCACAACCGTGTGACCGGGAATAGGCGGCGCGACGATTTTTTCCGATGTTTTACGGCCATCTTTATCGAAGGTAATTTTATACTCGCCATGCTTCCCCGTGAGCATGGCATTGAAGGTTTGTTCGATTCCTTCACGCCCCTCCGTCTCCGGCCAGATTGTTTCGTGGTTGTCAATGATCCCGTCGGGATTACGTCCCGTGCGTCCGCAATAGCCAACTATTTGACCGGCGACCTTGCCCTGCGGATAAGCGCGCAGATAAACGCCGCGTAACGTCATTTCTGGAGGCAAATGCGCTTTGGCCGCGTCGTATTCGTCCGCCGAAAGATTGGTTGCGATCTCGAAAGGAAGAATTCCGCGATTGTGATAATGTCTCAGGATTGCATCGTCGGCAGCGCGGATTGGACGGCCGATCAATTTTGTCGCCGCCGCGCTTTGCCGATGCGCGAAATCGAGCGTTTCGCCATCCTTAAATTCCAGCGGAGTAGGAAAATTGATCGCGAGATTATAGCTCAGCTGGTTTTGCGCGAGCGGCGTGCCATTACGGTCGGTGATCTGGCCGCGCGGAGCGGGGATATCGAGAATGTAAGTCCGTGCGAGTTTTTGTGTCTCGAATGTTGGAACGATCTCTTCATCGAGCGCAGGCGGCGATGGTTCCGCCGATGGCGCGGCGCCAGGCGCTATAGAAGATGCAGGTGCCAACTGCTGCCCCGTTGCGCTGGAGAGCGCGAAGAGCAGTGATGTCACATTGAGCATCATCGCGAAACGTCTCATTTGGTCGGAGAGATTCTGCGCCTGTTCGAGAATGACAAGCCCTAGTGGGTTTGCAAAAATCGGTGCACGTCCACCGCCAACTTTCGCCCAATTCCGTCCGTCGCCGCAATTTCTTCCACGCTGGCTCGCCGCAATCGTTTTACCGACCCGAACTTTCGCAGCAACAGATTTTTGCGATGCTGACTAACGCCGGGGCAATCATCCAGAACGCTTTCGCCGATGCGCTTCTTCATCAGTAATTGATGATAGGCGTTGGCGAAACGATGGGCTTCATCACGGATGCGCTGGAGCAGACGCAATGCGCCTGAATCTTCCGGCAAACGCAACGGCAGCGCTCGTCCGGGTCGATAGATTTCCTCGTGTTCTTTCGCGAGTCCGATGATCGGCAAATCGTGCAAGCCAAGCCGCTGAAGTTCCTTGCAGGCAGAGGAGAGCTGACCTTTACCGCCATCGACAATAATTAGATCAGGAAGTCTGACCGCGACAAAATGCTCGTCATTCCGACCGGAGACACCCCCCTTTTTGTCATCCCGACCGGAGCGAAGCGAAGTGGAGGGATCCCGTTGCGGTAGCTGTACGGTCTGCAAACGGATTCCTCGGTCCGAGCCGGACTGGTGGTTTCGCTCGGGATGACCGACACGCTCAAGCGCTTCTGCCGGATTCTCCTGAGAAAATTCTGCGGTGTCGGGATCCGCATCACGCGCTTCCAGAAGTATTCGGGAATATCTTCGCCGTACCACCTCGGCCATGCTCGCGAAATCGTCCTGCCCTTCGACCGTGCGAATCCGATAGCGGCGGTAACAATTTTTGTCCGGCACGCCATCACGAAAACAAACCATCGACGCGACGACATGTGTGGTGCTGATGTTGGAAATATCAAAGCATTCCATCACCCGCGGGACCTTCGGCAATTGCAGAGCATCGGCTAAGGCGCGGACTTCGGCTTCAGGCTCGATCGTTGTCGGCAACGAACCACGGGTAAAACGCCGCGTCGGCCGCGTCGTGCGCCGCAAGTCATCCAGCATGTTGCGCAATTCCGCCGCCTTTTCGAAATCGAGCTTCTCCGCTTGCGCGCGCATTTGTTTTTCCAGTTCTGCCATCATTTCGCGCGAATGTCCCTCGAGGAATTCACAGGCCTGCACGACGCGTTCTCGATAAATCTCCGGCGTAATCTCGCTTAATTTCATCGGCACCTGATAGGTTGATGATTTCAATTCCCGTTCCGTAGGCGAACCGCGGCCAAAGGTGAGAACGCCGAACTTCTTTCGCATAAAATTCAACGTTTGCCGTAGCGCACCGGCATGTGCATAGGGCCCGAAATAACGAGCGTTGTCATCTTTTTTGAAACGAGCGAGACGAAAACGCGGCCATTCCTCAGTCTGATCCACTTTCACCAGCAGAAAACGTTTATCATCGCGGAAAGAAACATTGTAACGCGGGCGATATTCCTTGATCAGCTTGCCTTCGAGCAAAATCGATTCTGCTTCATTCTGCACGGTATGGGTTTCGAAATCCCAAACCGCATCGAGCATGGCGCGCGTCTTTAGATCAGCCACCGCGATTTTCGAGGGCATAAAATAAGAACCGACGCGTTTGCGCAGGTCGCGCGCTTTGCCGACGTAAATGACGCGGTTAAAACGGTCGCGCATCAGATAGACGCCCGGCTTATGGGGCACCTCATGCACTTTTTTCGTTAGATCCGGTTTCGCTTTTTTCACGCCTGCCATGAATGACGTGTCTCCTGTTCCCAATGTTACTCTTAATCCTGTTCGTATTCTTGCTCTTGCTGGCGAAATCGACAAGAAGCGGTGGTTTCGAAAAGCCTGCCGTGATAACTGGTGGCGTTCTTGAAGGTGCCGCTCGCCAATTCTATGCCGCGCGTCGCTGCGGCATGGCCGAGTGAACCATCATCAGCTCGGTTACATTTTCCGGCGTCAGCAAACCGACCAGTCGCTTCATCCCATCCAGCACCGGCACCACCGGACAATTGCACTCCTGCATGATGCGAAACGCTTCCTCGAAACGCGTGCCAGTCGTCACCGTCGGAATATCGCGCCGCATCACGTCAGCGACTCGAATTTGCGGGTCGTGTTTGCGTAACGCCGCAATTAAATCGTGCCGGGTCAAAACGCCGGCGACGGCGCCACTTTCATCAATCACTGGAAAATCGTGTTGCGAAGTAGCCAGCAACGCGTCCACCGCCTCCTGGAGCGTTGCGTTTTGCGGAAGCGAGTGGAATTCGCGCACCATCGCGCTCGAAACCGGAAAACTGCGTGAAATATCCTTGAGTTGGGCGAGGGCCGCTTCCTGCGATGCACCCATGTAAACAAACAAGGCAATGAAGAGGAGGAGTGGATTTCCAAAAAGGCCGATGAAACCGAAAATGAACGCGCAGCCCTGGCCGATGCTGGCGGCGATTTGCGTGGCACGCGTATAACTCAGTCGAGTGGCGAGGAGTGCGCGCAAGACCCGGCCACCATCCATTGGAAATGCCGGCAGCAAATTGAAAAGGACGAGCACAACATTGATCACGAGTAATTGGGCAAGGAGATCGGGCCCGCCCATCGCCGCTTGCGCCGCCAATCCACGCCAACCAACGACCGCAAACAAAGTAAATGCGATGACCACGTTCACCAGCGGGCCGGCCAGCGCGATGATTAACTCTTGCCGCGGTTCATCGGGCATTCGTTGCAACCGCGCCACCCCGCCGATTGGTAGCAGGGTAATATCGGGCGTGTTGATCCCGAAATTTTTCGCGGCAATAGCATGACCGAATTCATGCAGAACGACACAGACAAAAAGCAACAGCACAAAAAGAACGCGCCCCAACGCCACAGCTGAGCCGCCTTCTGCGTAGTAGCCAAATGCGAGCCAGGCGATCAGCAGTAAAAACGTGATATGAATCCGCAACTGAATTCCAGCGATCCGAAAAATGGGAAGTGACCAGCTCATCGGCAACCAAACCTCCTCATCAAGATATCGTGCGCCGATGCCCTTGGAGCAATCAGTAATGGGAAGTTGCGTTAATTGAGCTTCAATACTCCAACGCTCCATTACTCCATCCGGATCGCTTGCGGAAATCGCTTTATGCCCGTGCGCACTCCTCGAAATTGAAAACGAATGGAACTTTTCGACGTCGCGGTCATCGGCGGCGGACCGGCGGGGTCGGTTTGCGCCGCCTTTTCCGCGGCCAGCGGATTGCGCGTCGTCCTCATTGAACGCGAAAAATTTCCGCGTGAGAAGGTCTGTGGCGATTGCTTGAATCCGGAGTGCTGGCCAATTTTGCGGCGGCTCGGAATCGATCAATGCGTTCGCGCCTCGCCGCACGGTGCGCTCGATTGGGTGGAGTTCATTAGTGTAGGCGATCGCCATGTCCGCATCGATTTGCCGCGCGGGGAAGAGGCTGAGATCGCGGTCAAGCGAAGTGCGTTCGATTCCGTGCTGCTCGAGCGAGCGCGTAAGCTGGGGGCAGAAATTCGTGAAGTGAGCACGCTGACATCGATCGAAAAATCGGACAGCGCCTGGAAATTAACGACAACGGAAACGGCGACCGCCTTTCGTGCACGGGTGCTGGTCGCAGCGGACGGTCGCAACTCGACCGTAGCGCGATTGCTCGGTCTGCTCCCGCGTTTCGCAAAAGAACGCGTGGCATTGCAGACGCACATTCCGTTGCCGCGAGGCTTTGGTAATCGCGTCGTCCTGCAATTGCTGCCGGGCGGTTATTCTGGACAAGCCCCGGTGAACGACTCCGAACTCAACCTTTGTCTGGTGGGAAAGCCGAAATCGATTCGCCCGCTGCAAGTCTGGGCAGCACACTATTTCAATCTTCCGTCGACGCAAAGCTGGCGCACGATCACGCCGCTTACGCGTCCCTCACTCCCGCCTGCGCGCGAAAATCTGCTTTTCGTGGGCGATGCCGCCAGGGTAGTCGAGCCCTTCACCGGCGAGGGAATTTTTTATGCATTGCGTTCCGGTGAATTGGCGGCCGCCGCTGCCAACGAGATGATTCGCGGGAATGCCGCGGAGGCGATGCGCGATTACATTCGGCAGCACCGCGCCATGTATCGCGGACGTTTATGGATTAATGCCTTGGCGAGAGCGACGGTGATTTCGCCAGAACTCGGCTCGTTTTTTTTTCAGCTCGCACGCTTGCAGCCAGCGCTGCTGCGTTTCTTGACGCGCAAGATTGTAAAGTAAGCGCCTTATGCCGAGTTAACATTCGCATGTTGCAGGTGCAACACTCCAATATCGATTCGACTTCAACCAGATTTTGTTGCTTGGAATGATGTGATCTGGCGACAGGCTTTGATCGTGTTTGACATTAGCATCGCGATTGTCATCGGGCCGACACCGCCGGGAACGGGAGTGATCGCGCCGGCTAATTTCGAAACGCTTTCGAAATCGACGTCGCCCACTAGCTTGTAACCGCGTTCGCTACCGGCGTCCTCCACCCGATTGATCCCGACATCAATCACGGTCGCTCCTTCGCGAACGAATTCCGTTCTAACGAAATGTGGACGGCCGATGGCAGCGATAATGACGTCGGCGCGCCGGCAACTTTCAGAGATGTTCCGGGTGCGGGAATGAATCACCGTGACCGTTGCATCGATGCCCTTTCGCATGAGCAAAAGCGCCATTGGCTTTCCGACGATCATGCTGCGACCCAGCACGACAACGTTGGCGCCGGAGAGGGCGATGCCGGTTTCGCGGAGCAGGCGCAAACAACCCAGCGGCGTACACGGAACAAAGCCGGTGTCATCCTCAAGCGCGAGCTTCGCGACGTTGAGCGGGTGAAATCCATCCACGTCTTTGCGCGGATCGAGCGCGCGAATGATCGCCGCCTCATCGATTTGCGGCGGCGGCGGCGATTGAACAAGAATGCCATGAATTTTCTCATCGCGATTTAACTCATCAACCCGCGCGAGCAATTCCGCCTGCGTGGTCGTAGCCGGCAATTCCAGCTTGACCGAATGCAGGCCAAGCTCGCGGCACGTTTTGTCTTTGGCGCGAACGTAGGCGCGAGAGGGGGGATCATCGCCGACCAGAACCACGGCCAGGCCCGGCGTTGCCCCGCGCGATTTGAGGCTGACAATTTCGTCCCGCAATTCCGCGTAGACTCTTTCCGCGATTGCGCGCCCATCGATTAACTTTGGCATCATGCGTTGCTTAAACTGTTTTGCAGAACGAAACGTGGCTAGAGAGATCTTTCGCTTCGCTCAGGATGATACATCCCGACGAAGCTATCAGCGCATTTCCACCAGCGCCATCATTGCCGCTTGTAGACGCTCGCGTTCCGCCTCAAATTCTTCTTCGCTCGATGTCGCCCGCACCTGATGAGGCGGGCCGAGAATAAAACGCACTCGGGTAAATGGGCGCGGAAGGATGAATTTGTCCCAACTGGGCAGTCGCCAGCAACGCGAGTATTCGAGGTTCAATGGTATGATCTGTGCGCCGGTTTTTTGCGCGAGCAGAATGATCCCGCCGCCGGGTCGATATACGGGACCGCGCGGACCATCCGGGGTGATGACGACATCGTGACCCGATGCGATGACGTCGGCCAGATGCAGCATAGCGGCCGCGCCTTTGCGCGAGCTGGAGCCGCGGACGACCGAGAAGCCAAATCGGTGCACCAACTTAGCCAGCCAGGCGCCATCGCGGCTGGCGCTGATTAGGGCCGCGCCCTGCCGCTGCGGGATAAAGCGATGAATGGCGAAGGGAAGCAGGAGAAGGCGATTATGCCAGGCCGCCCCAATGAACCGTTCCGAGAGCGGAATCTGTAAGAATTTCCCGGGATCCACGACTTCAAAACGAATTGTGTGCGACCAGGTTTGAAGCAGGCGAAACCCGAATGCGACCAGAAAACGCGCACTGAAACTTTCCGGATCGAGCTTCAAATTTGCCGCCGACCAGCTTGTTGACTTTGCCAGCGGAATGCTTGCGGACTGGGCAGTCCAAGTTGATCGAGAATCCGCCAGACGACCGTGTCCGCGACTTCGTTTACATTTTTCGGACCGCTATAAAAGGATGGGACGGCGGGTAACACGATCGCGCCAGCTTCGATCAAAGTGACAACATTGCGCGCCTGAATGAGACTCCAGGGCGTTTCGCGCGGGACGACGATCAGTTTGCGGCGTTCCTTAAGAAAGACATCAGCGGCACGCAAGAGTGCGCCTTGGCCCGAGCCAGTGGCAATTCGACCGAGCGTGGACATCGAGCAGGGCACAATCACCATCGCATCGAAGCGAGCAGACCCGCTGACGAATGGCACGTTCATTTCGTTGTCGGGATGCTGGAGGACTTTCGGAGGAAGGCGAAAGGTCAGGAGTTCATGATCGGCGACCTGTCGTGCATGCACCGTCATGACGAGGTGAACTTCGTGTTCGCTGGTGTTGATCTGTTCGAGCAAACGTTGCAAATAGATGCTGCCACTAGCGCCGGTCGCGCCGATCACAATCTTCATAGATAACCGCCGGTTGCTAGTTTCTGCGCGAGATCGGCGTGCCGTCTACGCAATTCCGCATAAAGCGTTTCGTTTTCTTTGCGCGGCTCAGCCCATGTTTTGCGATCGATCTTCACCGCGGACTTCACAATTTTCTCCAGCGGCATCGGCTCTCCCCGGGTTTGACGGTAAGTCCATGCCGCTTGAATCGCCGCACCGAGGGCTGCGCCTTCCCCGACTTTAAATCCCACCACCGGCAGCCCAAAAATGTCCGACACGATTTGGCGCATCGTCGCACTTTTGGCCCCACCGCCGGTGATGCGCAATTCATCAGCGCGAATTCCGAGGTCGACGAGGCGTTTCATTCCCTGAGCAAGTCCAACAACGATCCCTTCAATCAAGGCGCGGGCAATATCGTGGCGATTGGTGTTGGAGGAATTCAGGCCGTGAATCACGCCGCAGCCGTTTGGTAGATTTGGCAGCCGTTCGCCGTCAAAATAGGGGAGGAACGTCAGACCGTTCGCGCCGGGCTCGGAGCGCGCGACATTTTTTTCCAGTGCGTTCATCTCCCATCTAAACAAATCGCGAACGCGATCGACCGCGCCTGCCACGTTCATCGTGCAAGCCAGTGCCAGCCAATGATCGGTGCTATCACAAAATGCGGAAATTTCTCCTTTCGGATCGACAATTGGGGTTTCTGCGAATGCGTAAACAGTGCCGGAAGTGCCGAGGCTGATGCTGAGCCGACCGGTCACCATGTTTCCGGTGCCGATCGCACCGAGCATGTTGTCGCCGCCACCGGCGCTGACAAGCACATCACCCACCTGAAATTTTTCGCGCAAGGTAGAGCGCAGCAAACCGGCAGGTCGAGTGGATGAACGAAGCGGCGGAAACTTGGCCAGCAAATCTTTGTCGATGAATTCGGCGAGCGGTTCGCACCAGGCGCGCGACTGGACATCGAGCAATCCGGTGCCAGAGGCGTCGCCGTATTCCATCTGTCGTTCGCCGGTGAGCCAGAAATTCAAAAAATCATGGGGCAGAAGAATGGTCCGAGTGTGCGTGAAGTTTTTCGGTTCGTTTTCTTTCAACCACAAAATTTTCGGCGCGGTGTAGCCGGGTACCATGGTGTTGCCAGTGCGGCGAATGAGTTCGTCGACGTTTCCCAGGGCGCGAGTTAGTTTTTCTGCCTGTGGCGCGGTCGAGGTATCGCACCACGGCTTCGCTGGGCGCACCGGTTGGTTACGATCGTCGAGGGTAACGAGGCCGTGTTGCTGCGCGCTTACGCCAAAGGCCACAACTTCGTTTCGGCGCTCGCCGAGTTTTTCAAGGCAGGTCTGGATGACGTGCTCGGCCGCATCACACCAGGTCTGCGGATCCTGTTCGACATGGCCCCGCGGCAGACCGTCGATAAACGAATGCGGCGCGCTGGCCTGAGCGAGAACTTTTCCGGAATTGGCCTCGAGCACGAGACCCTTGCAGGTGGTTGTCCCGCTATCGAGACCGAGGCATAGCATTATCGAATTTGAATTCGAGGCGAGGTCGCGGCAATTAGTTTAGCGATGATCAAGAAATTATTGCATACCCGTTATCGCGTGACCGATCTGGAAAAGACGGTCGCGTTTTATCGAGACGTGCTCGGTTTAGAGGAAACACGACGGCACACCTCCGGGCGCGGCTCGCAGCTCGTCTTTTTTAAAGCGCCCGAGAGCGAGGAAGAGATCGAGCTTTGCAAGTATGATAAGAGCGGCCCAGTAGTGGTTGGGCCGGACCTGACCCATCTCGCGTTTGAAGTGGACGACCTGGAAAAATTCGCAAAACAAGCTGCGGCCAAGGGTTATCCGCTCTCCGATGGCCCGCATCCGCATGGCGACGGTGGCGCGATTGCTTTCATCGACGCTCCGGAGGGCTACGAGATTGAATTGATCCAGCCCGGGCGCGAAACTGGCTAATTTAGTGACGCCCCGTCTGCGACGGCATTGACGCTAACAACTATTCACAGCCAATGAAACGAGTGAAGCGCTGGATTACGCTGACGGTTTGCACACTGCTTTTTGTCGGCAGTGTCAGTGCCGCGATCTCGCCGGAAGACGATGATGAGGTCAACGTAGTTCGCCCGAGCGGCGTGCATAAGCGCCATACGAAAAGCGCATCGCGAGCACGCAAACGCTCTTCGCCCGACGCGGGCAAGGGAGAGGACGTTTCAATTCCCGCGTCTGCGGTGATGCCGGGGTCGTCCGGCGCCGTCCCAAATACGCGAGCAAATTCGGTGATGGTGGTCGATGCGCGCACCGGCGCGGTGTTGCATGAAAAGAATGCCGATCAGCCGCGGCCTGCTGCAAGCACACAAAAACTGCTGACAGCACTGATTATTGCGGAAACCGGTTATCTCGATCGCCCGGTAAGAGTGGAACCGATCGATACCTTCGCGGAACCGGTGCGGTTGAACATTCGACCGGGAGAAGTCTATCAGCGGATTGATTTGTTACGCGCGCTATTGGTGAAAAGTCCCAACGACGTGGCGCGTTGTCTGGCCCGCGATAGCGCCGGCAGTATCGAAGCGTTCGCTGATAGAATGAATGCAAAAGCGCAGCTTCTTGGCGCAACTCATTCCCATTTCGTAAACCCGAACGGCCTGCCTATGCCCGGACAATATTCCACTGCGCGTGATCTCGCGATTATCGCGCGCGCGGCTTACGCGAATCCGACGATTCGTTCCATTGTCTGTCTGCCCCAGCTAGTTTTTCGCTACGCCAACGGTCGGACCCGCGAACTGGAAAACACGAACAAGGTTTTGAAACGGCTTCCCTTTTGCAACGGCATGAAAACCGGCTACACCGAAGCGGCTGGTCACTGTCTCATTGCGAGCGGTTCGCGACCGGGGCGCGACGTCATCGTTGTTGTCCTGGGCGACACCAAATCCGGGGTCTGGACCGACGCCGCTTCGTTGCTTTCCTGGGGTCTTTGGCTCTGATCGAAGGCGTCGCGCGCGTCTCGCGTGCGGCGGGCAGAATTTTCGTGTCTGGGGAGCGCAGGCGACCAGCCTGCTGGCCGCGGCAGCCTACCGCGGCCCCCTCTATTTACATTTTTAGAACAGCGAAAAACGACCGTTTCCGGCAAGCTGCCGGAAACTGCAGGCTGGCAGCCTGCGCCCCCAGAAATCCGCGACGGTCGCGCTGGTAAATGACCGACTGAGTGGCACGCTTTCGCGATGGATGAACCGTTTCGCGATGAACTCGATCAGCTCCGGGCTCGTTCACTCTTGCGACGACTGCGCGAGATTGGGTCGGCCCAGGGACCGAACGTCGAGTTGGTCGGCCAACATCTCGTTAACTTTTCGTCAAACGATTACCTCGGCCTGGCTGCCGACGAACGACTGCGAGCCGCAGCGACGCATGCGATCGAACAATTCGGCGTTGGCGCCGGCGCATCTCGCCTGGTTTCAGGAACGCAGTCGCCGCATGTGGCACTGGAGCGCGCGATTGCAAAATGGAAAAACGCGCCGGCCGCGATTGCTTTCAATAGCGGTTACGCAGCGGCAGTCGGCACTCTTCCGGCCATCGCCGGGAAAAACGATGTCATCGTGATTGATAAACTGGCTCACGCTTCGCTCATCGATGGCGCACGCTTGAGCGGGGCCAGCATTCGCGTTTTTCCGCACAATCATCTCGGCGAACTGGAGAGTCATTTGGAATGGGCGCGACGGGAAAAACCCCAAGCTCGCGTCATCGTCGTGACAGAATCCGTCTTCTCGATGGATGGAGACCGCGCCCCTTTGCGCGAAATCGTCGAACTAAAATCTCGCTTTGAAGCGTTGCTACTTCTCGATGAAGCGCATGCCGTCGGCGTTATCGGGCCAAACGGCGGCGGTTTGGCGGCGGAAGAAAAACTGTCGGCTGACATTCAAATGGGAACGCTGAGCAAGGCACTCGGCGCCGCGGGTGGATACATTTGCGGTTCAACTTCGCTGATTGAATGGCTAACGAATCGGGCGCGTTCTTTCATCTATTCAACCGCGCCGCCAGCCACGGTTGCCGCCGCGGCGATTGCGGCGATCGAATTCTTGCAAACTTCGGAGGGTGAGGATCGCCGACACGCGCTTTGGAAAAACATCGAGCTACTTCATCAATTGCTCGTCAGCGAAACGAATCGCAAACCCGAGAGTGCGATTTTTCCATTCATCGTCGGCCAGGAGAACGATGCGATGAACTTTGCCCACGCGTTACAAAAGGAAGGATTTTTCGTTCCGGCGATTCGTTATCCTAGCGTAGCGCGCGGCTCCGCTCGTCTCCGGATCACTGTCACGGCGGCGCATACCGAATCGCAAATCCGCGCGCTGGTGGATTCGATTCGAAGACTGCAGCGATCATCAGGGCGTCATTGACGCCGCCGAATAACGCAAAAGGGGGGAAGGGACAAGGCCGGGGTTGCGAGTTGGGTCCTGAGCTCGGCCCGGCGCAACGTCTTCCGGCCCCTCTGCAGGCGGCATTGGTTCGTCGGTATTAAGAACGGCAAGGCGCTCGGCCAAGGCCGGCTTCATCGTAGCCGTCGGCGTAATCGGGGCCGTTGTTTCGCAGGCCGCTAGAAGTGCGAGAGCGAACAAGCCGATAATGAGTTTCATGACGAAAAGCGAACCGCCAGGCAGTGTTGCTACCATTACCATTCTGTGATCACATCTGGCAAGGTTTTGCACTAAAATGCTGAGTTAATATTTACATGTTGCATCTGCAACACTGAAATGTTAACTCGCAGAAACGAGGCTATTTCGCGCCAGTCAGGCCCTCCCATTCGTTGCTAACGAAGGCAAACTACCAATGCTCCTCGCGAAAAATTTCATTGGTAGGGCGACGCTCAGCGGAGCCGCCAGCAATCGTGACGTTTGCTTCCTTATAAGAAGCGCTCAATGATGGGGCCGAGCTTTTTGATCGTTGCTGCCGGCCACAGCTTTCGGTCCGTGATGATCGCGCTGTCGAGGGCGTGATGCTCCGGCCAATTTGCTTCGCGCGGAATTTCTGGAATCACGCGTTCCAGAGCCTTCTTTGCCGTCTCGGCATTGGCGAGCAAATGGCCAATGACGGTTTGCACCGACACTGCTTCTTCTTCCACCTTCCAACAATCGTAGTCCGTGATCATCGCCATCGTTGCCAGTGCGATCTCGGCTTCGCGCGCCAATTTCGCTTCCGGCAAGTTAGTCATCCCGATAACATCGAACCCGTTGCGACGATTGAATTCCGATTCGGCCCGAGTGGAAAACGCCGGGCCATCCATGTTCACGTAAGTGCCGCCGTTATGAATGGAGGCGCCGCTCTCCCGCGTCGCTTTCGCCAGTAACTCGCGGAGTTTAGGCGAGATCGGGTCGGCAAAGGAAACGTGGGCGGCAATGCCTTCCCCGAAAAAAGTGTGGCAGGCGCGCAGACTTGTCCTGTCAAAAAACTGCGACGGCAGGAGGACATCGCGTGGCGCGTATTTTTCCTGCAAACTGCCGGCCGCCGTAACGCAAATAATCCAGCGGACGTGGAGGGAACGGAGCGCGTAAATATTCGCCCGATGATTCAATTCATGCGGCAAAATCCGGTGCCCTCGTCCATGTCGCGGCAAAAAATAAACGCTGCGACCAAACATTGTGCCGCCGACGATCGAGTCGGAGGGCGCGCCGAAGGGCGTGTCGATTTTGTGTTCGGCCAGGTTGGAAAAGCCTTCCAGGTGATAGAGACCGCTGCCGCCGATAATCCCGATAGCTGGCTCATTCATATGCGTGATTGAAGTTGAAACGGCAGAAAAAAGCGAAGCCAATTCCTCCCTCATCCCTCGGCTGCGCTCGGGATGACAGGGTGGAAGTCCTGCGTTAAAACATGCGAATGAAAAACTTGCGCGCGCTCCTCCGTATCGCGGTTTCGTTGCTGTTTGCGGCGCGCGCGGTCACGCCCCAGCGTCGGTTCCCGAAGAACATCTCGCTCGGCGGGAGGGGGTATCGTCGAGCTTCGCTTCCGCGCCGCCGGACCGCCCGGGCTTGGGCACGAAATGGGGAGAGACGCGAACTTCCCTTGTCGGAATGATCTCTTTCGAGCGCGCCAATTACAAGCATCCCTTTGCCGTCGCCGCCATTTATTACAATGACGACGCTGGAATTCGCGGGATGGCGGGTGCGGTCGCGTGGGAGCGCAAGCTCCCGATTCTGCCCGACCCAGCCGCAGCATTGGTGACGATTGAGCTGCGCGATCAAAGCGGACGAATATTGCCCGGCTTGATTGTTGGGGATCGCTGGTTCGTTGTTGGCGAAGAAGGTCGGCGTTATTCCATTGTTGTGCGCAACCGGAGCGATTTTCGTCTTGAAATTGTGCTTCGGTCGATGGCCTCGATGTCATCGATGGTCGGCCCGCTTCACTTC
>Ga0209056_10003164_pt1 | contig 17657 bp, 17 predicted proteins | sample GraSoiAngelo_114_FD_185876 | JGI IMG/M metagenome (GOLD analysis project Ga0209056, IMG submission 185876) | Grasslands soil microbial communities from the Angelo Coastal Reserve, California, USA - 14_0903_13_40cm (SPAdes) (version 2) | ecosystem: Environmental > Terrestrial > Soil > Grasslands... | reverse complement strand
TTCGAACTGGCGATGAACCTGGAGAACGCGGCGCGCGTCGACGCCGTCTACGCGACGCTCCGCACGTTTGATGGAGTCCGCATCCTCGGCGAGCCGAAGGCCCTCTCGATCGGCGGGCGCTCGTTCGGCTTCCTCGATCCCGAGGACAACGCCTGGGAGGTCATCTGGAGAATCGGGACGTCGTTCGATCAGCGCGGAGGACTAGTTTTTCCGTAGGGAGGCGATTATTTGGTCGACCGCGACGGCAGCGACGGTGTATTTGTCAAGTTTTATGCCCAGAAAACTTGACAAATAGAGTGTGGCGTTGCACCTTTTGTCCCGATGGGAAGAGCTCCGCACAAGGCGGGAATTGCCGCCACCTTACGACGCCGGGTTCGGTCCGTACAGGACGGCTTCGTTTCCTATTCGGATTTCAGAGACCTGCCCGCACCTGCGGTCGCCCAGGCCCTTTCTAGGCTCGCGCGAGATCATGAGATACAGAGGGTCGCTAAAGGCCTCTATTACGTTCCACGTCAGACGGTCTTCGGCTCGAGCGTACCGACTGGCCCCGACATCGCTGCTTATGCGGCACTTGGGACATTGCATCCTGCAGGTCTAAGTGCTGCGAACATCTTGGGGCTAACTACTCAAAACTCCACGAGGGGAGAATTCGCAAGTACGCGTGCATCCCGACCAAAAGTCCTAGGCACTGCGCGTGTGCATACCGGGCGCGATCGATCTCGTGATGCATTGACAGACAGGGAGGGCGCCCTACTCGAGGTTTTGAGGGACCGCGCGAGCACCGCGGACCTCGACGTAGGTGCCATTAAGCGCCGGCTGGCCCCGCTTCTGAAGGCGCGGGATGGCTTCGCGCGTTTGCGGAACGCCGCTCTGCACGAGCCCCCGAGAGTGCGCGCGATGCTCGGGGCGTTGGCAGAGGATTCAGGCGTGCCGACAAAGCACCTGACTGGGCTTAAAAGGACCCTGAGTCCTTACTCCACGTATGACTTCGGTCGGCTTAAGGCACTTCGCTCTGCGGACGAGTGGCAAGCGGAGTGAGGCTCGCTGAACTTCCTGACTTTAAGACCCTTATCGCACTGAGCTCGAGAGAGCTGTCGGTCCCTGAGGCGTGGATTGAGAAGGACTACTACCTCACCGAGGTGCTGCGGCTCATCGCGAGGGCGTATCCGATCGGGGGTTTCTTGAAGGGTGGGACGAGTTTGACGAAGGGATGGGAACTCCTGACCAGAATCTCCGAAGACATCGATTGGGTGCTTATCCGCGGTGCGTTTGTCCAGGGATTGAACGGAAAGGCCGTGAATGGTCGCCTGGAGGGCCTTGCCTCGGAAGTCGCAAGACACCCGAGCCTCTCGTGGGATAAGTCAAGGACCACGATCGTCGATGGAAAAGCGCGGCACGACTACTACGACTACAGGACGGCTATGGCCACGCGGACGCTGGGCCTGGCAGAGACGATCCTCGTCGAGGCCGGAACTCGGGCCGGAAACTGGCCGCTCGAGAAACGAACGATCCAGTCATTCATCGGCTCCACCGCGGCGACTAGGGGAAATTCCGATATTGCCGACGACATTGATGGCTTTCCGATGCTCGTGCTGGACTTCAGACGAACCTTTGTCGAGAAGATGCTAGCGATCCACGGTTTTGTCGAGCGCCTCGCGAAAGACGGTACGGTACTCGGGAGAAACGCGCGACACTATGCGGACCTCGCAGTCCTTCTTCAGCGTGCCGAAGTGAAGTCATTACTGGAGAGCCCCGAGTTCGCGGCATACTCGACGAGCAGGACGCTTTGGCGAAAGAGCACTTCAAGAAGAGCTACATCCCGCTGCCGAAGTCATTCCGCGACAGTAAAGCGCTCTTCCCCGAAGGCGCTCTCGCGGCGGAAATCCGCAAACAGTACGAAGGAGACGTACGACCACTCTTCTTCGGGTCGAGTATGCCTTCCTTCGACTCCGTGATGGATTCGTTCGCAGCTATTAAAGAGTTGCTCTGAATCACGCTCCCGGCGTTGGAGGCTCTTAGACTTGTAATCAATGGACACCCGGATGAGCGTCGATTTGAACCTTCCCGAGGACCGCGCTTCGCCGCGCCCGCGGCGGAAGTCCAAGCGCGTCTGGGTGGGCGGTACGGCGATCGGCGACGGCGCTCCGGTCGCCGTGCAGTCGATGTGCACCACGCTCACGCACGACGTCGACGCCACCATCCGCCAGATCGAGCAGCTCCAGGAAGGCGGCTGCGAGATCGCTCGCGTCGCCGTGCCAGATAAGCGCGCCGGCGAGGCCCTCAAGGAGGTCGTTCGTCGCTCGATCCTGCCGGTCGTCGCGGACATCCATTTCGATTACAAGCTCGCGCTCATGGCGCTCGACGCGAAGGTCCACAAACTTCGTCTCAATCCGGGGAACATCCACAACAAGGACGGCGTGCGCGAGGTCGTGCGCCGGGCCAAGGATCAGGGGACGCCGATCCGCATCGGCGTGAACCACGGCTCCATCGGCGACCGGCAGCCCGGCGATGTCCGCGACGAGGCGCAGCGGATGGTCGACCTCGCCCTCTCCGAGATCAAGATCCTCGAGGACCTCGATTTCGACGACATCGTTGTGAGCGTCAAGGCCTTCGAGGTCCCGGTGATGATCGCCGCGTACCGCCGGCTCGCGAAGGCCGTCCCGTACCCGCTGCACCTTGGCGTGACCGAGGCCGGGACGGCGCTCTCCGGCTCGATCCGCTCCGCCGCCGGGATGAGCGTGCTCCTCTACGAGGGCATTGGCGACACGATCCGCGTATCACTCAGCGAAGACCCGGTCGTCGAGGTGAAGGCCGCGTTCGACCTGCTGAAGTCGCTCGGTCTGCGTGACCAGGGACTCACGCTGGTCGCGTGCCCGTCGTGCGGACGCGCGGATATCGACCTCATCCCGCTCGCCAAGGTCGCCGAGGAGCGCCTGCGCGCGCTCCCGACGCCGATGAAAGTGGCGGTCATGGGCTGCGAGGTGAACGGCCCGGGCGAGGCCAAAGACGCCGACGTCGGTATCGCCGGCGGAGTAGGGAAGGGCGCGATCTTCCGCAAGGGAAAGATCGTGGGCACCTACCCCGAGGACAAGCTCATGGACGCGCTGCTCGCTGAGATCGACAAGATCCTCATCGAGAATGGCAAGGAGCCCTACTCGCAGAAGGCCCCGAAGCTCTCGCACGCCGGGCAGCTCACACCCGGGCGCAGTGTCCCAGCAGGACAGCGGACCTAACCAACCGGGCGACGGCGTCATCTCGGTCGGACGCGCCGGCCTGGCCAACGTCGACTTTCGCAAGGCCAAATTCGACAGGTTCCAGCTCGCCGTAGCGAACTTCGTGGCCTGTGACTTCCGTGGTCTCCAGCTCGGCGAGCGCTTCGCCCCGTTGTTCACAACGCGGCCGCGAAGCGTCTTCACCTCGTGCAAGTTCGACGGCGCCGACCTCCGCCAGACCAGCCCGGAGGGGACGCGCTTCGAGAAATGCTCGTTCGAGGATGCCCGCCTCGACGGCTGGAGCCCCGCGCGCGCCGAGTTCGTCGAATGCCGTTTTGCGGGCAAAGTGGCTCACGTCACGTTCACCGGGAGACCCGCAGGGCCGGGGTCCATGCGGATCGATCCCCCGCGGACGAAGAACGAGTTCCGCGGCAACGACTTCCGCGACGCGGAGCTGATCGACGCGGTCTTCGTCATGGGCATCGATCTGAGTCTGCAGCGCTGGCCCGTCGGCGACGACTACGTCCGGCTCGATAAGTTCCTCCGGCGTCTCGAGCGAGCCCGAGCCGACATCCTGACGTGGGATGCCGGCGAAGCGCGGACCGAAGCGCTCGCGATGCTGCAAGGGCTCGCGCAGCGCTGGCAGGACCAGCGCGAGATCATCGTGCTCCGCGTCAGTCCCGCCGTCGGCGCCTCGCGTCGCGTTCAGAACCGCGTCTGGGATCTGCTCGAGCGCGTTCTGGACTAGTCGACCTTCAGCTTTGGGTCGAGCGCGTCGCGCAGACCATCGCCGAGGAAGTTGAAGCAGATGAGCGTGATCGCGAGGATGACCGCGGGGAAAAGCAGCTCGTGGGGGAACGCCCGCATGTTGCGCACGCCTTCGGCGATGAGGATGCCCCAGCTCGGGAACGGTGGACGCACGCCCAGCCCGAGGAACGAGAGCCCGGCCTCCGTCGCGATCGCGCCGGGAATGCCGAACGTCGCCGCAACGATCACCGGAGCGAGCGTGTTCGGAAGAAGGTGACGGACGATGATCCGCCGGTCAGTGCTGCCGATCATCCGCGCCGCCTCGATGAACTCCTTTTCCCTCAGGGACAGCACCTGTCCGCGCACCAGGCGCGCGACCGTGAGCCAGGAGACCAGTCCGAGCGCGATGAAAACGCCGAGCAGCCCGCCGGTGATCCCGTCGAGAGCTCCTACGAGGGCGAGGATCGGTCCTGACGGCTGATCCAGCACCGCGCGCAGGTAGGTGATGACCACGATCACCAGGAGCAGGTTCGGGAAGGCCAGAAGCACGTCGACGGTCCGCATGACGAGCACGTCGAGCCAGCGCCCGAAGAAGCCCGCCATCAGACCGAGCGGCACGCCCACCACCAGGACGATCAAGACGTCCACGAGCGCGACCGCCAGCGAGATCCGGCTCCCGTAGACGAGGCGGCTCAGCTCGTCGCGGCCGAGCCCATCGGTGCCGAGGAGATGCGCGGCGCTCGGACCGAGGTCGGTGCTCTCGAGGTCCTGACGCTGGAACGGGTAGGGAGCCACGACGCTCGCGAAGATCGCGACGAGGACCAGGAGGGCGACGTAGACGAGGCTCACCACCGCGGCGCGATTGCGCGTCAGCCGATGCCAGGCGTCGCGCCAAAGATTGGCCGGCCTGCGCATGGGGACCTCTGTTGCGAACCTGGGGGGTGCGAGAGGCGCAAAGCCCCCCTTGACCGTGGTCATCGGTACCGGATCCGCGGGTCGAGGAACCCGTACGAGAGGTCGACGATGAGATTCACGAGCGAGATCAGCAGCGCGAAGACAAGGACGATCCCGAGCAGCAGCGGGTAATCCCTGCCCGTCACGCTGTCGACGAACTGGCGTCCGATCCCCGGGACGCTATAGATGCGCTCCACGAAGAACGCGCCGGTAATCACGTTCGCGAGCGTCACCCCGGCGACCGTCACGACGGGGATGAGCGCGTTCTTCATGGCGTGAGCCACGACGATCGCCGTCTCCGTGAGTCCCTTCGCCCGAGCGGTCCGGATGAAGTCCTGCCCTCGGACCTCGAGAAGGCTCGAGCGCGTGTAGCGCGCCAGGATGGCGGCGGGGCCACTGCCGATCGCAAGGATCGGGATGATCGAGCGCACATCGAAGATCCCCTCCCAGCCGCCGGTGGGTAACCACCCCAGCGCGAGCGAGAAAAAGACGATGAGCAGCGAGACGCGCACGAACGGCGGCGTCGCCAGGCCGGTGACGGTCACGAGCGACGAGGCGTAGTCGATCCAGGTGTTGTGCTTGACGGCGGCGAGCGCGCCGAGCGGAACGCCGACGACGAGCGCGAAGAGCATCGAGGCCAGGCCGATCTGCGCCGAGACCGGAAGCGTCGCGCCGATGATCTCGGAGACCGAGCGCTCGACGCTCCGGTACGACGGTCCGAGGTCGCCGTGGAGGGCGTTGATCAGGTAGTCGACGTACTGCTTCGGCAGCGGATCGTCGAGGTGGTACTGGTGAGCGAGGTTCACCTTCACTGCCTCTGGGAGCGGCTTGTCGCTCTCGTCCCAGGGACTCCCCGGAGTTGCGTGCACGACCACGAAGGTGAGCGTGAATACGACGAAGAGGCTCGGGATCATCCAGAGCAGCCGGCGTAGGACATAGGTCGTCATCTGCAGAGTCCGGATGAGGAGGCGGAGGCCGGACCGCTGCCGGCCTCCGCCACCGCGTTACTTCTTCACGCGAACGAGATAACCCTGGATGCGTCCGAGCACGCGGTAGTGGTTGAGGCCCTCGATGTACGGCTTGATGAGGTCGAACCGCGCCCAGTGGTAGTACGTGATGTACGGCGCCTCGGTGTTGAGGATCTTGTCGGCGCTCTCGTAGGTCGACTTGCGCTTTGCCGCGTCGTTCTCCTTGAGCCCCTGGTCGATGAGGTTGTCGAACTCGCTGTTCTTCCAGTGGGCGTAGAAGAAGTCGGCTTTCGAGTGGAAGAGCAGGTTGTACCAGTTGTTCGGGTCCTCATAGTCGGAGCCCCAGCCGCTCACATACATGTGGAAGGGCTGGTCCTTCCGCGTCGTCCGCCAGTTGTCGAAGGCCTTGTCCTCCATCGGCTCGAGGACGATGTCGATCCCCAGATTCGACTTCCAGATGCCCTGCACCGCCTCGGCGACGGACTTCGTCTCCGCCGCGCCGCTCGCGAATGTGAACTTCACATTTGCCGGCCAGCCCTTGCCGTCCGGGTAGCCCGCTTCGGACAGGAGCTGTTTCGCCTTGGCGACGTCGTATCCGAGCGCGTTCTCCTTCTTCTGGCCCGGGATGCCCGGCGCCACGATGGAGACCGCGTTGAAGTAGGCGTCCTTCAGCACGACCTCGTTGATGCGCTTGGCGTCCGTCGCCAGGGAGAGCGCCTGCCGCACCTTGACGTTGTTGAGCGGCGCGTTGGTCGTGTCGAGGATGATCCACTGCGAGCCCTGGCGCTCGAACTTCTTGATCTCCTTGCTGAGGGTGGCGTCGGACTTGGCGCGCGTGATGTCCGCTCCGACGAGGACCGCACGATCGATCTCACCAGCTTCGTACGCGATGACCGACTTCGTGGCGACGTCGTCATAGAGCGTCCAGGTGATCGTGTCCGGTCCGTTGTTGTCGCCCCAGTAGTTCGGATTCTTCTCCACCGTCATGCTCTGCTCGGGCTTCCACTCCACGAGCCGGTAGTGGCCGTTCGAGATGTAGCTGTCCTTCGTCAGCGTCCACCTGTCGCCGTTCTTGTCGATCGTGTCCTTCCGGACCGGGTAGGCGGTCCACGTGGCCGCGAGGTGCATGAAGAACGGGGCCGGCCGCTCGAGCGTGACCGTGAGCGTACGGTCGTCGGTCGCCTTCACCGCCATCCCCTCGGCGGTGCCCTTGCCGGTGCCGAACGCCTCGCCGCCCTTGACCGGCCAGAGCGTCTGCGCGTAGCGCGACTTCGTCGCGGGATCGGTCGCGCGCTTCCAGGCGTATTCGAAGTCCGAGGCCTTGAGCGGCTGGCCGTCAGACCACTTGAGGCCAGATCGCAGATTGAACGTGTACGTCAGGCCGTCCGGCGAGATCGTCCACTTCTCGGCCTGGCCCGGCTTGATATCACCGGTGACCTGATCGACGTAGGCCAGGGCCTCGAACATGTTCTGGATCTGCTCGAGGCCTGCGCCGCCTGAGCTGATGCCAGGGTCCATCGTGTTCACGATCTTTGCGGCCTCCGGCAGCCGCAGCGTGGTCTTTTTTGCGGCGGTCGGACTCGCAGATCCGGTCGTCGATGGCGTACACGCGGCGACCATGAACAGCACGAGCAGCGATAGCGCGGCGAGCTTTTTCATTTTGACGCTCCCTGCGGGAAATTCCCGCCCCCTCACGCCGGGGAAGGATACGACCCCAGCTTCCGCTTGGCGCGAAAACACTGCCGCCGGACCGACTAAACTCGCACCGATGACGCAGCACCGAGGGTCTTCGCGCCGAGTCCCGCGTTAGCCGGCGCGCACCGCGCCGGCGTCTCCGACTCTGTACCTCAATATGACCCTCGGAGTTCACCGATGAGACAGTCGACGCTCTTTGGCCGCACCTTGCGGGAAGCACCCGCGGAAGCGCAGACCTCCGGACACCGCCTCATGCTTCGCGCCGCGATCGCCCGCCCTCTCGCCGCGGGCCTCTATACCTGGCTGCCGCTCGGCTTCCGCGTCGCGAAGAAGGTGGAGCAGATCATTCGCGAGGAGCAGGACCGGATCGGCGCGCAGGAGATGGAGATGCCCGTGCTGACGCCGGCGGAGGTCTGGAAGCAGACCGGGCGGTGGGATGCGCTGGAGCCGATCACGTTTCGGACGATCGATCACAACGGGCGCGAGTTCATGGTGAGCTATACGCACGAGGAGTTCGTGCACCTGCACGCGAAGCAGGAGCTCCAAAGCTACCGGCAGCTGCCCCAGATCGTCTATCACTTCCAGTCGAAGGGCCGCGATGAGGCGCGTCCGCGCGCCGGTCTCCTACGCGTGCGCGAGTTCGTGATGAAGGACGCGTACAGCTTCGACGCGGACCAGGCCGGGCTCGAGAAGAGCTATGCGGCGGAACACGGCGCGTACGAGCGGACCTTCGCGCGGATGGGCTTGGACGCGATCAGCGTGGAGTCCGACACCGGGGCGATGGGCGGCGACGTCGCGCACGAGTTCCAGGTGCTCACGGAGGCAGGCGAGGACCGCATCGCGATCTGCCCGAACTGCGACTACAAGGCGAATCTCGAGAAGGCGAGTCGTTCGATCGACACATACATCGTCGCCGGGTCGGAGCTGCCGCCGCCGAGCGAGATTGCAACGCCTAGCACCACGACGATCGAAGCGCTCGAGGCCTCGCTCAAGCAGCCGGCTACTGCATTCCTGAAGACTCTCCTCCTGCGCGAGGCCAAGGGCACGCTTGTCGCGGTGGTGCTGCCTGGCGATCGCGACATCAACGAGGCCAAGCTGCGAAAGGTCCTCGGGACCACCGAAGTCAAGTTCGCGAACGAAGGCGACTTCGCCGCCGCGGGTTCAGTTCCGGGATTCAGTGGGCCGATCGGGCTCAAAGTACGCACGCTGATCGATCGATCGGTGGATGCCCGCCCGTACATCGCTGGTGCGAACAAGAGGGACGCGCACCTTCGGAACGTGGTGAGCGGTCGCGACTTTCAGGGCGAGCAGGTGGACGCCCACGACGTCCGCGAGGGTGATCTCTGTCCGCGTTGCACCGTGGGGAAGCTCACCATCAAGCGCGGCGTCGAGGTCGGGAACATCTTTGCCTACGGGACCTACTACTCGGACAAGATGAACGCGACCTTCGTTGGCGAAGACGGCACGGCGAAGCCGTTCTTCGGCGGCAGCTACGGCATCGGGGTAGGGCGGTCCGTGCAGACGATCATCGAAACCCACCACGACGACAAGGGAATCGTCTGGCCTCCGCAGGTGGCGCCCTTCCAGGTGCACCTCATCGCGCTTCCCGTGAACGACGAGGACGTTCGCTCAAAAGCCGAGAAGCTGGTCGACGAGCTCGAGCGGGCGCGCGTCGAGGTCCTCTACGACGACCGCGATGAGAGCCCAGGCGTCAAGTTTGCGGACGCGGACCTGATCGGGATACCGCTTCGCGTGACGGTCAGCGCGCGGAACCTCAAGCAGGGCCAGGTGGAGATCAAGTCGCGTAGCGCCGCGGCGATGGAGATGGTGCCGCTGGCCTTCGCCGCCGAGAAGATCGCGGGGATCGTGCGCTCTTGGCCAAGGTGACCAAGGCGCGGGAAGCCGCGCCGGCCGCATTGCCCGGGGAGGAGCGATCGCTCGAGGCCTCGCTCCGCCCGCAGCGGCTCTCGGACGACGAGTACATCAATCAGGACAAGGTTAAGGGCCAGCTGCGCATCATCATCGAAGCTGCGAAGGTGCGCGGCGACCCCCTCGAGCACATCGCGCTCTTCGGGCCGCCGGGAGTGGGGAAGACGTCGCTCGCATACGTCATCGCGCACGAGCTCGACGTACCGATCCGCGTGACGAGCGGGCCGGCGATCGAGCGCGCTGGTGACCTCGCGGCGATCCTCACGAACCTCGAGAACGGCGCCGTGCTCTTCGTCGACGAGATCCACCGCCTGCCGCGCGTGGTCGAGGAGGTCCTCTACCCGGCGATGGAAGAGTTCCACCTCGACATCGTCCTCGGCAAAGGACCCGGCGCGCGCACGCTGCGGTTGCCGTTGCCCCGGTTCACCCTCGTCGGCGCGACCACGCGGATCGGGCGCCTCTCCGCGCCGCTGCGCGACCGCTTCGGCGCGACCTATCGCCTCGACCTCTTCACGCCGGACGCCCTGGAGCAGGTCGTCCGCCGCGCCGCGCGGATCCTCAAGGTCGAGATCGAGCCCGCGGCCGCACACGAGATCGCCCGGCGCGCGCGGGGCACGCCGCGCATCGCGAACCGCTGGCTGAAGCGCGTGCGCGACTACGCGCAGGTCCGCCACGATGGAAGGGTCACCCTCCCGGTCGCGCGCGAGGCGCTTGCCGCGCTCGAGGTCGACGACGCCGGCCTCGACGCCGAAGACCGGAAGCTGCTTCTCGCGATCACCGAGAAATTCGGTGGAGGCCCGGTCGGCCTCGAGACGCTGGCCGCGGCCTTGAGCGAAGACGCCGAGACGATCGAAGACGTCTACGAGCCGTACCTTCTCCAAGAGGGCTACGTGCAGCGGACGCAGCGCGGTCGCGTCGCGACGGAGCGCGCGTACCGGCAGCTGGGCCTGGCCGTGCCGCAGAACGCCACGCTGTGGAACGGCGACGAGTGAAGCGCTTCGAGCTGGAACGCGCGATCACCGACAACGAACTCCTCCTCCACTACCAGCCGATCGTCGCGGTCCCGAGCCGGAAGCTGACCGGCGTCGAGGCTCTTGTGCGATGGAAGCACCCAGAGCGCGGGATCGTGTCGCCGATGGAGTTCGTTCCCGAGGCGGAGTCCACCGGACTCATCCGAAAGCTCACGTTCTGGGTCCTGCGCGAGGCCCTGCTCCAGTCGAACGTGTGGCGGCGGGACGGCGCGGCGCTCACGGTCGCGGTCAACCTCTCGGTCGACAACCTTCACGACGCGCACTTCCAGCGCTACGTCGACCTTACGCTGAAGGTCGCCGGCGGCCCCGAGCTGCTGATCGTCGAGGCTTCCTCTCGCGCGCTCGCCCGCGATCCTGCGCCACCGGTGGGGACGCTCGAGCTCATGCGCGACAGGGGCATTCGAGTGACCCTTGACGACGCAACCGAAGAGGATGCACACATCCTCGAGTCTTTCCCGGCCGATATCGTGAAGGTCAGTCGCGGACTGATCACGCGAATGGGGCGCGATCATCGCGCGCTCGAGTACGTGCGTGCCGTCCTGCGCGCCGCGCGCGAGCGCGGGCTCGAGGCGACCGCCGTGGGGGTCGAGGACGAGGCGACGTGGGGGCGTCTGGCGGAGCTCGGCTTCTCAGGCGCGCAGGGCTATCTGATCGCGGCGCCCATGCCGCCGGCGCAGCTTGCGGAGTGGCGCTCGGCACACCTGTGAGGCGGGCGCCCATCGCGCTGGCCGTTGTCGTGGTCGCCTCGGCGTGCGCCGGATCCCCGCCGCGGGCAACGTCGTCGCCGCAGACGACCACGATCGCCATCCCCACGACGCCAGCGCCATCGAGCGCCAGCCCGACGCCGACGCCATCCCCTCGCATCGGTCCCGCGGTCGTCGAGAACGTGCAGCTCATCGCTGGCGGGCTCGTCGCGCCCTGGGCGGTCGATCTCGCGCCGGACGGGCGGCTATTCGTCACCGAGCGCGGCGGCCGCGTGCGCATCGTGCAGCTGGGCCCGGGTGGGGGACTCCGGTCCGAGCCATGGGCGACATTTCCCGCGAGCACCGTCCGCGACGGCGAGAAGGGCCTGCTCGGCATCGCGCTCGACCCGGACTTCGCGCGAAACGGATTCGTCTACCTCTATTACAGCTATGCGGCATCGAACGGGGCCTCGCGCAACAAGGTCGTACGCCTGCACGACGACAACGGCCGCGGCACCGAGGAGACGGTCATCCTCGATGGCATCCCCGGCAACTCGAATCATGACGGCGGGCGGGTGAAGTTCGGCCCCGATGGCAAGCTCTATGTCACCACCGGAGACGCGGAGAATGGAGCGAACGCTCAGAACCCCGCCTCGCTCGCGGGAAAGATCCTGCGCATCAACAAGGACGGCTCCGTCCCGGGCGACAACCCCACAGTCGGATCGCCGGTGTGGTCGCTGGGCCATCGCAACGTTCAGGGCATCACGTGGCAGCCCGACACCGGCGCGCTGTACGAGACCGAGCACGGCCCCTCAAACCCCTTCCCCGACTGCTGCCACGACGAGGTGAACCTCATCGTGCGCGGCGGAAACTACGGTTGGCCGACCGTCCGTGCGATCGCGAACGATCAGCGCTTTCGCGATCCGCTCCTCGAGAGCGGCAACTTCGAGACGTGGGCGCCTTCCGGAGCGACGTTTGCGACTCGTCCCGGGCCGCTCCGCGGTTCGCTCCTCTTCGCGACGTTGCGCGGACAGCACCTCCACCGGGTCGTCTTCGGCGCGGATGGACGGACGGTCGCCTTCCAGGAGAAGCTCCTCGCCAACCAGTACGGCCGCCTTCGCGATGTGTACGAGATAGCGAGTGGCGAATTCCTCGTGCTCACCTCGAACCGCGATGGCCGCGGCCAGCCCGTTGCGGACGACGATCGCGTCCTCTTGGTGACCTTGCGGTAGCGATTCGCCGCGCGACTAAACACGACGGCCGGCTGGAGCCATAGAGGATCAGATGACCAGCGACCATGAGGAGCGGGCAACGGCGTGGGAGGAGACCTTTCGGCGCTTCTACCCCAGCTTGTACCGCGCGCTCGTCGCGGTCCTGCTCGACGGCGAGCTTGCCCGCGACGCGCTGCAAGAGGCATTCGTCGAGGGTCTGCGCCGACCGCCTCCGAGCGATCACGCCCTCGCGGGCTGGCTCTTCCGTGTCGCGCTCCGGCGCGCGCGACACATCCGAGGCTTCCGGCTGCCCCTACGCCTCGACGAGCTTGTCGGCTCGCTTCGCGAGCCGGAGATACCGGCCGAGACCGAGACGCTGCTCGATCGCCTCGCGCTCGGCGAGCTCTTGCGTCTGCTCACTCGGCGCCAGCGCGCGGTCGTCGTCGCCCACTACTACCTCGGGCTCACCCAGCAGGAGATCGCCGACGCTCTCGGGGTCCGTCGCGGGACGGTCGGCGCGACGCTGAGCCAAGCCCTGAGTCACATGCGTCGTGGAGGTTCCCATGTCTTCTGATCTGCGCGACCTCATCCGCACCGACCTGGACCGGATTCCGCTTCCGCCCGACACCGAATGGATCCAGCCGCGCGACCATCGGCGTGGGCGCGCGTTGCGCGCGGCGGCACTCGCCCTTGTGGTCATCCTCGTGGTCGTGGCCTCGCTCGGCGCGGGTCAGGCGCTTCGCGCGGTCAGGGATTGGGTTGAATCACAACGCGTCGCGACCGGGATCGTGGCGGGAAATGACTACATCTACCTCGCCGACGGCGATCCGTCGAGCCAGTACGTGCAGGTCGTCGCGATGCCCGGCGGCCAGAGCAGCGGACGATTCGTCGGCCAGACCTACGTCGGCAGCGTCCAAGAGGGCGGCCTGGTGAGCGTCTCGGGCGACGTCGCTTATCTTCCCGTCGCGAGCAGCGGCGGCCTTCCGCCCGATACCTACAACACGTACCTCGAACGGATCGATCTGCGGCGCGGGGTTCCTACCGGCCGACTCGGTCTGGGTTTCGCGACTGCGCCGCGCCTCGAGCCGAGCGAGCTGCCGGGTACCGCGGTCTTCGCCGCGGCGACAGCGACGAGCAGCGACGGCACCACGCTCTGGCTCGTGCGCGACACCGGCGAACACGGGCTCATCGCGAGCGTGGATCGCTTCGACGCGCAGGTGGCCAGCACGACGCCCGTCGCGCACGCTGCGATCACGAGCGCGGGGCCGGGCGCCATTCGGAGCCGCATCGTGCCGCTCGGGCCGGATCGCGTGGCGGTGATCCGGGAGCACTACCCGGTCACCTATCAGGGTGCGCGCCTCGGGGTCGATTGGTACATCCTCGACGATCAGCTGCAAACGATCGCAACATATCCATTCGAAGCGCACCGAATGCCGGCAGGTGGCTTCTGCTCCGCCGACGTGCGGCCCGATCCGACAGCAGCCGACGGGTGGATCCTGCTCTGCTCCGACCCCTTCCTTTTCCAGGACGGCGCGGTGGTCTTCCTCTCTCGCGACGGGTTGATCGTCGCCCAGACGCCCCTGTCGCGCGAGCTGGGCTTCGCCTTGGGCATGACCGTTACGCCCGATCGGACCGTGAATGTGCTGACCTCGCGACCCGTCGTGGCGCGCGTCGACGCTCGGACCCACGGCCGCATCGACGCCCGGCCCGTGACGGAGCTACGGTCCCTGCTGGATAGGTTGCTACCGCCTGCCGCGGCGGCGAAAGGGCCCGGCGGCCGCAGCGTGGTGTTTTCGCTCGACGGGCGTTACGCGTATCTGATCGCCGATCCGCTCGTGAAGATCGACCTTTCGACCGCGAAGGTGGTTGCTCGTGCGTCGGGCATCGCTGCCGTCGGCGGGCTCGCCCTGTCGGAGGACGGAGAGCGGCTGTACGCACTCGTCATCGACGGGCAAACGCGCACGATCGCGCTCCTGGATCCGCGAAGCCTCCGGCTCGCGGCACAGACTGCGCCGTTGGCGAACGACCCTTATGGCATCGTCGTCGTGCGCACGCCGTTGCCGCTGGGGCCATAGCCAGGTGAGACAATTGACGCGTATGGAGCTTGCTCAGCTCGGTCGGGTGCTTCTGTTCGTTGGCGTTCTGATCGTGGCGATCGGGCTTGCGCTTGTGTTCGCCGAGCGCATCCCGCTCATCGGCAGACTGCCCGGCGATCTGACTTTCGGCGGCGAAGGTTGGACGGTCTACATTCCGATCGGGACCTCGATACTGCTGAGCCTGCTCCTGACTGCCGCGTTCTCAGTTGTCTCGTGGGCGCGGAGGTAGAAGGAGAAGGCATGCCTGAGGACAAGACGCCCACCGAAGACAAGACCCCCGTCGTCGCCGAGGCCGAGAAGCAAGAGAAGATCCTGAACGCGCTGCAGGCGGTCCTCGATCCCGAGATCGGCTTATCGGTGATCGACCTCGATCTCATCCGCGAAGTGGTGTTCACCCCCGAAGAGGCCGAGATAAAGATGGTGCTCACGACCCCGTTTTGCCCCTACGGGCCGATGCTCATCAACCAGATCCAATCGGTGTCGGAGACCGCCGCGGAGATGCCCGTGAAGGTCACGGTCCTGCCCGACCGTTGGGAGGCCCCGCCCTGGCTTCGCTAGTACTTCACTAGCGTCGCCGTCGCCCGACCAATCGCGCCGCTCACGGTCACGACGTACGTGCCCCGCGGCCAGCTCGCGCCGAGGTACGCCGGCAAGCACCCGAAGTAATCCGTCGTCCCCGGACCGCCGCCGAAGTAGAGCGAGTTCCGGATGTCGACGGTGACTCGGGAATCACCCGGCTGCCCGTACGCAACGTAGACCACGGCGCCGTCGAACAGACGACGCGTCACAGCGACCCCGGGGTAGCGATCCGCGAGCGCGCGTGCGCGATCCGGCAAGTCCGCCTCGAACGACGTGAATGAGTGACCGCTGGCGGCCTCGTACGCGGATTCGACCGGCAGTCCGCCGGCCATCTTGTCGAGCAGGTTGGTCTGTCCTCCGGCGTCGGAGACCATGAACGCGGTGACCTGGGCCGCGATGTCGTAGGCGACCACTCCGACCTCGTTCACATATGTTCGCCAGTCCTGCGGGCTGGAGATCTCCGGAAGGGCCGGGAGCCGATCGTTGCGTGCCGCCGATGCGGTGCAGTACCGGCTGACGAGTGCGGCATCTTCGGCGACCGGGAACTCGCTGAGTGTGGCGAGCCCTTCGTGAAGCCAATAGGGCACCGGCAGCCGCCGCGCGGCGATCTCGTCGACGAACAGGTGCGTGATCTCGTGGCGCGCGATCGCTCCGGGGCCGTCCGGAGCGCTCCAGTCGATGGCGATGACTGCGGGCGGTACGAATACGCCTTCCTCGAACGGCGACGCCTGTACCTGCAGCAGCTGCTGGAGCCCCTGAACGAAGCTCTTCTGCGCGCCGAAGACGTTCACGTTCAGGCGGTGCCTGAGGCTCCGCCCGAATGTGGCTTCCACCGAGCCGACGGCCTGATCGATCGTCTTCGCGACGTCGTTCGCGTCGAGGCCCGGCCCGTTCATCCAGACGTCGGCGCTCGCGCTGCATACGACCGTGAAGGAGAGACCGCTGACCGTTTCGGTGCGTGGCGGAATGCACCGCGCGGTGACGGCCGAGGAGGAAACGATGCCCTGGATCTCGGCGCTGACGGTCGAGGTTCCGGATGCGCCCGCGACGAAGATGCCCTGATCGTCGATCGAGCCTGCCCCGAAGCTCACGCGCCACACCGGTGTCGCGGGTACGGAGTTGCCCCATTCGTCGAACGCGGTCGCGGCGAACGCGACGGACTCGCGCGGCTTCACCGTCGTATCGCCGGGCAGGACGCGAACCGTCTTGGGCGTCCCGGGGCTCACGGTGACCTTCGCGGTCGCCTTCAGACTGCCCACGGCCGCCTCGACGAAGTAGATGCCGGTCCGGTCGGGGGCGGTGAAGAGGCCCTCCGGGTCTACGACGGCCTCGGAGGTCCAGACGGGATGGATGCCCAGCACCCGGCCACGAACGTCGCGTACCTGCGCGCCGAACCGGAAGCGCGCGGTCGGCGTGAGGGCGACATTGTCTGACGGAGTGATCGCGACTGTTCCCGGCGGCCCGGGGACAAGCTCGGTCCAGGCGAACCAGCCGCCCGCGGCGAGCATGGCGAGACCGAACGTAAGGACCGCGAGCCTACGCACCGCCGCGAGTGTCGATTGCGCGACTTTGGGGTTGGTGTCGAAACGGCGGCGGAGACTGGCTCTAGCCCGAAAGGACTAGCCGCACCGTCCTGAGCTGTGGCGAGGTCTCCTCCGTCTCTCCAGAATGGAGCGGCAGGCCCAGGTACGAACCGCGGATGATCGTCCAGTCGCGAATGCGATCCTCGCGGAGCCCGGCTCGGGCGAAGGCCGCGATCCACCTCTCGACGGACGTCTGCGTCGGCCGCATCCCGATCGGATTCCACATGAAGGTCGGAACGTCGAACTCAGGTTCGCCGACCATAGCCTTGGGATCGATCACCAGCCACCTCTGGCCGTGGCGCAAGAGGTTGTGGTGATGGAAGTCCCCGTGCACGAGCGTCCGATCGCCAGGCTCCAGCGATGCGTAGCGATCCCGCGCGATCCTCACGAGCTCGTGTTCGCCGGCCTCGTCGAGCCAGCGCGGGATGTGATCGCCGATCCAGCGGTAGGGGTGGCCGCGCTGCGCCGGCCGCCAGAGCTTCTTCGCCGCGGCGACCGCCACCCTGATCGCCTCACCTTCGGGGAGGGTCGAGGCGTCATCCCCCGGCCGGGCGCGCTCGAGCAGCATCGTCCGGCGGCGGGCGTCGTGACGCAGAAGCCGCACCGCGCCGTCGCCGTCGATGAGCGCGAGCGCGTCTGCCTCCTGATCAGCCTCGTCGTCCTCGACGGGGACCACCTTCAGAACCGCGTCCTCGCCGGCGAACGCGACGAACGAGTACCGCCCCGCCGCAAGCCGTTCGCCGAGCGGGACACCCCATTCCGCGGCGACCTCGCGCGCCGTCGCCGCAAGGCGCGCCGCAACCTCGCCGGTGATGCCCCAGGGTGCGTGGGTCAGCCACGCGCTCTGCCCGCCGGTCACCGGCGTCGGCGGTCGGCTCGCTCCACCGAGCGCGCCAGGACGAAGAGCAGGTCCGACAGCCGGTTGAGCCACGGGAGGAGGTCCTCGCCCGAGAAGTAGCCCTCGTCGAC
>Ga0209056_10003158_pt1 | contig 17671 bp, 14 predicted proteins | sample GraSoiAngelo_114_FD_185876 | JGI IMG/M metagenome (GOLD analysis project Ga0209056, IMG submission 185876) | Grasslands soil microbial communities from the Angelo Coastal Reserve, California, USA - 14_0903_13_40cm (SPAdes) (version 2) | ecosystem: Environmental > Terrestrial > Soil > Grasslands... | reverse complement strand
GCGGCGGAGCCGATTACCGCTGGAATCCGCGCATCTCTTTCCGTGCGGAGGGCGACTACGTGCGCACCGGTTTTTTCAGCCAGTCGCAGAATAACTTCCAGATCGCGGGCGGATTCGTTTTCCACTTTTAGAGCCCCGCGGCTTTTTCAAGAATCGCTTGGCAATTAGGCCGCGTCCGGCTACCAGATTTTGCAGGCTTGCTCGCGCACCATCGCCTGGCCCTTCTTGCAACCGAAGGCTTCCGCAAATTCCGCCATATTCGAAAGCGGTCCGTTGCCGCGGAATCTTGGCAGGGGGTGCGGATTGGTGTTGGCCAGCAACCGCGCATATTCAATGCGCTCGTTGGAGCCCCAGACTTGCGCCCATCCGAGGAAAAAGCGCTGCTCCGGAGTGAAGCCGTCTTTGTCCGGCGGCCGCGGCTTGCCCTGAAGTGATTTTTCGTAGGCTGCATACGCGATGGTCAGCCCGCCCAGGTCGGCGATGCTCTCGCCCAAGACCAACTTGCCGTTTTCATGCAAGTCGCCATCAACCACGTAGCTGTCGAATTGATCGGAGACGCAAGCGGCGCGCGCCTTGAAATTCTTCAAGTCTTCCGGGCTCCACCAGTCTTTCAAATTGCCTTTCCCGTCGAATTTGCTGCCATGGTCGTCGAAGCCATGCGTGATTTCATGCCCGATGACCGCTCCCATGCCGCCATAATTCACTGCGTCATCGGCGTTGGGATCATAGAAAGGTGGTTGCATGATGCCTGCGGGGAAGACGATTTCATTCATGCTGCTGTTGTTATAGGCGTTCACGGTCGGCGGTGTCATTCCCCATTCGGTTCGGTCCACGGGCTTGCCGATCTTGTTCAGACGGCGCGCGAAATCAAATTCCGCCCCCCGCACCTGGTTTTCAGAGTAGGACCGGCGGTCGATTTTCAGAACGGAATAATCACGCCATTTGTCGGTGTAGCCGATTTTCACCGCGAAAGCTTCGAGCTTTGCGGTAGCTTGCTTGCGTGTCTCCGGTCCCATCCAGGGAAGTGTTTGCAGGTCATCGCGCAGAGCAGCGATCAAGTTGTGCACCATTTCGAGCGCGCGGGCCTTCGCTTCAGGCGGAAAATATTTCTGCACGTAGACCTGGCCGAGGGCCTCGCCTAGCACGCGATCCGTTGCTTGCACGCAGCGCTTCCAGCGGGGCTGGATTTCCTTCGCGCCGGTCAGCGTCTTGCCGCGAAAATCGAAATCTTCGGCGACAAACTTTTCGGTGAGTCCGGGAGCTACAGCATTCACCAGGTGCCAACGCAAGTAGTCTTTCCAGTCGGCGATGGGAGTTGCGGTCAACCGCGTGTCCAGGGCCTTGAAAAAGTCCGGCTGGCCGACGTTGATCTCCTTCAGCTCCGGATGCCCAGCGGCCTTGAAATAAACTTCCCAAGAAAAATTCGGAGTGATCGTCTTCAGGTCCGCCAGCATCATCTTGTGATACGTCTTGTCGGGGTCACGAAGGTCAGTATTTTTCATCGAGGCGGTGGCCAGTGCGGTTTCGATCTTCAGAATAGTGGCGGCCTCCGCTGCCGATTGGTCCGCGGAATCTCCAAGCAATTCCAACATCTTCGCGACATGCTTTGTGTAAGCCTCGCGAAGCTGCTTCGATTTGTCGTCTTCCTTTAAGTAGTATTCGCGCTCCGGCAGTCCGAGACCGCCTTGAAACGCTGCACCAATCACCTGAGTGCTGTCTTTGGCGTCCTGCGTCGAAATGAAGCGAAAGAGCGCGCCAATGCCTTGGCTGTGCAAGTACTCGGTTACAGCTTGGAGGTCGGCCACAGTTTTGATTGAGGCGATGCGGGCCAGATCGGGTTCGATCGGTTTTGTTCCCGCCGCGTCAATGGTGGCCGTGTCCATGCAGCTCGCATAGAAATCGCCGATCTTCTGCTCGTTGGAACCAGGTGCGGCTTTAGCGCTCGCAGCGGCTTCCAGAATCTGGCGCAGGTTCTGGTGGTTCTTGTCCGCAAGCTGTGTGAACGAACCCCAGCTCGAATACTCCGGCGGAATCGGGTTGGATTTCATCCAACCTCCCATTGCGAACTGATAGAAATCGTCACAAGGCTTGCAGGTCTTGTCCAGATTTGCGGTATCGAAGCCCCATGAATTTGGCTTGTCCGCCGCTCCTGTGAGCGTGCGGAACCCGGCACCCGCAAGGCCAACCGCCAGAATTCCAATAAACGCAACGATGCCAGCAGCAAGGGAAAATCTTTTTGACATCTCCAGCCCCTGTCTTACAGAGTTTGAAAGCACCGGCAGGTCCTTGGTGAATGACTCCGGCCGTCACATGACCTGCATGTGAGACGGAAGAAATAGCAGCCGGGTTTCCCGACACTCGGAATTGCGATTCTTCAGAAAGGCGCGATCAAGAACTAGTGCAGGACCGTTCCATAGAAGGCGCCTTTTCCTCCACGCAAGTCCCGGCCGTAGGACAGAACGATGGTCAGACTTCCCAGGACGCGGACTCTACATTGCGCGCCAGCATCCCAGAGCCAGCGCCGCGAACCGAAGAGACTGGACGAATCGGCAACAGTGCCGCTATCGAGAAAGGGGCCGAGCTTCACGGTGAAGAAACCGTTTTGAAAAAGGTTCTTGTCCATTTCCCAGTTGGCTACAAAAAATCGCCGCCCGAGCGGAGCGGCCCCTTTGCGGCCATCGAAAGTTCCGGCATGGCCGCGAAGCCAAAGGTCGTTGTCGCGCTCGATGCCCAATTCGAACAGCTCATCGAGAGTGGCTTTGCCGGCAATCGCACCGGCGCGGATCTGCGTTTGCATTTCAAAGTCGTCGCCTTTTGCGCGTGGAAACCATTGCGCGAGAAGTACGCCTCGAACCGTAGCAAACGGCCCGAGGCCATTGGCGAACTCGCGGCCCGCCTTCACTTCTGCCGAGGAATCCAGCGTGAAGCGGCGCTCGGGAGCACGGATAAGAGTACGTTTAGCGCGGAGCCAACCGGCAAGGGACATGGTGTCGGTGAAGAATTCTTGCGCGGGAGAGCTCGTTGCGACCAAATTCCGAAAGTTGCGATTCGCGATTTCCGCGCCTGCGCTCCAGCTCAAGTGCCCGTTCACGATGGAATGCACTTCCGCTCCAGCAGCGGCGCGGCGCATGTTTAAGTCCGTCAGCGGCGTAACCGCGCCAAGGAAAGTTTGCGATAAATTCCAATTTTCGTTGCGCGCATCGGCATAAAGACGCAACTGCAAGCTGGGGTCACCGTAAAGCGGAAAGGAAAGTGCGAGGGAGAGCCGGCGTTTTTCCGAATCCCATCGCGCGAGCGAGGTCAGATTCACGGCGTCGCGGCCGAGATCGTAAAACTCGGGATAAACAGTAGCGTAAGGCAAGCCGCTCAAGAGCGAAACAACGCCTTCGATTTTCGAGTCGCCCCAACCATTTTTCTCCATTAAGTGCAGAGTTGCGTCGTAGTTTCCGGAATCTGCCGGTGAGAGCTCCATCCGCCGGCTGGAAAAGATTCCTAGATTGTCCAGGCGCGCTTGGGTTGTGAGCAGAGCGTCGGCCGTCAGAACTTGCGGGGCATTGAACGCTACCGCGCTATTGCGGAGCGATTCTTTAAGTTTCAGGGAAGGTTTGAACGCTACACTTTTTAGGCGCGGCTTGTCTTCCGGATTCCAGTACTTCAAAGCGGCTTCGAGATTGTCTTCCAGAAAATAGATCGTCGCGAGAAATTCGCTCGAATAAGGATCCCGCGGATTCAGCTTAAGCGCCGCACTGAGATATTTTCTTGCCATTCGAAGGTCTTTTTGCTTGTAAGCGACGCCCGCCAGCTCAACTAAAAACCGGGAATCGCCAGGCGCCTTTCGAAAACCCGCGTCAAACGCGAGTTTGGCCTCGTCCCATTTTTCCAAGTGAGCCAAAGCGAGTCCGGCGAGAAAATCGAAATCCGGCGATTGATCCGCAGGACCTCGCGCCAGCTTTGCGGCTTGCTCCCAATGCCCAGCGTCAAATGCGATCTGCGCAGCGGGAAGACGAGCTTGATCGGAAGCGGAATCCTGCGCGAACGCGGAGAAGCCCAGCGCCAACACTGGGATTAGATGAAAGATCACGAAGCCTTTTCGGGAAGAGCCAGCAGCATCCAGTTGCGGTTTGGCCGCCATTGCTTTTCGAAATCCTCGCGTGCGATACGGAGAAGTTTCCCGCGTGCCGGATCGTTGATAAAGACGGCCCCGTTTTGCCAATCGATGCCCGTCACCACCACGTAGTGTAGCGGGGTTTTAGAGCTGCCAGGCTGAAGAGTAGCGATCAGGGGACGTCCCTGCTTGAGTTGTTCGAGGAGATCTTTCCAATCTCCATTAAGGGGAAACACGCGAAAGCCTGATTCCTTGAGATAGCTTTCCATATCGGAAGCTTGGATTCCGCGGACTTTGCGCGAATAAAGGTGCTTCTGGATTGCCGCCGTGTCGGCGCGCTGCGAGTCAATCACAGTGCCATGAGCGTTCCAATATTGCAGGAGCATGGAAATAGAGGCGGACCCGCAGCCATCTTGAGTCTGTCTTACGTACGGAACGTCCAGCCAGATTCCGGCTCTTTCCTGGGGCCCCGTGCGAGCAGAAGGCCCCAGGAAGAAAAGCAGGAACAGACCGAGAACGATCCGGCTTATTCGAATAATGTATGACTCCAGATTGCAAGTATTAGCGGAGCGCGAGCGCCAGCACAACGATGGCGAGCGCGATCAGGATAATCCACAGCAGATCGCGGTCCGAAATGCGTCCCGCGGCAAAATCACTTTGCGCTTGGCGAGACCGCTCGGCCAGTTTGGCAAGGTCTTCATCGCTTAGTTGGCCGACGGCTTTATCGACCTTTTGATAGTCGATGTTGGCAGATTTGAGCGCTTTTTGCGCCTGGTCGGAAGAAAGAAGCGATCGAACGGCCTCCTCGTTGGATTGGCGCGTCTGGGCGGGCCGCGCGGCGTCTTTGGTCAGGTCGCTCAGGGAAACAACGTGCTGCTTGTCTTGGGCCCTTGCTGAGACTGCCGCCACACCAAACAGAAGGGCAATCGCCAGCATCGACACACACACCTTCACGCGAAAATGCATTCTTCCTCCTATTTTTGGCTGGGAAGAATAGTTTACGAATTGCATTGCGGCGTGACAAGAAACTTTCTGACGAACGTTCTTCGCGGTCAGTCGTCGCTTATTGTACGGCAGTCACTTTGCCGGCAAGGGTTGCTTGTACTTCGTGGCGTCGACCGATTTCCACTCACCCTTGATAATGCCGGCTCGAATCTGCGCGGCGCTCTTCCCTTTGCCGGACTGCTCGAAGGTGTAGAAGTCTTCATAAATGCAGGTGCCGCATCCAGAACCGTGCTTGCTGGCGAAGCAATCCAGTAAACTCTTGTGGCCTTGGCTGCGGTCGCAATGGCAGTAGCAGGGCTGCTGGTAGAGTGCTTTCTTGATTTTTGCGGCGACCGCGTAAGCATTTTGCACAACGGGATCAGCGAAAAGTTCGGGATCCATCGTCGCGGGAAGATCGCCTTGCGGGGCTCGCGTATGAAATGCGGGCACCGAATCATCGGCTGAGGACTGCGGCGAATCCGCGCCTTGGGGCGATTGCGAAGCAGCCCGTTGCGGAACCAGCATTAGCCCGAGCGCACAGCCGAAGAGAATCGCAATCCCCACAAACCTTTGAATCGCAGCCATTCTTGCTACTCCTTTTTGTTCACGTGTTCCTGGTTCGTCTCTCGAATGGCTTCAATGGACAAGCGCGGGTGCGATCGGAGTATGCCTCGCAGGTGAAGATGGCGTAGCTCCCTTCAATCGCAGATGCTTCGCGCGAAGATGACGATGCACGCGGCGGCCCCAGCCCCTTACAAACGAAAAATTCAACGCGCCGCCGATGGCTGAGCTCGCGAGAGGAATCAATCGTCCAGCCCACTTTTCCGCCGCCTCGGCGCCAATCTTCGCGGCGAAACGCTCCGCAATACGCGGGACAAGTTTTTCGAGAATCTGTTTCTCGGCCAAGTCCTTGCCGTAATCAATGCCGGAAGCCGCTGCTGCTGCTTTCCACATTTCAATTCGTTGGTCCTGGCCGCGAGCTTCGAATCCGTAGAGCAAAGAGAGGCGCTGGATGAGCCGCAATGTGATCACCGTCAGCAGGCTGGCGTCCGGCAAGAATGTGATCATGCCGCCGAGGCCGAGGCCCGCTCCTTCCGCAAGCGCCAGCCGTTCGGCGTCGCGAATCAGTGCCGCGGCAATGGCGTCCAGTTGCTCGGCGGGAACGTCCTTCATTCGCGCAAAGTCCGGAACCCACAAGCCGTGCTTGTCGGCAAGGTTACGGCGGAAGTCTTCCGGATCAATTTCGATCGAACGCAGTCCGCGGAGAACGCCAAAGCGCAGAAAGCGCTTTAAGGTGCGTCCCGCCAGCGAGCCTTTAGCTGTATTGTGTAACCCTGCCATGCCTATAAGCATCCTAAGGCGGTTAGAACCGTCTGGCAACCATGGCGTTGCATGGGTTGCGATGATGGGGCCGGGCATCTCTCCCAAGGGGGAGTTACCCGGAACGCGGCAGGAAAACAGTAGTCCTACTTGACGCGGCGAAACTTTTGGGTAAACTGCATTTTTCTCTATGGCGACGATGCCACAATTCGTTCCTTCCGAAGTCGTGCACGATCTCGACTTCCCGCAGCGTGAGGCGGCGTTTTTCTACGGCCTGTTCCTGCGCGGCCATTCGCCGGACAAGCTGCGGCGGGACATCGAAGTCCCCGCGGTGGTCCTCGCGAAGTGGCACCGCGAAGCGGAACGCGACCCGCAGCTTCGCGATATTTTCGCGCGCATGGTGGATTACCGGCGTCACGTCCTGGCCATCTTCGATTCCCTTGTGGGTTCAGACACTCAACCGCAGCGCGTTCAGTAATTCTCCTGCCTGTACTTTCGTTCAGGTCAAAAACTGTCAGGCAACCAAAGCGTCTTTCGGGCGGTCTAACCGATTCAGGGGGACAAGTCTATCAAAATGAAGGAGATTGCGCTGATTGACGGGGAGCTTGTCCGGGGTTAGAATCTCAACGTCCTAGAGCTTGAGGTGTCTTCATGTCAAGGGTAGTACGCACCCTAGTCGCTTGCATTTTTTCGATTGCCATTTCCGTTCCTACGGTTTTTGCCCAGCAGGTGCAAGATGCTAATGCGCCCCCTGCACCCCAAAAGTTGGATAAAGAAACAAAACGGAAAATGAGGAGGACGCTGAAAGAGCTAGACAGCGCCTACCGGCAGTGGCTGACCGAGGACGTCACCTACATCATTTCTCCGGATGAACGCAATGCCTTCCTGCAATTGGATACCAACGAAGAGCGCGAACAATTCATCGAGCAATTCTGGCTGCGCCGCAGCAGCAATCCGGACCTGCCGGAGAACGATTTTAAAGAAGAGCACTACCGCCGCATCGCCTACGCCAACGAACATTATGCCTCCGGGATTCCGGGATGGAAGACTGACCGCGGCCGCATGTACATCATGTGGGGACCGCCGGACGAGATTGAATCGCACCCGACGGGCGGCACGTACGACCGGCCAATGGAAGAAGGCGGCGGCTCGACATCCACCTATCCTTGGGAAACGTGGCGCTGGCGCTATTTGGAAGGCATCGGCGAAAACATTATTTTAGAATTCGTGGATCCGAGCGGCTCCGGCGAATATCACATGACAATGGATCCGTCGGAGAAGGACGCCCTCCTGCACGTGCCCGGTGCGGGCTTGAGCTTAATGGAATCCATGGGCATGGCGTCGAAGGCCGATCGTTTCACGCGTTCCGACGGCACCAACCTGCCGACTACCATGGGTGGTCAACCAGCCAGCATGAACGAATTCAACCGCCTGGAACTCTACGCTAAGGTGAATAAACCACCCGAGGTGAAATTCAAGGATCTCGAAGCGGTGGTGACCTCCCGCATCGTCCGCGATCAGGTGCACTTCAATTGGCGGACCGATTACCTGAAAGTGACGAATGACACGGTTTTGGTGCCCGTGACGATTCAGATTCCCAATAGTCAGCTTTCTTTCCAGTCTAAGGACGGGATTCACTCCGCGACGATGAATATTTTCATGCGTGTGAGCACGCTTACCGGGCGAGTCGTGCAAACGCAGGAAGATCCTGTCTCAAAGGATTTTCCCGATTCCCTTTTTCAGCAGTCGTTGAAGCTCCAGTCGATCTACCAAAAGGCCATTCCACTTCGCCCGGGCTTGTATCGCCTGGATATGGTGATCAAGGACGTGCAGAGCGGAAACATCGGGGTAGTGAACACGCGGCTGCAAGTGCCGAGGTACGAGGATGACAAGCTGGAAGCCAGTTCCCTGATTCTTGCCGATCAGATCGAGCATGTTCCAGCGAAGCAAATCGGCGCTGGACAGTTCGTGCTCGGTTCTTCGAAAGTCCGGCCGCGCCTTGAAGGTGACTTCACCACGGCCGACAGACTTGGCATTTACATGCAGGTTTATAATCTGAAGCCAGACGACAAGACGCACAAATCCAGTGCGACGTTCCAATACACCGTCAAAAAAGGCAAAGATCAGGTCATGCAGTTTAAAGAAACTTCGGAAGAAATGAAGCAGACAGGCGACCAGGTTACCATCGAGCGTCTCCTTCCTCTCGCGACACTACCGCCGGGGAAGTACAGTTTGGAAGTGAATGCAACGGACACGCTCTCGAACCAAACCATTTCGCGCTCTGCAGAGTTTACGGTGAAAGCGCCGGCGGAAACAAAAACCGCGGCGAATGCTACACCGGGGAGGTAAAGAAACGTGAAACAGGAAAGGCTCCGAACCCTGGGGGCCCTGGTCCTGACCGCCATGGTTTCGTCCTTTGTGGCGACTCCGGCGGCCGCGCAAGCGAAGCCTGTCCCGGGCAAGCTTGCAGGAGTGGTGCGCGACGCTGCGGGCACACCGCAGTTGGGCGCGAGCGTGGAGTTGATTTCCGAAGCAGTAGGAGTGGCAGCTACCCGCAGCTTTTTGACGAATACGCAAGGCATGTTCCGGGGCGACAAGCTCGCTCCGGGTTTTTATACAGTTCGGGTAACTCTCGCCGGTTTCCTTCCAACACTTGAAAAGCATATTCGTGTTACTTCGAATCTGACGACCGTAGTTCGCATCGAACTGGAATCCATGTTCGCGTCTCTGGATCAATTGCGGCGTATGCCTGCAAGTAGCATCGCCGAAGGTGATGATTGGAAATGGGTGTTGCGGTCCGCTTCAGGAATGAGGCCGGTTCTGGAGTGGGTAGACCACGGCACTTTGACCGCCTCGACTGTTGCCGGCGAGGTAGTTGGCCCCCGCGCGCCTAGAATGCGAATGGAATTTACGGATGGGGCGCGACGCCCCACTTCGGCTTCGAGCATTGCCTCCGCACCCGCCACAGCTGTGGCCTACGACCAGAAACTGGGCGGCACAAGCAGAATGATTTTAGCCGGCCAGGTGAACTATGACAGTGATGCCCCTGCCGGCGGCATTGCCACCGTGTGGCTGCCCACAGGAACCCTTGGCGCGGGTCCGCATACGGCGCTGGTCCTTCGCGAAGCTAAGCTGGGACCCGTAGGGCCAACTTTCCGCGGCGTCCGTTTTGATCAGGGCGGTGCGCTGTCGCTTGGTGAGCGCACTGTGCTGAGTTACGGCGGAGAGTATGTTTTGGTCGGACTCGGAGCCGCAGCATCTTCACTCCGTCCACGGGCAGAATTGAACGTGCGAATCACCGACGATTGGAGCACGGCGTTTGTTTTCGCCTCCATGCCCAACGGGCCCGGTCCGCTGGAGGCGAATGACGCGCAACCAGGCGGCGCGCTCGGTGCGGCTCTCAATGAACTGGATGCCTTCCCCGCGCTGCTTTGGCGCCAAGGACATCCGGTTTTGCAGAACGGTTTGCATGAAGAAATTTCAGCGGAGCGAAAAATTAGCAGCCGCGGCAAGTTCCAAATCGCAGGTTTTCATGACGACAACCGGCACGTTGCGGTCTTCGGAAAGGGCAGCGACCTCCCCACTGCGGACTATTTTCAGGATTTCTTCTCCACAGGTTTTGCTTACGACGGGGGATCTTCGAGCAGTTGGGGAACGCGCCTCGCATTTCGCGAAAAGCTCGACGGCGACCTGGAATTGACCGCAGTTTATTCCTTTGGTGGAGCTCTCGCGCCTTCGGACGATGCCGATGGATTGCTTCGGGACTCCCTTCGGACGGCGCAGCGGCACTCTCTTGGAGCCGGAATCTCCGCGAAAGTGCCTCACATCGGCACGAAGGTCCAAGCCGGATACAAATGGGTGAACGGCGTTACTGTTTCCTCCGTGGACGGCTACGGCGAATCCATCTTCCGGATGGACCCCTACTTACATTTGGTTTTCAGACAGCCGCTTCCAAAGTTTGCCTTAGGACGGTGGGAAGCCATCGCCGACTGCAACAATCTACTGGCGCAAGGGTATGTCCCCACCAATAGCAGGGATGGCCGCGTTGTTCTGGTACCCGCGTTTCGGACCTTCCGAGGCGGGTTCAGCGTCCAGTTCTAGGAGTTTTTGGGTTCTAGAAAGTTGTATTTGTCCTTCCAGAAACCGGATGATGTGGGATAACCCGCCCTACCGCTGCAGTAACCTGTTGAATATAAAGGTGTTCCTCGAATGCATCGCTACCAAACAATGGACATTGGGTTGCACTTGGTTTCTTGTGGCGGCGTATAGTCTTGTCCGATAGATTATGAGGCAAAACATCCGAGCGAGCCTTGGAGCGGTTGTGCTGGCGTTGGCCACGCTGGCCGCGGTGATTTTTGCCCTCATTAATTTCGATCAGCGCAGCCGGTTTGAAGTGGTGTACGACGGCGTGGCTTGGCTGGATACGGACCACGGGATTCAAGCCAGCCGGGTTTCACCGAATTCTCCCGCAACCCGCGCCGGGATTCGCCCGGGTGATGTCCTCCTGACCATCAATAACACGCGTGTTACCAGAGCCGCGGAGGTTGCCCGCCGGGTGGATCGTGCAGGACTTTGGAGCCAAGTGCATTATAAGCTTTCCCGCAATGGCCAGGAATTCGAAACTCCCCTCCTCACGGCGCCTGCGGAGAAGCCCCTTGCCACGGAAAACTATCTGCGAATCGTGGGCCTGCTTTATCTGTTCATCGGCCTGTTCATTTTTATCCGCAGGTGGAACGCTCCTCGCGCCGTGCACTTTTATGTCTTTTGTCTGGTTTCCTTCGTTCTATGGTCATTCCACTTCAGTGGGAAGCTGGACACTTTTGACTGGGAAGTTTACTGGTCAGAGATTGTGGCCCGCCTTCTTGCTCCGGCTTTGTTGCTCCATTTTGCGCTGGTATTTCCCGGGCGGTCCGAAACGACCATCCGCTCATCTTCGAAAGTTTTTGCCGTCTTCGCACTTCCTTTTGCTCTGCTCCTCATTCATGTAAGTACGGCTCTCAAGGCCAACGGTTTCTTGCCCTGGCTCGCTTCATACATATTGCTTCTGAAGAGCGAATTCGGCTATCTCGCCCTTTGCTTCCTGACGGCGGGACTCGTTTTTTACCGGAGCTACCGCGAAGTGCCATCGGGTGTTATGCGCCAGCAGTTGAAATGGCTCACCGGTGGAACGCTTGCCGGCAGTTTGCCTGTCTCTTTGCTCTACATCCTCCCCTTGGTCATGGGTGTGACTTTGCGCCCGTGGATGCAGCTCTCGGTATTAAGCCTGGTGCTGATCCCGCTGTGTTTCGGTTATGCGATCATCCGGTACCGCTTGATGGACGTGGACATCATCTTCAAGCGCGGCTTGGCTTACACGGCGGCAACCGCCGGCGTTGCAGCGGTTTACTTCGCCTTGATCGCTTTGGTTGCTTTGATAGCCCATACGCCCACGAACGGGACCGCCGGGGGCATGATCGCCATCGTCATTGCCGCATTCTTGTTCCAGCCGTTCCGCGCCGGGATTCAAGCGCGCCTGGATCGTTTCTTTTACCGCGATCGCCTCGACTATCGCCGCACTCTCATCGAATTCGGGCGCACGCTGACGAACGAAGTTCGTATCGACCCCATGCTGGGTTCGGTCATGGACCGTATTTCTCAAACCTTACTAGTCGATCGGCTCGCGATTTTTGTGGAGAATGCCGTGCAACCCGGGCAGATGCGCATTGCCCGTTCGATGGGCGTCCGTCTTTCCGAGTCTTTGAACCTCAGTTTCCTCGAGCCGGCCCGGCCCGAGTTTGCCCGCGGGGCGCTCTTTTTTGAGTCGCCCCGCGCGGCACGGGACGTTAGTGACTCCGTTCGTCACACGCTCGAACAGCTCGACCTCAACTACTTTGTTCCCTGCCGCATCCGCGAACACACAGTTGCCGTTCTCGGCCTTGGCAAGACAGTCGACGGGGATTTTCTGTCGAGTGATGACGTCGAGCTCGTGGAGACAATTGCCGGCTACGTTGCGGTCGCCCTGGATAACGCCCAGCTTTACAGCTCACTTGAGCAAAAGGCCCTCGAAATCGTGCGCCTCAAGGACTTCAGCGAAAATATCGTTGAATCCTTGAACATCGGCGTGCTTTCCGTTGACCTGGACGGTATCGTCGAGTCCTGGAACACGCGCATGGAGCAGCTTTTCGGAGTGTCGCGTCAGGAGTCTGTTGGACGGCGGCTCAGCTCGCTATTGCCGGAAGAACTGGCGCGCGAAATCGCCGCGCGCGGTGACCAGGAACAAATAACCGGCATCTATAAACAGAGACTCCAGCATCAAGGAAAGTCACTGACCTTGAACGTTTCCATCACACCCCTGGTGAGCAAATCGAACGAGCGCATCGGGCGTCTCCTGCTTTTTGATGACGTAACCCAGAGGGAGCGCATGGAAGAGCAGATGTCGCAAACGGAGAAGCTGACTTCGCTGGGGCTTCTCGCGGCTGGTGTCGCACACGAAGTGAATACACCTCTCGCGGTCATTTCCAACTATATTCAGATGCTTGCGAAACAGATGCCGGAGGGCGATCCGCGCCAGTCGATTATTGAAAAAATCGTCAAGCAGACATTCCGGGCCAGCGAAATCGTCAACAATCTGCTCAATTTTTCGCGCACCGGCGCTCCGGAAACAGCGGACATAGATGTAAACCGCGTGGTCGAAGAAACCTTGTCCCTTGTGGCCCATCCGCTGAAAGCCTCGCACATACAGGTCATGAAGCAACTCGGCGAACCGCTGCCTGCCGTCCGCGGATCAGCCAACAAGCTGCAACAGGTCTTTTTGAACCTGTTCTTGAACGCGCGGGATGCCATGCCCGGCGGAGGAATGCTCGAAGTCCGTACAGCAGCGCATAACGGCAGCGTCGAAATCGAAGTGGCGGACACCGGCGGAGGCATCGCCCGCGAACACATTCATCGCATCTTTGATCCGTTCTTCACCACCAAAGCCAGCGGCCGCGGCACCGGCCTCGGTCTTTCCGTGAGTTACGGCATTATCAAGGAGCATGCCGGAAAGATTGATGTCCGCTCGACGCCTGGCAAGGGCACTTCGTTCCACGTAGAATTCCCCGCGGTCAAGAAAGCGGTCCATGTCTAAGGGTTCCATTCTGGTTGTTGATGATGAGTCTGAAATCCGCGAGGGCCTCGAACTTCTGCTAAGGGGTGAAGGCTACGGCGTCTCCAGCGCGGAAACAGGCGAATCCGGCCTCGAAAAGCTGGAGCAGCATCCTTATGACCTTCTCCTGCTGGATGTCAGCTTGCCGGACCGCAACGGTCTCGACATGCTTAAGGAGATTCACCGCCGCGATCCGCAGCTCTCCGTCGTCCTGATCACCGCCTACGGTTCAATCGAAATGGCTCGCGCAGCTTTCAAGAATGGCGCGATGGACTACATCACCAAGCCGTGGTCCAACGACGAATTGCTGGCTCAGGTAGCGCAGGCTGTGGAATCGCGCAGGCTTCGCGACGAAAACGTCCAGCTCAAACGCGCGCTTAAGCAACGCTTCAATTTTCCAAACATCGTCGGCAAGAGCGACAAAATGCAGGCGCTTCTGGACCTCGTTGCTCAAGTCGCGCCTTCGCGCTCCACGATTCTCATCAGTGGAGAAAGTGGCACGGGGAAGGAACTCATCGCCAAGGCAATTCACTCTGCCTCCACGCGCGCAGACAAAGCCTTTGTGCCCATAAATACGGGATCCATCCCCGTCGATCTCCTGGAGTCCCAGCTCTTCGGCCACGTGAAGGGCGCCTTCACGAGCGCCATCGCGTCCAAGAAGGGCCTCTTCGAAGTTGCCGACCAGGGCACCATTTTCTTCGATGAAATCGCCACCATCAGTCCCGAGACGCAGGCCAAGCTTTTGCGCGTGATTCAGGAGCGCGAATTCATGCGCCTTGGCGGTACCGAGCAACTCAAAGTCGACGTGCGCATTGTGGCCGCTTCCAACGTCGAACTCCTCGCGCTCGTACGCGAAGGGCGCTTCCGCGAAGATTTGTTCCATCGCCTGAACGTGATTCATCTGCGGATTCCACCGCTGCGCGATCGCCGGGAAGACGTGTCTTTGCTTCTGGCACATTTTCTGGAACGTTATTGCCACGAAAACGCCAAGCCGCTCCGGCATTTCACGCTCGCGGCAATGAAGCTTCTGATGGATTACGACTGGCCGGGCAACGTGCGCGAACTGGAAAACGTCGTCGAGCGAGCGGTCGTGCTTTCCACGCAGGAGCGTGTTGACGTGGACTTGCTCCCCGAAAGCATTCGGAGCAAGGAAATCGTTCGCGGCGTGAGGCTGCAACTCTCGGAATTTCTGCCGCCGCTCCCTGGCGAACCAGGGTCGCGCTCTTCAGCGGACAATCCGCAGCCGTCTCTGTTCCAGATCATGGACGAGATCGAACGCCGCATTATTATTGACATGCTGGAGCGCACCGGCTGGAACCAGACCGAGGCCGCTGAGCGCTTTATGATTCCCCTGTCCACGCTCAATCAGAAAATTAAGCGGCTTGGCATTGACGTCCGCCGCCGCGGCCGCGGTGACGAGATGTTGTCTGCCTCGGTGGGAAAATAGCAGCGCCCGGCGGGTGAAGAATTCCCTCTCAGCGTCTCTCGCGCGAATTCGCTAGTCCAATCGACTACACTAACTGCCGACCATTATGACCGAGCCGATCGTTCCACCGCGTCCATGCGACATCCCTTTGTTCCGGAATGAATGGTCCGTGCTGCTCGAATGCGCTGCCACTGCGCACGACCGTGAGCGTATAGCAGACTTGCTCCGGTCCGCGGATTGGGCGCGTTTGCTCATTCTCGCAGAAGCGCACGGCGTATCCGGCCATCTCGCGGCGGGTCTGCGCGATCTAGAGAAGAATCTCGTGCCGCCAGAAATCAGGCAATCGCTTGTCGATCGTCAACGCGCACAGATTTTTCTTTCCATGCGGCTGACTGCGGAGCTGTTTCGCATTTTGGACCTCTTCACTACGGAGGGTATCGATGCTCTGGTCATAAAAGGACCGGCTCTGGCCGCGCGAGCGTACGCCGACTCGGCGACGCGCAGCTACGGCGACCTGGACTTGCTCGTCCGCCAGCGGGATATTCGCCGCGCCACGGAACTAATGTGCGCCGCCGGTTTCGCTCCTGCAGTTCCGCTGACCGCCATCGACGCCGGGAAAATTCCCGGCCAATATCTTTTTTCCAAGCCGGGTTCACAATTGATCGTCGAACTGCATAACGACCGCACGTTGCGCTACTTTCCCTGCCGGCTTCCCCTGGAGGAATTCTTTGCGCGACAAGTCCGCGTGAAACTCGATGCCCGCGAAGCTCCTGCCCTTTCTGTGGAAGACGAAGTCGTGCTGATCTGCGTCCACGGCGCAAAGCACTTTTGGGAGCGTTTGATGTGGATTGCAGACGTGGCCGGACTGGTCACGCGCCAAACAGATATCGATTGGGAACGCGTCGCGAATTTGTCGAAAACGGTTGGCGCTGAGAGAATGCTGCACACGGGATTGCTTCTTTCAGCGGACTTGCTCAAGGCGCAGCTTCCGGAGAATGTTCATGCCATCGTGCGGGCGGATGTGTCGGCTGCACGGCTCGCGCATCAGGTGTGCCAGTGGTTGCCCGCCGCCAGTTACGCGTCGCCAAGTTTGTTCCAACGCGCCTTTTTTCGCCTGCGCATGCGCGGCGGTTGGCTGACGGCCCCAGCCTATTTATTGCGTCTTTCGCTTTCCCCTACGGAAGAAGACTGGAAGATTGGCGTGGACGCGGAAGTAAAACGGGATGGCTTTCTCGAAGCCGTGCGCCGACCGCTCCGCTTGGCGCGAAAATACGGCCGCGGCGGCAAGAGCTGAACGGCTCGCGGTGAGACAAGACAAAATGCTCATCCTTGCGGCTTGGATGCCGTCGGGAACTCCAGTGCCCCAAGATCCTCCTGAATAACTTTGCAAAGTTCCTGAAGCCGGCCCGGATCGGCGTGAGGATGGACCCGCCGCACTGGAACAGTTGACACCAGCCGCCCGAGAACCGCAAACTCGCGCGCCCGGAGTTCACGATCAAGGATCTTATTGGCGTAAGTGTTCGCCACTAGTGAGACCAGGGCATCTCGCCCGCCGATTTTTTCTACGTAAGGTGCAGGCGGCGCTCGTCGATCTCCCAGAAGATAGATGGCGCCGAGACGGAGCGGACGATCCTCAAAACGCGCCCCCTGCTTTCCCAGAGAGAGGCGACGCTTATCCCACTCAGAGCTGAAGCGCGGAAGCGCCTCTGGACAACCATAAAGTATTTTGACTGAGTCAGGCCAAAGACAAATGTGAGGGTATGCTGGCAGGGCGTAGAAAGCTCCACCCCGCTCGGCGAGTGCAACAATATCATCAGAAAGGGCGCCGTAACCCCGCTCGACGAAAGCGGCGGCCGTTGTCGACTTTCCCGCACCTTCTGGCCCGACAAGAACAACACAGCGATCTTCGATTGCCACGGCACTTGCGTGCAAACAGGTAACGCCTCTCAGTCGCAGCAGTAGTCCTAGGATCGGCCCGAGCAAGTAAGTTGAGGTCTCTTCGAGCGATGACCTCTCGGACCATGTTGCCCAGAGATTCTCTCGCTTGCCATCTAGCCAAAATTGAGCGCCGTCCCAATAAGCGATGTGCAGTAATGCGCTCTTGGATGCCCGCAGAATGCGGAGAACTGGTTCACCGGTTTCCGTGGAAAAAGAGCTGGCGTATATCAGCTCTTCATCGGCAGTCGGGAGTTCTCGCCCGTGATGTGGCGAAATCCCCAAATGCAATTCAATATCGGCGGAGAATGCCTTTGATCGCGTGGGCACTAATCCAGGAAGGGCCAGATTGGAGTGTACGAGCAATCCGAATACACAGTAGTTGAGATGCAATTCAGATATAAAGTCCTTAGCTCGTTCACCGGAGAAATCTTGCAGGTTCTTTGCCTCATGCTGCTGCTTTTTCCCGCTCAAGGGAATCTCACGGACTCAATTATCGGCCGCAACATTCAATCTGGCTAGGGCAAGCTCGTCTTGTTAGCGCCGCCACCGGGTTTATCAGTAGTTCCGGTATGACCAACGTGTCGGGTCAGTTCTCGAACGGCGCCGTAAACGCTCAACGTGGGCTTCGAATATGGCTTCTTTGCCTCCCGTTTAACGGGTTTATCCATTCTTAGCCTCCGCGTGCAACTTATGGCGAACTCTTCGCGCCGAGTGCAACCAAATATTGAGACAATAGGGCCGGATATTGCTGCTGACTTGCTCTGGATTCATCTTA
>Ga0209056_10003154_pt1 | contig 17692 bp, 11 predicted proteins | sample GraSoiAngelo_114_FD_185876 | JGI IMG/M metagenome (GOLD analysis project Ga0209056, IMG submission 185876) | Grasslands soil microbial communities from the Angelo Coastal Reserve, California, USA - 14_0903_13_40cm (SPAdes) (version 2) | ecosystem: Environmental > Terrestrial > Soil > Grasslands... | reverse complement strand
GCGTCCAGGATCGCAAGAATTCCCGCTCCAAGTACGGTGCCAAGCGACCCAAAAGCTGACCACTCCTTCAATATAACCGCGCGAGATAACCGCGCGAGGGTGACGGGTTCATACCCACGCGATCCCAGATCCGGATGGCAATATCCGGAATCGGGCGTTCGCTCCACACTTCTTGTCCCCAGCGATGCATTGTACGCACCCTTCGATGCAGCAGGAGACATTTCAGTATGCCGAGGCGCAGGGAAGTACCAAGGCGGGACACGCTGCCCGATCCCTTATACAGCAGCACGTTGATCACCAGGTTCATAAACTGCATGATGCATTCGGGCAAGAAGAACGTCTCGGAGCATATTTTTTACAGAGCTCTGGACGCAGTCAAGGAGCGCGCCAAGGAAGATCCGGTCAAGATCTTCAAGAAGGCGCTCGACCAGGCAAAGCCGGTCCTGGAAGTAAAGTCGCGGCGTGTCGGCGGCGCCACCTACCAGGTGCCGATCGAAGTCCCGAACGATCGGAGAACCTCCCTCGCGATCCGCTGGATCATTGCCAGCGCCCGCGCTCGAGGTGAAAAAACCATGCGGGAGAAGCTCGCGGCGGAGTTGCTGGACGCCGCCAATAATCGGGGCGGCGCCGTAAAGAAGAAGGAAGACACTCACAGAATGGCGGAGGCCAACAAGGCTTTCGCTCACTACCGATGGTAACGGAGAACGTGTGAAAAGATTGGGCTTGCGTAGGGTGGCCCGGTCGCCCGCGCGCCAGTAACGGCAGGGGCGGGCGGCCACGCGGCGCTGCTCCCCTACGTCACGACGATTTTTTCGCGCCTACGGAGTTATAAGACAGTGCCACGCTTAGTTTCGTTGGAGAAAACCCGGAATATCGGAATCATGGCGCACATCGACGCGGGTAAGACCACGGCGACGGAACGCATTCTGTATTACACCGGCATTACGCACAAGCTGGGAGAGGTGCATGAAGGCACTGCTACCATGGATTGGATGGAGCAGGAACAGGAGCGCGGGATAACCATCACCTCCGCCGCCACGACGTGTTTCTGGGACGACCACCGTATCAACATCATTGATACTCCGGGGCACGTGGATTTTACGGCCGAAGTGGAACGGAGCTTGCGCGTCCTCGATGGCGCCGTGGCGCTCTTTGGCGCGGTGGAGGGCGTGGAGCCCCAATCGGAGACGGTCTGGCGGCAGGCGGACAAGTACCGCGTGCCGCGCATCGGTTTCGTGAACAAGATGGACCGGCCGGGCGCTGATTTTCCCAGAGTCCTCGAGATGATGCGGAATCGGCTGCACACAACGCCGGTGGCGGTCCAGCTTCCTCTCGGAAAGGAAGACTACTTCCGGGGAGTCATCGATCTCATCAATATGAAAGCCATCGTCTACGGGGACGAAACACTCGGCGCCAAGTATGAGGTCGAGGACATCCCTCAGGAATACCGGAAAGAGGCGGAGAAGTATCGCGAGCAACTGCTGGAGACCATCGCCGATGTCGACGATCGGCTCCTCGAGAAATATGTCCACGGGGGACAGGTCTCGAACCAGGAGATCATGGCGGCAATGCGCAAGGGCACGATTGCCCTCAAATTCGTGCCCGTTCTCTGTGGGTCCGCTTTCAAGAACAAGGGCATCCAGCCACTCCTGGATGCCATCGTCAGCTACCTTCCATCCCCTCTCGACATTCCTCCCGTGAAAGGCGCGAGCACAAATGGGGGCGAGCCTCCCATTCGCCACGCCAAGGACGACGAACCCTTTTCCGCCCTGGTCTTCAAGATCATGACCGATCCCTTCGTGGGCCAGCTGGCGTTCTTCCGTGTCTACTCCGGCCAGCTCAAGTCGGGATCCTCGGTCTACAACTCGACCAAGGATACTGCAGAGCGGATTGGCCGGCTTCTGAAGATGCATGCGAATAAGAGAGAAGACATCAAGGAGGTCTACTCCGGAGACATTGCCGCGGCTGTCGGACTTCGAAACGTGAGTACGGGAGATACGATTTGCGACAAGCAGCACCCGATTGTGCTGGAGGCGATCGACTTTCCCGCTCCGGTGATCTCCGTGGCGATCGAGCCCAAGACAAAGTCGGACCAGGACAAACTGGGCACAGCCCTCGACAAACTTCTGCGGGAAGATCCCACGTTCAAGATGCACACCGACGAGGATACCGGACAGACCATCATTTCGGGTATGGGCGAGCTACATCTGGAAATCCTGGTGGATCGGATGGTGCGTGAATTCGGAGTGGCCGCAAATATAGGAAAGCCCCAGGTGGCGTATCGCGAGACCATACGGCAGCGCGCAGAAGCGGAAGGAAAGTTTATCCGCCAGACGGGCGGCCGCGGCCAGTATGGTCACGTCAAGATCGCGCTGGAGCCAGTGGAGCCCGGCACGGGCATCGAGTTCGAGAATGAGATCGTAGGGGGATCCATTCCCAAGGAGTACATCAAACCCGTAGAGGAGGGTGTTCGAGAGGCGCTCGAATCGGGCGTACTGGCCGGATACGAGGTCGTGGACGTGAAAGTGACCCTCCTGGACGGGTCGTATCACGAGGTGGACTCGTCCGAAATCGCCTTCAAGATCGCCGGATCGATGGCCCTCAAAGAGGCTGCCAGGCGCGCCCGTCCGGTCTTGCTCGAGCCGGTAATGCGCGTGGAAATTGTGGTGCCGGAAGAATACATGGGCGCGGTAACAGGCGACCTGCACTCGCGCCGGGGACGCGTCGAGTCCACGGAGTCCCGTCTGGGCTCGGCCATTATCCAATGCAAGGTTCCCCTTTCAGAGATGTTCGGCTATTCCACCGACATGCGGTCCATGACCCAGGGGCGCGCCACCTATACAATGCACTTTTCACATTATGAGGAAGCACCCAAGGCTATCAGTGAGGAAGTCGTGGCCAAAGTGCGCGGAAAGCTCGTCAGCAACTAGAAAGGAGCTGGGAGGGTCTTCATGGCGAAGGAGAAATTTGATCGAAGCAAGCCGCACGTGAATGTGGGGACGATCGGGCATGTGGATCACGGCAAGACGACTTTGACGGCAGCGATCACGCAGGTACTGCACAAGAAGGACCCGAAGGTGCAGGTAAGGACGTTTGATTCGATAGACAACGCGCCGGAGGAGAAGGAGCGGGGGATCACGATAGCGACGGCGCATGTGGAGTATCAGACGTCGAAGCGGCACTATGCGCACGTGGATTGTCCCGGGCATGCGGACTACATCAAGAACATGATCACGGGGGCGGCGCAGATGGACGGGGCGATATTGGTGGTATCGGCTGCGGACGGGCCGATGCCGCAGACGCGGGAGCACATATTGCTGGCGCGGCAGGTGGGGGTGCCCTACATCGTGGTGTTCATGAACAAGATCGACATGGTGGACGATCCGGAGTTATTGGATTTGGTGGAGTTGGAAGTGAGGGAGTTGTTGTCGAGCTACGAGTTTCCTGGGGATGAGATACCGGTGGTGCGAGGGAGTGCGCTGAAGGCGTTGGAAGGGGATGCGGAGGGGGAGAAGCAGATAATGGCGTTGATGGATGCGGTGGACAGCTACATACCGGTGCCGCAGCGGGATGTGGAGAAGCCGTTTTTGATGCCGGTGGAGGACATATTTACGATTTCGGGACGAGGGACGGTGGCGACGGGACGGATCGAGCGGGGGCATTTGAAGGTGGGGGAGGAGATAGAGATAGTGGGGATGCGGCCGACGGTGAAGCGGGTGGTGACGGGAGTGGAGATGTTCCGGAAGTTGTTGGATGAAGGGATGGCGGGAGACAACGTAGGATTGCTGTTGCGTGGGACGGAGAAGAAGGAAGTGGAGCGGGGGCAGGTGATAGCGGCGCCGGGGTCGATCACGCCGCACACGCACTTTAAGGCGCAGGTGTACATCTTGACGAAGGAGGAAGGGGGGCGGCACACGCCGTTTTTCAACGGGTACCGGCCGCAGTTTTACTTTCGGACGACGGACGTGACGGGTGTGGCGGAGTTGCCGGCGGGGACGGAGATGGTGATGCCTGGAGACAACGTGAATCTGACGATCAAGCTGATCACGCCGATCGCGATGGAGAAGGGGCTGCGGTTTGCCATTCGTGAAGGGGGAAAGACGGTCGGCGCCGGCACGATCATAGAGATCCTTGAGTAGCCGAAGATTGTGGGCAAAGGAATCCAGAATTCAGAAGGAAAGAAGACGAGGAGGAAAGTGGCTGTTCAACTCCTCCTTCTGAATTCTGGATTCCTTTATCCGTAGTTAAGGAAATCGTGAGAGAGATAATCACTTTTGAATGTACGCAGTGTAAGAGCCGCAACTACACGTCCACCAAAAACAAAAAGGGGACGACGGAGAGGCTCGAACTCAAGAAGTTTTGCAGGCGGTGCCGGGCGCACACTTCGCATAAAGAGACGAGGTAGCGGGTGACCAGAAGGCAGAAAGCAGAAGGCAGAGCGAGCCCAATTCTGCTTTCCGCCTTCTGCATTCTGCCTACGGCCTTCTGCGATGAACAGGCCAGTAGCTCGAATTGGTAGAGCGGCGGTCTCCAAAACCGCATGTTGGGGGTTCGAGTCCCTCCTGGCCTGCCAGATCTTTGAGGGGCGGTGCCCCGCACGATTGCCGATCGATGAAAGAATTCTTTGAGAGAATCAGAGAGCGCATCAAGAGCGGCGTCGAGTTCGTTCGCGATGTTCGGAAGGAACTGAATAACGTCTCCTGGCCGTCGCGAAACGAGCTTGTTGGAACGACAACGGTTGTCATTATCGCGGTGTTCTTCTTCGGGTTTTACCTGTTCGTGGTTGATATCGTCGTCAAAGCGGGCATGGATTTCATTTACCGCCATGCGGGACCCTGAAAGTCGAACGCTATGTCAGAAAAGCAGTGGTACATCATTCACACCTATTCGGGATACGAGCGCAAAGTTGCCGAAAGCCTGATGAACCGCATCCAGGCTTATGACCTCGGCGAGTGCATCGGTCAGATTCTCATCCCGACGGAAGACGTTGTGGAAACGAAGGGCGGTAAGAAAGTCATCACGACGAAGCTGACATTTCCGGGCTACATCCTCGTCGAGATGGACATGACCGACAAAGCCTGGCACGTGGTCCGGGGCACTCCGAAGGTTACGGGATTCATCAGCACCGGGAAGAAACCCACGCCCCTTACGGAGCAGGAGATCAACGAGGTAGTCAATCGTGTTTCCATCACGTCAGAACAGCCAAAGCCCAAGTTTACGTTCGATCGCGGAGACACGGTCAAGATAGTCGAGGGGCCGTTCAAGGACTTCACCGGTGTCGTGGAGGATGTCAATCCCGACCGAAACACCCTCAAGGTGATGCTCACCATTCTCGGACGCGCCACTCCGGTGGAGCTGGAGTCCGAACAGGTGGAAAAGCAATAACGATGGAATCCAAGAATCCAAGAATTCAAGAATCCAAGAATGGGGTCCAGGAGCTTCTTTCATTCTTGAATTCTTGGATTCTTGCTTTAGGGGAGTTTTCATGGCCAAAAAGGTCGTTGCGAATGTCAAACTCCAGGTTCCCGCGGGCAAAGCGACCCCGGCTCCCCCTGTAGGTTCGGCTCTGGGTCCTCACGGCCTGAATATCATGGACTTCTGCAAGGCATTCAATGCCAAGACTGCCAAGCAGGAGGGATTGATCATCCCCGTGGTGGTCACAGTTTACGGCGACCGCACGTACACATTTATAACAAAGACCCCTCCCGCCGCCGTTCTGCTCAAGAAGGCGGCCAATATTGCCAAGGGTTCACCGGAGCCCAACAAATCCAAGGTGGGGAAGGTCACCATGAAACAGGTGCAAGAGATCGCACAGACGAAGATGCCGGACCTGAATGCTTACGATCTCGACGCCGCTGTGCGCATCGTGCTCGGCACGGCTCGCAGCATGGGACTGGAAGTGGTAGACGAGTAGATTGCGGATTGCGGATTGCGGATTTAAACGCTGAAAATCCGCAATCCGCAATCCGCAATCCACAATCCGAAATCGGAAGATCCGCAATCGAGAGGTTCATCAATGTCGAAGCGAGGCAAGAAATACACAAAGGCCGCGGCAGCCGTGGAGCAGAAGGTTTACTCCCTGGAAGAGGCAGTCGCATTGCTCAAGAAGATTGGCTACGCAAAGTTCGATGAGACGGTCGAGGTAGCGGTACGGCTCGGAGTTGACCCCAAGCACGCGGATCAAATGGTGCGAGGGACGGTGATTCTGCCCAACGGTCTCGGGCGCAGCAAGAAGGTGGTGGCGATCGCCTCGGGGGAGAAGGTCAAGGAAGCTCGCGACGCCGGGGCCGACGAAGTGGGAGGCGACGACATCATCGAGCGCATTGCGGGAGGTTGGACGGACTTCGATGCCGCGGTGGCGACTCCCGACATGATGCGCAGCGTGGGAAAGCTTGGAAAAGTCCTGGGACCTCGGGGACTCATGCCCAACCCGAAGACGGGCACCGTGACATTTGATATCGGCAAAGCAATCAAAGAGATCAAGGCCGGTAAGGTGGAATTTCGCGTGGACAAGACCGGCATAGTTCACGCGCCTTGCGGGAAGATTCGATTTGACGAGCCGAAGCTGTACGAGAATGCCAAAGCGTTGATTGAGGCAGTCCTGCGTGCAAAGCCGACCACCAGCAAAGGGAAGTATGTGAAGAGCATCTCTATTTCTTCCACCATGAGTCCGGCAATCCGGGTAGATGAAGGCTCGGTAGAAGCGCACGCCTCATGATTGCGGATTTCCGATTGCGGATTGCGGATTTCGGATTGCGGATTTAACTACAAGTTTTCAATCCGCAATCCGAAGTCCGAAATGGAGAATATCGTGAACAGAACGCAAAAGCAGCAGGCCGTGGACGAGCTGGGACAGCAGTTTCGCTCGCTCAATAGCGCCTTTCTCATAGATTACCGCGGGCTGAAGGTGGTAGATGCAACGGAGCTGCGCCGGAAGATTCGGGCGATCAACGGGACTTACGTGGTCGTGAAAAACACTCTGGCCCTGCGAGCCGCGAAACAGACCAAGCTGGAACAGCTTGCTCCCTACTTTGAGGGTCCCACGGCGGTAGCCTACCATCCCCGTGATGTCGTCGGTATGGCCAAACTCCTGACCGATGTCGCCAAGACGAACCCCAACGTCTCCTTCAAGGCCGCCCTGGTGGAGGGCAAGGTCGTCCCGCCCACGCAGATTCAAGCCCTTGCCTCCATGCCTTCGCGCGAGGTCCTGCTGTCCAGGCTCGCATTCCTTCTGAAGGCGCCGGTTCAAGGGCTGGCAGCCGTTCTCAAGGCGCCGGTGCGAGACCTGTACCTGGTTTTGAAACAGATTCAAAAATAGGATTGCGGATTTCCGATTGCGGATTGCGGATTTGGAAACTGTGGGGAAGAGAAAATTGAAAAGTTTCAATAAGACCCCGGTTGTATTGCGGATTCCCTGGGAGCGCACGCTTCCAGCGTGCCCTGGCGCTTAACTGACGCCCCGCACGCAGGATGCGTGCGCTCCCAGGTTTACTCTGGAGGAGTTGAACAAAGATGGCAATTACAATCAATGAAGTGCTGGAATGGATCGACCAGGCCACAATGTTGGAGATCTCAGGTCTGGTGAAAAGTCTGGAAGAGAAGTACGGCGTTAGCGCGGCTGCAGCCATGTCTGTGGCCGCCGGAGGGGTTCCTGCGGCCGGAGGCGAAGCCAAGCCGGCGGCCGAGGAGCAAACCGAATTCAGCGTTATCCTCTCCGCCGTGGGGGATAAGAAGATCAACGTGATCAAGGTGGTGCGCGAGGTTACCAGCCTGGGCCTGAAGGAAGCCAAGGATCTCGTGGAGGGCGCTCCGAAGCCCGTTAAGGAAGGAGTGTCCAAGGAAGAAGCGGCGGCCATCAAGAAAAAGTTCGAGGACGCCGGCGCCACTGTCGAGATTAAATAGATCCCGTGAAATCTGGCCACGAATTACACGAATTCTCCGCCTCACTCATATTTAGTGAAGAAAAGAATTCGTGTAATTCGTGGCAAGTTTTTCCAACCGAGACTCACGGGTTACGTTAGAAACCGAAGAGGGTTTGACGAGGGAAAAAGTCTCCATGACGAATATCACAACCTCCAACATCTATCGGGACCGGATGGATTTTGCCAAGATTCATACGAGCATCCCCATTCCAAACCTCATTGAAGTCCAGAGGAAGTCCTATCATCGCTTTTTGCAAATGGACGTCCCGCCCGCGGAACGCGAGGACGTCGGGTTGCAGGCGGTTTTTAATTCTGTTTTCCCGATTAACGACTTTCGCGGCACGTCTTCGCTCGAGTTTGTGGAGTACTCGATCGGAAACTGGCAGTGCAAGTGCGGAAATCTCAAGGGCCTCAACTACCTGCGAGCGAACTGTGTGGAGTGCAACCGGATCATTGTAAACAGTCCCTACAATCCCGAAAGCGGCACCTGCCGGCACTGCGGCGCTAAAAACGAGGTCGAAAACCCGAGATGCGAGTTCTGCGGGAGTTCGGTGGAGCTTAACGTCAAGTACACGGTGGAGGAATGCCAGGAGCGCGGGATGACCTTTGCGGTTCCTCTCAAGGTCACGGTGCGATTGGTGGTCTGGGACAAGGACGCCGAAACCGACGGCAAGACCATCCGGGACATCAAGGAGCAGGAAGTCTACTTTGGAGACATCCCGCTGATGACCGAAAACGGCACGTTCATCGTAAACGGCACCGAGCGTGTCATCGTCAGCCAGTTGCACCGGTCGCCGGGCGTCTTTTTCGAGTCGAACTCGGGGCGCACCTTTATTCTCGCCAAGATCATCCCCTATCGCGGCTCCTGGGTGGAGTTTGAATACGACCAGAAAAACATTCTTTATGTTCGGATCGACCGGAAGCGCAAGTTTCTGGCAACCACGTTTCTGCGCGCCGTAGGTTACGAGGAGAAGGCAAAGGTGGAGGGCCCGGACGCAACGGTTACCGACTCCGAGATCCTGCGCACTTTTTACACCCCGGTCACAATCCGCTGGGAAGGGCGGACCCTTTATCGAACACTTGCCAGGGACCTCATCGGATCCAAAGCTGCGGGAGAGATCCGGGACTCTAAGGGAAAGACGGTGGTCGTGGCCAAGGGAAAAAAGATCGTCGACCACGTTTACGCGCAGCTTGTCAAGAGCGGTGTAAAGGAGATCGAGATCGAGCCGGAGAACCTGGAAGGCGCGCTGGCGATCTCCGAGATCGTCAACCATGAAACGGGCGAAGTGCTGGTGGAGCCGAACAACGAGGTTACCTCGCAGACCATCAATGCGCTGAGCGAAGCGGGCATTAACCAGATCGAGGTCTTCTTCCCCGACCGGGACGACACGGGCACGACTCTCTCCCTGACCCTCAAGAAGGACCACATCAAGTCAAGTAAGGAAGCGCTTATCGAGATCTATCGAAAGCAGCGCCCGGGGGACCCTCCCACCGTTGAGACGGCGACGGCTCTCTTCGAGGGGATGTTCTATGACCCGCGCAAGTACGATTTTTCCAAGGTGGGAAGGCTGAAGTTCAACATAAAGCTCGGCCTCAACACGCCTCTGGAACATCGCACGCTTAAGCCGGAGGACTTCTACGAGGTCATCAAGTATGCGCTGAAGCTTCCCAAGAACATCGGCGCCGTGGACGACATCGATCATCTGGGCAATCGCCGCGTGCGGGCCGTCGGGGAGCTCCTCGAGAATCAGTTCCGGATCGGTCTGGTGCGGATGGAACGCGCGATCAAGGAAAAAATGTCGGTCCACCAGGAAATGACCACGGCCATGCCTCACGACCTGATCAATGCGAAACCCGTGATGGCGTCGATTCGCGAATTTTTCGGAAGCAGCCAGCTCTCGCAGTTCATGGACCAGACCAATCCTCTGTCGGAGATCACCCACAAGCGCCGGCTCTCTGCCCTGGGGCCGGGAGGTCTGAGCCGGGAGCGCGCGGGGTTCGAGGTCCGTGACGTCCATCCTACGCATTACGGGCGTATTTGCCCCATTGAAACGCCGGAGGGGCCGAACATCGGACTCATCTCCTCACTGAGCTGCTACGCGCGCATTAACGAATACGGCTTCATCGAATCGCCCTACCGCAAAGTGAAGAGCGGCCGGGTGCTGGATTTTGCCCACATCGTTTTCCCGGGCGACTCGCACTTGAAGGTGGGCGAGCAGGTGGAGAAGGAGATTGTCGAAAAGGAAAACCGCAAGATGGAGAGCGCCGGCAAGCGGCCGGCGCAGTATGAGCCTCACTCCTTCTATCTCACGGCCTGGCAGGCCGAAGAGTTCACCATCGCCCAGGCGAACGTCGAGCTCGATGAGCACGGAAACATCAAGAGGGATCGCGTGAACGCGCGCAAGGCCGGGAACTTCGTCCTGGTTCCGAAAGAGGACGTTGATTTCATCGATGTCTCGCCCAAGCAGCTTGTGAGTGTGGCTGCGAGCCTGATTCCGTTCCTGGAGCATGACGACGCGAACCGGGCGCTGATGGGTTCCAACATGCAGCGCCAGGCCGTCCCGTTGCTGTGCGCGGAGGCCCCCTACATCGGGACCGGAATGGAGTACATTACGGCCAAGGATTCCGGCGCCGTCGTGATCTGCAAGCGCAGCGGCGTCGTGGACAGCGTGGACTCCACGCGCATCATCGTTCGAGTGGAAGCCGAGGGGGAGAACGGAAAGCGCGCGCGTGACGCCGGTGTGGATATCTACACGCTCACCAAATTCAAGCGCTCCAACCAGAACACCTGCATCAATCAGATGCCGCTGGTTCGAAGGGGCGATCGTGTGCTCAAGTCGCAGGTCCTCGCGGACGGGCCGTGCACGGACAAGGGCGAGCTCGCGCTCGGGCGCAACGTCCTGGTGGCCTTCATGCCCTGGCGTGGCTACAACTTTGAAGATGCGATCCTGGTCAGCGAAAAACTGGTGAAAGAGGACAGCTATACTTCGATCCACATTGAGGAGCTGGAGATCGAATCGCGCGATACCAAGCTCGGTCCCGAAGAGATTACGCGCGATATCCCCAATGTAAGCGATGCCAGCCTTCGGGATTTGGACGAGAGCGGCATCATCCGGATCGGGGCCAAGGTCCGCCCGGGGGATGTCCTGGTCGGGAAGGTGACTCCGAAGGGCGAGACGCAACTGTCCCCGGAAGAAAAGCTGCTCCGCGCGATTTTCGGAGAGAAGGCGGGCGAAGTACGCGATGCCAGCCTGGTAACGCCTCCCGGTATTGAAGGAACCGTGGTCGACGTGAAGATCTTCTCGCGCAAGGGCGTCGCCAAGGACGAGCGCGCCAAGGCCATCGAGCGCGAGCAGGTCGAAAAGATGGAGAAGGACCTCAACGACGAGATCCGCATCATCAGGGAAGAGCGCACGAAGCGGCTCATCGATGTCCTGGCCGGCGAGGTCCTGCCGGAAGACGTTGAGAGCCGCGCCGGGGAGGTCGTCCTCAAAAAAAAGACCAAGCTCACCAAGTCGATGCTCCAGGGGTTGAGCTCTACGGAGCTTAACAAGATCAAGAATGACTTCAAGTCCGAGAAGGAGGGGAAGGTCTACGAAGCGATCAAACGGCTGGAAGAAAAGACGGAAAAGCAGGTCCAGATTCTGAAGACCCTCCACGAAGAGCAGCTCAACAAACTGCGCCGCGGAGACGAACTCCCTCCCGGCGTCATCAAGATGGTGAAAGCCTACATTGCCATGAAGCGCAAGCTGTCGGTGGGCGACAAAATGGCGGGCCGTCACGGTAACAAGGGTGTCATCGCGCGAATTCTGCCCGACGAGGATATGCCGTATCTGCCGGACGGGACCCCGGTGGAAATCGTTCTCAATCCGCTCGGCGTCCCCTCCCGTATGAACGTCGGGCAGATTCTGGAGACACACCTGGGATGGGCGGCTAAAGCCCTGGGCCTGTATTTTTCGACGCCCGTATTCGACGGTGCTTCCGAGGCGGAGATAAAAGAGATGCTGCGCAGGGCCGGGCTGCCGGAGAGCGGTAAGGTCGATCTCTACGACGGCATGACCGGAGAAAGGTTCGATCAGAAAGTGACCGTCGGATACATCTACATGCTCAAGCTGTCGCACCTCGTGGATGACAAGATCCACGCGCGCAGTATTGGGCCGTACTCGCTAATTACCCAGCAACCGCTGGGCGGAAAGGCCCAGTTTGGCGGTCAGAGGTTCGGGGAGATGGAGGTCTGGGCTCTGGAAGCCTATGGGGCCGCCAACATCCTTCAGGAGCTGCTCACCGCCAAATCGGACGACATTCAGGGAAGAACCAAGATTTACGAGGCCATCGTAAAGGGGGAATCGCACTTTTCACCGGGCATCCCTGAGTCGTTCAACGTCCTCATTCGCGAGCTCCAGAGTCTCTGTCTTGATGTGGAATTGATCCAGCGGAAGAAGGAGCGCCGGACAACTGAAGTGGCTAATTGACGATTGTAGATTGACGAGTGAAGTCCAGCTTAAGAATTCGTCAGGGTGTAATTAGAAGTGCGAGTCAATTCATGCGGCCTTTGACTCTCTCAGAAACCGTGGAGAATTTAATTCGTGTTAATTCGTGGAATTCGTGGCCAGCAAAAACGCCACGAATTCCACGAATTTCACGAAAACGATCCCTGCGATTTGGATGCCATCGGTTCGAAATACAAATTTTCAGAATCTCACGGTCGGGCTATTGACATGCACCTGACAGTGACGCCTAAAAGTTTGACTCGCACTTCTGATTGCACCCAATTTGTCTATCGTAAATCGTCAATCAAAAATGACCCGGGTCGTAACAAGACGTGTACGTGAAGTTAACCTCTAGGATGTAAAAAGACTTCGGATTGCGGGTTCAAATCCGCAATCCGCAATCCGCAATCCGAAATCAAAAAGGGGGGTTCCATTGAGAAGTTTCAAGGACGTCATGGAAAAATCGGATCTGAGCACTGATTTCGACAGTATTCGAATCAGTCTCGCTTCGCCGGAGAAGATCCGGGCATGGTCTCACGGGGAGGTAACCAAACCGGAGACCATCAACTATCGGACGTTCAAGCCCGAAAAGGACGGGTTGTTCTGCGCGCGTATTTTCGGTCCCGTGACCGACTGGGAATGCCTGTGCGGAAAATACAAGCGCATGAAGTACCGGGGCGTGACCTGCGACAAGTGCGGGGTGGAAGTCACCCTCTCCAAAGTCCGCAGGGAAAGGCTGGGGCACATCGAGCTGGCCTCCCCCTGCTCGCACGTGTGGTTTTTCAAAGGGCTTCCCAGCCGCATCGGTCACCTGCTCGACATAAGCCTGCGCGACCTGGAGCGCGTGTTGTACTTCGAGGCCTATGTGGTCATCGATGCGGGCGAGGCGCCCGTGAAGTTCAAGGAGCTTCTGAACGAGGAAAAATTCCGGGCCCTGATGCAGGAGTTTCCAGGCAAGTTCAGGGCGATGATGGGCGCAGAGGCCATCAAAGAGCTGCTCAAGCGCGTGGACGTGGAGGAGATGGCCGATGAGCTGCGTGTGGCCATGAAGACGGAAACCTCGCAACTCAAGCGCGTGAAGTATGCCAAGCGGCTTAAAGTTGTGGATGCGTTCCGCAAGTCCGGGAATAAGCCGGAGTGGATGATCCTGGATGTGATCCCGGTGATTCCGCCCGAGCTGCGGCCTCTGGTCCCTCTGGACGGCGGCAGATTCGCGACTTCCGATCTGAATGACCTCTACCGGCGCGTGATCAACCGCAACAACCGGCTCAAGAAGCTGATGGAACTGCGCGCCCCCGAGGTGATCATCCGTAACGAGAAACGGATGCTGCAGGAAGCCGTGGACGCCATGTTCGACAACGGCCGCCGGGGCCGCGTCCTGCGAGGCGCCAACAACCGTCCGCTGAAGTCGCTCAGCGACACGCTCAAGGGAAAATCGGGACGTTTCCGCCAGAACCTCCTTGGCAAGCGCGTCGACTACTCGGGCCGTTCGGTAATCGTGGTGGGACCCGAGTTGAAGCTGCACCAGTGCGGCCTCCCCAAGAAGATGGCTCTCGAGCTGTTCAAGCCGTTCATCTATAACCGGCTGGAAAAGCAGGGCCATGCCGCCACCATCAAGGGCGCCAAAGAGATGGTCGAGCGCCAGGAGTCCGTGGTCTGGGATATTCTCGAGGAGGTCATCAAAGACCACCCGGTCCTCCTCAACCGCGCCCCGACGCTGCACCGCCTCGGCATTCAGGCCTTCGAGCCCGTGCTGGTGGAAGGGAAGGCCATCAAGATCCCGCCCCTGGTCTGCGCTGCTTTTAACGCCGACTTTGACGGCGACCAGATGGCCGTCCATATCCCGCTGTCGCCGGAGGCCCAGATTGAAGCTTCCGTGCTGATGCTCAGCAGCAAGAACATCCTGTCGCCTGCGAACGGCCAGCCGATCGCCATCCCGAGTCAGGACATTGTCCTCGGCTGTTACTACCTGACCAAGTCCAAGCGCGGCACGAAGGGCGAAGGGCGCATCTTCGCGTCTTTCGACGAAGCCATGTTCGCCCTTGAAAACGGAGTGGTGGAGCGGCTCACCCCGATCCGCTACCGCTACACCGGCCTTCTGATGGACCTGACGGCCCAGTACGACGACCAGGCCATCATGCTTGCGGAAGTGCGCGAGGTGAAGGATGAGTTCATCAACACTACCGTTGGCCGCCTGATCTTCAATTCGATCCTGCCGCAACCAGAACCCGGCAGCCTTGGACAGCAAGGGATGCCTTTCATCAACGGTCTGATGAAGCGCAAGGGCTTGCAGCAGTTGGTGAATTACTGTTACCTGCACTTTGGTCTCGAGACCACGGTCGCGATGCTCGACGACCTCAAGGACCTCGGGTTTCTCTACGCCACCAAGGCGGGGATCTCCATCGGAATCGAAGATCTCGTCGTTCCCGAGAGCAAGACCGAGCTGGTGGAAGCGGCGCGTGAAGCGGTGATCGAGGTGGAGAAGCAGTATCAGGACGGGGCGATTACCGACGGCGAGCGCTACAACAAGATCATCGACATCTGGTCCGATGTGACCGAACGGGTTGCGGACGAGATGTTCCGGGGGCTGGCGGAGCAGGATCAGAAGGGTGTTGAGTTCAATCCGATCTACATCATGGCCGATTCCGGGGCTCGCGGCAGCAAGCAGCAGATCCGGCAGCTGGCCGGGATGAGAGGCCTGATGGCGAAACCCTCGGGGGAGATCATCGAGACGCCGATTACGGCCAACTTCCGCGAAGGACTGACCGTGCTGCAATACTTCATCTCCACGCACGGCGCGCGCAAGGGTCTCGCGGACACGGCGCTGAAGACGGCCGATTCCGGATATCTTACGCGCCGCCTCGTCGATGTGGCGCAGGATGTCATCGTCTCCCTGAACGACTGCAACACGCTCGAGGGTATCTACGTGACCTCGATCGTCGAAGGGGGCGAGATTATCGAATCCCTGCGCGACCGCATCGTGGGCCGCGTCTCTCTCGAAAATGTGAAGGACCCGCTCACCGGCGAGATCATCGTCGGAGTCAACGAGGAGATCACAGAGGATCTGGCCGGGGAAATCCAGGCCGCCGGCATCGAGCAGGTCAAGATCCGGTCCGTGCTGACCTGCACGGCCAAGCGGGGCGTCTGCATCAAGTGCTACGGCCGGAATCTGGCCACCGGCCAGATGGTGGACCTCGGAGAGGCCGTGGGCGTAATCGCGGCCCAGTCGATCGGCGAGCCCGGCACGCAGCTGACGATGAGAACGTTCCACATCGGAGGCACTGCCAGCCGGACGCACGAGCAGTCCATGGAGGAAGCCAAGAACGAAGGCGCCGTGAAGTTCCTCAATATCCAGACCGTCACGAACCGGGACGGCAACCTCGTTGTGATGAACCGGAACGGCACGCTCACCATCGCGGACGATATGGGGCGCGAGAAGGAGCGCTATTCCGCGGCCTACGGCGCGATTCTGAAGGTCAAAGACGGCCAGAGGGTCAAGCCGGGCCAGACTCTCGTGGAATGGGATCCGTACTCCTTCGCTATCATGACGGAGTTTGGCGGTACCGCGGTTTTCAAGGACATCCAGGATGGCGTGACCGTCAAGGAGGAACGCGATGAAAACACCGGTCTCGTCCGGCAGGTCATCACCGAGTCTCCCGACGAAAAATTGCAGCCGCAGATCATGATCAAGAATGAAAAGGGGAAGATAGTGAAGAACTATCTGCTCCCGTCGAAGGCGCACCTCTGGGTGGATAACAACGAAGAGGTGTTTCCCGGAAGCATTCTTGCAAAGATCCCGCGCGAAACGCGCAAGACCAAGGACATCACCGGTGGTCTGCCCCGCATCGTCGAGCTGTTCGAGGCTCGCAAACCCAAGGAGACCGCGGTCATTACCGAGATCGACGGTTTCGTGAAGTATGCCGGCCTGGTGCGCGGCCAGCGCAAGATCGAGGTCCAGAACGAGAGCGGCCTGGTCAAGGAATACCTCCTGCCGCGCGGGGTTCACATCAACGTCCAGGAAGGCGAATACGTGAAGGCCGGCGAGGCCCTCATGGATGGTCCGCGCAATCCTCACGACATCCTGCGCGTGCTGGGAGAGAAAGAGCTGCAGAGCTACCTCGTAAACGAGATCCAGGAGGTCTACCGCCTGCAGGGCGTCAACATCAACGACAAACACATCGAGGTCATCGTGCGCCAGATGATGCGGTGGATCAAGGTCGAGGACGTAGGCGACACGGAGTTTCTCCTGGACGAGCAGGTCGACAAGTTCCGTTTCTACGAGGAGAACGAACGGGTCGAAACCTCCGGCGGGCAGCCCGCTAAGGGGCGCCCGTTGCTCCTTGGGATTACCAAAGCCTCGCTTTCGACCGACAGCTTCATCTCCGCGGCGTCGTTCCAGGAAACCACCCGTGTGCTCACGGAGGCCGCGATCAGCGGCAAGGTGGACTACCTGCGCGGCTTGAAGGAGAACGTCATCATGGGGCGGCTCATTCCGGCCGGCACGGGCATGGAGTATTACCGGAACGTGAGACTGAAGGAAGCCGTTGTGCCCGTGGAGCCTGCGGAGACCGAGGCGGATATCGAACAGGATCTCCTGGCCGGCAGTCTCGACCTCGAAGCCCTAAAGGGAACTGGCTCGCCGCGCGGCTGAACTGGAAGCGAGAAGTATCGTTTGGAGTTCAGGCTTTAGCCTGCCAAGAGGCCCGCGCCTGCCACGCAGATAAGGCATCACGTTTCGTGATGAGGTTGCCCGTTTGGAGTTCAGGACTCTAGCCTGCCAAGAGGCCCCCGTCTGCCCGAAGATAAGCATCACGTTTCGTGATGAGGTTGCCCGTTTGGAGTTCAGGACTCTAGCCTGCCAAGAGGCCCCCGTCTGCCACGGAGGTAAGGCGTCACGTTTCGATGACGTTGTCCGTTTGGAGTTCAGGCTTTAGCCTGCCAAGAGGCCCCCCGTCTGCCACGGAGATAAGGGGTCACGTTTCGTGATGAGGTTGCCCGTTTGGAGTTCAGGCTTTAGCCTGCCAAGAGGCCCGTGTCGGCCACGGAGGGGGCGCCGTGAATAGGTCACTCAGGGACGCTGTGGCGGCGCTTTCGCTCTCCAATCTGTGTTTTATCTCCGCGTGGCGGATCCTGCTTAACCCCGGTCACTACTCCTACTACTACTGGAAGAACTATCCGGGATTCACAGAGATCATAGCTCTCGTCCTTGACATTTTACTGTTGGCAGTACTGTTCTCGGTTGGCATAGCTGCCACCCGCCGTTTGGGCAAAGGAGCGCTC
>Ga0209056_10003153_pt1 | contig 17693 bp, 11 predicted proteins | sample GraSoiAngelo_114_FD_185876 | JGI IMG/M metagenome (GOLD analysis project Ga0209056, IMG submission 185876) | Grasslands soil microbial communities from the Angelo Coastal Reserve, California, USA - 14_0903_13_40cm (SPAdes) (version 2) | ecosystem: Environmental > Terrestrial > Soil > Grasslands... | reverse complement strand
CCAGCGCGCGTAATCGGCGCCGTGCAAGATGCCACCGAGTTTGTGGGCATTTTCACGGAGAACGACGTCGAGTTCATAACCGCCTTCGGGTTGAAGAATTTCGCACTTGTGATGCTCGCTGACGGTGGTGATGCGATCGGCGAAAACGATGCCCCCTTTCAAAAAATTGAGACGCCCGAAAAATTCGACTCCACGAAGAGAGAAAAAGCGCTGCGGCAGATTGGTAAGGGCGAAGTCGAGCCCCCAAAAACTTCCCTGCTCCGCAAGTCTATGAATCGTCAGGATAGTGGCGAAAGGCAGATTGTGCGCCTGGATATAAACCGGGATGAGCGCGGCTGCCCAATCGTGCACATGCAGAATCTGCGGGGCCGGGGTCAGGCGTCGCGCCAGTTCGATGGCGGCCTTGTTGAAAAAGATAAAACGAGTGGCGTTGTCTTCGTAGGCGATGCCATGTTCGCCGTAAATTTCAGGGCGATCGAAAAATTCGTCGCGACGAACAAAAAATAATTGTACCCCGCTCGAGGCCCGGCCTTCCAAATATTCCGCGACGTAATTTTTTTCGCCGACGCGGATGTCAACGGTGATGCCGGTATCGTTTATTTCGAGTTCATTATTCTCGCGAATCTCGCGATAAAACGGCAGGACTACGCTAATTTCGTGGCCCCGTTCGCGCAGTTCGTGGGGCAGGGCATCGAGCACGTCCACCAGGGCCCCGGCGCGGTGCAGGGGCGGCGCTTCCGCACTGATCATCAAGATGCGCATAAGATGTTTGATGTTCGATGGTTGAGATGTGATGTCAAAGACACGGGGAGACGAAATCGCAGTTATGCGCGTTCATACCACCATCACGCGTCATCCCGAGCGAATGCGAGGGATGCGGTGCGAAGGCTTTAAGGTAACTTCACGGAATCCCTCGACTGATGCTCGGGATGACGAGGCTATGTGGATGACGAAGTTACGTTTGCGCTCGGTATTCGCGCTTGACCCAGTCGAGTGCTTCCTCGTGCGTTTTGAGGGCGCCTTCGAGCTGGCGCGTTTCCACGGCTTCCAGGATTTCGCCAAACTTTGGGCCCGGTTTCATTCCCAACGCGATTAGGTCATCCCCCGTAACTAAGGGCGGCGGAATGATCGGCTCGTTTGCGAACTCTTCTTTTTTGCGCTGAAGGAATTCGTAATTGTCGAGCATGGCATGGCTGCCGGCGCAATCGACGCGATGGAGTTCCAGTTCATCTTCAAAAGTCGGGCGTGCCATGAATCGTTTCAGTTTGGCAACGCGCATCCGGGGCACGTCTTTAAAAACCATGTGCTGACGCACCATCTCCACGGTGGCGTCGATTTCCGCGCGCGAAAAACGCAGACGCTCCATGATCTGTTCGGTCATCTCCGCGCCGATGCGATCATGCTCGTTGAAACGAATGCGGCCATCCGCATCCACCATCGCCGTCCGCGGTTTGGCGACATCGTGAAGGATGACGCTGAAAACCAGCGGCACGGAAACGTTTTGCGGCAAAAGCTTTAGCATTAATCGGGTGTGCTGAAAGACATCGCCCTCGGGATGAAACTGCGGCGGTTGGGCACAACCTTTCATCGGCTCGATCTCGGGCAGAACTGCGCGCAGGAGGCCGGAGCGATCGAGCAAATCCCAGCCGCGCAATCGTTGTGGTGAAAGAAAGATGCGGACGAGCTCGTCGCGAATTCGTTCCGCGCTGATCTCGGTGATGGACGAGGAGCTTTGCTGCAGCGCGCTCCAGGTTTCGTTTTCAATTTCAAACTCGAGCACAGTCGCAAAACGAATTGCACGCAACATTCGCAAGCGGTCTTCCGCGAAACGTTGCGCCGGATCGCCGATGGCGCGGATCAATTTCGCTTTCAGATCGGCCCGGCCACCGACGAAATCGATCACTTCGTCCTTCACTGGATCGAAAAACATTCCGTTGATGGTGAAATCGCGCCGCTGCGCATCTTCCTCTGGCGAGGAAAAATGAACCTCGCTCGGACGACGTCCGTCCAAATAAACATCGTCGGAACGGAAGGTCGCGACTTCGAATTGGAATCCGTTTTCCAAAACGACAATGACTCCGAAGTGGGCGCCGACCGCATAAGTGCGCGGGAACAATTTCTGCACTTCCTCCGGGCGCGCGTCGGTGGCGATGTCGATGTCTTTCGGCGCAAGCTTACGCACCATGTCGCGTACGCAGCCGCCGGCGAAGTATGCGATATGGCCCTGTTCGCGCAGTTTTACCGCGATGCGGCGTGCGGTTCCTTCCATTGTCACAGCTACCAGTTTTGCATTGTGCAGCCTTGTAGGGCAACCGTTCCCGGTTGCCAGCTCGGGGATCGGCAGGGGGAACGCCCGGCGAGCGGGCGCATCGCGGTGCCGGCCTGCCCTACAATTCTACTGGCGCGAATCAATCGCTTCTACCTTCGGCGGTGGACAGCGGTCTTTGGCGCAAAGTATCAATGATGAAGCAGATCACCGCGATACAGATGCAGGAATCGGCGACGTTAAAGGCCGGCCACGGATTGGCAAAACGAACATGTAAGTTAACGAGAAGAAAATCGATGACATGACCGTGGGTCAGGCGATCGGTCAGATTGCCCAAAACCCCGGCGAGGAGCAGAGCGAGGGAGAGATCGCGCCAGGCATCTTTGTGATCTTGTTTGCGCAAGAGAAGGAAAACCACCGCGACCAGGGCAACGCACGACAGCACGATAAAAAATGCGTTGTTGTTTTTGAAAGAGCCAAAAGCCGCGCCGGTATTGGTAACATTTACCAAATAAAACCAGCGAGGAATAACATCGATTTGGGATTCGGCATCGATGTGATGCAAAATCCAATACTTGCTGATCTGATCGAGCGCATAGAGCGGCAGGGAAAGGAACACGATCCACTTCATATCACGCCAAGACGCCCGCATCCCGAGCGAAGTCGAAGGGATCCCGATGCGAAACCTTAAAGATAACGTCCGCGGCATCCCTCGGTCCGAGCCGGACTGGCGTTTTCGCTCGGGATGACGGCTTCATTTTGTGGTAACCACGCTTTCGCAGCGGTCGCACAAATCGGGGTGGATCGTGCTTTGGCCGACAGTTTCGCGATGGCGCCAGCAACGCGCGCATTTTGCGTACGGTGTTTTCTCGACACTGGCGGAGACCTCATCCGCGTCTTCGATAATGAGGTCGCTTAAAATAAAAAATTCTTCGAGCTCCTCCTTCGAAGCCGAACCGAGTGTTTTTCGATCGCATTTCAACGTGACCCGAGCTTCGAGCGAGTTGCCAATCAGTTTTTCCTGACGCGATTTTTCCAAGGCCTGACCGATGACGCCGCGCAGTCTTAATAACTGATCGATTTGCTGATTGACGGATGCATCACGCACGCCTTCACCGATCTCTGGGAATAACTGCACGTGAACGGAATTTGTAGCCGCGGTCGCTGACCGCGGGCCGGCGTCACCGACGCCGGCTACAGTATAACTCCACGCCTCCTCGGCGGTGAAGACCAGGACTGGCGCGAGCAAACGACACAGGGCATCGAAAATTTCATGCATCGCGAATTGGGTGCCGCGGCGGCGCGGCGAATCGGGCGCGTCGCAATACATTCGGTCTTTGGTGATGTCGATGTAGAGGCTGCTGAGATCGACTGCGCAGAAGTGATTGATAGTGTGGTAAACCTTGTGGAACTCGAAGGTTGCATAGGCGTTCCGGCATTCCGCGATGACATGATCGAGCCGATCGAGAATCCAGCGATCGATTAACGTCGCGCGACCTAAGAACCCCTCACCTTCATCCTCTCCCCTGCGAGAGGAGAGGTCTGCGCTTTTTGTAGCGGCGGTCTGTGACCGCCGATCTTTCGCGTCTTGGTTTCGGCGCTCATAGAGCGCAGCTACAGGTTTCGAGTCGGGGATATCAAAAAGATTTCCTAACAAGATGCGAAGAGTATTGCGAATCCGGCGGTAGGTATCGCCCAGACGGGTGAACATTTCCTCCGAGAAGGGAACATCGTCTCCAAAATTAATGCTGCTCGCCCATAATCGAATTAGATCAGCGCCGTGTTTTTTTACGAAATGCCCGGCGTCCGTCGGCTTGTCGTAAGTGCCGGATTTGGAAATTTTCTTTCCATCGAGATCAACGACAAACCCATGAGTCAGACACATCTTGTAGGGGGCGCGATCGTTCAGGACGATGCTGGTCATGAGCGACGACTGAAACCAGCCGCGATGCTGATCGGTTGCTTCGAGATACATGTCGGCCGGGTCCCGCAATTCCGGGTGAGTGGCGCAAACCGCGCGGTGCGAAACGCCGCTATCGATCCAGACGTCGATAGTATCGTTGCGTTTGGTGGTTCCTTCCGGCAATTCCAGCTCGCGCGTGAGTTCGGCATCGCTTAATTCGAACCAGACGTTCGAACCGCGTTGCGCGACAAGATCGGCAAGTCTGCGAATCCAATCGGCGTTTAATGTGGCTTTTCGATCTATATAGAAGACCGGCAATGGCACCCCCCAACTGCGCTGACGTGAGATGACCCAGTCCGGGCGCGATTCGACCGTTCCGGCGATGCGGTTTTCGCCCCACGAAGGGATCCATTTTATTTGATGATGAATGGCATCCAGCGCTTTGCCGCGGATCTCGTCGAGGCGGATAAAAAATTGTTCAACCGCGCGAAAGATGATCGGTGTTTTCGAGCGCCAGCAATAGGGATAGCTATGATGAAAATTTTGTTCGGCCAGGAGCATGCCGCGCAGGCGCAGGATGCGAATAATGTCGGCATTGGCGTCGAAGACATATTTGCCGACAAGCTCCGGAATCCCGACCTCGTTAGTGTAGCGGCCGTGATCATCGACCGGCGAGAGAATCGGGAAACCGTTTTTTGATCCGAGCAGGTAATCGTCTTCGCCGTGGCCGGGTGCGATGTGGACCGCACCGGTGCCAGTGTCCATGGTGACGAACTCGGCCAGCAGGACCATGGCAGTGCGCGGCAGAAAGGGATGTTGTGCACCGATGCCTTCGAGTTTGTCGCCGGGAAAAGATTGTATCGGTTCGCCGGTTGGTTCGAAACCGGTGGCGGCACAAAATTGGGGAACGAGTTTGTCGGCGAGAACGAGAGTTTCGGTTCGGGACGCTGAGGTCCCTCCCACGTTCGAGGTCCCTCCCACGTTCGGCTTGCTGAATTCCTGGACGACATAAATTTCTTTCGGATGCACGGCGATGAGCAGATTTGCCGGCAGTGTCCATGGCGTGGTGGTCCAGATCGCGATACTGGCCTTGTCTTTGAGCGCGCCCGAGATAATCGGAAACTTCACAAATACGGCGGTGTCATCGCGTTCCTGGTATTCCAAAAGACCGGCTTCAGCGATTCGTAAACCAAACCCTTTTCAACGCAGACGGCGAAGGCGCGCAAAATCTCCGCCTCGTAAGCGGGATTCATGGTGAGATAGGGATGTGCCCAATCGCCGAAAACGCCGAGGCGTTTGAATTGTTCGCGCTGAATATCGATGAATTTGCGCGCAAAAGCTTCGCAACGTTTGCGCACCTCGAGTGGGGCGAGGTCGCGTGATTCCTTCACCACTTTGTATTCAATGGGGAGTCCGTGGCAATCCCAGCCCGGCACGTAAGGCGCGCGTTTGCCGAGCATGGTTTGGGATTTCACCACGAAATCCTTCAGAATTTTGTTGAGCGCAGTGCCCATGTGAACGTCGCCATTGGCAAAAGGCGGGCCATCGTGCAGGACAAAAAGCTCTGCATTTGCGCGTGTCTTTTGAATCTGCTCATAAACGCGCGTTTCCTCCCATTTCTTTAGCAATTCGGGTTCGCGCTGCGCCAGATTCGCCTTCATCGGAAAATCGGTGCGCGGAAGGTTGAGAGTATCTTTGTAATTCCGGGTCATGGTAAGGAGCGGTGCTAACTAGCACCCGGATCGCGGCAAATCAACGCGCACAGGTGCACTGGTTAGTCAGAGATAACGGGGAGGAGTACGGGCTAAATTTGCGATGATGCCCTAACCACACCGAACATCTGATCGCTGCGATAACAAAAACCCGATTTTAGCGAAAAGTACCGCTCGACAATCCGACCCCATTTTTGTACAAAGCAGCATTAGTGGCGGCGCATCCGAAATAAAACGAGTGACCGGCGTACCGTCGTTCTTTTAAAAACAATACCTCCTCACCTTATGAAAAAATCTTCCGGTTCTGAATCGGGCGCATTCAACCCGCGCATCTTCGCCGCCTTCCTGCTCTGTTCAGCAGGCGTATGGCTCGGCGCGCTCAGCTTCGCGTCCACGCCATCCAGTGGAACGCTTACGAACGCGTCCGGCCCAGTCAACTACGATGCCGGCCCGTTTTTCGTCGCCAACCCGACGCCCGTCATTGAACTTGACAGTGGGCCCGAATGCGGTGGTTCAGCTCAGCCGTGCGATGATTTTAAGCTTACCGTCAATTTGCCCTCCGGCTATACGACTACATATCCGAACGCTTCGGTAAAGGTCACACTCAGTTGGACCGACAGCGGCAGCGGCTCTTCAGACTACGATCTCTACATCTACAAAACGCCACGCGGCGACTGTAGTCCGAACGATTGCACCAGCACGGACGGCACCCAGGCCGCTGATTATCAGTCCGCCAGCAGCAGCAATCCTGAGATCGCCACCATTAGCCCACTGCATGACGGTTCGCAGACATACACAGTCGTAGTCGTTCCCTACACGCCAACGGGCGAGACCGTGCATGTGACAGCCGAATTGGTGCCGGGTTCTGGAAGCACTGGCGGCGTTCCCGGTTTTGGGGGGCCTGATCCAAGCGCGCCGGGCGTTCCGCGTTACCAGAATTTCTACGCACCTGATGGGACGTCCGCGCAAAGCAGCTCGGGCGAGTTCAATATTGGTTACAACCCGAAGACGGGCAGGATCATGAACATGAACATCGGTCCAGTCTGGCGCATCACTCCGCCTGAACTGCTGAGTCCCGCGAAGCCCGAATGCTGCGAAGGTCTGTGGGAAGACAAGAGTAATCCTACGACGAACACCGGGCTTGATCCCATTCTTTGGATCGATCAGACGACTGGCCGTACTTTCACTTCCAATTCTACGGCCGGCGCCAATGCCGTTTACGGCTACAGCGACAATGATGGCGACCTGTGGGTGCCACTTGCTGTGTCACCGCCCAGCGGCGGTACCGACCACGAAACAATCGCCTCTGGGCCATTTCCTGCGTCGTTGGCCACGCTGTCAACCGCGGCGAACCAGGGCGAGGCAGTTTACTATTGCTCGCAGACATGGCCGCTAGGACCTGCAACCTGCCAGCGCAGCGATACTCTCGGTGCAAGCTACGGCCCGGGCGTATTCGCTTATTATGGCAATGGCATTACCAAATGCGAAGGCTTGCATGGTCATGTCCATGTCGCCCCGGACGGAACTGTCTGGTTACCGGTGAACCAATGTGCTGGCAATCAGGGCGGCGCCTTCAGCACCGATGGCGGTGTTACCTGGCATGAGTTTACCGTTCCGAACGCTATATCGCAGGCCGAAGGAGCTGATCCTTCAATTGCGATCGATAGCACCAACAGGATTTACTATTCCTACGTTAACAATGAGCCAGTTCCTACTGGTCAACCGCTGGAAGGACACGCGCGCGTCGCTGTCGGTACTCTCAATAAATCGACCAACACGATCACCTGGACGAGTAACTTCGATATCGGAGCTTCTCATGGCATCAAGAACGCGGCTGAGATCGAGGCCGTGGGCGGTAGCATCGGCCGGGCGGCGGTAGGTTTCCTCGGCACCGACATTGCTGGTGACTACCAGGCGATCAGCTTCCCCGGCGATTGGTACGCATTCATCGCCACGACGTATGATAACGGTCAACACTGGGTCACGGTGAACGCTACGCCGAACGATCCGGTGCAGCATGCCAGCGGTATCTGGCAGCAAGGCGGTAGCCATCAGGATCGCAACCTTCTCGACTTCAACGAAATCACGGTCGACAAGAATGGCCGCGTTCTTTACGGCTACAGCGATGGTTGCGTAAGTGACGGCTGCATCGCGGGCACTGCGCCGAACGATTTCACCGCCTTCATGCGCGTCGCCCGCCAATCCGGAGGCAAGAGCTTGTTCGCCAGCTACGACGCGAACACCGACACAACGACAGCGTTGCTGCCCAAGCCGCCGTGCTTGTCGGGAGCACGCGATTCTACGGAGTCCTTCTTAAACTGGAAAGCGCCGGATAACGGCGGCACCGCTACCACCGGTTACCAAATCCTCCGCGGCACCCGCTCAGGTGGTGAAACAATGCTTGTCGCCAATACCGGTAGCGATAAGACGACATACATCGACACTACGGTGGATCCAACGGTAGCTGACTACTTCTACAAGGTTAAAGCGATCAACAGCGTAGGGATTGGCAACGCCAGTAACGAGATCGACCTGAAGGTTGGTCCATCTTTGCAACCCCCGCTCCCGTACTCGTGCAGCGGGGACGACGTAGTAACCGACCCCGCAGGAGATGCGCACAACCCATCCGGACTCGGTGGGACCACGAGCCAGGCCGACATTACCGCGATCTCGTTCTCCGCTAACACTCCGGCCACGACCATCACCACGACGATGAACCTGGCCAATCTCTCCGACGTCCCATCGGCCGGCACAACGTTCACCTACTACTACGTCATATGGACGGCAAATAATGGGAACCAATATGCTACGCGAGCAACAGTCAGCCCCGGCGTGGAAAGCTACGCGTGGGGACCGTGGGACGCAGGAAATGAAAGACTTGCAAGCTCCACTTCGACCACAGGTACGTTTACGCCCGGTGTCAATGGCACGATCACCGTAAACGTGCCAAAAACTGGCGTCGGCAATCCGACGATACCCATCACAAACGTGAATGGGACGCCAGCTGCGACTAACCCGTACGGACTCACGATCGCCGGCGAAGGCGTGCTGGGCAGCGGACTGTACTTCATCAGTCCAATGGATCGCGCGCCGAATACTGGTTTTGGCCAGAAGTGGGCGATCTGCCCGCCGCCAAACAATCCGCCGACGGCGGTGTTAACCGCAAACCCAACATCTGGTCCGCCGCCGTTGACGGTTAACTTCAGCGGCTCCGGCTCGTATGACCCCGATTCTGGAGACCACATCGCTTCCTACACCTTCAACTTCGGTGACGGAACATCGGTCACGCAAACCACTGCAACCGTTTCCCACACCTACAACAAGGCGGGAACATATGGAGCGACGCTGACTGTGACCGATACGCATGGTGCAAAAAGCCAGAACGCGGCCGAGGTCACGATCACTGTTACCGCACCCGACCTGATTGTTTCTACCCTCAAGGCTGCTAACAATCAGGCGCCACAAGGTGCAAAGATTCCAATAACCGCGACGATCAGTAACATCGGCCAGGCAGACGCTGGCACGTCTCATACCAAATTCGTGCTCGACGGTAGCACCGTGCTTGGTGACATAGCCACGCCTGCCATACCGGCTCAATCGTACACGTCGGTAACAGTCACTTGGAACACAGCCGGTGTGACGAAGGGTAACCACACAATCTCAGCGACGGCGGATAGTAGAAACGAAGTGGCTGAAAGCGACGAAACCAATAACACGAGCGCACCAGTCACGATCTACATCAAAGGCAACAAGACAAGGTAAAGAATAGCTTATTGGAATGCTCTTCGCGTGACGGGTCTCGGACAAAATTGAATTCGATTAGACCTTAAAGATGCCACGCGTCGTCTTTGCTCGTCGGCTAAAGCTGGCCCTTACTTTTGTTCCCTTGCTGGTGATGGTAGGCGGCGGGTGTAAGAAGTCTCAGCAGAGCATCAATGTGTTGCCAACGCCTAGTGAGCAGCATTTGCCCACGCAGAGTCACAACGCTGTCGAGCCACGAGTTTCGCCGTGCGTTTTGATCACGAACGACGAGGTCGGCGCGATCCAGCACGCAACCATCACTGACGCGAAGAGCAGTTCCGGCATCAGCGGTGCCATGCTGATGTCGCAATGCTATTACTCTGCGAAGGAGCCGAACATGTCGGTTAGCCTGGCAGTGATCGAACATAACCCCCAAGATGCGTCCGCACCTGATGCGAAAAGTTACTGGACCCAGAGCTTCCACCGGTTCACAGGGGACGAATCCGATGAGGAGAAACCGGGCGAGAAAAAAGAAAAGCTTGGCGGAGTAGAGCGAGAGGAAAAAGAAAAGGGAGTGCCGCCGAAGAGGCTCGATGGTATTGGCGAGGAAGCGTTTTGGTCCGGCAACCGTTTCGGTGGAGCGCTTTACGTGCTCAAAGGCGACGTTTTCATTCGGGTAAGTGTCGGCGGGCCGGACAATGAAGAAACCAAGATCGAGAAGTCGAAAACCTTAGCGCAAAAAGCGCTGAGCCGGCTGCCGTAATTTAGACAGCTTCCCCGCTGCTGTCGTGGCAGCCGTGTCGGCTGCAATTCGAATCATCGCAGGCGATACGCCCGCCTCTACAAATGTTGCAATGATCGAGAAGCTGTGGTTTTCCAAAAATTTGCAAGTTCCGACGCGACCAAATTACCGCCGACTTCCGATCTAAACTCAATGAGCCGGAGTAGTTTACATTACAAAACCGTAATCTTGTCTCTCTGGCCTTTATCGTTCACAAAATTGTCATCGCTTCCTACGGGAAAAGGCAGCGCCTCATCTCTCCTTAAAACCCATGAAAACTAATTCGTCACATTCAATCTCTGCTCGAACTACCCTTGCCATCCTTTTGTCTTTAGCTGGCTTCGGCTTTCTCTGCGCGATTCCGTTCATTGGCACGCGCGCGCAATTGCCCTCTAACGTGATGACGTTCAGCGGCGCGTTCGATACTACCAGTCCGTATCCATGCGCAACCTTCTCGGGCCCGTTTGTGGTACCGCCCGGCCAGGCGCGGATTATTGTCAACGTCAATGCGAGTGTTCCAACAAATGACCTGGCCGTTACACTAGTTGGCCCGGATGGAACTCCGATCCACACGGAAGATAACGGCGTCGGCAACGAGGCCTTTGACTATGAAGCTTCACCCGTCCCGACTGGTAATTATACCGTTTACGTCTGTGCGTCTTCCAACCCTCTCGCGCCCTTTATCCAACCTTATACTTACACCGGCACGTTTACCTACAACGACGTGGCCGCATCTTCTAACTGCCCGGCGAACTTTACTCCAACCTTGCCTGCTGCGCCTGCCGATGCTGGTCCAAAGATCGGATATGAGAACTTCGAAGCACCGGGGGTTCTGACGCCAATTACGCAGACAAGCTCGGGCGCGTTCACGGTTGAGTACCTCGGACGCAGTGCCTTTGAGCCATCGATCGGCGTGCACTGGACGACAAACGTCACCGCGTACCAATCCGATCTCGAGAGCCTTTTTGTAACATTCGGATCAAATGGGCTTGCGACCTGGGTGAACCGCCGTGCGCCGACATCTCAGTTCATCGATTCCGATCCTATTTTGTTTACCGATCGGCAGACTGGACGGACGTTCGCGAGCGAGCTGACCCTGTTGTCGCCTGACACGGTTAAAATCTCTTACACGGATGATGACGGCCAGACGTGGATCCCTGACCAGACGGGAGGCATTGCATCGGCGGTCGATCATGAAACGCTCGGTGGCGGCGTGTATCGGCAAGATCTTGCAGCTGTTCCGCCAATCGTGGCGCCACCTCATTCCCCAACATATCCCAACGCAGTCTACTACTGCTCGCAGGACCTAGAAACCGCGCTGTGTTCGCGGAGCGATGATGGCGGTCTTACCTATGGCCCGTCTATCCCAATGTACGTGGGGACTCAATGCGGCGGCTTGCACGGGCATGTAAAGGTTGCGCCGGACGGAACGGTTTACGTTCCGAACCGCGACTGCAGCGGCACGCAATCGGCTGTCGTATCGGAGGACAACGGAGTTACATGGGCAATCCGACCAGTTAATACCTGCACTTACGCTGCCAAACCCTCCCTTGTGGGAACTGGCGATGATCCAGCCATCGCCATTGATGATAGCGGGCGCGTCTATTTCGCCTTTTCAAATTTTGGGACCAGCGCCGGTGTCGCGGTTTCTAGTGACAAGGGCAAGACCTGGACGAACATGTATGACGTAGGTGCTGCGTACGGTGTGAAGAACGTCGCCTTTCCGGCGGCGGTTGGCGGGAGCAACGGCCGAGCAGCCGTGACTTTCTATGGATCGACTACGCCGAACGGAAGTGCGACCGGCGATTCCAATGAGGGCAGCTTCACCGGCGTCTGGCATCTTTATGTCGCCCACACGTTTAATGGCGGATCGACTTGGACGACTACGGACGTGACACCAACACTGCCGATGCAGCGGAGCGGACTGCTGCGTGGAGGCGGAGCCGATATCGTGCGCAATTTGGCTGACTTCTTCGACGTGACGATCGATAAGCAAGGCCGTGTCGAAGTCGGCTACGCGAATGGCTGTGCCGGTGGTCCTTGTTCACAGGCCGCGGCCACCGCGCATGGGAACGCCTACTCTGTCACTGCTACCATCGCGCGGCAATCCAGCGGACGTCGGCTGCTCGCCAGTTTTGATCCAGCTACCCCGACCTCCAAACCGGGTGCACCGTTCGTAACAGCATATCGCGTTGGCAGCGTTGTCCATCTCGCGTGGAATGAAGCCGACACGGGCAACGCTTCGATCACAAACTACAAGATCCTCAGAGGTACATCGAGCGGCAAGGAAACCAATCTAGCGACTATTAAGGGAACGCAGATGAAATACGATGACACAAAGGCAACTGATCCGACAAAGACGTACTACTACAGGGTAGTTGCGATCAACAAGGTTGGCCAAGGATCCTCCGCTGAAGTAGCCGCCCCATACATGGGCGATGCATGTAATGGGATGGTCATCCACCGCAATGATCCCAGCCATCCGGAATCATACGGCGGTGCGATATTGACGACCGCTCCGATCGGCCCAGGCGCAACTCCAGTGCCAACACCAACCCCGCCGGTGCTTGCAAGTGCAATCCCGCAACTCCTTATCGACTACGTCTCGGTGGCTGAGCCCGCATCCGCTCCCGGCTACTTTGTCTTTAAGATGAAGGTCAACACACTTTCTTCTATTCCTGCGAATAGCCGCTGGCGCATTGCCTGGGACTGGTGGACGCCAACGACCCAGATGTATTACGTCGGGATGAAGAGCAACCAGGCTGGCGCGGTTAGCTTCGAGTACGGCACACTTGCGGATGCTGGAGTTCCAGCAGTCCTCGTGTTGGGTGAGACGAAGATAGCCGATCTCCCACAGAGTCCGACGGGAACCCATTATGATCCCGATGGGACAATTACCATGTATGTGCCGAAGAGCGGTGTTGGTAATCCGCAACGCGGCGATCTACTCGGCGCAATTGGGGGCAAGACGATCACGGGAGATGTGCCGGGCGTTACCGATACGTTGGAACGTTCGACGACTTTCATAGACCACACCTTTGTGAAAGGTAACTCGGATAACAGCTACCCTGCTGCAACTTACAGGGTAACTGGAAACAGTACCTGCGGCCAACCTTAGTTCCTTAATAGCAACCAGGATTAGGAGCGAAGCCGTTCCCCCCTCACGTAGCGGCTCCGAGCGCGGGCATGAGAATGAAATCCCTGCCGCCCGCTGCTCGCTTTGATCGCCGCCAAGCTAGCCGGGCGGGTGTCCGCTGCGGGGCACACCTGATTCTAACGCAGTGAACAAAGATTTTGGGCCATCGCAAACCACCCGATCCCGCTCGCGGGCGAAGCATCTTTTGCCATTCCAAGTCTCTCGTCAAAAACGCTTTAAAGTGGTTTCGCTAATCGCGCATTAACCCGGTGCGCGATCGAGGATTTTTCTTGCTCGATAAGTCTTCTTTGTTAGCCTGAAATACTCAGAAACAAACCACTCATCCCCATGTCTCGTCGCCTTTGTTTCTTTGTCACTCTCTTCTTGAGCGTCGCAAATTTCGCCAGTGCCCAGGTAACAGTTACCACCAATCCCGTCGGCTTCACCACCACCACACTTTTGGGAAGTTCCGATACTTTCGTTTCAGTTCCCTTTATTCGCCCGCCGGAATTCATCGGAGGTATTGCTTCTGCCAGTGGAAGCACCATCACATTAGTGGGCAATCCCTTGAGCCAGAGTCAATTTTTGTACGGGGGTGCTCAGCATAATCACTATTACGCGCTGATCGGCCCGATTAGCGGAACGGGAACAAAGGAAGGCCACACGTACTTAATCATAGGAAACGGAACCGGGACACTAACAGTTGATGCGAGTAATGACGATTCAAGTAACTTAAGTACAATACCGGCTAACACTCAGGTCCAGGTGATTCCGTACTGGACACCTGCGACTATCTTTCCAGCGAGCGATGCGAGCGTTTCTTTCACTCCGACAACGTCCCCTCCAACTTACAAAACCTTGCTTCAGGTGCCGGACTACTCGGCTCCCACCTACAATTCCCCCTACGCAGCACAGTATTACTTTGATGGTAGCTCCAGTTCCTGGCACCGTATCAACAGTCGTGGCGGCGACGGCGGTGTGGGCGATGACGACCCGCTGCTTCCCGATGGCTATTTTGTAGTTCACAATGGTAACAAAGCGCCCACTCGTCTACTGACAAATCTCGGCGCTGTGTTGCTAAGAAAGATGTCAACGCCCTTGGCAACTGCGACAAATCGGACTCAGGATAATCCGATCGGCATGGTGCGCCCGGTTGACGTAGCTCTCAACGCCACCGGACTAGGGCCAGCCAATGGCTCCTTTGTTGCAGGCGATCAGTTGCTAGTCTTCAACAATGCCCAAGCGGCCTTCAAAAAGTCACCGGCCGCATATTTTTATGACGCTTCGGTTGGTAACAGTGGAGGCTGGCGGCTGCTGGGAGATACAACGGCGACGACAGACCGCGGGGCCGATATCATCCCCAAGGGAGCCGGAGCCGTAGTACGAAAAGCGCAGACATCCGACGGGCATTCCGCATTTTGGACCAACGCCTTTCCGGTACAAGCGATCGACGCCGCTTCAATAAAAATCCATGGAACTGGAACGGGGGCCCAGACATTGGGTGTTACTCTTCCACTAAATACCCAGTTCAATACTATCCCCGGTATCGAATGCCGCGTTCCCGGTCTAACCCTTGCTGGGGCAGGAATCGACGACCAAATCGTAATTACATTCCCGACGCCCGTCACATTTAGCAACGTCATTTCGACGTCAGGTGGCGCGTCCGTTGACAGCTTCAGCGGCAACGGGTCATCGATCGTCACAATAAATCTCAAGAACGTCGTCAATACGCGAAAAACCACGGTTACCTTGCTCGGTGTAAACGACGGCCAGAACACAAACGACGTCGCCGTTCAAATGGGTGTGCTGCTGGGGGATGTCAGCGCGACCGGCGGTGTCGATAAAAATGATGTCTCTGCGGTGCAGAAACACTCGGGTCAGAAGGTGAACCAAGGCAATTTCCGGTTCGACGTCAACGCCACGGGGGGCATAGACGGCGCCGATGTGTCAGTAACGCAGGGACAAACCCGGACCTCCCTGCGATAGCCAATAAGTTAAACAGGGCGGTTATCGTTCAATAATCAGTCCTAAGCGCCATCTCGCTCTCAGTGTTGGTGGCAGGCCGCCGGCCGGCTTGCAGAATATGGGCGAACGCGTTAAACAAATCGCGAGTTGACCGCGCCAACTGAATTACGCTTGAACTCTGTGGGGGCTCGTTAAACTACTCAACCTTCACTGCAAAAGAGGCAACTTGAGACGCTTTCTTCCATTCGTCATCGTAGCCGTGGTCGGATTCGTCACGCTCGGAGCGGCTATTATGCTTTATCGGTCAAAGCTCCTTCAAGCGACGGCCATTCCCAAAGCAATGGCCGCTGCCAAAGAGCGGACTGAGGAAGTACACGTGCGCGGACCGGCTAATGCCGCGGTTACTCTTGAAGAATTTGGCGATTTCCAATGCCCTCCTTGCGGTGCTATGGAGGGGCCTCTCCAGCAAATTGAGCGCGATTACGCCTCCAGCTTACGTGTCATCTTCCGCAACTTTCCTTTTACCATTCATGAGCATGCCCACGAGGCTGCCTATGCTGCCGAAGCGGCAGGTCTCCAGGGACGCTTCTGGGAGATGCATGACTTGCTATATCGGGAACAATCAGTGTGGGCCAAGAGCAGCGATGTTCAGTCCTTATTTGACGCCTACGCTGGAATGATCGGCTTGAACCTCGAACGCTTTAAGAAAGACGTTAGCGGCGAACAGGTAAAAGCTAAGGTAGAGGAGGATCGAAAACGAGGCGAGGCCCTCGGAGTTCGGAATACTCCGACCATCTTCATTAACGATGAGTCGGTTCCTCCCACCTCGCTGAACCCAACCGCCTTGCGCGCCGCGGTCGATGCCGCGGTGAAGCAGAAAACCAGGTCTTGAAATGAAAAACAATCGCGCGACTTCAAAGCCGGGAGGCAACGCCATCGCTATATCGCGTTCTCAAATCGTCATTTACGCCATAGTTGCATTAATCTCGTTAGCCGGCCTCGCCGATGCAACCTATCTTGCGGTCCAGGCCTTGACCGGCGAGACCATGGTCTGCGGCGGGTCTCCCGACTGTTTTAAAGTGCTGGGTAGCCCGTACGCGCGCATTGGGGGAGTTCCGCTCGCTTTCATCGGCGCGCTTGCTTATTTTTGTGTTTTCAGTTTCGCGATTCTCGCCGCCTTCGGGTACGCCCGGGTCCGCCGCTTATTACTGTTCACGGTGTGGTCGATGTTCGCCGTCACGCTTTGGCTCCTCTACACTCAAGCATTCATTCTTCACGCCTTCTGCCGCTACTGCCTGTTTTCGGCGGCGATGGTCTTTCTTCTCGCTGGGTTGATTGTCGCCAGCCGTTCGCCCTAAACCTAAGGGACTGCGCGAACGGGCGATTCCGGGTTATAGACCTCGAGAAGCACGATACCGCTGCCGCCATGAGCGCCGCGTACGATAGCGGTGAACGCGCCCGAGGGCAGTATGGTGGAGATGGCGGCGTCGGCGTCATTGGGGGGTTGGAGCCCAGTCGCCTGAATGGCGGTTTGCTGGATTTGCTTCCAATTATCGTTAGCTGCGACAAGTACACCGTTGGCATCGCGAAGCTCTATCGTAGGGTCCGTTAATACATTAACGACGCCCAATGGAGCCAGCGACGGTCCCAATGCCCGCACCAGTACTGGGGAGGCTCCGCCTCGCACGATGTAACCACCTATCATGACGTCGTTACCTGTTCCCACCAAACCGCGAGTCGAAATATTTGCCAGCTGCGATGAGGCGACAGAATCCACGTCGTATACTTCCAGCAGACCTGTTCCCGTTGCGCCGCTTTTGCCGCTTTCAATCGCTGTATATGAACCTGGCGCAAGAGTTGTCCAAATGGCCGATTCGCGCGGGTCAGTGGGCCTCAGGTTGGCAGGTATTTGGGCTGCGTTCGCTGCTAGCGCCCAATTATCGTTAACTGTAATATTGGTCCCAGTCTCAGTGCGCAAATCAAGAACAGGATCCTGTAACGTCCCAGTTAGTCCAAAAGCGGCCAGGGAAGGCCCCAGCCCGCGAATGAGAATTTGTTTGGACCAAGCACCGGCAATAATGAAGCCGGCTATCAATTGATTTTCGCCATTAGCAATTCCTGCGCGCGCGTCGACGTGTTTGCGAATGTTCCGGTGGATGCAGGTTGTGTCACAACCTCGTTCACTCCAT